>JAABUQ010003385.1_pt1 | contig 29316 bp, 25 predicted proteins | sample 5560001 | NCBI WGS metagenome assembly JAABUQ01 (sample SAMN10711888, study PRJNA513371) | rock metagenome | isolation source: Antarctica rocks | place: Antarctica: Victoria Land, Finger Mt nord | collected 2015-12-18 | reverse complement strand
CTGCTGGTGGCGGCGATGGCGTTCCTGGCGGCGATGGCGATCACCGGCGCGGTCGCCGCGCGCGGGCTGGCCGGGCATTGGCAGGACGGCGCCGCCGACACGCTGACGCTGCAAATCCCGCAGCCCAACGCCGCCAGTGGCGCCGCAGACAGCCCCAGCCGGGTCGAGCGCGCGATGACGGTGCTGCACGCGAGCCCGGCGGTGTTCTCCGCCCGCCTGCTCAGCGCGGCCGAGCTGGCCGACCTGCTGCGGCCGTGGTTCGGCACCGAGGGCGCCCCGCCCGCGCTGCCGCTGCCCGGCGTGGTGGCGCTGCGTCTCGTGCCCGGCCGCGAAGCCGACCTGCCGGCGCTGGCGGAGAGCCTCGCCGCCGCGGTGCCGGGAGCCGACCTGGAGGCGCATGGCCAGTGGGTGGAACGCCTCGCGACGCTGGCCGCCAGCCTGCAGGCGTGCGCCTGGCTGGCGCTGGCCGTGGTGGCCGGAGTGGCGGTCATGGTCATCGCGGTGGCCACGCGCTCCGGCCTGGTGGCGCGGCGCGACGCCATCCAGATCGTGCACGGGCTTGGCGCCACCGACGGCTACATCGCCAGCCGCTTTGCCCGCCGCGCCACCGCGCTGGCGGCGCTGGGCGCCACGCTGGGCGCCCTGGTGGCGCTGCCGGTGCTGCTGGCGATGGCCTCGCTTGCCTCGCCGTTCACCGCCGAGCCGCAGGCGGCGCTGCCGGATTGGCCATGGAGCATCGCCGTCGCGTTGCCGGGCAGCGTATGGGCGGCGCTGCCGGCGTTGCCGCTGGCCGCTGCAGGGATCGGCTTCGTGACCGCGCAGGGCACCGTGCGGCGCTGGCTGCGGCGGCTGCCGTGACGCGCACGCCAGAGCGTACGGTGAGGCAACGCCGCTGGCTGGCGGCGGTCGCGGCGCTGGTGCTGCTGGCGGGCGTCGGCTGGTCCGCAGGATTCGCCTGGTTCCTGCGCAACACCGCTGCCACCCCACCGCTGCCGCCCTACGCCGACGCGATCGTGGCGCTGACCGGCGGCGCAGAGCGGGTTGAGACGGCGTTGCGGCTACTCGGCGAAGGACATGCGCGCCTGCTGCTGGTGTCCGGGGTCGGCGGCCCGACCGAGTTCGCCGAGTTGGCCCGCCGCGCCGGCGTCCCAGAAGCGCTGCATGGCCGCGTGACGCTGGGCCGGGTCGCTACCTCGACCCGCGGCAACGCGGAGGAAGCGGCGGCGTGGGCGCGTGGGCGTGACGTGCGTTCGATGATCGTGGTCACGGCGTTCTACCACATGCCGCGCGCGCTGACGGAGCTGTCGCGCACGTTGCCGGGCGTCGCGCTGTATCCGGCCCCGGTGCGCGCGGAGGTGCTGCCAAACCCCGCCTCGATGCGCCTGCTGGCGGCGGAATATTGCAAGTTCCTGGTCTCGGCGCTTGGCGTGTCGGGGCTGGTCGCCCATGACGGGACGCCGGACATGCAGAAGGAGGTCGGCGAATGGCGCGGCGCAGGGTCGGGAGGGTGAGGATGCGATGATGGTGTGGCTTCGTTCCGCGGCGTTCGCGGCCTGGTTCTACGGCGTGACGCTCGCCTTCTGCCTGGCCAGCCCGCCGACCCGGTTGCGCGCGCGGTGGCTCGGCGGCTCGGCCGGACAGCTCGTTGCGCTGCGATACTCGCAGCGCTGGGCGCGCACCGTGTTGGCCGGGCTGCAGCCGATCTGCGGCATCCCCTGGAGCGTCACCGGACGCGAGAACCTGCAAGCCGGACCGGCGGTGATCGCCGCCCAGCACCAGTCGACCTTCGAGACGCTGCTGTGGGTCATGCTGCTGCCCAACATGGTGTTCGTGCTGAAGCAGGAGCTGATCCGCATCCCGTTGTTCGGCGGCCTGCTGAGCGCCTCCGGCATGATCGCGGTGGACCGCAACGCCGGCGCTTCGGCGATCCGCATCCTGCTGCGCGAAGGCGAGGCGGCGATTGCCGCCGGCAAGCAGATCGTGATCTTCCCGGAGGGCACCCGCATGATCCCCGGCATTCCCGGCACGCTGCACCCTGGCGTCGCCGCACTCGCCTCCAAGCTCAATGTCCCCGTCGTTCCGGCGGTGACCGATTCCGGGCTGGCCTGGCGGCGTTACGCATTCCGCAAGGTTCCGCGTCCGATCCGCATCCAAATCCTGCCGCCGCTGCCGCCGGGGCTGCCGCGCCGCGAGCTGATGCAGCGCCTGAGCGACGCCTACGCGGCCGGGCCGCGGGGATGACCGGGCGATCCCGGCTGCCTGACTCCCTGTGGGTAACTCTGTGGACGCAGTGCTCCCGCAGCTACAATCCGATACGAGGCGCGGAGTATAAGTCATTGTTGAGAGCAGGGTTTTTTTATACCGGGACAACCTGGACCGCTGCTCCCGGGGATTGGGGATGAAGCGCGCGCTCCGGCTGCTCGGACTAGGATTGGCCGTCTGCCTGGTGGCGGCGCACACCCTTGGCTGGTTCTGGGCCGAGCGCACGTTGCGCCGCGGCGTGGCCGAATGGATCGCCACTCAGCAGGCGCAAGGCATGGCGATTTCCGCCGGCGCCGCAACGTCGGCGGGCTGGCCGCTGGTGGCGCGGCTGGAGCTACCCGACGTGGTGGTCGGGCCGGGGGGGCTGCCCGCCGGCGCCGTGCTGCGGACGGCGCAGGTCGGCGTCGGCGTGTCTTTGCTGGAGCCTGGACTGCTCCGCGTCGCGTTGCCGGGGCCTGTGCATTTGATCCTGCCGCGCGCACCGGAGGTCGCCGCCAGCGCGGCCGATTGGCACATCGACGTGCCGCTGGCGCAGGCCGACCGCGCCGCGATGGACGCGACCGCCTGGCGGGCCGACTGGACCGATGCCGGCCATACGCAGACCCTCACCGCGGCCCTGGCGCATCTGCTGCTGGTACCCGAGGCGCTCGATACGCAGATCACCTTCAGCGCCCAGGCGATCGACCTGCCCGCCCCGCCGTCCGGCAAAGCCTGGCCGCTGGGCAGCCGCCTCGCCTCGCTGTCGGGCGACGCCACGCTGCACGGCGCGCTGCCCGACATCGCCACGGCGGCGGCCATGTCGGGCTGGCGCGCATTGGGCGGGCGGCTCGACATCACTCGGATGGCGTTCGGCTACGGCCCGCTCGGCGTGTCCGGCAATGGCAGCGCCACCCTCGATGCCGCGTTGCAGCCGGCGGCGGCGGCGGAGCTGCACGTGCTCGGCGCCGCCGCCACGGTCGACGCCCTGGTTGCGGGCCATGTGCTGAGCGCCAACGCCGCCACCGCTGCCAAGGGCTTGTTGTCGCTGCTGACGAGGGTGCCGGAGGGCGGCGGCGCGCCACAAACCAACCTGCCGCTGCGGGTGCAGGACCGCACCGTGTCGCTGGCCGGGTTTCCGCTGGCGAGGTTGCCAGTTTTGGCTTGGCCGCAGACGCCTTAACCGCTATGTATCCCGGCATGACACGGTGGACCCCGAGCGCGCGAATTACGATCCCGGTTGCCTGAGCAACCGGCCGTCTTCGCCCGCCCTCGCCGTCCCTATCCGTCGGAGCCGTGTCATGCCGTCACTCGTTTTGGATCTTCCCTTCGTTTCGCACCCATGGTCGCGTTTCGGCCAACAGGCCCGCGCCCGGTTCGTGCTCACCGCCGATCTGACGCCCGGCCTGTTGGCGCGGGTGGTGGCGCCGTTCTCCCGCCGCGACCTGTCGCCCGACATCCTTGAGGCGCGGCGCAGCGGTGCATCGATGCGGATCGAGATCGTGATCGAGGCGATGCCGGCGGAGATGGTGCATCTGGTGGCCGGCAACCTGGAGCAGATCGTCGGCGTGCACACGGTCAGGCTGCAGCAGGAGATCACCGGCCAGGTGCAACGCCAGGCTGCTTGATCCCGTATGCGCCACGCCGTCCCGCTGCCAACCGGCGGCTAACCGCCGCGGGCGGTGGCGATGGCGGCCTGCAGGTCGGCGAGGCTCATGGCGCCGGTCAGCAGATGGCCGCCCACCACGTAGGCCGGGGTGCCGTCGATGCCGAGCCGGTGGGCCAGCGTCACGTTGGCCTCGATGCGCTGGGCGATGGCGGGATCGGCCATGTCGCGTTGCAGCCGTCGCCAGTCGAGCCCGGCGGCAACCGCTGCGGACTGCAGGCTGGCCTCGGTGATGACGCCGCTGTCCGATTGCATGATGGCGTCGTGCAGCTTCTGGTAGCCGCCCTGCCGCTGCGCCGCGAGCACCGCGCGGGCGCCCAGCACGCTGGACGGACCCAGGATCGGGATGTCCTTGTAAACCAGGCGCAGATGCGGGTCGCGTCGCAGCGCCTCGGCCACCACCGGCACCATGCGCCGGCAATACGGGCAGCGCAGGTCGTAGAACTCGACCAGCGTGACGTTGCCGGCGGCGTCGCCGGCGACCGGGTCGCCCGGAGTGCGGGTCAGCGCCGGGCCGGCCTGCGCCAGGGCTGCCGCTGCGGGCGCCGCCGCGTGGGCGTTTTCCTCGGCCTGCAACGCCACCACGGCGTCGCGCAGGATGCTGGGATCGGTGGTGAGGGCATGGCGCAGGACGGCCACGATCTCGGCCCTTTGCGCGGGCGTGAAGGAGCCCGCCTGCTGCGCCCGCGCGGGGCCGGCGGACAACAACGGCACGCCCAACAGCAGGACGCTCAGCCAACGCCGGATCATGTCACGCCCCACCGCAGTTGCCGCCCATGAATACCGCCGCGCGGCCTAATTGGCGACGGCTGGTTGCCGCTTTAGATGATCGAGGCTATGGCAACCGCACGCTGCGAGCCATCAGGCGGGGACGACGAGGCTGGGAACCACGAGGAAACAAGCGACAGTGCGCCACCACGGACCGGCCTCGGCCTGCATACGTGCCTTTGCCGTCACCCTGCTGACCGGGGCCCTGCTGACCGGCGCGTCGTGCTCCATGTTCGACGCCAACTTCCTTGGCGGCACCGGGCCGGTGGTGGGCACGCAGGGCTTTGTCGGCGGCTTCCTAGGTGGAGTGGCGGCGGACGAGCCACGCGCGGCGCTAGCGGCCCGCGACGTGCTCTCCGCCGGCGGCAATGCGGCCGACGCGGCGGTGGCGGTGGCTTTCACGCTGGCGGTGACGCTGCCCTCGCGCGCCGGCCTGGGCGGCGGCGGCGCCTGCGTGGCCTACGCGCCCAGTCCTGACGGCCCCGGCCACGGCGCGCCCGAGGCGGTGCTGTTCCTGCCCGCCGCCCCGGCGCAGCCGGCCGGCGACCGCCCAGCGGCGGTGCCGACCATGGCGCGCGGCATGTTCGCCCTGCACGCCCGCTACGGCCAGCTAAGCTTCGAGCAGATCGTGGCGCCGGCGGAGAAGCTGGCGCGGTTCGGCGTGCCGGCGTCACGCGCCCTGGTGCGCGACATCGACGTGGTGGCGGGGCCGCTCGCCGGCGATCCAGCCTCGCGCGCGATATTCTTTGCCGGTGGCCAGCCGCTGACCGAGGGCGCCCTGCTGCAGCAACCCGACCTCGGCGCGTCGCTGGCGCAGTTACGCACGGCCGGCGTCGGCGACCTGTACCAGGGAATGCTGGCCCGCAGCTTCGTCGCCGCCTCGGCGCTGGCCGGTGGCCCGGTGTCCGACGCCGATCTGCGCCAGACGCTGCCGCAGGTGCTGCCGACGCTCGACATGGGCGCAGGCAACGACATCGTGAGCCTGCTGCCGCTGCCGGCCGATGGCGGGGTCGCCACTGCGGCCGCCCTGCGGGTGCTGCTGGCCACGCCGGATGCTTTCGATCAGGCGCGCACGCAGGGCCTCGCGGCGGCGGCGACGGCGCGGCGGTTGCCGGGAGGGGTCCAGGCATTGCCGGCTTCGACCACCTTCGCCACCCTCGACCGCAGCGGCAACGCCGTGGTGTGCGCGCTTACCATGAACAACCTGTTCGGCACCGGACGCATCGCCCCGGGGACCGGAATCGTGCTGGCGGCCTCGCCGGCCGCATTGCCGCCGCCGCTGCTGGCTGCCGCGATCGTGTGGAACCGTCCCATCCAGGCCTTCCGCGCGGCAGTCGGCGCCTCGGGACAGGATGGAGCGCCGCTGGCGGCAGCCGTGGCAATAACCCAGGCGGAAGCCCAGCGCGGCGCCACGGCAACGCCGCTTTCGGTGCCGGTGCCGGAACCGGGACGGGCCAACGCGATCCAGTGCAACCGCTACCTGCCCGGTGACGAGGGCACCTGCGCGTGGGCGACCGACAGCCGCGGCGCCGGCCTCGCGGTCGGCAGCAGCGGCAAAAGGTGATTGTAGCGAAACTTCAATGACGCTGAAGGTAGGGCAGGGCGCCGGGGCGCCGGCGTTTATCGTCATGGACGTGATCGCCGCCGCCAACGCGCGCCAGGCGACGCTGCCGCCCGGCGCTGCCGGCATCATCCGCATGGAGGTGGGCCAGCCCGCCACCGGCGCCCCGCTCGGCGCCGTGGCCGCGGTCGAGGCGGCGCTGCGCTCAGGCCACGCGCTCGGCTACACCGAGGCGTTCGGGCGGCCGGGCTTGCGGGCGCGCATCGCGGCGCATGTGCGCGACTGGTATGGGCTCGACCTCTCGCCGGCAAGGGTGGCGGTGACGACGGGCGCCTCTGGCGCGTTCCCGCTGGCGTTCCTAGCAGCGTTCGATCCCGGCGACCGCATCGCCCTGGCGACGCCGTTCTACCCGCCCTACGTCAACATCCTGGTCGCCCTCGGCCTGCGCCCGGTGCTGCTGCCGACCGATGCCGGCACGCGTTACCAGCCGAACGTCGCCATGCTGGAGCAACTTGATCCACCGCCGGACGGGCTGATCGTGGCCAGCCCCAGCAACCCCGCCGGCAGCATGTTGCACGCCGACGAGCTGGCGGCCATCGCGCGCTGGTGCGACAGCGCGGGCGTGCGGCTGGTCAGCGACGAGATTTACCACGGGCTGCAATACGGCCCGCCGCCGGTCACCGCCGCCGCGTTCAGCGATAGCGCCATCGTCATCAACAGCTTCAGCAAATACTTCAGCATGACCGGCTGGCGCATCGGCTGGATGGTGCTGCCGCCGGACCTGACGCGCCCGGTCGAGCGGCTGGCGCAGAACCTGTTCATCTCGGCGCCGCACATCTCGCAGGTCGCGGCCGAAGCGGCGCTCGACTGCCACGCCGAGCTGGCCGCCAACGTCGCCCGCTACCGCCGCTCCCGCGCGCGCCTCATGGCAGCGCTGCCGCAGGCCGGCTTCGCGCAGCTCGGCGCCTCGGAAGGCGCGTTCTATTTGTATGCCGACGTGAGCGGGCGCACCACGGACAGCCGGGCATTCTGCGAGCGGATGCTGCATGAGGCGGCGGTGGCCGCGGCGCCCGGTGTCGACTTCGACCGGGTGCGCGGCCATCGGTTCGTGCGGTTCAGCTATTGCGGCAGCGAGGCCGACATGACCGAAGCCGCCGCCCGCCTCACCGCCTGGACGTAGCGCTAAGCCTCAGCGCTTCCACCAGCCGCGCTTCGGCTCGGCGACAGGTTCGAATTTACCCACGAGCACCGGCGACGCCACCGTTGATGCATCCGGCTCAGGTTCAGTCACTGGCACTTGTGACTTGACAGGCTCCGGCTCAGTTATGAGCGCCTGCGGCTCCGGCTCGGTGGTGAGCGCCTCCGGCTCCGGCTCGGTGGTGAGCGCCTGCGGCTCCGGCTCGGTTATGAGCGCCTGCGGCTCCGGCGCCGTCGCTGGGGCTTCAGCGGCATGTGCCGGCTCGGCGAGCGGTTCCGGGATTTCCGGCAAGGCCGCCAGAACCACGACTGCCGCCGCGGCACGCGCCTTGGCTGCTTCCTCGGAGGCGCGCTCCGCTTGGTCCAGCATGTCGAAAATATCGAAGCCGGTGCCGCCGAACGGATCGGCGGGCGTCGGGCCGACATAGGCGGGATAGGTCGGCGACGGCTCGGCTGCCGGTGCCTGTGGCTCGGGAACGGCAGCGACCTCGCCAGGCTCGGCAATCTCGCCAGCGGGCCGGCGACGACGGCCGCCGCGACGGCCACGCCGGCGAGCCTTGGGTTCGCCGTTCTCGTCCAGCTCCACCTCCAGCTCGCTGGCGGGCGCGCCACCGGCGGCGGCGGGCAGCAGTTCAAGCTGCGGCTGCTCGGCTGTGGCCGGGTCGATCGGAACAGCCTCGACCGGCACCGCCTCACCAACCTGTACATCAGGTTGGGCGTCGGCAAGCGGGGCCTCGGCAGGCTCGGTGTCCGAAAGCTGGATGTCGGCAGGGGCGGCCTCGTCCGAGCCGGCGACATCGTCATTCAGGTCGCCGCTCTCGGGGTCCGGCGCATCGCCGGTCATCGCCGGAGTGACTTCCACACCGCCCTCGCGGCGACCGCCACGGCGGCGGCGGCGGCGGCCACGGCGGCTGCCCTCGCCGGCCCGCTCAGCCGGCGTGGCATTCGCGAGGTCCGCCGGCACGCCGGATGCCTGGGCACCGGACGCCGCCGCCGGGCGCGCCGTCTCGGCGGCCATCTCGGCATCGGTCAGATCATCGTCCTCGTACTCGTCGTCAGGCGCCGAAAGCAACGGGGCGGCGGGCGCCACCGGCACGCTGATCGGCGCCGCCAACGCCGGGCGCTCGCCTTCGGTTTTGGGCCGCAGCCGGTCGATGCGCAACGCCGGCGGCATCAGCGACTCGTCGGCAGTGAACTGCACGGCCATTTCGTAGCGCGCCTCGAGCTCGGCCAGCCGGGCGCGCTTGTGGTTGAGCAGGTACATCACCATCGAGCTGGCGACGTGCACCATCACCAGCGACGCGCGCGCCTTGGCGCCCTCGTCCTCGATCGCCCGCAGCACGCTGACGGCGCTGCTCTCGGTGCTGCGGACATGGCCCTGGCCACCGCACGCGGCGCACATCACGAAGCTGGTTTCGGTGAAGCTGGGGCGCAGCCGCTGCCGGCTCATCTCCAGCAGGCCGAAATGGCTGATGCTGCCGACCTGGATGCGCGCCCGGTCGACCTTCAGCGCCTCCTTCATCCGCCGCTCCACGGCGGCGTTGTTGCGCTTGCTCTCCATGTCGATGAAGTCGATCACGATCAACCCGGCCAGGTCGCGCAACCGCAACTGGCGCGCCGCCTCGTCGGCAGCCTCCAGGTTGGTGCGCAGCGCGGTCTCTTCGATGTTGCGCTCGCGCGTCGACCGGCCGGAGTTGACGTCGATCGCCACCAGCGCCTCGGTCTGGTTGATGACCAGGTAGCCGCCCGACCTCAACTGCACGGTGGGGCTGAGCATGGCGTCGAGCTGGGCGTCGACCTGGTACTTGCTGAACAGCGGCTGGCCCGCGGTCTCGGCGCCGGCGGTGCGCCACAGCTGCACCTTGCGCGCGTGGCTCGGCATCAACATGCGCATGAAGTCGTGCGCGCTGCGCCAGGCCTCCTCGCCATCCACCACGATCTCGTCGATGTCGCGCGAGTAGACGTCACGGATGGCGCGCTTGATGAGGCTGGCTTCCTCGTAGATCAGCGCCGGCGCCATCGAGCGCATGGTATGCTCGCGGATGTCGTCCCACAGGCGCATCAGGTATTCGCAGTCGCGCATGATCTCCGGCTTCGGCCGGTTGGCGCCGGCGGTCCGCACGATCAGGCCCATGCCGGCCGGCACCTCCAGCTCGGCGGTGATCTCCTTCAGCCGGCGGCGGTCGGCGGCCGAGGTGATCTTGCGTGAGATGCCGCCGCCGCGCGGCGAGTTCGGCATCAGCACGCTGTAGCGGCCGGCGAGCGAGATGTAGGTGGTCAGCGCCGCGCCCTTGGTGCCGCGCTCCTCCTTCACGACCTGCACCAGCATGATCTGCCGGCGGCGGATCACCTCCTGGATGCGGTAGTTGCGCAGGAAGCGCGACTCGCGGCGCTGGCGGGCCTGCTCGGCGCCGTCGCCGGCATCGGCATCGCCGCCCACCGTCTCCGGCGGCGGCTCGTCGGTTACCGGCGCGTCGAACTCGGAGCCGTCGGCCAAGGTGTCCCTGGGTGTTTCAGTAGATGGCGTTTCCATAGGCGCGCCGGCCGGAGCCTCGGCGGGCGTGGGAAGCGCCTCATCGGGCGGCTCCTCGGTCGAGGTCTCGCCGGGGTTGAGGTCGAGCGTGCCGGTCGGGTCGGCTTCGTCGGGCAGCGCCTGCGGGATTTCCGGAACGCCGGCGTCGGGATCGCCATACCGCTCGTCGCGCGGCATCATCGCCGGCTGGGCCGGGCCTTCCTCCGCCCGCGGAAGGTCTATGGCTGGCTCGACGGAGTCGAGACTTTCTATCGGCAACTCGTCGGCGACCGGCGTGTCGTTGGCCACTAAGTCAGGAGCTACCGAGTCGGGGGCCGGGTCGGCTGTCGGTTCGTCGACGGCCTCGGGCGCCGGCTCGATGGTCGGCGGCAGCGGTGCGGGAGCGGCCGTTGCGGGAGCCGCTTGACGCGGAGCCGGCGCGCGGCGTGCGGGAGGTTCGTCGTCCTCTTCCTCGGCGGCGCGGGCCTCCTCGGCCTGCAACGCCAGCAAGCGCTGCCGGTCGGCCACCGGAATCTGGTAGTAGTCGGGGTGGATTTCGCCGAACGCCAGGAAACCGTGGCGTCCCCCGCCGTATTCGACGAAGGCGGACTGCAGGCTGGGCTCGACCCGGACGATCTTGGCCAGGTAGATATTGCCCTTGAGTTGCCGCTTGGTCGACGTCTCGACGTCGAAATCCTCTAGCTTGCTACCGTCCAGCACCACCACGCGGGTCTCTTCCGCGTGCGTGGCGTCGATCAACATGCGCTTTGTCATTCAGCAATGAGCTCCGGGTCGCTGCCCGGCTGCGCGCGTCGGCGCGGCAGGGGCGGCTGCTGTGGGATGGTGTCGGGTGGGGCAATGGCCGCCGGGTCAAGGCAGGAGCCGCAGGCACAGGCCGGATCGGCCGCAAGCGGCGATCCAAGTTCATGTGCAGGCTGGAAGATCGGGCGGCGGCCATTGAACCCTATGTCAAGCGCGCTTCCGACGGAGACGCAGCCTTTTGTGGAATCAGCACGTGCGCCGTTACGGCACACGGTATCCTGGGGCGCCTGTCAGACCGTACGCGGATCGTGAACAGACGCCGAAACAGGGGAGCGCGCGGCGCACCGGGAGACGATCCCTGGAGCGATCTCCGGCGCGCATCGGCCCGGCCAGTCGACCATGGCGCAAAGTCACGCACCCCGCAAGCGGTTCGTGCGTCGAGGCGCAGCGCCCTCGATAGGCCCGCCGACGCTGGCGGCGCGTCGTAAATCGGCCACAAACAACAATGACGATACGCAACCGTATGTAATATGTTAGGGGCATGATGTCGCGTCGTGACAGTGTTTCCGTCTCGGCCGCGCCGAGGAGGTGGACCAAATGTTGACCCGACGTATTCTGCTGGGACATGGCACGGCTGCGACCTTCGTGCTGCCTGCCGCCGCAGCCCGCCCGCCACGGCAAGTCGTCGCCCGACCTCTGCTGATGCTCGACCCGGGGCACGGCGGCAAGGACCCCGGCGCCATCGGTGCGTCCGGCACCTATGAGAAGCATGTGGCGTTGGCCACCGCGCAGGAGTTGCAGCGCCAGTTGCGCGCCACCGGCCGCTGGCGGGTGGAGCTTACGCGCGGCAACGATGTATTCATCCCGCTGGAGCAGCGTGTGGCAATCGCGCAGCGCAAGGGCGCGGTGCTGTTCGTCTCGATGCACGCCGACGCGCTGGCCGACCGCAGCGTGCGCGGCGCCAGCGTGTATACCCTGGCCGGCGCCGCGTCGGACGCGCAGACCGCCGCCCTCGCCCGGCGCGAGAACTCCGCCGACCGCTTTGCCGGCCCACGCTTCGTCGATAGCCCGCCGGCGGTCGCCGAAATCCTTGCCAGCCTGATCCGGCAAGAAACCCGCATGGGTTCGGCCCGCATGGCCCGCAGCGTGGTGACCCAGTTCCATGGCGACATCGGGCTGCTGGCCAATCCCGCGCGCCACGCCGGCTTCGTGGTGCTGAAGGCCGCCGACATTCCCAGCGTGCTGGTCGAAATGGGCTTCATGTCGAACCGGCAGGACGAGGCCGCGTTGCTCCAGGCGGAGCACCGCGCCCTGGTCGCGACCGCAATGAGGCGGGCGGTCGAGGCGTATTTCACAGCCGGCTCGCCAATGCGGATGGCCGGCTGACGCCAAACTGTGCCAAATCTGTTAATGTCCGCCAGGCGGATGCCGCCTCGACCGTGATCCGCTGCTGATTGGGACCGATATCTTCATGCTGGCTGGCACGTGACCCCCCTGACCGCCGGCGAGCGGCCTTCGCAGACTTCCGCCGAGTCGCCTGGCCGTGGACCCATGCGTCCGCGCGATCCAGGCCGCACGCCGCCGCCCCGCCGCCAGCCGCCGCGCGGGCCATTGCGCTGGGTGCGCCGGCTGTTTGGCCTGCTGCTGGCCCTGGTGATGATCGTGGGGATTGGCGGCGCGGTTGCCGGCTATGCCGCCTATTTGCACTATAACGCCGATCTGCCCGACCTCAACGGGCTTAAGAACTACCAGCCGAAGGTAATGAGCCGGATTTACGCCGGTGACAGCCGGCTGATGGCCGAACTGGCAACCGAGCGGCGCATTTTCGTGCCTTACACCGCCATCCCCGAGCTGGTGAAGCACGCCTTCCTGGCAGCCGAGGACCAGAACTTCTTCAACCACGGCGCCATAGACCCGCTCGCCATTGCCCGCGCTGGCTTCACCGACCTCCTGCAGTACGGCCGTGGCCGGCGGCCGCTCGGCGCCTCGACGATCACCCAGCAGGTCGCCAAGAACATGCTGCTCGGCAACGAGATGTCACTGTCGCGCAAGATCCGCGAGGCGCTGCTGGCGGTGCGGATCGAGCAGACTCTGAGCAAGGACCGCATTCTCGAGCTGTACCTGAACGAGATCTATCTCGGCCTGCAGTCCTATGGCGTCGCGGCGGCGGCGGAGTCGTACTTCAACAAGTCGCTGTCGGAGCTTACTCCGGCCGAGGCGGCGTTCCTCGGCGGCCTGCCCAAGGCGCCGAACAACTACAACCCGTTCCGCTTCCCCGACGCGGCGCGGTCACGGCGCGACTACGTGCTCGACCGGATGCTGGACAACAACTTCATCACCGCCGCCGAGCAGGCCACCGCCAGAGCGCAGCCGGTGCTGCCGACCGCCTTCCGCCGCCCCGACGTGGTGGCCGGCGCCGACTATTTCTCGGAGGAGGTGCGGCGTCAGCTCATCGACAAGTTCGGCGCCGACCAGACCACCCAAGGTGGCCTGGTGGTGCGCACCAGCCTCGACACCACATTGCAGGGCGTAGCCGAGAAAGCGTTGCGCGCCGGCCTAGTGCGCTACGACCAGCGCCGCGGCGGCTGGCGCGGTCCGATCAGCCACGTTGCCGGCGGTGCCGGCCCGCGCACTGATTGGGCCGCTGCCCTCGGCGCCGTCGCCCGGCCGCCGGGGATGCCGGCGGCTTGGCAGCTCGCGATGGTGACGGCAACCTCCGGCGGCAGCGCGGCAATGGGCGTATTGGACCGGGTTCCCGGCGGCCCCGTCACTCCGCATGTCCTGCCGATGCAGTTGTCCGACCTCGGTTGGGCGCGTGCGAACCACGCCGGCAATCTCGGCCCGGCGCCGCGGCGCATTGAAGACGTGGTGCAGGTCGGCGATGTCGTGATGACCGAGCCGGCCGGGATCGGAACGCCGCTGCCGGCGAAAGGTGTCAAACCGAAACCCGCCGCTCCCCGCGCGCCGCGCCTGTTGCTGCGCCAAATCCCGCAGGTGCAGGGCGCGCTGGTGTCGCTCGACCCGCTTACCGGCCGGGTGCTGGCGATGGCCGGCGGCTGGTCGTTCGAGCTGAGCCAGTTCAACCGCGCCACCCAGGCCCAGCGCCAGCCGGGATCGAGCTTCAAGCCGATCGTCTACCTGACCGCGATGGAGCAGAACATCTCGCCGTCGCAGCGCTTCCTGGATGCGCCGTTCGTGCTCAACACCAGTGCCGGCGAGTGGCGGCCGGGCAACTACGAGATGGATTTCAACGGACCGACGCCGCTGCACGTGGCGTTGGAGAAGTCGCTCAACCTCGTGACGGTCCGCGTGGCCGAGCGGGTCGGCATGGATGCCGTTGCCGCCAATGCCATCGCCATGCACGAGGTCGACCAGATGCCGCACGTGTTGCCGGCGGCACTCGGCGCGGTCGACACCACGGTGCTGCGCGAGGCGGGAGCATACGCGACCTTCGCCAATGGCGGGCGCGAGGTTGTGCCGACGCTGATCGACAGCGTGCAGGACCGTGACGGGCATGTCGTCATGGCCGCGCCGGGCATCGCCTGCACCGGCTGCGGCGACCCGTCGCACCCGCCCTCGATCCTCGACCAGCGCCACCAGATCGCCGATCCGCAGAGTGCCTTCCAGGTGGTGATGATGATGGAGGGCGTCGTGCTGCACGGCACCGGCACGACGGCGGTGACCGGCATCAACCGGCAGATTGCCGGCAAGACCGGCACCTCGCAAGACTTCAACGACGCCTGGTTCGCGGGCTTCACCCCCGACCTGGTGACCGTGGTGTGGATCGGCTTCGACGCCCCGGCCAGCCTTGGCAAAGACGAGACCGGCGCCGTCTTGGCTGCCCCGGTATGGCACGACTTCATGGCGGCGGCCCTGCAGGCGCGGCCCGACCTGAAGTTCGTGCCGCCGGCGGGCCTGACCATCGCCTCCTACAACGGCGGCTTCGGCAGCGTGACCGATGCCTTCAAGCCGGGTCAAATCCCAGGCGCCAGCGGCTCCGACAGCACCGCCTCGGCCGATCAGGGTCAGGGCGATGCGAACGGCGGCGCAGCCCCGCCGGCTGGCGGCACCGCCGCCGGAGTCGACAGCGGCCTGGGCGGCCTCTATTGACGGCGCCCTTCGAGGTAGAGACAGATGTCCGCTGAGTCCGACGCATTGAACGAACAGATTAGGCAGTCCGTGACGCTGCTGAGGAGGCATCTTTGACTGGGATGCCGCATTGCCTCGCCTCGATGAGCTGAACAACCGCGTCGAGGACCCGGCGCTGTGGAACGACGCCGCGGCGGCGCAAGCGCTCATGCGCGAGCGTACCCGGCTGGCGAACGCCATCGAAGGCGTGCGGCGCATGGAGGCCGAGGTCGCCGACACGCTGGAGCTGATTGCCATGGCCGAGGCCGATGGCGACGAGGCGATGGTGGCGGATGGGGTCAGGGCGCTCGATGCCGTTGCCGCGGAGTCGAAGCGCCGCGAGATCGAGAGCCTGCTGTCCGGCGAGGCCGATGCGCGCGACGCCTACATGGAGATCAACGCCGGCGCCGGCGGCACCGAGGCGCAGGACTGGGCCGAGATGCTGATGCGCATGTATACCCGGTGGGCCGAACAGCACGGCTACAAGGTGCAGCTGATGGACACCAGCGAGGGCGAGCAGGCCGGCATCAAGTCGGCGACGCTGCAGTTTACCGGCGAGAGCGCCTATGGCTGGCTCAAGACCGAGGCCGGCGTGCATCGCCTGGTCCGCATCAGCCCGTTCGACTCGGCCGCCCGCCGCCAGACCAGCTTCGCCAGCGTCTGGGTTTATCCGGTGATTGACGACACCATCGAAATCGAGATCGACCCCAGCGACCTGCGCGTAGACACCTATCGCGCATCCGGCGCCGGCGGCCAGCACGTCAACAAGACCGAGAGCGCCATCCGCCTCACCCACATCCCGACCGGCATCGTGGTCGCCTGCCAGACCGACCGCAGCCAGCATCGCAACCGCGCCACCGCGATGGGAATGCTGAAGGCGCGCATGTACGAGGCTGAGTTGCAGAAGCGCGAGGCGGCATCGAGCGCCACCGAGGCAGCCAAGACCGACATCGGCTGGGGCCACCAGATCCGCAACTACGTGCTGGCCCCGTATCAACTGGTCAAGGACCTGCGCACCGGGTTCGAGACCGGCAACCCCGCGGCGGTGCTGGACGGCAACCTCGACGAGTTCATGGCCGCCGCCTTGGCCGCCCGCGCCGGCGCAACCCGCAGCGAGGCCAGCGCCTCGGCACAATAGGCGTGTCCGCCGGCAAGGTTCGTATGGAGCCTTTATGCCGACCCGGCTTAATGCTGCGTCATGGTCAGGCCCAGGAACCACAATCCATGACTGCTCGCGTGACGGCGATTGCCTTGCTGGCGCTTGGCGCCGCGTCTCAGGCATCGGCCCAGACCACCAATCAGACAACCACGACGCCTCCCGCAGCCGCGCCGCCGCAGTCGTGGCAGTCGGGCATCACGCTCGGCGCGCAGTTCGAGGGCGGCATCACCGGCAACTTCGATAGCCCGAGGAACGGGCTGAACTTCGGCCAGTTGTTCACCGACCGTTCCAACCAGGTCGTGCTCAACCAGGCGCTGTTGACGGCGCAGCGCCCGCTCGATCCGAAAGCCACCGGCTACGATTTCGGCTTCAAGCTGGAGGGCTTGTACGGCACTGACGGGCGTTATACGCAGGCGTTGGGCGAGTTCAACCATGCGACCAACTCGCGCTACCAGCCGGCGCTGATCGAGGCCAATGTCGCCGTCCACCTACCCTGGCTGAGTTCGGGGGGCATCGACGCCAAGATCGGCCAGTTCGCGACGCCGCTGGGTTTCGAGACGATCGACCCTTCGGCCAGCCCGTTCTACAGCCACAGCTACATTTTCAACTTCGGCCTGCCGTTCACCCAAACCGGCGTGCTCACGACCACCCATGCCACGCCCTGGCTCGACGTCTACTTCGGCGTCGACAGCGGCGAGAACACCACCTTCGACCGTGGCCACGGCGACAACAACGGCGCTGCCGCGGGCACCGCGGGACTCGGGTTCAACCTGTTTGGCGGCAAGCTCACGGTGCTGGCGCTGACCCATATCGGGCCGGAAAACCCGTCGCGCACGGTATCCAACGCCGGCTCATACAACCGTTACGAGAACGACCTCGTAACCACTTACAAGGCTACCGACAAGCTCACGCTCACCAACGAACTCAACCTCATCCGCGACGATTTCTCACGGGCCACCGGGCTCGGGGTCGCGCAATACGCGGCGTATGCGCTGACCGGCACGGTGACGCTGAACGCGCGGGCGGAGCTGTTCCGCGACGACAAGGGGTTCTTCGTCGCGGCCGACCCCGCCGGCAACAGCTACGTGCGCAGCCAACTCGGCCTGCCGGCGCAGACCATCAGCGTGGGCGCCGCCACCTATTCCGAGTTCACGCTCGGCGCGACCTGGAAGCCAGCGGTGCCGGCGCCGCTCGGGACATTGATGATCCGTCCGGAAATCCGTTACGACCAGACGTTGTCCAGGGCCAAGGCGTTCAACAACCAGACCAGCCGCCACGCTGTTACCGCGGCCGCCGACATCATCCTGGGTTTCTGACCCAGTGCCGGCGCCTCAATACATGTGCTGGCCGCCGTTGATCGACAGCGTGGAGCCGGTGACGAAGTCGGCGTCGTCGGCGGTCAGGAACAATACGCCGCGGGCAATGTCCTCGGCGTGGCCAAGCCGCCCCACCGGGATGCGCGCCACGATCTTCTGCAGCACGTCGGGCGGCACCGCGCGCACCATGTCGGTGTCGACGTAGCCGGGGGCGATGGCGTTGCAGGTGATGCCGAATCGGGCGCCTTCCTGGGCCAGCGCCTTGGTGAAGCCGTGGATGCCCGACTTGGCGGCGGCATAGTTGACTTGGCCGTATTGGCCAGCCTGGCCGTTGATGCTGCCGATGTTGACGATGCGGCCGAACTTGGCGGCGCGCATGGCGTCGAACGTCAGCTTGCACAGGTTGAAGCAGCTGCCGAGGTTGGTGTCGATCACCGCGTCCCACATGTCGCGCGACAGCTTGGCGATGGTGGCGTCGCGGGTGATGCCGGCGTTGTTGACCACGATGGCGATCGGGCCGATCTCGGCCGAAATCCACTCCACCGTCTCGCGGCAGGCCTCGTAGTCGCCGGCGTCGAAACGCCGGACGGCGATCCCGGTCTCGGCATGGAATGCCTCGGCGGCCGCGTCGTTGCCGGCGTAGCTTGCCACGACGATGCGCCCGGCCGCCTTTAACTGGCGGCTGATCTCGGCGCCGATGCCGCGAGTGCCTCCAGTCACGAGTGCAATTCGGCTCATGTTCGTTCCCCGATCTTTTGCCCAGCCTACCGGCTTTTGCCGCAGACTAGCACCGGGTGGCGGCGGCAAAGCAAGGCCCCGCTCCGCCTGGCTTCAAGATGGCGGCGGCGCTTACCGCTCCAGGCACATGGCGACACCCATGCCGCCACCGATGCACAGTGTGGCCAAGCCCTTGTGGGCGTCGCGCTTGCCCATCTCATATAGCAGGGTGGTGAGCACCCGCGCGCCCGAAGCGCCGATCGGGTGGCCAATGGCGATGGCGCCGCCGTTCACGTTCACTCGCGCGGGGTCCCAGCCGATGTCCTTGTTGACCGCGCAGGCCTGGGCGGCGAACGCCTCGTTGGCCTCGATCAGGTGGAGTTGATCGGCTTTCCAGCCGGCGCGCTCCAGCGCCTTGCGGCTCGACGGGATCGGCCCGGTGCCCATCAGCGCCGGATCGACGCCCACGGTGGCAAAGCTCGCGATGCGCGCCAGCGGCGTCAGGTTGCGGCGCTTCGCCTCAGTGGCCGACATCACCACCAGCGCGGCGGCGCCGTCGTTGAGACCGCTGGCGTTGCCGGCGGTCACGGTGCCTTCCTTGTTGAAGGCCGGACGCAGCTTGGCCATCCCTTCGGCGCTGCTGTCGTGGCGGATGTACTCGTCGTCGGTGACCACCGTATCGCCCTTGCGGCCCTTGATCGTGACCGGCGCGATCTCCTCCTTGAAGCGGCCGGACCTCTGCGCGGCGCTGGCCTTCTGCTGGCTGCCCAGCGCCAGGGCGTCCTGCTGCTCGCGGGTGATCTGATAGGATTTGGCGACGTTCTCGGCGGTCACGCCCATATGGTAGCCGTTGAAGGCGTCCCACAAGCCGTCCTTAATCATCGTATCAACCAACTGCATGTCGCCCATCTTGGCGCCGGCGCGCAGGTAGGCGGCATGTTGCGCCTGGCTCATGCTCTCCTGGCCGCCGGCGACGATGATGTCGGCCTCGCCGCCGCGGATTTGCTGCGCCGCCAGCGCCACCGCGCGCAGGCCGGAGCCGCAGACCTGGTTGATGCCGAAGGCCGTCTTGGTGTCGGGCACCCCGGCGCCATGCGATGCCTGGCGTGCCGGATTCTGACCCTGGCCGGCGGTCAGCACTTGGCCGAGGATCACCTCGTCGATCTCGTCCGGCTGCAACCCCGCGCGCGCCAGCGCCGCCTGGATGGCGACGGTGCCAAGGGTGTGCGCGGGCACCGAGGCGAACGCGCCGTTGAAGCTGCCGACCGGCGTGCGCGCCGCCGCCACGATCACGATGTCTTCCATGCCAGATCCTCCCTGAGTTCGAGTAAAATGGCCTGTACGGGCAGCGGTTCCAATGGCGATGTCACGCGACGCTGCCCAGCCACTCCAGCAACGGCCGCCAAAGCTCGGCTTCGGCGGAGCGTCCCGCCACCATCCCGACATGCCCGGCCCGCGGACGCAGCAAGGTGGCGTCAGGAACCAGCTCAGCCAGCGGCAATGCCGACTCCGCCGGCACGATGCGGTCGCGCGCCGGCAGCGCCACCAGGACCGGCATCCGCAGCGCGCCCGGCTCGACCGCGGCTCCGGCGATCCGCCACGTCCCGGTGCCTGGCGTATTAGCGCCATACCACCCGGCCAGGCACTCGCGCGCCACCGCAGCCGCCATCGGCACGCCGTCGTTGAGCCAGTCCTCCATCGCCACGAACAACCTGGCCCGCTCGGTGTCGGGATCGACTGCGGCGAAGCCACGGTATTTGGCGGCGATGGCGTCGGGGTCGGCAATGGCGAACAGCATCTGCAGCGCATCGACCGGCAGCGTGCCGGAGGCCGCCAGCGCCGGCTCCAGCATCGGCAGCATCGCGGCCAGGCGCTGCGCCGCGGCCGGCTCCGGCGCATGGAAGTCCCAGGGGGTCGCCAGCAGTGCCAAGGCCCGCACCCGGTCTGGCCGGCGCAGTGCTGCGGCGAGCGCCAGCAGGCCGCCCATGCAATAGCCCGCCAGCACCAACGGCTCCGGCCCGCAGACCGCCAACGCGCGCTCGATTCGCCCGGCCACGTAGTCGGTCAAGGTGAATCCGCGCGTCACCGCATCGGGCCAGCCCCAGTCCAGCAGCAGCGGCCGCACACCCTGCCCAGCCAGCCACCGCAGCAGCGACTGCCCTGGCGACAGGTCGAGGATGTGCGCCCGGTTCACCAGGCTGGGTACGAACAGCACTGTCGTGGCGGCAGCGGGGCCGCCGTAGTCCAGCAGGCGCGAGCCGCCCTCCTGCCAGAGCACCAGCGGCTCCGGCAGCGCGCGCTGGTAGGGGTGGCGGCGATAGGCGGCGATGCCGGCGATCAGGGTTGGATCAGCCGCCCCCGGCATCGCGTTGGGCAAGCCGCCGCTCCAGTTCGGTGAGGCGCTGTTCGATTCGCTCGACGACCCCGTCGCGCGGGTCAGGTGCAGCAGCAGCGGCCGTGGTCCGCGCCGGCGCATCGGCCCCGGCGGCCGGTACGGCTCCGGGGAGTATGGATCGAGCGCTATCGGAGGCGGCCTGGAGGACGGCAAACCAAGCGGCCCAGGCCTGCGCCGCCGCGTCGATCATGTCGGCGACCTCGCGGTCGACCGCCAATGCTTCCATCTCGCTGCGCCAAATAGTTTGCCAGTCCTGAGCCAGCGTCGTGGCGGGCGGCGGTCCGTCCGAGGTCATGCGTGGTTCGCCCGCGAGCGACTTGGTTTGACACAGAACCCCATGCTAGCATCACAAACCTGTCACGTTGAGGATATGTCATGTCGGGTTCGAGCAAGAGCGAGGGTGGCCCTGCCGCCGCCGAGGAGCACGCCGACACCCGGCCGCCTGTGGTCGTTAAGAAATACGCCAATCGCCGGCTGTATAACACGGAGAGCTCCAGCTACATCACGCTCGATACGCTGGCCGACATGGTGCGGGTTGGACGCGACTTCGTGGTCTACGATGCCCGCAGCGGCGACGACATCACCCGCAGCGTGCTGACCCAGATCATCGTGGAGGAAGAAAGCAAGGGCCGCGCCATGCTGCCCACCGGCTTCCTGCGTCAGTTGATCGGCTTCTACGGCGACAGTATGCAGGCGGTGGTGCCGCGTTACCTGGAACAGGCAATGACTAGCTTTGCCCGCCAGCAGGAACAGGTGCGAGTTGCGGTGCAGCAGACGATTGGACCTTTTCTACCGTTTGGCATGGAAGAAGTGAGCCGGCAAAACCTGGCGATGATGGAACGCGCCATGAGCCTGTTCGCTCCGGTTCATCGCGAACCCGGCTCGACCGAGACCGCGGAACCGCCGCAGCCTGAGCCTGCTTCGCAGAGTGAACTGGCGGCGTTGCGTGCCGAAGTGGACCTGCTGCGCCAACAGCTGGCCGATGCACAAAACCCGGCTGCCAAAGAAGCTGCTGGCGACTCGGTGGTGACGCCGCTGCCGGCGCGAGCACGGGCCAAGCCGAACGGCTGACCCGCGATCCAGCGGAACTATGCCGGCTGCCTTATGCGGCGGCCGGCACGCCGTCCGGGTTGAGCCGGTAGCCGCCACCCTCGGTCACCAGCAGGCGGGCGTTCGACGGGTCGGGCTCGATCTTCTGGCGCAAGCGGTAGATGTGGGTCTCCAGCGTGTGGGTGGTGACGGCGGCGTTGTAACCCCACACCTCGTTCAGCAGCACCTGCCGCGCGACCGGGCGAGTGCCGGCGCGGTACAGGAACTTCAGGATCGCCGCCTCTTTTTCGGTCAGGCGAATGCGACGGTTGCGCAGCGGCTCCTGCAACAGCTTGGCCGCGGGGCGAAAGGTGTACGGCCCGATGGTGAACACCGCATCCTCGCTGTTCTCGAAGATGCGCAGTTGGGCGCGCAGCCGGGCTAGCAGTTCGGCCAGCCGGAACGGCTTGGCGATATAGTCGTTGGCCCCGGAGTCAAGGCCGCGCACCACATCGTTCTCCTCGTCGGAGCCGGTCAGCATGATGATCGGGACCTTCACGCCATGCCGGCGCAGCTTGGCGCAGAGGTCGCGGCCATCGCCGTCGGGCAACCCGACATCGAGGATCACCGCGTCGAAACGGGCGTCCTTGGCTAGCATCCGGGTCTCGGCCTCGCCCGAGGTCTGGGCCTCGCTGGCCGCGAACTCGCCATCCACGGCAAGCTGCTCCACCAGCGTCTCACGCAACGCCTGGTCGTCATCGACGATTAGAATAGGCCGTTCACCCGCCATCAGCCGCTCTTTCCTGCTAGGACGGATCGCCCCGCCTGACGGCACGGCCCGCTCTCTTCTACCCCGTCATGCGCCGCACAACTTTCGGTGTATTCCACGTTCAAAAGCAAGAACGCCGCGGTATCACGCCTGTTTTGCCTCCGGCCCGCAAGTTCAGCACGTTTTCGTGAGCTTTGACCAGGACCTGCGCCGCACCATCGCGTATACAAGGCGTGATACACCCGTAGCAGCCGAATGAAGATCCGCCAACTGGCGGGTCTGTCGGCGCGATGCTGACCTGCGCGTGCCACCCTCTTCAGTCTGACACCGGATCGGTATGTCACATCCGCAATGCCCCACACTCTCTCCCCCAACGCCAACCCGACAAATCCGCTGGTCCTGGCGCGCGCAGTGCATCACGCGGTCGCCGTGCTGCGACGCGGCGGCGCCGTGCTGCTACGGGCGACGCCGCCGCTGTTGCTTGTCGCGGCCGAAACCATGACCGATGAGGGCCAGGCGACGGTCGAAACCCTCGGCGCCGGGCCGGCCCGCCTGCTGCTGACCTCGTTGCGCGCCGACGCCATCCTGCAACGCCCGGCCGCGTCCAGGACAACCGGCCGCACCGAGCCGGTGGCGATTTGGCTGCAGCCGGAACAACGCCAGGGCCACGTGTTGCGTAGCCTGGCCGACCCGACCGCGGATCAGGTGATGGGAGAGTGGACCTTGGCGCCCACCCCGGACGGCGCCGCCGCTGCACTGGCGCTGGCCAAGCTGGCTCGGCTGCTACCCGCTATGCTGGCGGTGGCCGCCGCTGAGAGTGCCGCAGATCTCGGGGCGGTGACGCCGGACGAGGTGTCCGGCTATGCGCAGACCGTGGCCACCAATCTCGTCCGCGTATCGGAGGCGAGGGTGCCGCTGGAGGACGCGCGCGATGCCAGGGTGGTGGCGTTTCGCCCCCCCGACGGCGGACCCGAGCACTTGGCCATCCTGATCGGCAATCCCGAGGCGGTCGCTGCGGATGCCTCGCCAGATGCACCAGCGCCGCTGGCCCGTATCCACTCCGAGTGCTTTACCGGCGACGTGCTGGGCAGCCTGCGCTGCGATTGCGGGCCGCAACTGCGCGACGCGATCCGCCGCATGGCGCAGGAGGGCAACGGCGTATTGCTGTACCTGGCGCAGGAGGGTCGCGGCATCGGCCTCGCCAACAAGCTACGTGCCTACACGCTGCAGGACCGTGGCCTGGACACGCTGGATGCCAACCGCGCATTGGGCTGGGAGGCGGACGAGCGCAGCTTCCTGACCGCCGCCACCATGCTGCGGGCGCTCGGCATCCCGAGGGTGAGGCTGTTGACCAACAACCCCGACAAGGTCGCCTCGCTCGCCGCCTACGGCATCGCGGTCGAGCGGCATTCGCTGCTGGTGGCCGCCAATGGCATCAACGACACCTACCTGGCGACCAAGGCCAGCCGGTTCGGCCACTTCACCACGTAGCCGCCAACCGTGGCACAGCGGTTGCTCAGCTCTTTGCCATTAGTTTCGGTGGTGAGGAGGTTTCATGTCGGCAAACGCAGTTTCCGGTCCGCACGGCCGCGAAATCAGCCCATCAGAGGCGACACAGCCGGCGCAGAACCCGGCACTCACATTCCATGAGGTGCTGTCGGCGCTCAACCCGCTGCAATATCTGCCGGTGGTCGGCACGATCTACCGGGCGGTTACCGGCGACGTGGGCAACCCGCAGCTGCACGTCGCGGGATCGCTGGTAGGCGGACTGCTGACTGGCGGCCCAATCGGAGCGCTCACCAGCCTGGTGGGGATCGTCGCCGACCACTTCATGCATTTCGACCGCATCGCGGCGGCGCTGTTTGGAAAGACGGCTCCGGTGGCGACTGCCGGCAGCCCGATGCCTGACGCAGTCGCCGCGCCTTCCAGCCCCGTGCCGGCGAGTGTCGCCGCAGCCGCGGTATCCGCCTATGCTCAGGCCAATGGCCTCGCATGGCGTGAGGCATGACCGGCGCGGGAGCGGCAGCATGACGGATACCGGCTCCCCAGGCATTGAGGCCGCAGTCTGGCCCGACGGCACGCTGACATGGGCCGGGCGCATCATGCGTGTAGCGTTGGGCGAGGCCGGGGTGGTGCTGCATAAGGAAGAAGGCGATCACGGCACGCCGTCCGGGCTGCTGCCGCTGCGCCGCGTCTTGTACCGCGCCGACCGGCTGCGCACGCCGCCCCACGCGGCGGTGCCGCGTGAGCTGCTGGCGCCCGAGGACGGCTGGTGCGACGACCCATCCAGCCGCGACTACAACCGCATGATCCGCCTGCCCCACTCCGCCAGGCACGAGAGGCTGTGGCGTGACGATCCGCTGTATGACGTGATCGGGGTGCTGGGCTGGAACGATGCGCCGCCGGAACGCCACCGCGGCTCCGCCATCTTTTTGCATGTGGCAACGCCCGACCTTGCGCCTACCGCCGGGTGTGTGGCCCTGCGCCTGCCCGATTTGCTTGAGTTGCTGGCTGGCGGCGTGACCCGGCTGCGGGTACATCCAGGAGGTTAGTCGCGGCTGAGGCCCTTGGAAGCCAGCGTATCGAGATAGTCGTCCCAGCGCCGCGCCTGCTCGACGCCGAGCTGCCGCAGGTAATCCCAGGTATAGATGCCGGTGTCATGGCCGTCGTCGAATACCAGCCGCACCGCATAGCGACCGATCGGCTCGACCGCCTTGATCCCGACGCCACGCTTGCCCGGCACCGTCTTACGTTCGGACGGGGCATGGCCCTGGACCTCGGCACTGGGACTTTCAACCCGCAGGAGTTCGGCCGGGAGCGCGAATCGTCCGGCCGATCCGAAATCCACGTGGAGGCAACGGGCGGCGCGGTCCAGGCGGATTTCAAGCGGCGGCACACCCTCCGAACGCACGATCATTCGTCCAGCGGCCGGGCCTCGTCAGGCAGCATGATCGGAATGCCGTCACGGATCGGATATGCGAGATGGGCGCCATGGCTAATCAGCTCGCCCGCCGCGCGATCATAGATGAGCGGCCCCTTGGTCACTGGGCAGACCAGGATTTCCAACAGGCGGGGGTCGACTGGCACGGGAGGCGAAATGTCGTCCATGGTGCCCTTTCAGCTGATGCGCGAACCACCCACGCCATCATCGAAGTCGTGGCCGTCCATTGCTAGTAATGCCAGCAACGCCTGCGCGCGGTCGGCCGGACTGTCGGCCTCCAGCAGCGCCTGCTTCTCCTCCGGCGCGAACGGGCAGACCATGGCCAGCGTCACCACCAGCGACTCGTCTTCCATCTGCTCGATTGCTTCCCAGTTGGCGTCGAAGCCGTGGCGGGTGAAATAGGCGCGCAACGCCGCCAGCAACTCGGTCCGGTCAAAGCCCGAACCACCGCCATAGACATCCAGATCAGCTACGAACGGCGATAAATCCGCATGTACCCGTCGGTAGCCATGGCGGCGGGGCAGTTCGTTCAGAATGCTGAAGCGGATCAGGCCGGTCAACGTTATCAGGAAGCGCCCATCGTCGGTCTCGCTGAAACTCGATAGCCGGCCAAGGCAGCCGACCCGGTACAGCCCCGGCCCGTTCGGCCCCGCAGACAGCGTGGGGTTAGGCTGCACCATGCCGAGCACCCGGCCATGCGCCAGCGCATCCTCAATCATCGCCAGATAGCGCGATTCGAAAATGTTGAGCGGCAGGCGGCCATGCGGCAGCAGCAATGCGCCTTCCAACGGAAATACTGGGAACTCACTGGGTAACCCGTGGTCCGGGACAGAGTCCGGGGCGGGCATACTGCGCGGCATCAGCTAAACAGCATCGCCGACAGCTTTCGCCTTGCCGCTATGGTGTCGGGGTCGGCAAACCCCCAGGCCTCGAAGAACTTCAGCAGTTGCAGCCGCGCCGCGTCCTCGTTCCAGCCACGCTGCGCGCGGATGATCTCCAGCAGCGCATCTGCGGCTTCGGTCCGCCGGTCCATCACGTTCAGCGCCGTCGCCAACTCGTAGCGTGCGGCATGGTCGGCCGGGTCGGTGGCCAGGCGCTGCTCGAACTCGCCCAGTTGGCCGGCCGCGCGGGTGCCTTCCTCGGCCAGCAGCAGGGCACTGCGGGCGCCGGCGATCTCGGCGTGCTCGGCGATCTTGGGCGGAACCTGCGCCAGCGCCTCATGCGCCTGCTCGGTCTGCCCCTGCGCCAACAAGGCCCGTATCATGCCGCCCCAGGCTTCGGGACTTTCCGGCTCCTGCTCCAGCAGCGCCGCAAAAATCTCGGCGGCGTCTTCGGGCTGCTCGGCCTCCAGCGCGGCGCGGCCCTCGGCCAGCAGATCGGCGCTGGGCATCGAGCCGCCACCAAGCTTGAGCAGAGCCTCAATGAACCGCTTGACCTCGCTCTCCGGCAGTGCGCCCTGGAACAAATCGGCGATCTGGCCCTGCCAGAACGCAGCGACGGTCGGCACCGACTGCATCGGTAGGCCCAGCTGCGCCAGCTGGCGAACCAGCGCCTGGTTCTGGTCGATGTCGATTTTGACCAGCTTCACCCGCCCGCCAGCGCTGCGCACCACACGTTCGAGCATGGGGGTCAAGGTCTTGCAGGGCCCACACCAGGGCGCCCAGAAGTCCACGACCACCGGCAGGCTTCGTGACGCCTCGATCACGTCCTGCATGAACGTGGCTTGGCCGCCGTCGACAACGATGACCTCGGGCGCCAAGGCAGCAGCCCCGCCAGAGGGCGCCGGGGGCAGGGCGGAAGGGGCGCCGGGCCGTTTCTGACCGATCAGCAAATCGTCCATTGGTCCATCCTCGGCAAGGCTTGAAGTTGTTTCACCATACATCGTATGGCGACAGGATGGCACAACCCGTCATCCCGGTGACTTCATTTGCAGAGTATGCGCCGGCCTGTGCGAGGCGGGTTGCACTCGCCCCCAAACACACCTAGAACCCGCATTGCACCGTGGAGCGCGGGCGTAGCTCAGGGGTAGAGCACAACCTTGCCAAGGTTGGGGTCGAGGGTTCGAATCCCTTCGCCCGCTCCAGTTATCAGTGGGTTAGCTTGTAGAAATGAAGCCGAGGCATTAGCCTTTGCTACGCAGCTAGCACGCAAAACCGAGGGGTCCAGTGGCAGGATGGCGACTCGGCCGATTTCCTTTGCGATGTCGCTTAATCCTGTTCGTGCTGCCGCCAATCGGCTTGGCGACACATGGACATATCGGCCAGTGGTGCGCATGTTGGGCATGGTGTGGCCGAGAACTGCGGCAATCTCCATTTCCGGCACACCGCGAGCTGCTAACTCTGTCGCCACGGTGTGCCGAAGCGTGTATGCCGTCACATCAGGCCCAAAACCAGCGGCATCACGAAGAGTTTGGAAAGCGCCAGCGATCTTTTGAACGGGCTTGCCTCGATAGGTGACGATTGACGCCTCTGATCGTTCGATCCAGGGTAGCAGCCATTCAGGCAAAGGTAGGATCGGCCGCCGCTTTTTCGTTTGCGGGCGTCCGGCGGGATTAAGGTTTATGGTCCCACGTTCAATATCGCACCTGGACCGGGTGAGCTGTAGCAAGGCATCCGGCCGACCAGCAGTGCCTATACACAAGGCCAAAAACACCCGCAGATGTTCCGGCATTTCCGCATCCCAGAGGCGGGCAAGCTCAGGGATAGACAGCACCCTTTCGCGGCCTTGACCGTCAGGCAGCCTCAAAAACGGCACTGGCCGGTCAATCTCGTTGTTTCTCCAAGCCCAATTGATTGCAGCTTTAGCCGCGCCCATACCCCGCTTGATTGTTCCAGCTGCGTAGGGTTTCGCTCGCAGTCGACGAACCACATCCTCCTGCGCGTCAAGCGTGAATTCATCTAGCGCCATACCTTCCGGCACCGCCTCCAGGATCATTGCCAGGCTTAAGCCTTGAGCTTTTCCACCAACTGCGTACTTGCCATGGCGCTCGTGATATCTTGCAAAGATTCGGGCGATCGACACATCTCGCGGCTCGGCGCGCTTTGTGCCAACGTTTTTAGCAATCCAGAGGGCAAGGCTCTGCTCTGCGACCTCAGCGTCGACAGTGCCAAGCGATGCTCTTCGCGTTTGTCGTGTAGTTTGGTCAAACCAGGTTCGGCACCACTGCTCACTGTTCGGGCGCTTGCTGAGCCAAAAACCGACAATCGACCCTGGGCGTTTTCTTGTTTTTGACATGGACCAATCTCATTTTCCTTTAAATAATTGGCAATTTGGCCGTCTGTATATCGAGGTCGACATCCCACCACCGTGTGCCCAATACGTCCATGCCGACGCTCCCGGCGCAAAGTTTCGCGCGAGACGCCGAGGATGGAAGCCGCTTCCCGCTCTGTCCATGGTCGCCTTAGCGCGGTCACGACATTGACGGATTGACCCGCCTCGACACTCTTGTGCACCTTAAAGTTTCCTGCAAGCTGTGTTTCTGGTAACCACTTTTATAGTGATTATCACCATATATTCGACCGAGCTTTTCGTCAACACGTTTGTGGGTGTGACAACCATATGGCTTTATCTGGCAACCAGCTTCGCGCCGCTCGGTCCCTCGCAGATATAAGTCAGCAGGAACTCGCTGATTTATCTCAAATAAGCATAAATACCATTCGAAAAATGGAAGGCCGGGGCGCGGAGCGCGTTCGTGTCCGTCTTGAGACGATGGAACGAATTGAGTATGCGCTGAGAGAGTCCGGCGTGGAGTTTATTAGACCTGACGATGGTCGGGCAGGAGTTCGCCTTGTAGAGCCAAGCGTTGAGCTTCTTCACCAGCGCCGCCGGAATTAGGCATCTGACCTCTAAAGTAAGCTGTAAGCGGTAACGTGACCTAAGCCGATTACGCAATTTGTAAACACAAGGGCTATGGTCCTATCCCGATCCAGCCGTGTTTGTTGAAGCGCGGCTGTAGCTTGCTGATCAGGAACTCTTCGAGCGATGGTGCCTCAAAGGCGTCTGGGACCTCGATGATGCGAACGAAAGCAGGCCTCGTTGGCCATTCGCTTTCCTTGTATCGAAACCGGACCAATCGGCTGCCAATGGACTTCGCGTGAGACGCTTTGCCTACGTACAGCAACTCACCGTTTTCGGAGAAAAGGATGTAGCCCCCAGGCC
>JAABUQ010003384.1_pt1 | contig 29316 bp, 31 predicted proteins | sample 5560001 | NCBI WGS metagenome assembly JAABUQ01 (sample SAMN10711888, study PRJNA513371) | rock metagenome | isolation source: Antarctica rocks | place: Antarctica: Victoria Land, Finger Mt nord | collected 2015-12-18 | reverse complement strand
GCTCGCGCTTATCCCGACACCGCCGGATCCAAGGCGACTGATGCAGGGTAGGCGTGGCTCATCCCAACCTGTCAAAACCACTGTGCAGAGGTACTAGTCAGTTGCTGCTGTTGCGGTTCCCGAAAAGCTGCAGCAGCAGCATGAACAGGTTGATGAAGTTCAGATACAGGCTCAGCGCGTCGAACACGCTGCGCTTGGCCGCGATGTCCGTGCCCTCGGCATAGGCGAACTGCTGATAGTCGCCCTTGATCCGCTGCGTGTCGTAGGCGGTCAGGCCGACGAAGATCAGCACGCCGATGACGCTGATGGCGAACTGCAGCGCGGTGCTGCCGATGAACATGTTGACCAAGGACGCGACGATGATGCCGATCAGGCCCATGAACAGGAAGCTGCCCATCTTGGTCAGGTCAGACTTCGTCGTGTAGCCATACAGGCTCATCGCGCTGAAGGTCGCGGCCGAGACGAAGAACACCCGGGCAATGCTGGCGCCGCTGTAGATCAGGAAGATGTTCGCGATCGACGCGCCCATCGCGGCGGCGAACGCCCAGAACAACGCCTGCGTCGCCGAGCGCGACAGCCGGTTCACGCCGAAGCTCAGCACCATGGTAAACACCAGCGGCGCGAAGATCGCGGCGTAGCCCAGGATGGTCGGCTGGACCGCGATGCCGCGTGGCGTCATGACCTGCTGGTAGAACAGCGAAATCAGGCTCGTGTTCGCGATGGCGTAGGCGACGATGCCGGTCAGCAGCAGGCCCGAGGACATCCAGTTGTAAACGCGCAGCATGTATGCGCGCAGCCCGGCGTCGAGTACCGCAGTATCTGCGGACGCGCTGGGCGCGTAGCTTCGAGAGTCGGGGATAAACGCCATAATCCTTTACCTCATGTGGGCGTGACTGCCCGTGCCGCGTATGTTGGTTGATTCCAATTCTGGATCAAGCGAAATCGAGAGATCCGGATTCCGAGCCGGGCACTACTCGTTTCTCAAAAAAGGCGCAGCCCGGGCGCGCAGCGCCGAGGCCGTGCCGGCATAGCCGAAGCCCAGCATCAGCACGATGCAGCCCCCAATCGTCGCCGCCAGGATGCCCGGCAGGAACACCCAGTCCGCCCGCATCAGGAAACGCACGACGCCCCAGCTCGCCAGCGTGCCCACCAGCGCCGCGATCAGCCCGGCCGCCGCCCCGATCAGCCCGAACTCCACCAGCCACGCCGCCCGGATCTGCCGCCGCGTGGCGCCGAGCGTCTTCAGCACCACCGCCTCCGCCATGCGCCGGCGCTGCCCGGCCGCGACCGCGCCCACCAGCACCAGCGCCCCGGAGGCCAGCGTGACCGACCCCGTCGCCGCCAGCGCCGCCGCGATCTTGCCGACCAGCGCCGCCACCGCGCCCAGCACGTCCGCGACCCGGATGCCCGACACGTTCGGCAGCGCGTCCGTCACCGCGCGCAGCACTGCGCCCTCGTCCGCAGCCGCCGCCCGGACCGTCGCGATGTGCGTATGCGGCGCCCGCTCCAAGAGGCCGGGCGAGGCGACCATGGTGAAGTTGATGGACAGCGACCGCCAGGCGATGTCCCGCAGGCTGGCGATGCGCAGGTCGATGTCCCGCCCCAGCACGTTGACCCGCAGCGTGTCGCCGATCCCCACGCCCCAGCCCCGCGCCAGCCCGGCGTCGAACGACACCAGCGGCGCGCCTGCGTAGTCCGCCGGCCACCACTCGCCCGCGACCAGGCGCGACCCGTCCGGCACCGTGCGGCTGTAGGTCAGGCCGCGGTCGCCGCGCAGCGCCCATTGCGTCTCGGGCGTCGCGTGCACCTGGTCCGCCGGCACCCCGTTCACCGCAACCAGCCGGGCGCGCAGGCTCGGCACCTCGGCGATGTCGCCGACGCCGGGCTGGGCGTGCAGGATCTGCTGGAAGCGGGCGAGCTGGTCGTTCTGGATGTCGATGAAGTAGAAGGTCGGCGCGTTGGCCGGCAATTGCTCCAGCACCTGGTTGCGGATGTTGCCCTGGATCAGCGCGACGGCGGCCAGGGTGGACAGGCCGAGGCCGAGCGACACCAGCATCAACGGCGTGGCAGCGCCGGGCCGGTGCAGGTTGGCGACGCCGAGCCTGGCCCATGGGGCCGACAGCCGCGGCGCGCGCCGGGCCAAGGCCATCAGCACGGCGCCGCCGACGCGGAACAGCAGCAAGGTCGCCATCGCGCCGCCGCAGAACCACAGCGCGAACTTGCGCTCCGGCGACGCCGCGACCGTCAGACCGACCAACGCCGCGACCAGCGCGCCCTGGGTCAGCAGCAGCCACGGGCGGGCACGCAGCCGCACCGGCAGCAGCGCGTCCCGGAACAGCGCCGCCCCCGGAATCTGCGACGCCCGCGCCAACGGCCAAAGCGCGAAGGCCCCGGCGGTCAGCAGCCCATACGCCGCCGCCAAGGCCAGGGACCGCGGATACAGTCCGGCCTGCGGCGGCACCGGCAGCGCGTCGCCAAACAGCTTGACTCCCGCAATCGGCAGCACCGCACCCACGGCGACGCCGATCAGCACGCCCACCGCAGACAGCGCCAGGACCTGGATCAGGAACACCGTGAAGATCGTCCGGGTGGAGGCCCCCAAGCAGCGCAGCGTCGCGATGGTGCGCGCCCGCGTTTCCAGCCACGCCCGCACGCCGGTGGCGACGCCGATGCCGCCGACCAGCAGCGCCGTGAGGCCGACCAGCGTCATGAACAGGCTGGTCTGGTCGATGAAGCGGGCGATGCCGGGCGCCGCCTCCGTCGAGTTGCGGATGCGCCAGCCCTGCTCCGGGAAAGCGGCCCTCAGCGCCGGGGTGGTGGCCGCGACGTCCGTGCCCGGCGGCAGCACGACGCGCAGGTCATAGTTCAGCAGCGAGCCGGGCTGCACCAGCTCGGTGGCCGGCAGCGCCGCCGTCCCGATCATCGCCCGCGGGCCGAGGATGGTCGGCGTCGCGACCCGGTCCGGCTCGGACACAAGGACGCCGCGCACCTGCACGGTGCTCTGACCCAGGCGCAGGGTCGCGCCGGGCTGCACGCCCAGGCGGTCCAGCACCACTTGCTCCGCGACCAGCCCGGCCACCCCGTCCCGCTCGGAAAGCGCGTCCTGCAACGGCCCGGCGGACACCGCGGCGGCGCCGACCAGAGGATAGGCGGGATCAACCGCCTTCAGCTCAACCAACTGGCGCTCCCCGGACCCGCCGCCCGGCCCGGTCGCCACCAGCATCGAGCGCATCTGCACCACGTCCGAAACCTGGCCGCCCCGGGCGCGGAACCAGTCGCGCAGCGTGTCCGGCAAGGGCTGCGCGCCCGATTGGATTTCGAGGTCGCCGCCCAGGATGCGCCGGCCCTCGGTCGCCAGGCCGCGCTCGATGCCTTCCCGCAGGCTGCCGACCGCCGCGATGGCGCCGACGCCGAGCGCCAGGCACGCCAGCACGATCCGCAGGCCGCGCACGCCGCCGCGCAGCTCGCGCCGCGCAAACCGCAGCGCGATCACGCGGGCACGCCCACGCGGCCGTCGGCGATGCGGATGCGCCGCCCGCAGCGGTCGGCGAGCTGTGGGTCGTGGGTGATGAGCAGCAGGGTGGTGCCGGCATTGGCCTGCATCCCGAACAGCAGGTCCATCACCGTGCGTCCGGTCGCCACGTCGAGGTTGCCGGTCGGCTCGTCCGCCAGCAGCAGGCGCGGCCCGGGCGCGAAGGCGCGGGCCAGCGCGACCCGCTGCTGCTCGCCCCCGGACAACTGGCCCGGCAGGTGCGTGAGACGGTGCGACAGCCCGACCGAAGCGAGGCTCTGCGCCGCCCGCGCCTCTGCGTCCCGCACCCCGGCCAGCTCCAGGGGCACCGACACGTTCTCCAGCGCCGTCATGGTCGGGATCAGGTGGAACGACTGGAACACGATGCCGATGTGGTCCCGGCGGAACCGGGCCAGCGCGTCTTCGTCGAGTCGCGTCAGTTCCTGGCCCGCCACCTGCACGCTGCCCGCCGTCGCCTGCTCCAGCCCGGCCAGCACCATCAGCAGGCTGGTCTTGCCCGATCCCGACGGCCCGACGAGGCCCACGGCCTCCCCCGCCTCGATGTCGAGGTCGACCGCGTAGCCGGATCCTCCCAGAATATTGACCGGCCCGGCCGCGGAGGGCACGGTCAGCCGCAGGTCCCGCACCCGCACCAGGGGCGCAGAGGCAGGGTGAGCCATCGATATGTCCATGACAGGCCCATATGGCGCGCGCCGTTGGCCGGCCAACATCGCAGCACTGGCCATGCTGGCTTTTTTGGCGGCCAGCCCGGCGCAGGCCCGCACGGCCCGCATCCTCGTGCTGGGCGACAGCCTGACGGCCGGCTACGGCCTGGCGCAGCCGGACGGGTTCCAGGCGGTGATGCAGGCGGCGCTGCGCGCCCGCGGGCTGGACGTGGCCCTGATCGACGGCGCCGTGTCCGGGGACACCTCGGCCGGCGGGCGGGCGCGGCTGGATTGGGCCTTGGCGGACGGCGCGGACGCGGCGTTTGTCGAGCTGGGCGCCAATGACGGCCTGCGCGGCCTCGACCCGGCGGGCACCGAGGTCAACCTCGCTGCGATCCTGGACGCGCTGGCGGCGCGCGGGCTGCCCGTGCTGCTGTCCGGGATGCTGGCGCCGCCCAACCTCGGCGCGGACTACGGCGCGGCGTTCAAGGCGGTGTTCGAGCGGCTCGGCAAACGGCCCGGCCTGCTCTACGACCCGTTCTTCCTGGAGGGCATCGCGGGAGAAGCGGATTTGAACCAGGGCGACCGCATGCACCCCAACCCCCAAGGCGTGCGCCAGGAGGTCGCGCGGCTGCTGCCGATGATGGAACGGCTGGTCGCCGCGGCCAACCGGGGGACGTGATGCGGCTGTTCGTGGCGCTCGACCTGCCGCACTCGCTGCGGGAGCGGCTGTCCTGGATGGCGGGCGGCCTGCCCGGCGCGCGCTGGGTCGCGCCGGAGAACTACCATGTCACCCTGCGCTTCATCGGCGAGCTGCCGGGCTATCGGGCGGATGAGGTGGACCAGGCGCTGGCGGCGCTGCGCGCGCCGGGCTTCACGCTGCAGCTTGCGGGCATCGGCACGTTCGAGAAGGGCGGGCGCGTGAACAGCCTGTGGGCCGGGGTGGAGCGCAACCCGCAGCTCGATCATTTGCAGACCAAGATCGAGACCGCCTTGCAACGCGCCGGGCTGGAGCGGGAGCGGCGGCGCTTCCTGCCGCACGTGACGCTGGCGCGCATGGACGGCGTGCCGGAAGCGAAGATCGCCGGCTGGGTCGCCGGGCACAACCTGTTCCGCAGCCAGCAGGTCGCGGTGGAGCACTTCACGCTGTTCAGCTCGCGGCTGGGCAAGGAGCAGGCGGTTTACACGCCGGAGGTCGAGTACGAGCTGGTGTGAGGCGCGGCGGTATCTCGTGGAAGCTTATGATAAGGGCGCCGGCACCCCCCCCTTTCTGGTCCCTACTACCATCAGAAAGCCGCATCGGAACCGTTGTCACAGAACAGGTAAATGGACCCGGCCCATCAGGTTCCTTTGATCGTAGTGGAAACGTCTGTGCCGGCAAAGCAACAGATCGGCTCAGCCATGATCGAGCAGGACGGCACTATTGTTTTGCGGATTCGGATGGTGGCGGAGTCCAGCATCGGAGACGCAGAGATGCGGTATCGTCCTGGCAGCCCTGATTATGACCGTGTTCGTCGCCATCTACCATCCTTGAGGTTTGGAACATCCGTGCCGGTCTATGACGATTGGAAATAGTGACTGCCCATGACCCTCGACGACCTCGCGGCCCAAGTCCGCGCCTGCACCAACTGCGCCGCCGTGCTGCCCTTGGGACCCCGGCCCATCCTGCGGGTGTCCACCACCGCCACCATCCTGATCGCCAGCCAAGCGCCCGGCACCAAGGTGCACGTGAGCGGCACGCCGTGGACCGATGCGTCCGGCGTGCGGCTCCGCACCTGGCTCGGCATGACGCCGGACGAGTTCTACGATACCGCGCGCATCGCCATCCTGCCGATGGGGCTGTGCTACCCGGGCCGCCTGCCGCAGGGCGGCGACTGCCCGCCGCGCCCGGAGTGCGCGCCGCTATGGCGCCGCCGCCTGCTGGACGCGATGCCGGGCCTGCGCCTCACCCTGCTGGTCGGCAGCTACGCCCAGGCCGACGCGCTGGGGCCGGGCCGGATGACCGACCGGGTGCGGGAGTTCCGGCAGTACCTGCCGCGCCATTTCCCCCTGCCGCACCCAAGCTGGCGGACCGGCGTGTGGGAGAAGAACAATCCCTGGTTCGTCACCGACGTGCTGCCGGCGCTGCGGGCCGAGGTGCGGCGGGTGCTGACCGCCCACGCAGCGTAATCAGCGCAGGCCTTCCAGGATCGCGACCAGCTTGCGGTCGCGGTCCACGGCCATCTCGGGGATCGGCTTGCCGCCCGCCGCCTCCTCCACGCCCTCGATCAGCGCCTGCTCGAAGGCGGGCGTCATCTCCGGCGTGCCCAGCTCCGGCCAAAGCTTGTCCACGGTGATGTGGTCCATCAGGTAGCGCAGGCCCCCGGCGCCGCCGCCCAGATGGTAGGTCATGATCGGTCCCATGATCGCCCAGCGCAGGCCCGGCCCCTGGCTCACCGCCGCGTCCACGTCCGCCACGCTGACGACGCCCTGCTCGACCAAATAGGCCGCTTCCCGCCAGATCGCCGCCTGCAGCCGGTTGCTGACGTGGCCCGGCATCTCCTTACGCAAACGGATCGGGTGCTTGCCGATGGCCGCGTAGAACCGCATCGCGCGCTCCACCGCCTCGGGCGCCGTCCGCTCGCCGCCGACGACCTCGACCAGCGGGATGAGGTGCGGCGGGTTGAACGGGTGGCCCAGCACCAGGCGCTCCGGGTGATGGGTCCGCGCCTGCATGGCGGTGGGCAGCAGGGTGGAGGAGCTGGACGCGATCACGGCGTCCGGCGGCAGCGCGGCGCTGATCTGCTCGAACAGCGCGACCTTGACCTCGATGCGCTCCGGCCCGTTCTCCTGCACGAAGCCTGCGCCCTCGACGGCGGCCACCGGGTCGGCGGTGAACGTCAGGCGGGCCGGGTCGGCGCCGGGATGCAGGCCCAGGCGCTCCAGCGTCGGCCAGGCGGTCTCGACGAAATGGCGCAGGAAGCCCTCGGCGTGCGGCGCCGGGTCGCTGGCGGCGACAGACAGGCCGCGCGCCAGGAAGTAGGCCGCCCAGCTTGCACCGATGGTGCCGGTGCCGAGGACGGCGACGTGGCTGATGCCTTCATGCATTGTGGTTCTCCCTGTTGGGGCCGGCCGCTTACGGTTTCAGTGTGGCATCACCGCTGCCGCGGATCGAGGGCCGCCTGGACGGCATCGACGGCGGCGTTGGCCAGCACCACGAAGAACGATGCGTACAGCACCGCCGCCATCACCACGGGCAAATCGAGGTTCTGCAGCGCGTCGTAGGTCAGCTTGCCGATGCCGCGCAGGCCGAACACCACCTCCGTCAGCAGCGTGCCGCCGCCGATCAGCGCGCCGATGTCGAGGCCGAACAGCGCGACCACCACGACCAGCGCGTTGCGCAGCGCGTGGCGCAGCACCACCCGGCTTTCGCTGATGCCCTTGGCGCGGGCGGTGCGGATGTAGTCCTGGCGGAATGCCTCGATCAGGCTGGACCGCAGCACCCGGCCATACACCCCGGCATACAGCAGTGCCAGCGTGATCCACGGCAACGCCAGGCCGCGCGCCCAGCCGCCCGGGTCCTGCGACAACGGCACGTAGCCGAGCGGCGGCACCCAGCGGAACGCCCAGGTGTCATGCAGGCGGCTTTGCGTGAGCAGGTTCACCACCTCGCCCAGCCAGAACACCGGGACCGAGATGCCGACCAGGCCGAGCGCCGTCACCACCCGGTCCCACGCGCTGCCTTCCCGCGCCGCGGCGACCAGGCCGATGGCGAGGCCGGCCAGCAGCCAGATGGCCGCGGCGCCTGCGGCCAGGGACAGGGTGACGGGCGCCGCGCGCAGCACGGCCGGCACGACGCGCTGCCCCCGGTTCACCTGCGAGGTGAGGTCGCCGGCGATGAACAGGCGGTGCATCAGCAGGCCGTACTGCACCGGCAGCGAGCGGTCCAGGCCGTATTCGTGGCGCACGGCGGCCAATGCCTCCGCCGAAGCGCCGCGCCCGGCCAGGCGCGCGGCCGGGTCGGCGCCGGGGGTCGCGAAGAAGATCAGGAACACGAGCACGCTGATGCCGAACAGGACCAGCAGCGAGCGGATGAGCCGGGTGATCATCGGCGCGTTTCGAGCGACACGCGCCACGCCTCGCCCACCACGTTCAGCGCCAAGACCGTCGCCAGCACCGCAAGGCCCGGCGCGATGGCGATGGCTGGCCGGGTGTAGATCAGCGCCTGCCCATCGGCGATCAGCGTGCCCCAGCTCGCGGCGGGAGCCTGCACGCCGATGGACAGCACGGACAGCGCGGCTTCCGTCAGCAGCGCCATCGCCATGACGATGGGGGCGAAGCCGATCAGGCCGGGCCAGATCTGCGGCAGGACGTGGCGGCGCAGGATGTGGAGCGGTGCGCCGCCGGTGGCGTGGGCGGCCTCGATGAACTCGGCGCTTCGCAGCGCCAGCACCTGCGCGCGGATCGGCCGGGCGACGTAGGGCACGTACACGACGCCGAGGATCAGCATCGGCAGCGCCAGGCTGTCGGCGGTGAGCAGCAGCGGCCCGATCCGCAGGTCCTGGCTGATCAGCACGATGGAGAGCGAGATCGCCAGCAAGTAGACGGGGAACGCCCAAAGCAGGTCCAGCAGCCCGGCCAGCACGGTATCCACGGTGCCGCCCACGAAGCCCGACAGCACGCCCAGCACCACCGCCAGCACGAGGCACAGCACGGTGGCGCACCCCGCGATCAGCAAGGACGTGCGCCCGCCATACAGCAGCCGTGCCGCCACGTCCCGCCCCTGCGTGTCCGCGCCGAGCAGGTAGGGACCGCGCCAGGCCGGCCCGATGGGCATCACCCCGAGGCCCAGCCCGGCGGTATTCTCCGCCAGCACCTCCTGGCCGGCCGCCATGCCGTTCACGTTGCTACGGAACGGGTCGGTGCCCGAAACCCGCGACGCATACAGCGGCGCCAGCAGGCAGGCGAGCACGATGACGGCCAGCACGGCGACGCCCGCCCTCATCGCACCCAAGTCTTCATCGCACCCAAGACTGGCCGACGAGCCAGCGGAACTGCTCATGGTAGCCGAAGTGGCCGACGCGGGCGGACACCACGTCGATGTAGCGCGGATTGAACAGCACCACCGCCGGCGCCTGGTCGGTCACGGCCCGGTCGATGGCGGCAAGCTCGGCCGCGCCGTCCGGGGCCGCCAGCGCCGCCCGCAGCCGCGCGTCCAGCGCCGGGTCGCAAAAGCCGCTGATGTTGGGCGAGGCGTCCGATCCCGGGCGGAAGGCTTGGCATCCAAAGATACCGCCCAGGAAGTTGCCGGCGGAAGCGTAGTCCGCATACCAAAGCGTGAGGCTCACCTGCACCCGATTGTGGGTATTCTGGATGTAGGTGAACTGAACGTTGCCCGACAGGCTGCGCAGCCGGGGCACGAAGCCCAGGTCGCGCAGCACATCCAGCATGTAGGTGCCGATGGAGCGAGCCACCGGGCTGTCGTCGATCACCAGCGTCACCGTCTGCCCAGCCGTGCCGCTCTCGGCCACCAAACGCTGCGCCCGGGGAAGGTCCAGCGGATACGGGCAGTACGGCTGGTAGCCCGGCAGGCGCGGCGGCAGCACCTGGCAGGACTCGGTCGCCAGCCGCGCCCCGCCGAACAGCTTCACCACCGCCCGCCGGTCCACCGCGAGGTTCAACGCCCGGCGCACCCGCACGTCGTCGAACGGCGGCAGGCGGGTGTTGAGCGGCAGGAACCATATGGCGTAGGCCGGGCTGAGATGCACCTGGTCCGCGTGGCGCGCCCCAAGCTCGGCCAGCCGGTCCGCCGGCGGCGCGTCGAAGGTCCAGTCGGCCTGGCCGTTCTCGATGGCGGTGATCTCGGCCTCGTCCTCCAGCCCGAAGTCGTAGTCGATGGCGTCCGGGAACCCGTCCGGCTGCGCGTCCGCGCTCCATTCGTGGAAATGCGGGTTGCGGACCAGGCGCAGGCTGCCGCCGGGGTCGTAGTGGTCGATGCGGTAAGCGCCGGTGCCGGGCAGCGGGACGGTGCCGGTGTCCGCATCGGGCGCGGTGTCCGGCAGCACGCTGGCATGGGGCAGAGCGAGCTTCATCGCGAACTCCGGGTCCGGCCGCGACAGGCGGATGGTGACGGTGCCCGCGGCGTCGTCCACCGCGACGCCCTCCAGCACGCAGCCGGCAGGCGCGCGCAGGCAGGCCTCGGCCCCCTGGATCGCGCCGTAGAAGCTGTCCGCGGTGGGGCTGGAGATGCGGAACAGCCGGCGGAAGGAGGCGGCGACATCGGCCGGGCGCACCGGCGCACCGTTGGAGAACTGGATGCCGGGCCGCAGGCGGAACACCCAGGTCAGGCCGCCGTCGCCCGGCACCGGCACGGCCTCGGCCAAGTCGCCCACGATCTCGTTGCCCCCGGGACCCGGCACCTTGCGGAAGGCCAGCAGCCCGTCATAGGCCATCGAGAACATCTGCCAGAACTGCGCGGTGTAGTTCACTTGCGGGTCGATGGTGCCGGCGGCGGAGTGGGCCAGCAGCCGCATCGTGCCGCCGCGGTGCGCCTGCATCAGCGCCGCCTGATCGTCCCCGGCGAACGCCGGCCCGGCGCACAGCGCCAGCAGGACGGCCCAGCGGATCAGCGGCGGAGCACGAAGGCCGTGCCGTCCCAAACGCCGAAGGGCTTGGCGCCGTCCTGTTCCAGGGTGAACCCGTGCGCCGCGGCGAGCGAGGCGGCGTCGGCACGGTCGGTAGCCAGGTTCCCGCGATAGGAAAAGTTGAGCACCGCCAGCGCGCCGCCCGGACGCAGCACCCGGGCGGCCCCGGCGACGTGACGGCCAACTATGTCAGGGCCGGCCTGGACCATGTAGGGGAAGCTGTCGACCGCCAGCACCAGGTCGAACACCGTGGCGGGCAAGCCGTCGAGGTCGCGTCCCGCCGTCTGGTCGAAACGCACGTTCGGCAGCGCCGCGTTGCGCTTCCGCGCCTCCGCGACCATGCCGGCGGACACGTCCAGGCCCAGCACGGTCCGGCAGAGCGGCGCCAATGCCGCCGCGATCCGGCCGATGCCGCAGCCGAGGTCCAGCACGTCGGCCTCGGCATGGAGGAGCCGGTTTGCATGCAGCCAGGCGACGATCTCGGCCGTCGCCTGGGCCAGGATCGCCGGGTCGCCAAGGGAGTACAGCGCCACGCTGGCCTCGGGCGAGTGCGCCACGGCGCGGTCGAAGAACGCGGCGATGCGCGCGAGGCCGTCCTCGCCGGAGGCGTCGTGCTGCGCGCCGGTCGCCGCGACCTCCATCGCCAGTTGATCGAGCGCCGCGTCCCGGCCTTCCACGAGCTGCGCCATCGCCGTCCAGCGCACATCGTCCGCATCGGGGCGGTGCCGCGCCAGGGCCGCCACGATGCCCTCCGTCGCCACGCCGGCCAGCAGCATCCGCGCCACCGCGACCTCGGGCGAGATGCGCGCGGCCAGGCAGTCCCTGATCGGCTGGTCCGTCACGCCGCATCCGCTTGGATGTCGGCCGCCGCGTCCGCTTGGAGGCCAGACCCTGGGAGCGTCAGCCAGCCGAGCCGTGCCAGCCTGGCGCCCTCCCCGGCCAGGAAGCGGTCGCCGATGTCGCTGCGCCAGCGCAGGTCGGGGATGACCACGTTGCGCGCCCGCGCCGCCGCCGCCGCCTGCGCCCCTTGCACCGTCGGCCCGGTGCCGGTGACGACCATGGCGTAGCCGGTGCGGCGCCGGGCGAACAACTGGCCGCCTTCCCGCCGCATGTCGGAGAAATGGTAGTGCGGCAGCTCCGCCCCGTCCGGCGGCTCGTGAAAGAAGACCGGCGGGTCGGCGGCGGGATCGGCGCCGGGCCGCTCCTCGGGGAAGCCCGGCACGGTCAGCACGATGCCGACCGACCAGCCCGGCAGCGTCGCGAACCCCCCGGCGCCCCCGTGCACCATGCGGCCCAGCAGGCCGCCCCAGCCGTCCCGCTGCAGCGGCGCCAGCACGGCGAAACCGGGGTTGCCGAAACGGCAGGTGAACTCCAGCGGCCACAGCCCGGCCTCGTTGGCGATCATGTTGAGGTTGACGTAGCCGACGTGCCCGGCGGCTTCGAGCAGCGGCGCGATCCGGCCCAGCGTCGCGTCGAACAGCGCGTCGGCACCCTCGTAGGACAGCAGGGTGCCCATCTCCCCGGTCATCTCCCCCAGCTCGCCGGGAAAGAACCGCTTGTGCTCGAAGTCGATGCAGGCGGGGCGGAGGAACGCCCGGCCGTCGAAATACGCGCCGACGCCGACCTCGACGCCCTCCAGCCGCGGCATCAGCAGCACGCGGCCCGGCGGCGTGCAGGACAACTGGAACAGCACGTCGGCGCCCTCCCGGTGGTCGCCCACGAAGGTCGCCCGCGCGTTGTTGTCGTGCTTGAGCACCGTGCGCCCGGGATGCCGGGCGAGCCAGCCGGCGGCCTCCGCTGGGCTGTCGAACGGATGCGTCGGAGCGATTTGCAGCCCGGCGTCCCGCAGCGCGGCCTGGCCGAAGGCGCGGTCGTACTCCAGCCGGTCCCCCAGCGCGCTGCCGCCGATCACCTGGTATCCGGCCTGCCGCAGCGCATCCTGCTCGGCGCCGCGCCCGACCTTCTCGAACAGCACCAGCCCGTCGCGGCCGACCCAGTCCAGCTCCGCCCGCCAATCCGCCACCGGGTCGAGCAGGCCCGCGAAGCAGCCGGCATAGGACGGGTCCCCGGCATGGACGCGCACCTCATGCCCCTCGCGCAGCAGGCTGAGATACAGATCCCCCAGGTCGATCCGCGATCCGATGCCGAGAACCCGCAACCTTGCCTCCGTGCCACCCTATCCCATGCCGTACCGCACAACCCCGGCCCTCACAAGATGGGGGCAGGCCTACTCGCCATCTCCCTCAAGCGTCGCGATGTCGGCGTCGCTGAAACCGAAATGATGGGCGATCTCATGGATCAGCACGTTGCGGACGAGGCGGAACAGGTCCTCCCCCGTCTCGATCCATTCCAACAGGATCGGCTCGCGATACAGCACGACCAGGTCCGGCGCGTGCGCCGTGCCGCCCGCGTCCTTGTGACCGAGCGGCACGCCGCGGTACAGGCCGGTCAGCTCCCAGGCGTTCTCGATGCCCAGCTCGCCCAGTGTCTCGTCGTCCGCGACCTCCTCCACCAGGATCGACACGCCGCGCACCTGGCGGCGCAGCACATCGGGCATCGCCGCGAGCGCGCGGTCGGCCAAGTCGGCGATGTCCTCGGGCGCGGGAGGCAGGGTATAGACGGGCATACGCTTATCCGCCCCATTCCGCGCCGGAGGTCAACCGAAATGCCGCATCCCGCCAAGATCGAACCGTTGCCGCAGGATGCGCGCACCCAGCTTGCGTCCACCCTGCCCCATTGGCGCCTGCTGCCGGACCGGGACGCCATCGCCCGGGATTTCCGGTTCAAGGACTTCAGCGCCGCCTGGGGCTTCATGGCGCGGGTGGCGCTGCTGGCGGAACAGCAGGACCATCATCCCGAATGGTCCAACGTTTACAACCGGGTGTCCATCACCCTTACCACGCACGACGCCGGCGGCCTGTCGGAGCGGGACATCACGCTTGCCCGGGCCATCGACGCCGTCTTGCCCGAATAACGGCACGATATGGACTCCTGCGTCGCGACCCTTCCCGAACGGTCCCTGGCGATCCGCCGCGCCGCGTCCCGGCTGTGCTTCCAGCTTGGCTGGTCGCCGCTGCATGAGATGCCGCTGCCGAACCACCGCCGGGCGGACATCATGGCGCTGCGCCCCGATGGCGGGTTCGCCTGCATCGAGGTGAAGTCCGGGGCGCGCGACTTCCTGACCGACAGCAAGTGGCCGGAGTACCGGGCCTACTCGGATTGCCTGTACTTCGCGGTGGACCCGGACTTCCCGCTGGCGCTGCTGCCCCCGGACACCGGATGGATCATCGCCTGCGACGGCGCCGCGGAAGTCCTGCGCGAGCCGCCGGCCCACGCCCTGACCCCGGCGCGCCGCCGCGCCCTGCTGCACCGCTTCGCCACCCTGGCCGCCCAACGCCTGGCCTGGCTGCAAGACCCCGACGGACAGAACAGCCTGCGCATGGCGCTGCGTGCCGAGTAGGCCGCGGCGGTCCTACCCGGCGTTCCGCACCGCCGTCATCCGCTGCACCGTGGCCGTCGTGGAAAAGCCCGGCAGCAACTCGGCCAGCCACACCCGGCCGCCCCAGCCCTGCACCAGGTCGGCGCCGACCACAGTGTCCAGGGTGTAGTCGGCGCCCTTGATCAGCAGGTCCGGACGGAGCGCGGCCAGGGTCTCGACCGGCGTGTCCTCGTCGTAGACGCACACCAGGTCCACGGCGGACAGGCTGGCCAGCACCGCCGCGCGCGCGGCCTCTGGCTGCACCGGGCGGCTGCTGCCCTTCAGGCGCCGGACGCTGGCGTCCGAGTTCAGCCCGACCACCAGGCGGTCGCACTGGCTGCGGGCCTGCTCCAGAAGATGCACGTGGCCGGGGTGCAGCAGGTCGAAGCAGCCGTTGGTGAAGCCGGTCCGCCAGCCCCGGCGGCGCCAGCGCTCCACCTGCTCGGCCGCCGCCTCCAGCGTCACCACCTTGCGCAGCGCGCCGCCCTGGGGACTGAGGGCCGAGAGCAGGTCCCCTTCCCGCGCCACGGCGGTGCCGACCTTGCCGACGACGATTCCGGCCGCGATGTTCGCCAAGCGCGCCGCCATCGGCAGCGGCAGCCCGGCCGCCATCGCCGCCGCGAGCGTCGCAACCACCGTGTCGCCGGCGCCGGACACGTCGAACACCTCCGGCGCTTCCGCCGGGAAGTGGTGGATGCCGTCGGCGTCCAGCAGGGTCATGCCATCCTCCGCCCGCGTCACCAGCACGGCGCCGAAACCGTGCGCCTCGCGCAGCGCCGTGGCGGCGGCGACGATGGCGGCCTCGTCCTCGACCGGCAGGCCCGTCGCTTCCGCCAGTTCCCTGCGGTTGGGCGTCACCACGTCGGCGCCGGCATAGCGGGCGTAGTCCGGCCCCTTGGGGTCCACCACGACCCGGCGCCCGCCGGCCTTTGCTGCGGCGATCAATTGCGCCGGGATATCCCCGGCCAGCACGCCTTTGTTGTAGTCAGACAGGATGGCGACCGAGGTCGCCGCCAGGGTGTCGCTCGCGATCCGCATCATGCGCTCCGCGAGCTTCGGGTTGACCGGCCCGGTTTCCTCCCGGTCGGACCGCAGCAACTGCTGGCCCTGGCTGACATAGCGCGTCTTGACCGTGGTGGCGCGCCCGCCCTGCACCAGCAGCCACGGCTCGACGCCGGGCTGGCCGCCGACCAGGCCCGTGAGGTCCGACCCGGCCTGGTCGTCCCCCACCACCGACACGAAGGCCACCGCCGCGCCGAGCGCCGTGAGGTTGCGCACCACGTTGCCCGCGCCGCCGGGCATCGCCACCTCGCGCTCCACCGTCAGGATCGGGATCGGCGCTTCCGGGCTGATCCGCTCCACCGTCCCGTACACGTAACGGTCAAGCATCACGTCGCCGATCACCATGACGCTGGTGCGGGCGAGGCGGCGCACGGCGTCGGCGAGGCCGTCCCCGTCAGGCGCCACCGAAGCTCCGGGGGAGTCCTGGGCTGGGTCGCCGCCGGGTTGGCCGGGCTGGGATGTGTCGTCCATCGTCATGGGCTACCGCCCCCCTGCGCAGGTGGCAAGCCGCGCGTCGCCGTCACGGGGATGCTTCATGCCTGCCGGGCACCTCCGCCTGCAGGAAACGCACGTCGTCGCCGTCCAGCACGGCGCAGGTCAGCGGCCCGCCGCGGCCGGCGCCCGTGTCGATGCCGATGCGGTTGGCGCGCAGCGTCGGCTCCGGCTGCGGCGTGTGGCCATGCACGACCACCAGGTCGGGCGCGTCGGGCAGCAGAGGGCCGCGCCGGTCCAGGAACGGCCCGCGTATCCAGAGCAGGTCGGACCATAGCTGCCGGGCCAGCGGCACGCCGGGCCTGACGCCTGCATGGGCGAACACGTAGCCGTCGCGCCGATGCCAGGGGGCCAGCCCGCGCAGGAACAGGACGTGCTCGCGCGGCACCAGCGCCGACCAGCGCGCCAGCGGAACGGTTGGGCGGATGCCCCAGCTCGCCAAGGTTTCGGTGCCGCCGTTGTCGAGCCAGTTGTCGGCTTCGCGCTGGTCCTGGAGGGCCAAGGCCGACAGGAACATCCATTCGTGGTTGCCCATCAGGTTCACCATCGGCATGCCCGGCACCGGCGACCCGGCTTGCAGCCGCGCGAGCACGCCGGCCGAATCCGGGCCGCGGTCGATGAGGTCCCCCATGTGGACCAGCAGCGGCCGGCTGACCGGGTGGTCGCTGAAGTCATGGGCAATCGCCTCGTGCAGCGCCTGGAGCTGCGGCAGGTGCCCATGCACGTCGCCGATGGCGTAAACCCGGCGCCCCGGCGCCAACCGGGGAACGTCCGGCACCCGTGGACCCATGCCGAGAACGGAGGCGAAATTCGCTAACCTGCTGGTAATCATGATGCGGCATCTTACCCCCACCAAGCGGGGATCACGACACTGAAATCGCATTGCACCATTGCCGGCACCCGTGGGAACACGGCCGCGGCAGCCCACCACATCGGACGGCACCTGCTGGATGCGGTTGAGCGTGCCCTGCGCGCGCCGCGCGGCCGGATGGCGCTCGTGCTGCATCTGTCGCAGATGGCTCCGGCCGCGCCGCGCCCGCATCACCGGCGCATCGCCCGCGCCGTGATGGAGGATGCGGCACAGCGGCAGGGGGGCCAGGTCTTCGCGCTGCACAATGACGACCTGCTGCTGCTGTTCCGCTCCGAAGACGGCGACTGCCCGCTCGCGGCCACGCTGGCGCGGCTGTTCGGGGCGGACGTGCCGGACCCCGCCGGCCTGACCACGCTCTGGTCGCTGGAGCAGGACGGCGCGGCCTTGCTGCGCTATGCCCAGGCGCGCGTATGGGACGCCCTGCCCGACCCTGCCGCCGAGCCGAAGGGCAGCGTCCAAACGATTGATGCCCTGGAGTCCGTTATCGAGCATAGCCGCATCACCGACCTGACGCAGCGGCAAACCGCCGTGCTGCTCGTGCCGGGGCGGGAGGCCCGCTTGCAGCCCTTGTTCCGGGAAATCGGCTTCTCCGTCGCGGTGCTGGAAGCCCGGATCGCCGCGACGGGGCAGGCGCATGCGGACCCGTTCCTGTTCCGCCACCTGGCCAGCCGGCTGGATGCCCGGATGCTGGACGTGCTTCGGCGGGATTTGCAGGCGAACGGCCCGCTGACGGCCGGGGCGCGGGGCGTGGGTCCGATGCTGCACCTCAACCTGACGCTGTCCGGCATCCTGTCGGACGGGTTCGCGCAGTTCGCCGCTGCCTGCCGGGCCATCGGCGCCCAGGTCGGCGTGGAGATCCCGCTCGTCGAGGCCTGCGCGGACCCGGAGGCGTTCATGGCCGCCCGCATCCGCCTCCGCTTCGCCGGGCTTTCGCTCGTGCTGGACGGCGTGTCGCACCACGCGCTGATGCTGACCGCGCCGGCGGTGCTGGAGCCGGACCTCATGAAGCTCGACTGGTCCCCGCGGCTGCCGGAGGCCGGGACCGCGGTCGCGCAGGCGGTCGCAGCACTGGGCGCCGACCGGGTCGTGCTGCACCGGGCTGAAACGGAGGACGCCTTGAGCTGGGGCTTGGCGCATGGCATCCGCCGGTTCCAGGGACGCTGGGTGGACACGGTGCTGGCCGCCAACCGCATGGGCGCTTGCGAGTCGGGCCGGCACTGCTCGTTGCGGCAATGCGTGGAGCGTGCGTCCGCCACGGGGCCGGCCGGGCGCGCGGGCTGCGGCAACCCGGCCCTGCTCGACGCCGCCTCCCCGCGCACGGTCCGCTCGGCGGCCATGGCATGAGCGGCAAGGGGCCGGACCGCCCAGAGGCGCCAGGATCATCGCCAGCCGGCTCCCCGGGCCTTGCGGCGTTGCGGGATTTGGTGCGCGATTGCGCGGCGTCCGGGGTGGAGCGGCGCGTCCTGCTGCTGTGCACCGACCTGCTGCCGCAATGGCTGACGCAGCCGCACCACCTGCGGCTGATGCGGGACGCGCTGGACCCGCTGCTGTCGGCCGAACGCGCCCGCCTGCATGACCTGCCGACGGGGCGGCTGGCGGTGAGCTGGCGCGGCCTGGCGCCGGCCTTGCTTCAACGGTCTTTGGACGCCTTGGAGCACCTGCTCGGGGCCGGGTGCATCGGCCCGGTGGCGCGAAGCCTGGTCCGGCTATTTGACCTGCCCCAAGACGGCGCGGCGCTTTTGGCCGCCGCCGGCCATGAGGATGACGCCGAGGCCGCACCGCGCCACTGGCGGGCAGTCCCCGCCGCCCCGCCCCGCGTTCCGCTGGACGCCGCCACCCTGGCCGCGATGGAGCGGCACCTGGCCGCCGCCGACATGACCCGGTTCGCCCGGCGCGAACCCGTCCACCGGTTGGACGGCAGCCAGGTGAGCCTTGCCTGGGAACGGCGCACCCTGTCCGTGTCGGAACTGGCCGACACCTTGGCGCCCGGCTGCGACATCCGGGCCGACGCCTGGCTGTTCCGCCGGCTGACCCGGGTCCTCGACAGCCGGATGCTGGCCTTGCTGTCCGCGCCGTTCGAGCTGCGCAGCGCCGGGCCGTTCAGCCTCGACCTGAACGTGGGCAGCATTCTCGGTCATGAGTTCCTGCGCTTCGACTCCATGCTGCCGAGCCGGCTGCGCGGGCACGTCGTGCTGGAGATGCAGCCGGCCGACGTGCTGGCCGACCCGGCCGCTTTCGCCTTTGCCCGGAGCTTTGCCCAGGTCCGCGGCTACCGCCTGCTGCTGCGCGGCGTCACGGCGAAGCTGCTGCCGCTGCTGTGCCTGCCGGCGATGGAATTGGATTTCGTGCAGCTCCGCTGGTCGCCGGAGCTGAAGCGGGTCGCGCCGGCCCCGCTGCGGGCCGGGGATGCCGAATGGATGCTGGGCCGGGCCGATGACGACGCCGCCGTGCAATGGGGGCGGGACCAGGGGATCGCCCTGTTCGGGGGCCGTGCCCTCGCGGTGACGGCATAGGGGCGGCCCTTGGCGAACCGCTTCGGCACGCCTAATCCCCGGCCATGCACGCCATCCAAGTCCAGGGCCTGACCAAGCGCTACGGCGACGTGACCGCGGTGGACGGCATCACGTTCAGCGTGGCGTCCGGCGGCACGCTGGGCCTCCTGGGCGGCAACGGCGCGGGCAAGACCACGACCATCGCCATGCTGCTCGGCCTGCTGATCCCGACCCCCGGCAGCATCCGCGTCCTGGGGCACGACATGGCGCGCGACCGGTTCGCGGCGCTGGCCCGGATGAACTTCTCCTCGCCCTACATCGCGCTGCCGTCCCGGCTGAGCGTCGCGGAGAACCTGCGGGTGTATGGCCACCTTTACGGCGTGCGCGGCTTGGAAGCGCGGATTCGCGAGCTGGCGGCGCAGCTCGATCTGGCCGGCCTGCTGGAACGCCCGGCCGGCAACCTGTCCGCGGGGCAGAAGACCCGGGTGGCCCTGGCGAAGTCGCTGATCAACCGTCCGGACGTGCTGCTGCTGGACGAGCCGACGGCAAGCCTTGATCCCGACACCGGCGACATGGTGCGGGGCTGGCTGGAACGCTACCGGCAAGAAAGCGGCTGCACGGTCCTGCTCGCGTCGCACAACATGGCGGAGGTCGAGCGGCTGTGCGACTCCGTGCTGATGCTGAAACAAGGGCGCATCGTGGACAGCGGCTCGCCGCCGGAGTTGCTGGACCGCTACGGGCGGAACGACCTGGAGCAGGTGTTCCTCGACATCGCCCGCAATCGCGGCACGGTCGCGGCATGACGGGCGGGGTCGCCCGCGGCTCGCTGCGGCGCATCTGGGGCCTGACGTACCGGCACATGGCGCTGTACCGCCGGTCCTGGCCGCGGCTGCTGGAACTGATGTACTGGCCGGTCCTGCAGATGTGCATTTGGGGCTTCACGACGAGCTACCTGGTCGGGCGGGCGGGCAACACGGCGGTCGTGGCCGCAGGCGCGTTGCTGGGCGGCGTGCTGCTGTGGGAGGTGGCGCTCCGCAGCCAGATGGGCGTTGCGGTCAGCTTTCTGGAGGAACTCTGGTCCCGCAACCTGGGCCATGTGTTCGTCAGCCCGATCCGGCCATGGGAGATGGTGTCGGCGCTGATCGGCATCTCGGTGCTGCGGATGCTGACCGGCGTGCTGCCGGCAATCCTGCTCGCCTTCCTGCTATACGCCTTCAACCTGTTCGCCATGGGTCCAGTCGTGGTGCTGTTCTTCGCCAACTTGATGGTCATGGGGTGGTGGGTGGCGCTGGGCGTGGTCAGCCTGATCCTCCGCCACGGCGCCGGGGCGGAGGCGCTGGCCTGGTCGGTGCTGTTCGGCTTGACGCCGTTCTCGGCGGTGTTCTACCCGGTCTCCGTGCTGCCGGCCGCGGTGCAGCCCATCGCCTTCGCCTTGCCGTCGTCGCACGTGTTCGAGGGCATGCGGGCGGCGCTCGGCGGCGCCATGCTGTGGGATCAGCTTGGTTGGGCCGTGGCCCTCAACATTGTCTGGATGGCCGCCGGGATCTGGCTGTTCGCAGCCCAGTTCCGCCAGGCCCGGCTGCGCGGCGCGCTGTTAAGCATAGGCGAATAATGCCCACCAACTTCTGGCTGATCCGTCACGCCATCGTGGCGGAGAACGAGCGCGCGACATTATACGGTGTGCGGGACGTGCAGCTTTGCCCCGACAGCCTGGTGGCGCAGGTGCCGATGTACCAGGCGCTGGCCGCGCGCCTGCCCCGGCCCGCGACCTGGCTCTGCACGCCGCTGTCCCGCACGCGCCGCACGGCGGAAGCGATCTTCAAGGCGGGCTACCCGGCGCAGGGCCTCGCGGTCGAGCCGGATCTGATCGAGCAGGACCTCGGCGACTACCAGGGCCTGCGCCACGCCGCCCTGCCGCCGCTCCTGTCCGCGCCGGCCCACCCGTTCTGGCCGCTCGCCGCCGACGAGCAGCCGCCCAACGGGGAAAGCTTCGCCGCCGTCCTGGTCCGAGTCGGCGCGGCGCTGGAGCGGCTGGCCGAGCAGCTTGACGGGCGCGATGTGGTCATCGTGAGCCACGGCGGCGCGATCCGGGCGGCCGTCGCCCATGCGATGGACATCGACGCCCGCCGCTCCCTGCATCTGTCCATCTACAACCTGTCGCTCACCCGACTGGAGCGCCTGCCGGAAGGATGGCGCGTGGCCTCCATCAACGAGTCGCCGGGCTTCGAGAACCAGAACGGTTGAGGCGCCGCTTCAACAGCGCTTGGTAACGCCATAATCCGGCGCTAGGATCGTGCATCTCAAGAAGGAAGATGTCCGATGAACCGTGTCGTCCTGCTGGCGGTTCTGGCGCTGGCGCCGCTCGCCGCGCATGCCCAATCCGACCAGCAGCAGTTGGTCGACCGCGCCACGCTCGCGGCGCAGCAGATGCTGAACAACCGGGACGGCACGGATGCGCAGTACGTGCTGAAGCGCGCCCGCGCGGTGATGATCTGCCCCCAGGTGTTCAAGGCGGGCTTCCTGTTCGGCGGCCAGGGCGGAAGCTGCGTGCTTGTGGCGCGGGACGCCGCCGGGTCGTGGTCAGCGCCGGCGTTCTATGGCCTCGGCGGCGGCAGCATCGGCTTTCAGGCGGGCATCCAGGACGCGGAGGTCATGCTGATGATCATGTCCGACAAGGGGCTGGGCGCGGTCATGGACAGCCAGTTCAAGCTGGGCGCGGATGCCAGCGCGACCTTCGTGGACCTGGGCGGCGGGATCGAGGGCGCGACCACCGCGGCGCTCCGCGCCGACATCGTGGGCTTCACCCGGGCCCGCGGGCTGTATGCCGGCGTCTCGTTGAGCGGCAGCCTGCTGAGCAGCAAATCCGATTGGAACGCGGCTTACTACGGCCGGCCCGTGGCGGCGCAGCAGATCGTGCTCGGCATGGAGGCGGCCAATCCGGCCGCTGACCCGCTGCGGCAGGTGCTGATCCAGTATGGCCAGCAGGCCGAGGCGGTGTCGCCCCCCGCCTTGCCCCCGCCCGTACCGCTGCAGCCTGGGCCGCTGCAGCCACGGTCCGCGCCGATCCAGCAGCAGCCGCTCGGCGCACCGCGCCGGTAGCTCTTTCCGTTCTGTCCGGCCCTGGCTAAGCTGCACGGCATGGACCGGCCTTTCTGGACGACGACGCCGCTTGGGCGCATGACGCGGGCGCAGTGGGAGTCGCTGTGCGACGGCTGCGGCCGCTGCTGCCTGCACAAGCTGCGGGACGACGAGACGGAGGAGCTGTCGTTCACCAACGTGTCCTGCCGCCTGCTGGACGGCGAGACCTGCCGCTGCAGCCAGTATGAGACCCGGCAGGCCAAGGTTCCTGACTGCGTCGCGCTGACCCCCGGCACCCTGGACGACATCGACTGGCTGCCGCCCACCTGCGCCTACCGCCGCCTGGCCGAGGGCAAGGACCTCGCCTGGTGGCACCCGCTGGTGTCCGGCGACCCGGACACTGTGCATACGGCTGGCGTTTCGGTACGCGGGCGGGTGGTGAATGAGCGCCGGGCCGGGCCGCTGGAACACCATGTCGTGGACTGGCCCGGACGCTCGCCGCGCGTGCCACGCCGCATCAAGCAGAGGTCGGAATGATGAAGGACGCGCTGTACGGCGGCGTGAACGCGGCCGTGCTGACGGCGATGCGCGCGGACCTGTCGGTTGACCTGGACCGCATGGCCGCCCATTGCCGCTGGCTGCTGACCCAAGGCTGCAACGGGCTGGGCGTCCTGGGCACGACAGGCGAGGCCAACTCGCTCGGCGTGTCGGAGCGCATCGCGGTGCTGGAAGGCCTGGTCGAGCGCGGCATCCCGCCCGCCCGCCTGTTGCCCGGCGTCGCCACGCCGGCCTTGACCGACACGGTGCTGCTGGCCCGGCACGCGGCCGGCCTCGGTTGCCCCGGCGTCCTCGTCCTGCCGCCGTTCTTCTACAAGAACCCGAGCGAGGACGGCCTGTTCGCCTGGTTCAGCGAGGTCGTCCAGCGCACCGGCGGCGCGCGGCTCTTCCTGTATCACTTCCCCGCGCAATCCGCGGTGCCGTTCACCGTGGCGCTGGTCGGCCGCCTGTTGCACGCCTTCCCCGGCGCGATCAAAGGCATCAAGGACAGCAGCGGCGACTTCGCCAACACCCGCGCTTACGTCGAGCACTTCGCGCAGGACGGGTTCGAGGTGTATTGCGGCGACGACAGCCACCTGCACCAGCTCTTGCAGGCCGGAGGCGCCGGGTCGATCTCGGCGGCCAGCAACGTGACGTCTGCCGTGAACGCGCAGGTTTATGCGGGCCGAGACGCCGATGCCGGAGCCGCGGCGCAGGAGGTGTTGACCGCGCTCCGCCGGGCCGTGACCTCGGCGGCGCTGATCCCGGGCTTGAAGGCGCTGGTCGCACGCCATACTGGGGACGACGCCTGGCTGAACATCCGCCCGCCGCATCTGCGCTTGGGCGAGGAGGCCGCGGCCCGCTTGTTCGCGGCGTTCGACGCCTGCGGGGTGCGGCTGGCCGACGCCGCTCGACGGACCTCGTGACGGAGGAGGCGCAGCGGCAGGTCGCCCGCCTGCTCCATGTCATGGCGGCGCTTCGCGATCCCGCTTCGGGATGCCCATGGGACCAGACGCAAAGCTTCGAGACGATTGCGCCCTACACCATCGAGGAAGCCTACGAGGTCGCCGACGCTATCGCGCGGCGCGACATGGCGGCGTTGCCGGACGAACTCGGGGATTTGCTGTTCCAGGTGGTTTACCATGCGCGGATGGCCGAGGAGGCCGGCGCGTTCGGCTTCGCCGACGTGGCCCGCGCCATCACGGACAAGATGATCCGGCGTCACCCCCACGCTTTTCCCGCCGGGCCGGACGCGCCGGAGCCGCCGGGGTGGGAAGAGCAGAAGGCCCGGGAGCGGCTGGCCCGCGCGGAAACCGGCGTCCTGGCCGGGGTGTCCGCCGGTCTGCCCGCGCTGACCCGCGCCGCGAAGCTGACCGCCCGCGCCGGCGGGGTCGGCTTCGATTGGCCGGACGCGCCGGCCGTGCTGGACAAGCTCGACGAGGAGGTCGCGGAACTCCGCGCCGAGCTGCCCAGCGCCGATCCGGACCGGCTGGCGGACGAAGTTGGCGACATGCTGTTCGTCGTCGCCAACTTGGCACGGAAGCTGGGCCTGGACCCGGAAGCCTGCCTCCGTGCGGCCAATGCGAAGTTCACGCGCCGGTTCAATGCCGTCGAGCGCCGCTTGGCGGAGGCGGGGCAAAGCCCAGCGGACGCGACGCTCGATGCGATGGAGACGCTTTGGGCCGCCGTGAAGCGGCTCGAATAGCTCAGTCCTCGAACAATGCCGACCGGAGCGCGGCCCAGCTCGCCTCGTCCGGCGCGCAGATCAGGCCGCCGGTGGTTTCCGCCAGGTTGTACGGCGTGCCGTCAAACCGTGCCGACCAGCCGCCGGCTTCCCGGTGCAGCAGCCATCCCGCCGCATGGTCCCACGGCAGCAGCCGATGGTAGATGCTGAAATGGCAATGCCCTGCCGCCAACATGCGGTATTGGTGCGCGGCGCAACGATAGTCCCACGCTGCGCCAAGCCTCGGCAGGTTGCGGCATACTCGGGATTGCGGCGGCTCCGGCATATATTTCCACGAAAGGGAGCCGGCCATCATGGCGAGCGGCACGGGCGCCGCGATGCTCAAGGCAACACGGTCTCCCGATGCGGTCTCCAACCAGGCCCCCTGCCCCGCCACGGCCACCGCCGTGTCGTCGCCGACGGGATCATGGATCACCGCGCCGACCACCGCGCCCCGACGTACCGCCGCCACCATCGTGCCGAACAGCGGCAGCCCGGCGCAGAAGTTTGCCGTCCCGTCCACCGGGTCCACCACGAAGCAGAGATCCGCGTCGGCAATCATGCCGAGCAGCGCCGGGTCGCGCGACGCGGCTTCTTCTCCGACCACGACGCAGCCGGGGAACAGCCGGCCCAAGCCCGCCGTCAAGCGCAACTCGGCCTGCTCGTCAGCGGCCGTCACCAAATCGAGCGGCCCGGTCTTCGCGTGAACGTCGCCGGGCGCCAGGTGACGGAACCGCGGCATAATTTCGGCCCGGGCGACGGCCCGGACCAACTGCACGACCTCGGCCAACTCCCCTGCGGCGCTCACGCGCCGCGCTCGAACCGTGCGCGGTTGGCGGCAAGCATGCGGACGACGATATGGACGCCGTCCTCCTCGTCCCGCCGCTCCATGACCTCGCCGTGCTCGTAGAGCCAAGCCATCCGCGCGCCGTCGGATGCCGGCAGGTGATAGTCGGCCACCTCCATGCCTGCCGAGATCCGGTCGTCAATCGCCCGAGACAGCGTGGGCAGGCCGTCGCCGGTGATGGCGGAAACGGCGATGCAGCCATCCCGGGCCGGCACGGCCTCGATGCCGCCCATCAGGTCCGCCTTGTTCAGCACCTCGATGGTGCGGGATGGCCAGTCGGCGTCCAGCACGCCGTCCTTCACCATGCCGTCCAGCACGCGGACCACGTCGGCGCGCTGCGCCGCGCTGTCGGGGTGGGCGACATCGCGCACGTGCAGGATGACGTCGGCCTCGCTCACCTCCTCCAGCGTCGCCCGGAACGCCGCGACCAACTCGGTCGGCAGGTCGCTGATGAAGCCCACGGTGTCCGACAGGATGACCCGGCGGTGCGACGGCAGTTGCAGGCCGCGCATGGTCGGGTCGAGCGTCGCGAAGAGCTGGTCCTGCGCATGCACCTCGGCGCCGGTCAGGGTGTTGAACAGCGTGCTCTTGCCGGCGTTGGTGTATCCGACCAGGGCGGCGATGGGATAGGGCACGCGCTGCCGGGCGCTGCGGTGCAGGCCGCGGGTGCGCCTTACCTGCTCCAGCTCCTTCTTGACCCGCACGATCCGGTCGCCGATCAGCCGCCGGTCGGCCTCGATCTGGGTTTCGCCGGGTCCGCCTAGGAAGCCGAAGCCGCCGCGCTGCCGCTCCAAGTGGGTCCAGGAGCGCACGAGCCGGCTGCGCTGGTAATCAAGGTGAGCCAGCTCGACTTGCAGGGCGCCTTCCTTGGTGCGCGCGCGCTCCCCGAAGATGTCCAGGATCAGGCCGGTGCGGTCGATGACCTTGCACTCCCAGGCCCGCTCCAGGTTGCGCTGCTGCACCGGGCTGAGCTGCGCATCCACCACCGCGACCGTGACCTCCTCGGCATGGATCGCCTCGCCGATGGTTGCGACCTGGCCCTGGCCCAACAGGGTCGCCGACCGTCGGGTCCGCAACGGAACAACGGCGGAATGCACCACCACGAGTCCGATCGACGCGGCCAGTCCCACCGCTTCGGCCACCTGGGCCTCCGCCGCACGGGAGGCGTCCTGCCGGGAGGGCTTTGCCCAAGGCAGGACAACCGCCGCGCGGGTCGGCACCGTGGCGGTCTCAGCCGACGCCGCTGCCAGAACCCGCCTCCTGCACCGCGGCTTCGACCTTGCTGGCGTCGAAAAGCTGGATCGGCGCGCCCGGCATCACGGTGCTGATCGCATGCTTATAGACAAGCTGCGTATGGCCATCCCGGCGCAGCAGCACCGAGAAGTTGTCAAACCAGGTGATGATGCCCTGCAGCTTGACGCCGTTGACGAGAAAGACGGTGACGGGAGTTTTGGACTTGCGCACATGGTTCAAGAACACGTCTTGAACATTCTGCGATTTCTCAGTGGCCACGTTCGTGTCCTATTTGTTGTGTGGCTCCGGCCAGAAGCCAGACGTCACAAGGGAGCTGCCGCAAGCCCGGATATGGACCGGCAGTGCAGACCTAGCAATGCCGCCTGCCGAAACAACCCTAAGCGGCGTTGGACATGCCGTGGACGTGTCGGGCGAACAACGCGAACAGGTTGCGGGCCACCGGGCCGACCCGGCCATCGCCGACCGGCCGGCCGTCGATCGCCACGATGGGCTTCACGAAGCTGGTGGCGCTGGTCAGGAACGCCTCCCGCGCCGTGCGCAGCTCGGCCTCGCCGAACGCCTGCTCGGCAAAGGCGACGCCTGCATCCTGCATGACAGCCAGCAGCGCGCCGCGGGTGCAGCCCGGCAAGATGTTGTGGTCCAGATGCCGGGTGCGCAGCCTGCCCTCGGCATCCACGATCCAGAAGCTCGTCGCGGCGCCCTCCGTGACCATGCCGGCCGCGTCGATCAGGATGGCTTCGGCCGCGCCCTGCTCGGCGGCCGCCTGCCGGGCCAGCACGTTGGGCAGCAGGCCTGTCGACTTGATGTCGCACCGCGCCCAGCGCTGGTCAGGGTGGGTGATGGCGCGGGCCGTCCAACGCTCGATGTCGGTGGGATACGGCGGGATGCGGCGCACCGTCGCCACCAGCGCCGGCTTCACCGCATGGGTGGGGAAAGCGTGGTCGCGCCGGGCGACGCCGCGCGTCACCTGCATGTAGAGCAGCCCGTCCTGCACCCGGTTGCGCCGCGCGACCTCGGCCAGCACGCGGAGCAGGGCGCCCCGGCCCATCGGCATGGCGATCCGCACCTCGGCCAGGGAGCGTTCCAGCCGCGCCAGATGGCGGTCGCTGTCGATGAACCGGCCGCGGCAAAGGTGGACGACCTCGTAGATCCCATCGGCGAACTGGTAGCCGCGGTCCTCCACGTTCACAGAGGCGTCGCGCTGCGGCAGGTAGCGCCCGTTGACGTAGGCGATCCGGCTCATGCGGCCCCGCGGTCGTCGGAGTTGACGCCCAACTGCTTGAGCTTGCGGTGCAGCGCGCTGCGCTCCATGCCGACGAACCCGGCAGTGCGGCTGATGTTGCCGCCGAAGCGCAGCAGTTGCGCCTGCAGGTACTGCGTCTCGAACAGGTCCCGCGCTTCCCGCAGCGGCAGGCCCATCAGATCGGCGCTGGGGTCGAAGTTCAGCAGCGCCGGGGCGCCCTGGCTGATCTCCGCGGGCAGCATCTCCGCCCGGATGCTGTCGTTCGCGGTGCCCGGCGCCATGATGAGCAGCCAGTCCATGAGGTTGCGGAGCTGCCGGACGTTGCCGGGCCAGTCATAGGCCTGCAGCGCCGTGAGCGCGTCGGTCGACAGCTCGCGCCCTGGCATCCCGGACGTTTCGGCGGAGCGTTCGAGGAAATAGCGGGCAAGGTCCGGCACGTCCTCCCGCCGCTCCTTCAGGCTCGGCATGCGGATCGGCACGACGGCGAGGCGGTAATACAGATCCTCGCGGAACCGCGCGTGGCCGATCTCCACCTGCAGATCCCGGTTGGTGGTGGCCAGCACGCGGACATCGACCTTGACCCGGAAGGAGCCGCCGAGCCGTTCGAACGTCTGGTCCTGAAGCGCGCGGACGATCTTGCCCTGAGTTTCCAGCGGCATGTCCGACACCTCGTCCAGCAGCAGCGTCCCGCCGTGCGCGCGCTCCAGCACGCCGGCCCGGCGCGGGGCGGCGACGGGGTCGCTGCCGGCCTCCACGCCGAACAGCTCCTCCTCGAAGCGGGCCGGGTTCAGCGTGGCGCAGTTCAGCGCGATGAACGGCCCGTCCGCCCGGCGCGACCGCGTGTGCACCATCCGCGCCGCGACCTCCTTGCCGGACCCGGCGGGGCCGCTGATCAGCACGCGGGAGCCGGTCGGCGCCACCCGCTCCACGGCGGCGCGGAGGGCGGTGATCGCGGCGCTGTGCCCCGTCAGGTTCGACTCGAACCCGGCGCGCAGCCGCAGCTCCGCATTCTCCCGCGCCAGCCGCGCCGCTTCCAGCGCCCGGCGGATGATCAGCAGCAGCCGGTCCGACTTGAACGGCTTCTCGATGAAGTCGTAGGCGCCGAACTGGATCGCCGAAACCGCGGTCTCGATGGTGCCGTGGCCGGAGATCATCACGATGGGGACATGCGGCTCCTCCGTCAGCAGCGCCTTGAGGATGCCGAGGCCGTCGAGCCGCGACCCTTGCAGCCAGATGTCGAGGATCACCAGCGACGGCCGGCGCATCCGGAAGGCCGCGAGCGCCGCGTCGGAATCGCCGGCCTGGCGGACCGCGTAGCCTTCGTCTTCGAGGATGCCCTCGATCAGCATGCGGATGTCGGGTTCGTCATCGACGATCAGGATCTCGTTCGCCATTGCTAAGCCTTCACTGGTTCGGCCACCAAGAGCGGCAGGGACAGCG
>JAABUQ010003383.1_pt1 | contig 29319 bp, 32 predicted proteins | sample 5560001 | NCBI WGS metagenome assembly JAABUQ01 (sample SAMN10711888, study PRJNA513371) | rock metagenome | isolation source: Antarctica rocks | place: Antarctica: Victoria Land, Finger Mt nord | collected 2015-12-18 | reverse complement strand
ACAACCCCAACAACCCTCCCATAGCCCCCCGGAAAAACCCCCGCCCGACCACAATAGTGCCCAAAAAACCAATCCCCATTAATATCCTCACACTCGCCAATCTCCGCGCCCTTGGGGAACGCCAACTCATCCCTCACACCCTCCTGCGGCCAATACCCCCACAGCGCCTGCACGCGCATGCCCACGCCTCCATTGGGGAAGTATTTCCTGATCTTCGTTTCCACCCCGGGAGGCGTGTTGGTATTGGCAACGGATCGGGAGACGGAGCGCGCTTGGCGGGTTTGGTCTTCGTCGCGCCAGGACCAGTGTCGAGCCCCCGCAGCGCCGGGGGAGCCGTCTTGCTCTTTCAGAGCGTGGCCGCCGACGAGGTCTTCGACGACGATGCGACGCTGGCCTTTTTCTGAGTCCTGGAAGCCGACGACGATCATGCGGTGCCCGTTGGGGCAGCGGCGCCAGCCTTTGTGGGAGTTTTCCTGATTGATGGTGCCCCTGGAGGCGAGCTTGAGGTAGCAGGATGTGCAGATGTCGTAGTCGCCGGCGTTGCACGTGGGGCAGTGGAAGCGGGTTGTGCTTGGGAGTATCGGGTAGGTGCAGATGTCGCATCTGGTGCTGAAGGTTAGGGGGGTGTTTTGTTCGCTGAGGAGGGGGTCGGAGGATTGGAGGTTGTGCGCCATGGTTGGCGAGGATTGCACAGGGGTGAAGGAGGTGGTTGTTGCATGGGAAGAGGGGGTCGAAGGGGGGGATTTGTGCGTTTGGAGGTGGGATGTCAAAGCCACAGGGAGGAGGGCGTGGGTGCAACATTTCCCTTGGTTTACACACGGATTGCAAAAGCCCCATTCGCCGTCGTTGCAGATGTCGCACTTCCAGAAGCAGTCGGGTGCGTAGGTTGAGCAGTTCGAGCAAAAGGGGCCGGATTGGAGGCGCTGTGCAGGATTTGAGGCAGTCATCAAATTTTGGCTTCCGTTGGATCGTTGTTGTTGGCTTTCTTGTGTAGGTTTGAGGTAGCAGTGACCTGTGAGTCTATGAGGGAATTGATGGTTAGGAGGATAGCCAGACGGTGGCGCCTGGCGCTCGTATCGTGGTATCGCTCCAAATCCAAAGCCGTACCAATGTAGACAGCCTTGACCAACTCTGTAACAACGGAGACAAAGATTGTATTGGCCGTTGTTGCATTGACTACAATGCTCATGCAGCTCATACTCGAGGCCAGGTCTTCCACAGCGATCACATGATATTGAAGGTTCTGGAAAGAATGGAAGCTCAGGTTGGGGTACTGCAGGTTCTGGAGCGGTGGTACTCATACCTCCATTAGATCGTTTTTGATTTCGTGGAAGTGGTGTATCTTGGGACGGATTCGATCCTTCGGTCGAGGAATTTGTAGTCGCAACAGTGGTCTGAGGCCTTGCAATATCGACAGAGGGTCGTTGTACGCTCGCATTTGCCGAAGGTCTGCGGACCCTTTCATTCGTGGCTCTGGAGGTCTGCTGCTGTTGTGGATGATCTCGTGACACTCCTCGCGGATGCAGACGCTCCGAGTCAGCGTTCCGCCTCTCTCGGTTCGAAGACTCATGCGTGCCTCTATGAGAACTTTCAAAGCTTTGCGGTCCACTGGAGAGATCGGTTGCCGAACGAGCCGCTTGTCTCTGCGTCTCACCAGACGCTCTTGACCCAGTTGAGGGTACGGGAGAAGTCTGACGTCGTGTCTCGCTTGTCGTCCTTCGCCTGTGATCCCGTGCTGTTGGATAGGCTTCCAGTAATCGTGGTCTCGATACTGGAGGATGAGACGAATTTGAAGCTCTTTCTGTCGTAATAGGAGATCTATCGACTCGCCGCTCCTGCCTCTGGTTGCTCGGGGATGCTGCATTGCGGGATGCGGAGGCCGTAGACTGCTCGTTCCGACTGTCTCTTGACCTCTGTCTCTGGCCATGGCGCCGCCGATATGCATCTGCAATCTTTTCACTGAGCTCGTCTTCCTGGGAGACATCGATATTGTTCAAATCTATACCATCGAGTATGCCTTCGTCCATGATCTGTCTCAATATCTCTTCCTCCAGTGCTGACGAATTGAGATCGGAATTACTTAATAGAGACCGCAGACTAGACTGATGCTCGATCCGCCTGGCTTGGAATCCAGAGGCCCCCGAGCGCGAATTTTCATTTTCATGGCCCCTACGTTCGTTCCCAGCCCTCTGGCGCGCATTGTCAGCGGCTCTGCTGTCTCTCACGGCATCTCTTGCTCTATGTCGTATGCCTCGCTCATAAGATCCTGGCCCCCGAATGCCCACATCTCTCAAGCTCATTTCCCTCGCCTCCTCCATCATTCTCCTATCCTCGCTTTCTTCATGACTCTCTTGCGTCTTCTTGATTTTGGGTAACACGTTGTCCCCTTGAATGTAATGCTTCTTTGTCTCTTCTTTCTCCAAGTCGCTTCTGGCCTTGGTGGGATTGGCCTGTAGATACATATCCAACAGCGTAGTGACCTTGGCATCCGGCCTGGTCTCTCGAACTGGGGCGCGGCATGATGGGCAGTTGAGCGGGTTCGGTTTCGAAGGAGATGCTTTGGTAGCCTGCCATGAGAACCATTCCTGAAGGCAGGAACCACAGAAGGTGTGGAGGCAATCGAGGAGGGTGAGCGGTTGGTAAAGAATTTCAGTACATATCTAGCGACATATTTATCAGCCCGTTCCAACAGATTGGGCTACCATCTTCGTGGCGTACTCACTGAGCATGTAAGTTCTTTCTCGAGGTCTAGCAAGCCTGGTGACCCGGCTTGCGCAGCTTCGACCATGGCGCATGCTCTCTTCAGGACTTTGGCTTAGTGGTAAGATCAAAGGTCTTTTCCGTGACATGTCCAACCGTCAAGCATAAGTTATCATCGAATCGAATGGAAAGTACCTTACCTACTCTTCTATCTGCTGACTGGTCTGGCCCCTCTGTTCCGCCAAAGCTAGCGCCTGAGCCCTTGCTTGTCCATCATGCCCGTGCATCCAGGCTTATGACGGTCCTCAATGTAAGGGAAACATGCGAGCGTTTGTGTGCCATAAGTTGTACATTTCTATGAAGTGACTCCTATCTACTTGTCGGCATTGCCCTTATTCCGAGGCTTCAGTGATCAATCTGCGTATCCGACATCACGATGGACATTTCCCTTCCCATCAAATGAAGGTGTATCATACGCAGCTTCAGGGTCCTTGCCAGTCTCCATGATATGGTCTTGGACCTTACTCAAATCATGTTGTAAAGCACTAAGCATCTTGTGCATGTCCATCCTGACCTTCTCGTTCCTTACCGCCGCGCCCTTGATGGCCGCTTCAGCAACGTGATATCTGCTCACTCGGTTACGGAGCATCATGTCGAGTGGTGTCTAATGAAAATTCACGTCAGTGTTGCTCTCGTGAGGACGAGAAGAACTCCGCTTGAAATATACTCACGGTAGTGCTTCCTTCCTCGCTATATGACTCGATGGATACCCTATCGAGTCTGGGACGCCCGAAGAGCAAACCCTTGAGCTCGTTGGCGTAGCCGTGATAATTGAAATGGATCGGCCGATCGTGGGTGAATAGGCTGTCGAAGAGTTCGTGGGAGAGGGCATGAGGATGAGAGCCTTCATTTTCCAGGATCATCAAATCAGTCACGTTAATCACACGAACGCGCAAATATGGAAAATTTCTGCGTAGCATGGCCGCTGCCTCAACGACCTCGAACATCAACTCAGCACCGATACCAACAATAACGACATCTGGATCAAGACCCTCGTCGGTGCTGGCGAACTTCCAGACTGAAGCACCGGCCCGGCAATGCGAATCCGCTTCGTCTGCCGAAAGGAAGACTGGCTGAGGCTGCTTTGAGCCGACCATCAAATTCACGTAATTGGTCGAGCGAAGACAATGCGCCAAAGTCGAGAGCCAGGTATTTGCATCTGGAGGTAGGTAAACACGGGCAGCTCCTGGCTTGAGGTTGAGCACAGCTCCAATGAAGGAAGGGTTTTGATGCGAGAAGCCATTATGCTCCTGGCGAGTCCAAGTTGATGTCTCGATATAGTTGATGCTGCTAATGTCCTTTCTCCACGTAGTTTCACGTGCCATCTTGTTGAATTTGGAGTATTGCACCATCATAGTGTGGATGATACCGAGGAAGCTCTCATAGGATGGGAACAATCCAGTCCTGCCGGTCAAGGTATAGCCCTGAAGGAATCCCTGGCACGTATGCTCCGAGAGAATTTCAATCACCCTCCCACCAGAGAATCGACTGAATTCGTCCCATTGAAAGTTCCTTCCAGTGTGCCTGAACACAGCGTCAAGCTTATTGCTAACAAGTTCGTCGGGCGAAAATATGCGAATGCTGTGGGGATTGTCGACAAGTACCTGATCCAAGAGTTCTCCTATTGTTTGCATACAGCTGGCCTGGCCACCCTTCTTCACCGCAAATTTCTTCCAATCGGGAACCTTCAGAATCTCGTGAGAACCGTAAGTGTCTAGCTGCTGGCCGAGCTTCTTGCCGTCCTCTTTGGGAATGATACTCGAAATGGCCTCAACAATTCTCCCATCCTTGGTGAACAATTCGCGAGGTTTGTAGCTCTCGAGCCAAGCTTGAAGATCCTTCAATTCGCTCGAGTCCTTTTTAGCGGCCATCAAAGGCACTTGATGAGACCTAAAAGATCCTTCAATGAATTCCCCATGCACCTCCTTGGGTCCGCCCCAACCTATAAAAACATTTAGCGAAAGACTTCTCAAGAAGCATACAGAACTCGCCTTTGGGCGTTCTCATGATCAACACTGGCCATCGAGGCTTCATGATCGGCTTCCCAGAACGAGCCGCTTTTTGAATTCTATGGATCTCATCCAAGGCCCATTCCATAGACCGGCTTAGATCAGCATCGATATTTTCAAGATCTTCGACAAAGCGGCATTGGTATCCATAACCAGTGAAAAGGGAAACCATTTCCTTGTCATCCATGCAACCATAGATGGTGCGCTCGCTGATCTTAAACCCATTGACATGGACAATGGGGAGTACCGCGCCAGACTCGGCAGGATCAATGTACTTTGCGCCATGCCAGGCTGTAGCAGTCGGACCGCTCTCCGCTTCACCGTCGCCAACGACGCAAGCTACCACCAGATCTGGTTTATCCATGACCGCACCGAAAGCAACCGAGAGAGCGTAGCCCAGCTCGCCACCCTCGTGGATCGCCCCTGGTGTTTCTGCATTGATATGACTGGGAAACCCACTTGGAGTGCTGAATTTGGTGATGAGCCGATGCAATCCTGCTTTATTCCTGCTGTAATCGGGATAGAATCTCTCCAGGGAACCCTCGAGCCACAAGCTAGCAAGAATAGCTGGTGCCCCATGTCCTGGTCCCACAACGAAGATGATATCCTTCTTTCTCTGACTCGCGAGGAGATTGAGGTGAGAGTAAACGAGGGTCAGTCCGGGGCATGTACCCCAGTGACCGAGTAATCGCGGCTTGATGTCGTCAAAGGTAAGATCTCGCTCGAGCAGAACGTTATCCTGCAGGAAGATCATAGCTGTGGGCTCAAGATTAGCGACTGATGGGAGCCTAACGATCTCACACGTTTGGTTGACGCTTACCAGCAGCGATGTAGTTGGCCGCACGCCTGAACTCCTGCAGTCCGGTGTAGCTCTGGTCATCGAGCTTCGTCTTGTCCAGCTTGACTGCCATGGACAAGACATTGTCTTCGATATGGGATGGCAAGGGCTGAGGATTGGGGCGATCGATCACTTCAGCAGGCATGTTGACGAGAGTGTGAGGGTCTCACAATGTCGAGAAGGTGTAGTAAGGTTCAATAACAATAGACGATTGCACAGCGAAGAACGTTCCGCAAACGCTGTGTTGAACAAGATTGACTAGGGACTAAAAAGAGGCGGTAAGCCGGCATAAGACGGAGGAGCAAGCTTGATATTATCTACTTTCCATCGTTCTCGGCCTCTCTTTCTACCACGCCCCGGTTTCCCCTACATCGGTTCCCGTAGTCGCACATCGAGATAGATGATGTGTTGGATGTAATTTGCACCACAAATCCATTAAAAATGCGCACGCACTTAGAGTGCTGTATTTGGGCTTATATTTACAGCTGACATGATGGAGTATTTGGCCGTGAAGTGACTGTTACAAGCTGCGTCTACGACACCAATTAACCCCGGATATAATTCAACAGCAGAGAATCATCCTTCTCCTAACAACTCTCAAGCCATCACTTGCTCTTCCAAACATCAAGTCGCCGCGAGATATCTATCTCTGAATATCGCCAAGCATGCCCCTCTATCAGGGTCCAAGGGTCCAAGGGTCCAAAACTTAACTTAAACCCTACCGCCGAGCGACCTTTCGAGGTTTCTTCTTATCGATAAGACCGCCCTGTTTCGAAACCTCAGCGTCCTTCCCCCAATTCCTCTAATGGCCATCATCCTCTCAATTAATTCCGGCTCCTCCTCCGTCAAAGTCTCAATCTACACATCCACCCCCAAAGCCTCACCGACCCAACTCGCTGAAGCCCAAATCTCCGGCCTTACCGCCCCACCAGCAAAACTATCCTACACCCGCGGCTCCCACTCTCTCAAAAACCAGGAAGTAGAAGGCATAAACACAAACGAAGATGCCTGCAACTACATCCTCGACCACCTAGTCAACGACCCCTCCCTCCCCTCGATCCCCACCCGCGACGCCATAACCCACGCCTGCCACCGCGTCGTCCACGGCGGCGACTACCCCGCCGCCCAGGTCATCAACACGTCCACACTCCACCACCTCGAAACCCTCACAGACCTAGCCCCCCTACACAACACCAGCGCCCTAGCCATCGTGCGCTCCTGCATCAAAACCCTCCCCACCGCAAAAAACATCGCCTACTTCGACTCCTCCTTCCACGCCACCCTCCCCGCGGCAGTCCGCACCTACGCCATCGACCCGCACGTCGCCCAAACGAACAAGCTGCGCAAATACGGCTTCCACGGCATCAGCTACGCCTTCATCACCCGCGCCGTCGCCGCCTTCTTGAAGAAGCCGCAAAGCGACACCAATATAATCGCGTTGCACCTCGGCAGCGGCGCCAGCGCCTGCGCGATCCAGAATGGCAGATCTGTCGACACGACTATGGGCTTGACGCCCCTCGCGGGCCTCCCCGGTGCGACCCGAAGCGGTGACGTGGATCCGAGCTTGATCTTCCACTTTACCCACGAAGCCGGCAAGCCCAGTCCTAGCAGTACAAAGGAAATGCATATCAGTACCGTACGTCCCTCCCCCCTTTTTTTTCTTTTTTCTCACCCTTAGGTGCTCAACAACCGCACTCACCCCTCACCACTTACCCTCATACTCCACCTAGGCCGAAGACATCCTAAACAAGCACTCCGGCTGGGCGGCCCTGACAGGGACGACCGACTTCGCGCACATCTCCGCCTCCTCGGCGCCGAAATGCCAACTCGCTTTCAATATCTTCGTCGACCGGATTGTAGGGTTCGTGGGGAGTTATTATGTGAAATTGGGGGGGAGGGTGGATGCGTTGGTGTTTGCGGGGGGGATTGGCGAGAGGAGCGTGGAAGTGCGGAGGCGGGTGGGGGAGCGGGTGGGGTGTTTGGGGTTTGAGGTTGGGGATGGGAGGGGAAGGGGGAACGGGAGGGAGGACGGGAAGGGAGAGGGTGAGGGCGTGGTATGGGAGATTGGGGCCGAGAAGGAGAGCGGAGCTGGAAAGATGGTCCTAGTCTGTGAGACCGACGAGCAGTTTGAGATGGCGAGGCAGTGCGCTGGGGACATGGTGTGAAGCCGGGTAAGGGCGCGGTAGGGCTTGCGAGGAAACACACAAGACGGTCATCTAAAGAATAAGCAATAGGAGTGTGTACTAGACCGCGTCCAGCGGTTCTGAGACGCGATCTTCGTATTAAACCTCTCTTGAACATAAGAAAAAGTATAGACTACCCAACGCCATGCTCATATGCTACAAAACGCCCCGTGGTGCTAGCGTACATGATCCGCGTCACGCGAACCGACTCCAATGCGTTCGTGACAGCTTCAATGCTGAATCCAATCCGTTCCGTGCGATTGCCAAACCTTGCGTGCGGTACATACATGTGAATAGGTTGGAGTAGGCGAGGAGGGGTCATCGAGGTTTCGACGATGTGATGGCTGGAAGCAAGTTGGGTGGGTGGGTGGACTTCTCGGACTTGTGGGTTTGTCTGTTTGTATAGTATTGGGTGATCACATCTCCGCGTCCTCGTCTTCGGAGCCGTCTTCAATCTGCTCCATCGCTTCTTTGATGCAATGTGAAGCCTGCATCGAACCGAGTCAATTTGTGTTCTTCAATTCAAAGAAGGAAGGAAAGGAAGAGAAAAGGAGAAAGAGGAGAGACGATCATACCTTCGGGTCCAAATTCAACGCCATAGTGAAATGCTTGATTGCATCGCCCTTCTGCCTCAACACCTTATACACCCTGCCCAGCAAGAAGTGCACATTCGCTTCATCAGGTGCAATATCCTTCAACACTTTCAGCTCCACGAGTGCCCGCTCGGGCTCCTGCAACGCCATAAGCACTCTCGCTTTCTTGAACCGCGAGAGTGCGCTCTTTTCCGCCAGAATACATGCATGGCTGTACTGAACTAACGCGGCGCGAGGATTCTTCTGTTTCTCGAGCACAACGCCAATGCAGGTCACCAGTACAGCGTTGGTGGGGTTGATCGAAGCGGCTGTGCGGTAATGATGTTCAGCTACAGCGTACTTGCCTTGTTTCTCGAACACTCTGCCCAGGCCGTACCAAGCGTAGTAATGGCGGTTCTCGGCCGTGATGGCCGCGCGATAGGCTGACATGGCTTTGTCGTATTCTTCATTTGCAATGTGTTCGTGGCCTTGAAGGGTGAAGGCGTAGGCGAAGGTGGGATCGAGTTGTGTGGCACGTTTGAAACATTTCAATGCTTGGTCGTGGTCGCGTTGAAGGGAGAAGCTGTTGCCAACTGCGCACCAGGCTTGGGGAGAGTTGCGGTCTAATTCTATTAGTTCGTGGGCGAGGAAAGCGAGGTCGACGTCGTTCTTTAGATGCCAGAGGATGGTTGAGTAGAATTCCATGTCTTCTAGGCGCGAGGGGGACATGGATTTCATGCGGGTAAAGATCTTCTCAGCTTCAAGGTAGGATGTCTGTTCGTAGTGCGCTCGACCTATCTGGGCCAGAACCCAAGGCGTTTCTCTTTGGCTTGTGGTGATTGAGTTGAACATTTTGAGAGCATCTTGGCATTGGAAATGGCTGAGGGCAAAGTATCCGCTTCCGAGCTTCAAGAAGAGGTCTAGAAGCCACTGCAGACCTTCAAATTCTTTCGCCTTTTCGCTGACACCTGGTCGGTGGCTCGAGTGATGAGCCCCGGATTGGCTGTTAGAGTTGTGACGCTGCTCCTTGCCATCAACGTTCATTGGATCACTGTATTTTCGATTACCGCTGACTACTCGTCCAACGTTCAGGCTGTTGGCACTTCGTCCTTTTGTACCTGTGGCTTTCGCTTTCTTGAGCTCCCGTCCCTCTTTTAGTCCAAGACTCCCCGTAGCTGACGAAAATTTCCCGCTCTGAGGTCTTATCTGGTTGAAAAGTCGGATGCTTCTTCTTTGCGGTGCTCCTGGATCGGTGGGTGCCGCAATCTCGTCACGCTTTGCGTTCACTGCTGCGGATGATGCCATCTTGCCAGAGACAGTCCTCTTCAATTCGGCACCGCTGTTCGCTGTTGAAGATCTGCTCAGGGCTACGCCATCCATGTCCTCTGAGTCTGCATTACTCTTCGATTTTGACCTTACTGTTGGGTTCATAGCCATCTTTGGAGGTGCCTCCGCGTCAAAGTCCATGCTACGTGTTGGTGCAGCTCGGCCTTTCCTCGCTGGTGCTAACGGCGGCTCATTTACAATAGCACCCTTTCCAGCAAAGAATTCGGGATCCATAATATCTCCACTTCCTGTCGGAGTATCAATGCTAGTTTGATCTGGTGCTCCAGCACCTCCAAGTGGTGTCACAATGTTCTTGATGCCATTCAGCTTTTCAAACAACGCCGAGCTACCACCACTGATTTTCATATCACCATTTAAGCGATTTTTCGATATGCTGAATGGATCATTATTCGGCGGCTGGTTCATGCTATTCATATTCGCATTATTTTGGGAAAGGGCATTGGGAGGTGACTCGTCCAGTACTCCTAGAGGTGTTGCTTCTTGCGACGAATTTGACATCAGACTCATCATCTCCGGTGTCATCTTGAAGATGTTAGGTATACGAACATTGGCACCTATTCGATCTTAGTAAAACTTCAAGTCCTGCCTGTGAGCAATATACCTAAATCGCAAAGGCCCTGAAAGGCATCCCACATGAAAGGATTGCCCTTCAGTGCCTCTGCGTAGCATTCTATAGCCTTTTGATGCTCCGAGTGGGCTTGCCATATTTTCCCTTGTAAGCAGAACACAGCCGCAGCATCAGGGAGATGTTGTCTTCGAGCCTCTGTGTGTTTGCCTGAGGTATCACCAGGTCAGTCTCATTCCCAAGACTCCATCAAGCTTCCCAACTGTTTCTTACCCCAACTATTCCGGACAGACCACAGCCCCTTACTTCGCTCCAATGCCGTTCCACCCTCCACATATATTTCCAAAGCCAAACATGCCTGCGCGAAAACGTATGAGCACCCCAGATGTGTTCCTCTCGATCCCGAACTCCTGCTGCTATCGTAGGCTGCCTTGAACTGCCCTAATCGCAAATGGCACAGGGCGAGGAGATATGCAGCTTCCGATGACCGCGGTTCGTATGCGTGCAGTCGACCGGCGAAAAAGAGCGCGTTTCGTAGGAGGTTGCAATCTAAGTGATAGTAGATGAGTTGTCGTAGCTGGCTGATGATATGGGGATTTGTAGGGGCCATTATTCAACGCGGTCACCGAGGGGAAGGATATGATTTGCTGTAGGTAGAGGTTGTGGGCGATGGGCGGATTTTTGGTAGAGTGAGGCGTTGAGGGTGAGGTGAATGGTACGACGCTCGAGAAGTAGTTCATCTAAGGGTAGGATAGGAATACAATAGGACGATGTTTAGACCGGCATAAAGACTGTGCTATCCTTAAAAGACAGAGTTCCAGAACGTGGTCCTTCTCGTCCAAGTATGCAACTTCTTCTCAACCACTACCTCGTCGTCGAGGAAAGAGCTTTGTTGACAGGCTCTTGAAGTCCCACCACTCCAAGAGTGTCAGATGTTTTGCGCTAAATTCCGAAATAAAGACCCATTTTGTAGCAATTTCCAGAGCCACGAGAAAGCGGCATATGTCGAATCGAAACCCTAAATGCTGGTTTGTTCTGTCCGTGACAGGAGGAGCAGAGAAGTGATGTTTTGGTGGTCGGCAGTCCACTCGGAATGCGGCGGCTAAATATTGATAAAGTTGCCCAGCAACCCCATCTAAGAAGGCACACGACGACTTTTCTACTCCTTCTACAACCAGTATTGCCAAAATAATGGCCCAAGTAAGCTCCCTGCCCTCTTCTATTATTTCACCCTTCTGACACACCCCCAAGAAAGCAGCCAAAACTCTTGCCGCCCGGAACACCACAACCCTAAACCGCACCCACCTCGTCTCCCTCCTCCTCAACCTCCTCTACATGCTCATCCGCTTCCTTCTCTACCGCTCCACCGCCACTCGCTCCTCCTACATCCTCTACACCATCTTTAACTTCCCCGCCATATTCATAGAATTCTGGCTCGAAAGCATTGGTCGGCCGACAACAACCAATGGGGAGATCAAGCGCTCGGGGGAGGATCTGGAGGCGAAGGGATTGACGGAATATTTATGGGATGTGCTGTATTGGACTTGGGCTTGTCTGGTTGGGGCGGCGGTTTTTGGGGATAGGGCGTGGTGGCTGTGGGGCGTGGTGCCGTTGTATAGTGCGTGGGCGGCATGGACGACTTACGGGGGGATGAGGGAGAGTATGGGTGGTATGATGGGGGGTGCCAGTGCGGGTGAAGGTGGGGGGGAGAGTAAGAGGCAGAAGAAGATGGATAAGAGGGGGGAGAAGGTTAGGTATCGATGAGGAGTCAGTGTACTTCGCCATATGTGTAATTATGTATCTGTACATGCCAAATACTAGAGGCTACAAGGATATACGGCCACATCTTCCACCTGAACTCAATCTGTTTGACGAGACATGGACATTTGGTACCAGTGCGAGAGATATTGGATTGTTCAATGTCTTCCCTCGGAGACTAGTCTTCCTATTCATTAACTAGTAGAATCTATGTCCGTGCGCCTGGCCTTTTTTCGAACGGTAAGGCTCCAGATTCCTGAAATGACAAAAACGTACGCCAACCAGGAGCTTCTGCCCTTCGAGATCCAGCTAGAAACAGAACACTTGATCCACCAACTTGCTGACTGGCCTTGGCTTCTCGTAACCCAAACTCTCAGTTGCTTTCTTCATCGCACTGATCATGGGTGGAGGACCGCACATGAGCAATTTCATATCGCTCGCCGGTGCAGGAAATCTCGCCTAGCAAGCCATTAGCCACATATCTCAGTTTGATGCATGTGCGCTCACCTTGATCATATCTGCAGTAACAAATCCTACACCGCCATCCCATTTCTCTGGGGGATTATTCAAAACATAATACACTCTGAATCCCGGGTCCTCCTTCGCCAAGGCGTCCAAATCATCCTTTAGTAATATATCCTCGAAATTGACATTCGCAAATATCAAATCCACCTCCGTAGTATCCTTCCCTCCATTCCTCGGTCTTCCCCTCACAATAGCACGGATGATCTGCAACATGGGCGTAATCCCCGTGCCTCCGGCTATCATAGCAAACCTCTTTACAAGACCAGGCGTGTATACCATAGCGCCTTTAGGCCCCTTGACTTTGAGCGTTTGGCCGATTTTGAGAGTTGACATATGTTTGGAGATGTTGCCCGTAGGATATGATTTGATGAGGAGATCAAAGTAACCGGGGTTTTCGTCGGAGGAGATGGGTGTATAGGAGCGGACGACTTCTTTGGGCTGACCTTCGAGTGTTGCTGCGACGGAGATGTGCTGGCCGGTTGGGAGACCGAGGATGTGGGTGGGCGTTTGGAGGCTGAAGCGGTAGCTGAGTGGGGTTAGTCAATTGGAAGTAGGCCATCGATTGGCATACCTACATTGCTACATTGTGTGAAAGGACAGTCTTTTCCTGGAGGGGAAAATCTTGGAATTCATCGGGCTTTAGAGCTTTTTGGGCGACTAGGGTGATAGTCAGTTGAGTTACAGTCTGTGTAGGTACAATGGAGAGATACATACCATTCCCATATATTCTGTAGGCTCCGAGAAGGCCTGATGCTAAAATGGCAAACGGCAGATATTCTATCCTGAGAACGCCAATGACCACTATGAGGATAACCGAAGGGATGTAGACACCCGTGATAAGTTGCGGTGAAAGAAGTGAGCTGGACCGGACTTGGTGGGCTATGGCCATTTTGGGGTGTTGTCTGGAGGCTAGAATGCCTTTCGAAGTTGGGAGTTGCAGCTTCGGATCGTAAGGGTGTGTTGTGTGGGATTGGAATCTTTTTTCAGTTGAATTGAAGCTCAACGAGATCTCGCGGTAGACTCAATTGGGCGAAGATTTCCCGAAACTCTTACGAACCCCGAACATCCAATGATATCTTTCTAATCGTACATGAAGCCGCACATTACAGCGATCCAATTGATTGGCTGTGGATAGAGTGGAAACATCTTATGCATATGGGGTGAAAATGAATGTTCAGCATTTGCTATTGACGCTCTGCGGACTACGGAAAGTTGCTTGCACTAATCCGCCTCCCTTCTCTACCTACCGAATATGCATCCTCACATCTAGCACCGAGGAAAGGCCAAGGCCCAGGCATCACCTTCGACTCCTCGATCAACATGTCCATTGATCATCTTCGGCACTTCGGGAGGAAATGCGAGCCCGCTCCTGAACCCACTGTTCTTCTCACTCAGTGGTGAATGAAATGCCAGCAAAGATCAAAGTCTTCCCTAGCAGCCTCTTTCTCGCATATGAACAAGTCTCTCCCCTTTTCACAATCCGAGATCGATGCAATTGCACCTACGCGTCGCAGAGCAAAGCTTTTGGAATAGCTAAATCAAATTGATCAAGAGGTACAAATGCAAGAGCTCGTTTCCCCGAGGTAACCGAGAACCATAACGATTGCCAATGTGCTAGAGATTGTGTTTCGAGTGTAGCCAACGCATGGGCTCCTGGTTTTCAACTGGATGCTTCTCCGAAAAGTATGGTTATTGCAGTGACGGCAAAGTTAAGCTTCATCGGCCCTGTATATGCCGGTCCCCAATCTTTGAGCCAAGTACGCCCGCATTTCAAGATGCAAACGAGCGTGGATACATAATTTGTTTTGAAGGACGCGAAGCCAGGGTCACTCACTTGATGCTGGCTCTACAGCATTCTCGGTTCGCGCTTGGCGGCATCATGTTCGAAACAGAGATTGAACAGTTGCATTGCGCTGTCGAAATACGTTTGAGCAGCTGGACGAGTAGCTCGGTGACGAGATTCAACAGTGATGGAAAGACCAAGTCAGATACTATAAAATCGCAGCATGCTCCTGTATCAACCCTAAAGTAATGCGCAGGCTCCAAGGGTTTGACACCAAGCCCGCCTGCTTATCCGTCTCTTGAGTCCCGCCGGCATAGCCACGAGGCTTTCCCCTCTGTCCCAGAGGGTCTCAAATGTGGCCCTGTCGTACAAGGAGCGGCAAAATCCCCTGCTACTAGAGCGATGAGCAGTAGATGAGCGATACAGGTGTCTTCAAAGTCTCTGCTCGACGTATTTCTAAAACAAGGCCTGTGAAGCACAAGGTCAGTCCTGGGTGTATCAAGCACGACTGAAAGCTTGTATTTCAGAGCCTTCATCATTCGCAACTCTATATCCTGGATGAGAGGATTGACTCCCGCCTCACTGTAATGAAACATTTCAGCAACTATGAGTACATAGGAGTCGGGATGTATCTGGTGCCGAACTTCTGAGTGTGTCCGTAGGAATTCATAAAGATCTCGCTTTCCAAACCTGCGATGAAGTAACTCAATCATGTTTTTGCGATTTTGCGCGACCTCGAAAGAGGCACTTTCTGGGCCCAATGGGACACGCTTCGGGCATTGGATATAGAAGGCGAGGAGGTGCTTGAAGAAGCTGCTAGTGGACCTCAAGATCTGCTGTGCACTTTTATCATCTCTGTCACAGTTTACAAGGAAGATATAATGCTGTCCAAGTCGCATTTCGTACGATGACCACGCGCATGAAAACCAAGAGTCCGAAATGAGTATTTGAAAGGCTTCGTGAAAGACCGATTGCACTATCATATGAGGAGGGGTTAAATCTGATAAAGGGATGTCAGAGGGGTTTGGATTCCCCTCAAACGCAGATCCGTACAGGATAATGCTTTCGACTTCTGTTCGAGTGAATCTAATTTTATCGAGAGCAGAGACAACAGTCCTGGCATGCGAATAGATGAGATCAATGACCGCAATTTCGGCCTCCATTTCGGCGTCGTCTTTCTAATCTATTCAAATTTGGTCGATCCACAGGCGCTCGTTGAAGCATGTCTTTTCTGCTACAGAAGCTTGAGACATTATGGGGGAGTGTGGAAGAGCTGCATGTGGGCCGACGTCGACGACTGCACGGGACCATCGATAGCTGACAGCAATGTAAAAGCCCTCCTCCAGCGAGATTTGTCGACCAGGGTTGAAGAGTCTGAACGGGGCAACTTCGAGCACCGTAGATCTGAGTTTGTAGCTTTCTGGGATGTGTTCTAAAGTTGCGTGTAAACGTTCTTTAAGCGCTACAGTCGCAGTTTTGCCATCCTTGAAAGTAGCGTTATCTGTCTGGAGACAGCTACCCTTCGCGATGTTCGATAGAGTATGCACCTGCTTGGTGTCCAACTGCTCGGCGAGGGGACCTTCTAAGGTGCGGATGCCGCGTATGTTATGCTCCTAAGCAATTAACATCATCATGAACACTCGGGCCGGTCAGTCTGTTTGGAAGTCGTCGACTGGATCGGCAAAGAGGCATCTCTGTCCAGTGCAAAGATCATGCTGGAATTGCAAATTATCGTTCGGTATGTGAGCGGGGAACAAGGCAGGGTATTGGCCAGCCCCGAGGCTCGAATGCCAATACTCGAGACCCAACTGCTCTGTACCGATGTCCTATTGTACTGGATCTTATCATTTTACAGCATCTAAGAGTCGACGAAATTTGCGGATTCCTCTAACATTGTCAACGCTTCTCTCATGTGATTGCCTTGATAGCTGACACCGATGACTCTCGGCTTCTGCCTTATCTTCTTCATTGTCAAATCGAAGTGCTCTCCCTGCGTGTTGGGTATTCTCGCATCCTGTGCCAGGGGAGTAAAGAAGACCCGGGACCTCTCCGGCGAACTTCCCGGCATTTCGATAATGGATCTGATCCTGTGGATCCCGAAAAGTGATATACTTTTGAGCTGCGCGAAATCTTCGCTGAGACCCTGCAAGACGGATCCCCAAGTCCCACCCGCATCCAGGCTCGCATCCAGGTGGATGAAACGCAATTTGAGCGCCTGCAGGCTTAGGCGACTGCTATCCAGGAAGCGTAAGAGCACTTTTTCAGTCAGGTAAGCGCTACGAAGGCACAGCTCTTGCAGAGGTGGCAAGTTCAAGGAGATGGTCTTTCGACAAGCCTCTTCTTCGGCATAATCGAATGTCAAACTCAAGCTCTTGAGATTTGGGGCAAGCTGGACGAGGTCACAGGTCCACCTGGCAGTCTCGGACTTTATGTCTATATGCAAATGCAAAGATCGAAGATAAGCCCAGCCTTCTCTGAACCTCTCACCGTGCCGTATCAAGGAGGATTGCAAGCGTGGACCGGAAAGCCATCCCGAACCGTGGGATGTGCTTGATGGATGGTCACCTTTTAGGTCGACGCTGAATGATCGAATATTCAAGCCCGTCTCTGCGATTAAATTGAGGATGAGCGTGGTCATTTCTGTAGTAGTTATATTAATCCTTTCATTGGCCTCGTCGTTTGGACCATGGATGTAGAACGAGCGACAGTTTGGCAAACGTTGGCATAGAATGATTCGAAGGGCGTGCGTACTTGGTTGTGAGTTCAATAAGTGGCCATCTTCATTGCGAAACCAGGGGAGTTTAGCACCAAAGTCCCCACGATAAGTAGATTGGATGAATAGGGTCTGCACTTGCTGTCTTACGACCTCCGTGCTGGCAATGGCTTCCAGTCTCTCAAGGCTGTCAGATGAGAAGTCGGTACGCACGGTCGTGAAGCATTGTTTTGCCCAGGATTGAAAACATTTATCATCAAGGGCCTTGCAGACAAGCCGCAAGAAGCAAAGGCTTGCACTGTCTAAATTCTGGCAGATGTTCTCGATCAATTCGCCAGGAAGGTCAATAAAAATTGGTGACATGTTTCTGCAAAGTGACCTTCTGTGAACGAGATCGGACGACAAGCTCTTCCCAAGTGAATTTTCTCTTAGAACATTGCTCACAGCAGGGAATTCCGCTGGGATGAGACAAGGGTCAGAGGGTTTCTGTGAGAATAAGCACAGTGTAAGTTCTTAAGACTGGACACCGCATGCCAATATAGGGGCGAGGCGTATAAGTATGCATAACAATACATGAAGATTTCGATCTATATAAGTCCAAGAAACCTTGCGCTAGAGCAATGTGGTCTTAGACCCGCGTGACCTGCACCCGTAGGCTTGATCATATCGATGACAGAAGTAAATTTCATCTGCGTTTCTAATATGAATCTTACCTAACTAAGGTAACGATGCTAGTGTTCTAGGTATTATAAGCTAGAAAATCAAACCTGACTTCGACAGCAAAGTCCAGCTTGAGGCGCTTTGCCCTTGTCACAAATTGTTCCTGCTGATGCCAAAAGGGGTTTCCGAAATGCTGATAGCACATGAAACAGAGGCAAGCTTTGCAGCCTTGAAATTGTGCCTATCGCGGCGGCGAGTAGTCCATTCTGCGGAGTGTGTTTATTACTTAGAGTATATTTATTACTTATATTAGGTTCGATTCCTAATAACGCTAGTACAATGATATAACTAGCTTTAATACATTTCTAGCAGCGTTATTATTTAACTTCGAATCTTAGCGTACCGGGTATAACGGTTCGACTTTTTAAATAGTTTTGTCCCCCCAAATTACGTTGGTTACCTATCGACGAGGGCGCCTCTTGATATAATCGGTCGTTTTACGGAGTGTAATTATTATTTTTATTAAGTGCGATTCCTAATAGCGCTGGTATAATAGTATAACTGGTTTTATTATCATTTCTGTCCAGGCAGTGCGAACTTTAGGCTGAGGTCTGGAGATTGATTAGGAATCCCGAAATGCGCAACTAGAAATAGCAACAGAATTGGCCCTGCTCAGGTGTTACTTAGCACAAACCAGGATCAAGGCGCGAAAGTCAGTAAGTTATTGTGGACTAAGTGTGCAAAGAAATGGCAATGCTAGGATAAGCACCGCACCATACAATGAGGTGGGCAATAATCGGCCCTCTCGTTGGTCCCCTTGTTGAAAGACCATGGTCAACAATGCAGTGTAGCGTGCTAAAAGCTCCCTTCACTCCTCACTATTACCTTCTACAGCGCCAGCATTGCGAGATCCACTAAAACAACGCCATGTAATTGACCGCCCTGCGTAGGATCGAGCTTAGCTCTCCTTTTTAGGCACAGCACTCTTTGCCTCATCGGCGCCTGCATCGAAACGACCGCCAAAAGACATAAAGCCAATTGTCCAACGTCAACAAGGCTAATGTAGCCTTACCCCTACCTATCACTATCCTTCATGATCTAATCATTCTTTTGTATTTGTCAACACGGACTTAGACGCTTGCAAATTCTCTTGGATGGTACTTGACTTGGGGGCTGAGTAGGACTTCTTTCAGTATTTCGTGTATTGCTGCACACTATCGACAAACACCTGCAATTAAAAACCTGACTTGAGCCTCCAGAACATCCGATAACAGCGCCCCTAGTCGGCCTGTAACCTCCATGGCAAAGTGCCTCCGTTCCCATGCTGCGCTCTCAACGCTGGAAGACTTGGCCCACTCAATCGCATCTCGAAAGGGACAGCCACATAGGAACCTACTCATGCAGCCGGTTTCTCTTAGCGTCGCCGCAAGCCTGAGGGACATTCATTGCCACCTTTCAAACATCCCAAGTATCGATACGAAGGACATGGCGTCGTCCTCTAATTCCACTTGACAAGCCAATCAAAGGACACGAGAAAAGGAAGGAAAGCAACTACGCCATATATCTTCTCACTGCGAGCATGAACGAACACGGCATTGAAGCTGACCTCCCATCGAATCCTCGGAATCCGCTTTCTTCTGGCATAGCCCTCGGGTACCCCTGATGATTCTCGAGTGAGACGTTGATATTACGAGCTCTGTGAAAGGTCAGCCATAAGTCTTACCGCATTCTTCGAGGGTCGCACTCGACTCCCTGCCCGCAATTTTCCTTGCCCTGAAACGGACACGCCGCTCGGTCTTGCGAGATTCCCATTTGTGCTGATGGATCTTCTCACGTGGCGGCAACCTCTACGCTTGGAATAACATAGCCGTAGTTGGGGCCACATCCAAGTACGAAATTTGCGATGAAAAGTGAGCTCTATTCATGGCTCCTCCAGTTGAGCAAAGTGATCCTGGCAATTTCCGAGTCAGTAAGACAGAGGGACCATGTGCCTGCAATGGCTGTGCCACGATCGATTTTGTCCACCAAGGGATGGGTTGTATAAATACTGGCAATTGCAACACTGTCGACATGCATTCTCCCATTAAACGCTCCTCCTGTTAACTTCCGAGTGCATATCCATACCTTAACACAGAATTACCTTCATCTCAAAATTTGCCTCACATATCTTTGCATTCTTTGCTATCCATCTTTGGCGTCAGTCGTGATAGCATAATTCATGATGTGTGACTTGTCCATGGCGAGACTCTACTCTCTTATTTTTGTTGTGCTCCTCTTCTTTGGCTTCCACGCCAACGCCGGTCCCGCTATCAGGTACATTGATCGATGCTCCTTGTCAATACTGGCCATACTGATATCCTTTCATCCAGACCGAACATTCCAGACCTCACGCCCACGACCAATTTATTAGCAAAGCGTGTTGATGCTCTTGCAACTCTATGGGAATCCATCCCGAACAAGGTCTCCGTTGGCAACCATAAGAACTTTGTATTCTCAGAGTACAAACAGAATTCGTTTAGCACAGCCGAATTCTATGGCTGCACAGTTGTCATAATCGTTGATGGCTTGCAAACATACATTGGACATTTCGCCCAAGCCCAGGGCAATTGCGCCGAGATTTTGGGAGATAAAACGAAAACTCAAAAAACCATTATTGACGAAATGGTCAACGACTTGATTCTTTTTGATTTTCAGGCTGGTGCGAAGGCATGGATAGTACAGGCCATGCCCAATAGCATTAACGGCAAGCCTTTGAACGCCCCAGGTTACGATGAGCTCGTCAAAAATCTAGGAGACTATGTCCAGTCGGCTAACATACAACCAATCGCCTATTCTGCCGGTTCAGGCGATGGTGGGTTTCCTGGCTCAGCCCGAGGCAAAGCTGTTGTAGAAAGAGACACTGACGCAGGGGGATCGACCATCAAAGTATACATTCAGCAAGACAACCCGACTTGGACAGGGAACTTCGATGCTCAATGCAATCCAAGGAGAAAAGGCAAGCGAGATGGTTCGGGTTGCATCCCAATATCCAAGGCAGGTTCTGCATCTCCTCCAGGTCCGACACCATCTTGTACATATGTTGGCCCCTCGCCTCCACAGCAGCCGAAAGCATCTTGTGACTGTAATGGCAAAACCGGCTTTCCCTTGACGACTTTGTCCCAGAATCTTGCTCCAGAAAGCAGCTGCGCTTGGAGTACACTTCCCGGCACCACGACTGCGCCGAGTAACCCTCTAGGTCCGCCAACGACAAATTCGAAAGCCTGCCAAGTCTGCACTCGCGACACCGTAAACGAGGACAATTGCCAATCCATACCCAACTGTATCAAGGAACCAGCACAAGCCACGGTGCAAGCTGGCAGCTCCCCAGTACACGTCGGGACCCTGACAGACAAGGCCCTTTCCACAGCCATATCATCCGCCCTCGACAAGGCCTGTCCCTCGGTAACACAGAACAGCGTCACCGCTTGCCAAACAGGCGGTGTCACAATCAACAAGATTGACTATAAAGACTTCTCGAACGTGCTCAAGCACGACGGTACCATCGAAGTAAAAGTCGAGGCTTCCTCGTACAACTCCTCCGCCATCCGCAAAGCCATGATCGACTCTGCTGCATTGACGGCCATGCACGGAGCGACAGGCAAGAATTGCTATCAGGATTCCCTATACATAGAGAACGGCAAATTCAAGCGCACGTACGACGCTTTCCGGGACTCTCTGGATTCTTTCCTGCCGCGTTCGCTCCATCGCCGTGACGGCGGCCCCGCTCAGCCTATACCGGAGCAGGTCACATGGTGCAACACCGTCTCGTTTGCGGGGGTGCAGTATTTCGGGGAGTTTGCGCGGCTGGCGTCCACGCTCGGCGCGACCGACTACTTGGATGCGCATTGGGACTTCCACGTAAGCAGCGGCGATACGTTTGATTGCGCGTTTCTAGGGGAACTGATCGATGCTTTTGCGGTTGTGGCACCGGAGTTTGCTGAGGCAGATATTGCGCTCGGGGAAACGATCAAGGCGACTTGGTAAGTCATGGTTTTTGTGTCAATTTGCCCCAGCTTGCGCAATAAATAGAGTCTTGGGGAGTACTCACTCACACGTACTCCTGAGTCGCACGAAGCCCCAACCCAAACTCAAAAGAGCAATGCTAACAAGTATATCGTACAGTGAACAATTAGTCCAATTGGCAGGACACAAGAAGAGGGATAGTTTGGCTCTGCCTGGACCGTATCCTGCACCCTTTGTAGGGTAGAATTGCTCTCGCTTACCGGTGCCGTTCCACTTTCTTGCATTTTTCGAACAGATTGGGCGGGAGTTTGAGCACTGTAAGATAGACTCGTGAGGACTTCCATGACCAACCCTGTAGAATAGCTTTGTGCGGAGCATTGGATAATCTCATACATATGAAGTTGCCGGTTCGCCCCTTTTGAGAGATTGCATGCCATAGGTACCTGGTCGCTAGAGTGATGGGGTACAGAGCCGGCGGCTTAACAGACATGGAAAGAGGACCAAGTGCCGTTTTGGGGGAAGAATAGCGAAGAAGCGTAAGGTAGTAAGACAGATGATAATAGGGCGTATGCTAGTGTAACGCCCTACTAATTTTCGTCGATGTAATAAAATGTCAGCCCAACTTACGCTTATTGCATCAATAATCTTGTGTTTCTAGTTGCAATACCAAGGGCAGAGAAAGAAAGAAACGCGAACCATTACAGGTCAGACCCATCAAACCTCAGTCGAATTTGTGGCGGATGTGTAAGATACCTGATTTTGGGCCATGCTTTTCGAGCTTTCTTTACAACTGCGTCCTTGCTTTAAAATATGAAACGTCTTGATTTAAACAGAAAAAAAACGAAAACATACCCAATTCTCCATCTCATCCCGAACAAAAGTCTATTCTCCTGACACCCTCTCTATTCTCCCACAATTCCCCGAGAACCAGGAAGTGGCTCTTGCACTCCGACCCATTCCCGCAACACCCCCTCCTCCACCCCCCGAACCAGCACGTGAAAGTGCTCCAACCCCTTCACACTCTGCAATGCGCCCCAGTTCCGAAACCACATCACCCTCTCCCCCCTTTGCCCCTCCCCACTCGGCCCTCTAAACACCCTATCCACAAACCCCTCAACCCGCTCCCTCGCCTCCTCTGTCAACGCGCCCCCCTCCTCCACCGGAACTCGCTGCTTAAGCCACATAACCAGATGCCATATCCCCTCCTCAACACCATACGGCCAATCATTCAACAAAATCCTATAGTCCCGCTCAGATGCAAACAGCTCAGGGGATTCGACATCGAAAAGAGGCCCTGTGGCAGACGTGGAAGCGGGGAGCGGGGTCCAGCGCAGGCGCTCGCGGCAGACGAACGCGGTGATGCTGGGGTAGAGGGTCAGGATGTGGTTTGTCCAGGCTATGTAGCGGAGGAGGGCCGAGGGGCGGCGTTTGAGGATTGAGAGGTTGTTGGTTGCTGCTCAGGGAGGGGGTGAGGATGCAGGTTTTGTGGTAGTGGGGTCACTACCTATTATTTGAGAGAGGTCGGACCAGGTGTGTGGGTGGAAGGCGGCGTCGCCGGCGAGGAGGTTTTGTTTGTCGGTCTCGGTTAGGTCGAAGGGGATGGAAGCGAGGGGATTGGGGGTGTCGTCTCCCATTGTAGGACGATGGTAATGATAATTATCAGGATGCACAAAGCAGCTTACTCCTGTAGCCAATGAGCCACAAATCCAGTCAGTGCAACTCAATCATCCATCCCTCAAAAAAATCAAGGAATGAAGTCAACATTTAATATCGCCTCTCGGGCGGCCCACGTCTCCGAACACGCAAATCACCCTTTGGCACTAAAACCCCATTCCCTCACCAAAATTCTCAGCCCTACAGCTCCACATATGACCGCTCGCTTTCTGACACTCTTAAATCGGGATTTCGCTAGGCAGAAAAACAGTGGTGAATGCCCGTTTAGCGCGCTTTTCCCCGGGCGCAATCAACTCCTTACCGTGCTGCCTACTTAAGTCTCGCTGTCCCCCCAGTTTTCACTGATCTTCTTTGAAATTTCTTTCACCACGATACGGCGATTTTCGATAAAGATCAAAATTATTGGATTCATTAACTCGTGTCATCAAATTATCTACACCTTCATCATTTGAACAACTATTATCATGACTGGACGTAAGTACTAATCTCTGTGTCACTGATCTTTACTTGTTGTCGCCGTTGCTTGTTTTTTAGTGTTCAGTATCGTGTTTCGCCACTAAAGCTCGAGATGTTCCATCCTTGGTGTTACTATCCCCAAACACGCGTTTCCCACCACCACTCTGCACATTACCCTACACCCGTCTTGTATCATGTTGCCCTCCTATCATACACTATCCACATCACTGCCGTCATCTCACAACACGTCCCCACCACCCTCTTACCCCTTCACCGCCAACACCTCCATCCCTTCCACCCAGGTCAATCAAGCTAACATCTCCACCAGGCGGAAAAGGAGGCAAAGGCCTCGGCAAAGGCGGCGCAAAGCGTCACCGCAAGATTCTCCGCGACAACATCCAGGGTATCACCAAGCCCGCTATCCGTCGTCTCGCCCGTCGTGGCGGTGTCAAGCGTATTTCAGCTAGTATGTTCCTCCACTTTCCCCTTATCATCCCTCCATCATGACACTAACATGCTCCCCCAACAGTGATCTACGAAGAAACCCGCGGAGTCCTCAAGACCTTCCTCGAGGGCGTCATCCGCGATGCCGTCACCTACACCGAACACGCTAAGCGAAAGACGGTGACGTCGTTGGATGTGGTGTATGCTCTGAAGCGACAGGGGCGCACGCTCTACGGTTTCGGTGGATAGATGATTGGACGTGGTGGGGATGAAAGGGGAGAGGTGCAGGTCGTGTTTCGTGTTATGGGGAGGTGGGGCGACCGGATGGAGACGTTGCTGGTGATGGTGATGGCGTTTGTGAGCAATGGGCTTCATTGGTTGTTGTATGCACATTGATGATGTAGATGACTCAATCAAGCCACGTCTGCTTACTCTGCTCTCGATTCGCAATCTGTTCCCTGTGATCAGAACTCTTCTCGTTTCTTCACACCGAGAGCGTGCTGTGCCTGATCTCTAACCCCGGCAGCCACTTGCTCAGCCTGGGCGTTGGCATTCAGGAGCACCATCGGGTTTGGCGGAGGAAGGTGTATGCCAGAGCGAAGAGAAACGAATTCGTTATCGTCTCCAATGGGTTGGATATCTTACCTACGGATAAGTCATTTGGACAATGCTTGTTGGCATAGATTAACCTTTGACAAGGAAAGTAAGCTACAATACTAATTACCCTGTAGATCTAATACATCTGGCCTGGGAGAATGAGGAGCGTGGAGGGGACTCGGAGCATGGCGCGCACCTCGTGGATTCAGCAAGACTGAGTCATCAGATGACGGTGATTGGTGGATTTGGTGACTCGGGAAATCTGATTATTAATGAGCTTCAAGGCTGAAGCTGGAGCCAATGAATGTAGCCGTAAGAGCTGAAAGACTGAAAGTTGATGCAGGCCACCGTACCGCCTACGATCGACAATCAATAGAATTTCCAAAAATTTGTAGCGTAGGATTCTGAAGGATTGCGCCAGCGTGGTTCATCTTGACTCAAAATGCCTCGCGACGTCTTCAGCCCCATCTGTCGATTTTCAATTTTCTCCTTTGCATGATTCCTTTCCTAATGGTTTGCATACATCCCACGTGATGTGTACTTGTTGGTGATTTCTAGATCTTGCTATACAAGTTGAGTATCTCTACTCTTCTCGCTGCGTGCCTGCATTAGTCTCCAGTTGGGAAGTATTCTTTCCATCCAAAATCTACTAGCTCTTAGCCATGGAGAATCTCGAAGATCCCCATCAAGAACGCTTTCTGCTTCATAAGCAGCACCATATCGAGCACGAGAAGCCAGAAGTGGGAAATTCCGCTGATTCGACGCACCGAAAGTCCGCCCAGGAAGACGTTTCGAAGCCTCCACTAGCAAAGTTATTTCGACAAGGCTATCTGCTTGTCCTGGTCCTTCTATACAGCATCCTCACAATAACTGCTTGGGTCATAATATGCGTTCAGACGAAGAGGCCAATAACCACACCTACTTATAAATACGTATTCAACCAGGACGACTACAGAGGGGTTCTTGCTGGTCGAATGAAGAGCAACGCCGGTTGGTTCCGCACGGTCAAAGTCCTTCTTGCCATTTCTAACACCTTGATCATCCCTCTCACTTCCACTGTTTGCGCCAGTGTGGCCGTCCTCTATGTCCAGAGCTTCGGTCGTCGCCGCCATTTCACCATGCAACATACCAGCACTCTTGCTGATAAGGGATGGTCAAGCCCTCCAGTCTGGCTTGCCCTTCTGACACCCAAAGGGTGGAGGTCTCGAGCATATTTTTTCTTAATCTTTGCCATGGCTTTTCACGCTCTTGGTACGTTTCACCATTCGTGATTGTCAACGTCACCCACTGAACTGATAATTCCCAGGCTTTCTCATCGGTCCTCTTCAATAGTACTATATTGGAGAAGAGAAGTTCAAATTTCAAACCACCCAGACTCCTGGGCTCCAAGGGGGAACAGATGTCTTCGATTTCTTCCACACTGGTGTTGTAGGCGATACTACACTATCAACTCCTCGACTCCGGAGCGAGTTAGCTTCTGTATCGGCCAAAGACTTCCAGCCAAATTTGTGGTAGGAGGGCACTCCTCAATGTGCTAGTAATGCATCCAATCAATTTGTCGTTTCCTCTGAATGCTACCAGGGTGGTACGACTTTCGAAGATATAGCTTCTTTGCTTGGCCCATACATAGCACAACTTCCCGCGGGATACCAGACGGGACTCATGACTCAATTCCTGCCTCGAATGAACAGCTCGGTTTCCTACGCTAGTGTCTCGCAAACGAATTTCCCTCAATACTGCGCCACATTGCCCGGTGCTTACTACATCGAATACGTCTACAACAAGACCCTACTCAATTTCCAAGTCTGTATGCCGACTGGCGTGCCTGGATCACCGTGGAAAGCAACGCGAGATCGGCAGGATATCTCCGAAGAAATGTACATGAATATTACCTTCGGCGGCCTTGTAAACCCCTCTACAAATGATAAAAACCCAGCCAACCAGATGTTCAAGCTCGTCGTCAACACAACCCTTGGATACTTCGAACTCCCAAACTACAACAGCAGCAGCATCGCCGGCCCCCTCCTCGCCAAAGACCCGCACACCTACTGCAAGAACAACACCGACCAATGCCTCTCGCAATGGCAACCCAAGAAACGATCCCTTCCCCCACATTAACAACATCAATCAGAATACCTGTAACTCAAATGATCCGTCCAAGTAAACGAAAGCACCAATAGCTACGCCTTCGGCGAAATCGTCAACCTCGGCCCCCTCGCCATGCTCACCCTCGCAATGTTCGACCCGGGCTCATTCATCGCCACGCAATTCACCAACCTAGGCCCAAAGCCCTCACCGGACGAAAAGTACATACCTGTGTCTGATAGACCAGTAGTTCCGTGTACAGTCGCACCGCTGAATCTGCTCTTAGGGACTCACGTTGGTGTAGCGTACCAATGTTCTCAAGAGCCCTTTATCCAAGACGAAGCGTTCGGCTCCGTCTCCGGCTGGCTCTCAAAATTCTACAACATCAATGCGATGCAGAACGCCCTGCATGCGGGAGTTATCCTCGCCAGCCAGGGCTGGCTCAATAGTGTTAACGGGGCTCTTACCGTCCAGTATGACCTCGGCTCGGATTCCTCGCGGCCGAAGATATCCACTACGGGCGTGATTCTGCTTTCAATCCTCCTGGGTATCGATTTATTCCTCCTCCTTGCCCTCGGAGCTTATGCTAGCTTTTCGTACACATGGACGTCAAGCTATGATTCATTGGCGATGATGAGACAGGGTGCTGCGAGGGCTGACGAATTAGGGTTGCAAGTTTCGGAAGGGGAGGCAAAGCGGATATTTGAGACGATGCCAGGATGGCTTGGCGACGCGGCCCCAGGTGAGGATGTGGGTGTGTTGGCGATTGGAGCGGGGGCGCCGTTGAGGAAGGGAAGGGGATATCTTGGGGGTTGAAATAATTTTTGGATGAATTGCGCACGGAACCAACGAGGACTTACACTCATCAGCCGAATCCTCGTTCTCGACGCTCGTTTCTGGCACACTCTACATGCAAAGCATCAACACGAACGCGATTTCTTGCCGTTCAAGCCACCTCAGCATCGCTTCGGCAATCCAAAGCTTTCGCACGGTTTTCACCAACTCCTTTCTCAACGGAGATGGATGAAGAGAATGCGGAGGCCAGCAGTGATGGACTTGTAGGCTGATACCGTTGCTTGGGATGGTCCAGGCTGCGCGTTAGATCTTACGGAAAGAGAAGGCGGTGTCGGATTGCTGCGCATAGGTGAAGGAGAAGAAGAGAGCGTGAGGATGTGTGAACTTACATTACAGAAGGGTTTTGGTGGGACAAGGATGTCTTGTGAGACTCGTTTGGGGATGAAACGCGGTCTTGCATGCTCTTGAGGTTAGTCGAGAGTTTGGAGAGACAACCCAATCCAAATAATGTATACTGCTAGCTTTTCAAGGGGGATATCGTATACGATCGTCATTATGTAGACCTTTCGACTCTTTTGTTCATCATCATCATCTCCTACAAGGCCTCCCCGGATGCTCCCTCTAAATCGGCCCTGCTCCCTTTCTTGATCCAAAACGTCAGTTTCCAATCCCACGTTCGGGGTGTTTACAATACATATATATAATCCAAGCTATTGCAAGAGGATCTGATATAGACTTCCGTACATAAGACGGTGATAGGATCTTGTATTGGAAGCTGTCGTACGAGCGTCGAACTGTGGTGGTAGATGGCTGTCTGCTGAGTGATAATCAAAGAGAGCGGGTCGGTGAATATAGGTATCTGAAATTAGTCCTCCAGTTGAACCCGCAGATACTTGAAGGAGAGCGGGGAAGTGGATGTCTGTTGAGGAAGCTAGATGGCCTTTCTTTCTCTTGGAAGAAGTGGAAGAGACGGTAGAAGCGAAGGCATCCCGATTTTTTCGAACTAGGAGATATTGACAAGAAAGCAGAAGGAGGGTGACGTTACGAGCTGGACATTGTGAATACCGAGCATTGTGGATACTGACTATAATGACTGTTCAATCAATGTATCATCTGGAAGCATTACTCCACAGACAGCACACTTCCATCTGACTCTATGCACCATTTAAACATGTATAGGCCAAGACTGATGCAGGCCGTCTGATCGTGTGATGAATTGCTCTTGTGAGCATTACTAGCGCGGAGACACGCAGGAAAAAAAACCCTCGAGGATCCCCACACAAACCGCCAGCTGTCTTGCATCACACGATACATTATCTACTTGAAAGACTCGGCTTCCCACAGATCACTCCTGACGCCCCTATTGTTTTCCTATTCATTGAGACCATGATCCTCCGGTCTTGAGTCCCCTTCAACCGTCCCACTACCCATTCCATCCTCGGCCCCCCTACCAGACCAAGATACATCATCGTCACCACATCCCGACGACGAACCCCCTTCCTCCCTCACCACCACCACTAACCCCCCAACCAACTAAGAGGCCCACCCCCCGG
>JAABUQ010003382.1_pt1 | contig 29326 bp, 25 predicted proteins | sample 5560001 | NCBI WGS metagenome assembly JAABUQ01 (sample SAMN10711888, study PRJNA513371) | rock metagenome | isolation source: Antarctica rocks | place: Antarctica: Victoria Land, Finger Mt nord | collected 2015-12-18 | reverse complement strand
CCGCCCAAAGGGGGCCAAGGATTCCTACAAGCGGGCGCCCTATCGCAAGAAGACGAACGATGTACCCAAGGTGTCGCCGTTGCCCCTGGCGGCCTAGCACGAACTTACCAACACCTACTTAGCTTCGAGGCGTCTCCTCGACGTTCTGGCCGTCGATGCTGACCTGCTCCTTGCGCACGGTACCGCTGACCTGCTCCTGCTCTGTCACGTCGCGCTTGTGCAGGCGCACCTCCTCGGCCTCCACGACTTGCTTGCCGGCCACCAACTGCTCGCCCTGCAGCGGGATGTTGATGTCGCGCTCCTGGAAAGCGTCGGCCGGCGCGTCCTGCACCTGATTATGCACGGGCACGCGCTCGACGTCCAGCTCCTCATGCGTCACCGGCGCGGAGACCGTCTGCTGCTCCTCGACCACATCCTTGTGGACGCGGACCTCGCCGAGCTGCTGCTGCTGTTTGCCCGCGACGAGCTCTTCCTGGTACTCCGGCACGCGGACGTCGCCGTCCTGGACCGTGTACTCATCGGTCTGACCTGTCTGGCCTGTCGAAGCGGTTCCGGTCGAGACGGTCTGACCCGTCGACATCGTCCCGCCCGAAACGGTCTGCCCGCCGCTGACGGTCTGGCCCGAGGACGCCATGTCGTCGGCGCCGCCAATGACGATGCGCTCGGTCGAGGCGGATTGGTCGCTCTGGCCCATGCCGCCGCTAGCCGTCTGCTCGATCGGCGCGCCGCCCATGGTCCCCTCGCTAGTGATCTCCTCGCTCGTGATGTTGCCCTGGCCGCCCTGGTTACCCGGAACGATGCGCTCGATGATCTCGCCCTGATCGTTGCTCATGCGTAGCCGTCCTTCCTTCTATCTATTAGCGGTGAGCCGCTGGTACCATCACCCTGCTAAAGCAACAATCATGCCGCTTCCAAGGCGCCGACGACGGACACGCCGCGCAACGACACAGACGACCTGCGCGTCCGAATCCTGGTCCCTCTGAGTGATCTCCTTCGCGCCGGGTGTGTACACGCTGCCATGCTTCTCGTACGACCCCCCAAACGAGCAAAACGCACGAACAAGAGGGCATGGTCGCGCCCTTTGTTGTGCGCCAGGAGCGCGTCGTCCGTCGCGCTAGACCAGTCGGGCAAAAGGGTGTATCTTGCCGGTAAAGAGCACCGGTTGTTGTAGGCCCGGGGGGACACAATGCGCGGGAAACGGTTGGTCGTGGGGGCGGGACTGGCGCTGTGCGGCGGCGCGGCGGTCGCGGCGACGGTGGTGGCGGCGCTGGCGCCGTCGAACGCGGCCGCGCAAGCGATCCATACGTTTGCGTTGGGGACGAGGCCATGGGCCGTCACCGTCGACGCGCGCAGCGGCCGGGCCCTGGTCATCGATCGCGTCACCGATAGCTCCGGCATGCCCACGGGCGTTGGGACACTCAGCACCGTCGACATCACCGCCCGGTCGGTCGTGCGCTCCATCCCGGTGGGACCCGATCCACGGGCGGTCATGGTAGACGAGCAGGGCGGAAAGATCTACGTCGCCGATGACGACGACGCCTCGCTCCGCGTGCTCGACGGCCGCAGCGGCGCCATGCTGCGCAGCATCGCCGTGGGCCAGCGGCCGCACGCGGTCGCCGCGGACGAGCGCACTGGGCGCATCTTTGTGGTCAACGCCGGCGACGGCAGCGTCAGCACGCTCGACGAGCGGCGCGGCGCGGTGCTCCGCACCACGACGGTGGCGACATCATGGGACAGTGCCGGTCTGGCCGTCGACGCCGGGCGGGATCGGGTCTACGTGGGAGGCCCGCACACGGTGTCCGTCCTCGACGCGCGCGACGGGCAGATGCTCCAGCGGATCGACATCAACGGCAGCGTCGGCGGCCTGACGGTCGATCCGCGCAGCGGACAGGTGTACGTGACCGGCGATACGACGTTACGCGTCGTCGACGGCGCCAGCGGGCATCTTCTCCGCACGGTCACCTTCGCGGGCACGGCCGGCGCGACGGGCGCGGTGGCGGTCGACCCCGCGCGGGGGCGCGTCTTCGTCACGCAAGCAGCGCCCATCGACGACAACGGCGTGGCCGCGGGCGCGGGGTGGGTGAACGTGCTCGACGCGCGCAACGGAACGTTGCTGCGGCGGGTAGCGGTGGGCGTCAACCCGACCGCGGTTGCCGTCGATGCGCGCAGCGGCCGGGTCATCGTGGTCAACGCCGGCGGCGCCGTCCTGCGGCCCGATCCCTGGGGCTGGATGCCCGCGTGGCTGCGACAGCACGTCCCCTTCCTGCCCCAACCGAGCATGGCCCCGCGCACCGTCACCGGCAGCATCAGCGTCGTCGAGCCGGCCCCACGGTAGCCGTTGGCCCAGGCCGTAGATCACGCCAGCTCGGTTAGCCTGCATTATTCACAGGAAGACGCCTCCTGGGAGCGCCGGCTTCCAGCCGGCCCCGTGCGCCGTAAGCGCGCCTGTGAGCGGCGACTATGTCCGCTGCGGAGGTCTGCCGGCTGGAAGCCGGCGCTCCCAAAGAGTACGTTGGCCGTCAGGACAACGGCCACGGCCATAAACTATCCAAGCCGGGTTAGCCTTGCAGCACGGTAATACCGCACGCGCGATAGGGCGCCAGCGCCTCATCAGGCACGTTTGCCTCGGTCACAAGATGCGTCAGTACGGTCAGGGGAGCGACCACATAGGGCGCCGCCGTGCCCAACTTCTCCCCATCGGCGACGGCCACGACCTCGGCGGCGCCGGCGATCATGGCGCGCTTGACGTACGCTTCCTCGGGGTCCAGGACGCTGATCCCGACCTCCGGGTGCAGACTGCACACGCCCAACAGACAGATATCGGCGCGCACCATGGCCAGCGCCTCCACGGTGGCCGCTCCGACCGTCACCAGCGATTCTTTGCACAGACGGCCGCCGATCACCACGACCTCGATCCCCGCGTGCCCCGACAGGGCCACCGCGATCGGCGGGCTGGTGGTCACGACCGTGGCGCGCAGATTGGGGGCTAACTGACGCGCTACCTGCAACACCGTGGTACCGCCGTCGAGGATAATCACCTGTCCGTCACGCACCAGCCTCGCGGCGGCAAAGGCAATAGCCGCTTTGGCCTCCGAGGCATGATGCTGTCGTTCGACGTAGCCCATGATCGCGGGCGTGAGCGGCAGCGCGCCGCCATGCACGCGTTGCAGCAGTCCCGCCTCGCTCAGCTCGCGCAGGTCGCGCCGCATCGTGTCCTCGGACACGTCCAGCGCCGCGCTCAACTCCGTGGCCGCCACGTGGCCATCGCGCCGCAGGGCGTCGAGGATGCGGCGATGGCGCTCTTCTCGCAACATCATGTCGCCACCCTTTGCCTGTTTATGCGCGATTTATCTTGACACATGCGTCTTTGTGCGCGTATCATCCTGAGAGGCAGTGTAGAGGACAGTGGGCAACGTGTCAATGACGACCAGGGAGAAGCGATGAGTGGCACGGCGATCGGGGCACGGGTTGGAGTTCAAGAGACGCCGGCGCGGGCGCCGCGCGCCGCGCGTCTGGCCGTCGCGACGGCGTTCCTGGTCAACGGCAGCGTGTTCGCCAACTGGGTACCGCTGATCCCAACCGTGCAGACAAAGCTGAGCCTGAGTAACGGCACGCTGGGCGCTGCGCTGCTGGGCGCGGCGCTTGGCGCTCTGGTGACGATGCCGTTTGCCGGCTGGGTCAGCACGCGGGTGGGCAGCCGCCTGGTAACGGTCGTGGGGGGCCTGGTCTTCTGCTCCTCATTGCCGCTGCTGGTCCTCGCGCCGTCGCTGCCGCTGCTGTTCCTGGCGCTGGTCGTGTTCGGCGCCGGCAATGGCGCGATGGACGTCACGATGAACGCCCAGGGCGTGGCGGTGGAGCGGCGCTACGGGCGGCCCATCATGTCGTCATTCCACGGTCTCTGGAGCCTGGGCGGCTTTGCCGGCGCGTTGATCAGCGGCGCGCTGGCCCGTCTACAAGTCGCGCCGCTGCCGCACGCCCTGGTCGCCGCCCCGGTCCTGGCGATCGTGCTGCTGGTCTCCGCGCGCTATCTGCTCCCTGCCGACGCCGACGATTCGCGGGAAGAGAAAGAGCATGGGCCGGCCTTTGCGCACCTGCCCCGAGCGCTGATCGGGCTAGGTATCGTCGGGTTCTGCAGCCTCGTCGCCGAAGGGTCGATAGGAGATTGGAGCGCCATTTTCCTGCGCCGCTTTTTAGGCGCCGACGCCGCACTGGGCGCGGCCGGCTACGCCGCTTTCGCCGCCACCATGACCGTGGGACGCCTGACCGGCGACCGCGTCACCGCCCGCCTCGGCCCCGTCACCACGGTGCGCGTCGGGGGCATCCTGCTCGCGACCGGACTGGGGACGGTCCTCGTCGTCGGGCAGCCTATCGCGGCCCTCGTCGGCTTCGGGCTGGTCGGCTTCGGGCTGGCCAACATCGTGCCCATCCTGTTCAGCGCCGCCGGGCGATCGCCGCACATGGCGCCCGGCCCGGCGATCGCCGCCATCAGCACGGCCAGCTACCTGGGGTTTCTGGCGGGGCCGCCCACCATCGGGTTTACCGCCGACCACATCACCTTGCGCGGCGCGCTCCTTATCGTGGTGGTCTTCGGAATCGTTATCGCCGTGCTTGCTCCGGCGGTAGGCCGTCCCGCAGATAGGTCTCCACGTCCCTTGCCGTTTTGAACTGGCGCTGCCCAGGCGCATCGGCCAGAATCTCCATCACCGAACGGCGCTCCCGCGCCCGTGCGCGTTGACGAAGCACGAGCACTTCGATCAACTCGCCGACCGGCAAGGTTGGTTCGGTGATCTCGATCCTACCACCGGGCAAAACCTCTGTTTTTTCCATGCGTAGAGCCGAAAGTGCCATTGCTTCCCCTCCTCAATCACAAGCGTATCGCGTTGTACCATCACGATACCACGAATCACGACGAGGAAGAACGCGATGCTGGCCAACTTGGCGGCCACGATGATGTTGTTGATAACCTCTGTTTCATTTATCCTGAGGATGAGCAGTACACTGAGAGTATGGCGCACCCCTACGACGACCTCGACGTGAGGACCACCGACTTTCGCGCGCATCCCGAGATTTACCGCATCGGGCGCGGGGAGCAGGGCGTGCTAACCGTCGAGCCCTACAAGAGCGAACTGCTGCCGTTGTGGGCGTTCCGCACAGCGGAGGTCGCGCGCCGGTCGGCCGAGGCCATCCACGCCCGCTATCTCGCGTACCGCGAACAGCAAGACTTTGTCGGCATGGACATGGCGCGCAAGTACCTACAAATGGGCTTCACGCGCGCCCGCCGCTATACCAACCACAAAAGCGGACGCAAGTACGCCGCCGATGGAACCGCGCTGCCGCAAGACCCGCCCGATCCCGAGAAGGCGGAGGCCGCCGCAATCTTCCGCGCGCGCTGGCGCGAGGTTGCCGAGGACCCAGAGTACCAGCGGCTCAAGGCACTGCACCAGGACCGCGAGTCGCGCCAGCTTTCGTCGTAGATTAGGCGTTCCTAACGCTCGTACAAGCGTCAAGACCCTGTCCGATCAGACCGACATGGTCAATTCGGCTGTTCGCAACGCCCTGGCGCTCGGTAGTCAGCGCCGAGGGCCTGCGACGCCGGATGTTGGAGCCTTATCTCTACGTCGGGGGTTGGCGGTCGGCGAGTCTGGTCAGGGCATCCCGTAGCGCGGCCTCGGCGCGCACCGCACGCTCGTCGGCCGCCAGGCGCGCCTGCTCCCCCAGCGGCGCGCGTTCCTCGGCCGCCAGGCGCGCCTGCTCCTCCAGCTCCGCGCGACTCTCGGCGGCGATGCGGTCGCGCCGCTCCTCGTCGGCCGTACGGAAGGGCAGCCCCGTGGCCGGGTCGATGATGCGCAGGTAGATACCCACCGGCCGCAACTCCGCGCCCAGCAAGGGCTGACCACGGCCCTCGTCGGCAACAGGGCCAGCGGCGCCAGGGTGTCGCCCTGCCGTGTGTAGGCCCGCAACGGCGGGACCATCACCTGCTGCGGGTCGTAGATGTAGTACTCGCGCGCCCCCAGCCGCGTGTACAGCTCCAGCTTGCTGCCCCGGTCCACGTCCTCGGTACTGGGCGAGGTGATCTCAAATACGATGTCGGGGAACTTCCCCTCCTCCCACGTCTTCCAGGTGGGCCGCAGTCCCGGCGCCACGTCGAGCGCCACGTAGACGTCGGGCGAGATGTGGTCGCGCCCGTTGCGCTGGTTGTCGTACATCAGCTGATCGCCGCCGACGGCCACGCGGACGCGGCCCTGCGTCTCCAGCAGGCAGCGCAGGGCGAATTGCAAATCGACCATCTGGATGGCGTTCTCGACGGTCTCGGCCACGGGCTCACCGTCGCTGCCGAGAAACGTGTCCCAGTCGATCTCCGCTCGGGTGTACGTGACCATGCTGCATTGCCCCCTCCGCTGCTGGATCGGCCACAAGTGTATCATCAGTTTGCCACAGGCTCCGATGGCCCACCGACGCGCTGCCGACAGCCTGACCTTGAAAGGTCATGGCAGGAGACGGACCTTAAAAGGTCAGCCAGAGGAGCCCTGCGCACCCGATGACGGGCCAGGGGAGACCCTTCAGGGTCCGCGCCCTGCCATGACCTTTCAAGGTCAGGCGGCCCTCGCAATCGTAGCTGGACCTCTACCGCTATCCCGCCGAGAGGGCGTTAGGCAGGCCAGCCTCATAGGCGTCGGCCAGCGTCGCCACCGGTACGTTGACGCGCGTCTCGCCGGCCACGATGCGCAGCGCGTCCCCACCGCTCACGCCCAGCCGGACGGCCGAGACGGCCGCCTCGCGCGCTGTCGCCTCGATCTCCTGGGCAGCCGCGTGAGAGCAGGACATGACGACGCGCGCCGGCCCTTCTCCGAACAGCGCCCTACTCGGTCGCTGGTCCGCGCCTGTATCGGGTAGGGCGATCGTGGCGCCGCGTCCGCCCCAGACGCAGCACTCGGCCAGGGCCACGGCGAGTCCGCCCTCGGCGCAGTCGTGCGCGGAGCGCAACAGCCCGCGCTCCGCCAGCCCCGGCAGCAAGCGCACCAGCCGCGCCGCCGTCTCGGGGTCAGGGACGACAGGAGCGCCGGCGTCGAGGCCGTGCTGAACGGCCAGGTAGGCGCTACCGCCCAGCGAGACGTCGGGGCTGCCCAGCAGCAGCACGGCGTCGCCGTCGCCGGCAAAGGCGCCGTCCACGCGGTGATCGACGTCGGCCAGCAGTCCGGCCATGCCCACCACCGGCGTGGGTACGATTGCCCCGGCGGCGCTCTCGTTGTAGAGGCTGACGTTGCCGCTGACCACCGGCACGTCCAGGGCGCGACAGGCGTCGGCCATGCCCTGCACCGCCCGCTCCAGTTGATAGTACACCTCGGGCCGCTCGGGATTGCCGAAGTTGAGGCAATCGGTCACGCACAGCGGCCGGGCGCCGGTCACGGCGAGGTTGGTCGCCGCCTCCAGCACCGCCGTCATGCCGCCGGCATAGGGGTCGAGGTAACACAGCCGCCCGTTGCAGTCGGTCGTCAGCGCGATGGCCTTGCGCGTACCTTTGATGCGTAGCAGCGCGGCGTCGTGCCCCGGCCCAATGACGGTGTTGCTGCCAATGGTGTGGTCGTAGCGGCGCCAGACGGTGCGCTTGGAGGCGATGTCGGGACTGCCAAGAAGGGCCAGCAGCGCCGCGCCATGGTCGTCGGGCGCTGGCAGGTCATCCACGGCGCGCGACCGGGCGGCGATCACCTGCTCGTCCTCGCGCCCCTGTCGTCGATAGGTGGGGCAGCCGTCGGTGAAGAGCGTGGCTGGAACCTCGGCCACCACCGCGTCGCCGTCGCGCACGCGCACCAGGCCGTCGCCGGTCACACGGCCGATGGCCACGGCGGGCAACTCCCAGCGCGCGAACACGCCGAGCACGTGGTCCAGTTGCTGCTCGGCCACGACGACGAGCATGCGCTCCTGACTCTCGCTCAGCATCAACTCGTACGGCGTCATGCCCGTGGCGCGGCGCGGCGCCAGCGCCAGGTCGATGTCGATGCCCGTGCCCTCGCCGCGCGCCGCGATCTCGACGCTGGAACTGGTCAGGCCCGCCGCGCCAAGGTCCTGCATCCCAACCACGGCGCCTTCCAGGCACAAGGCGATACAGGCCTCCATCAGCAGCTTCTCGGTGAAAGGGTCGCCCACCTGCACGGCCGAGCGGCGCTGCTCCGACTGCGCGGTCAACTCGACCGAGGCGAAGGTAGCGCCATGCACGCCGTCGCGGCCGGTCGCCGCGCCCGCCAGCAACACGAGGTTGCCGGGCCTGCCGGCCGTGGCGCGGGTCAGATGTTGCTGCTCGATCACGCCGACGCACATGGCGTTGACCAGCGGGTTGCCGCTATAGCTGGGATGGAACAGCGTCTCGCCGCCCACAGTCGGGATGCCCATGCAGTTGCCGTAGCCGGCGACGCCGCCGACCACACCGCCGAACAGATAGCGCGTGCGCGGCTCGTCCAGGGGACCGAAGCGCAGCGAATCGAGCAGCGCGATGGGCCGCGCGCCCATGGTGAAGATATCGCGGATGATCCCGCCGACGCCGGTGGCCGCGCCCTGATAGGGCTCCAGCGCGCTGGGGTGGTTGTGGCTCTCGATCTTAAGCACCAGAGCCTGCCCGTCGCCGATGTCGACGGCTCCGGCGTTCTCACCCGGCCCCTGCAGCACGCCGGAGCCGCTCGTCGGGAATCGCTTCAGCAGCGGGCGCGAGTTCTTGTAGCCGCAGTGCTCCGACCACATCGCGCCGAACATACCCAACTCCACCGCGTTGGGGGCGCGGCCCAGACCGGTCACGATCAGCTGATACTCGGCGCGGGTCAGCGCCACCTCGCGCAACTGCGCGTCCGTGAGACCGGCTGTCGTGGTCATACCGGAACCCGCGCCAGGGCGGCAACGATAGATCCAAAGAGGCGCAGCCCGTCGGTTCCGCCGACGATAGCCTCGCAGGCGCGCTCGGGGTGCGGCATCAGGCCGCACACGTTGCCCGCCTCGTTGACGATGCCCGCGATATCGTGCAGCGAGCCGTTGGGGTTGTAGTCCTCACCCCGGAAGCCCTCACCCCCCAACCCCCTCTCCCTAACCGTGGGAGAGGGGGAGAAAGCATACCTGCTCCCCTCTCCCGCGGTCGGGAGAGCCGGTTGGGCTGTCGGCTCCGCAGAGCCGAGAGACCAATCCGCATGGGATGGGGGTGAGGGCTCCGGGGGTGAGGGTACGTAGCGCAGCACGACCTGGCGGTTGGCCTCCAGGCGCTCCAGCGTAGCCCTGTCGGCATAGTAGCAGCCCTCGCCGTGGGCCACGGGGAGGCGTATGGTCTCGCCTGCCGCATAGGCCGTGGTGAAGGGCGTGTCCGCGCGCTCGACCCGCAGGCCGGCCCAGCGACAGCGGAACTCCAGGGCGCGATTGCGCAGCAGCGCCCCTGGCAAGAGGCCGGCCTCGACCAGCACCTGGAAGCCGTTGCAGATGCCCAGCACAAGCCCGCCTGCGGCGGCGTGCGCCCGCACCGCCAACATCACTGGCGAGAAGCGGGCGATGGCGCCGGCGCGCAGGTAGTCGCCATACGCGAAGCCTCCCGGCGCCACCACGCAGTCCACCCCCTTGACGGTCGCGTCACCATGCCACAACGTCACGGTCCCGGCGCCCAGGATCGTGCTCAGGGCGTAGACGGTGTCCGCGTCGCAGTTGCTGCCCGGAAAGACAACCACCCCGAAGCGCACGCTCATAAAAGCGCCTCCGCCGCTACTGCTGCCGCTCCCGCCCCCGCTCCCGCGGGCACGGCCTCCGCCGCTGCCGTTGCCTCTAGCGGCATGACCTCGCAACGGTACGTCTCGACGACCATGTTGGCCAACAGGCGTCGCGCCGCGTCGTCGGCGATCCGCTCGGCATCCTCACGGTCAGTGGTAGCTATGTGCAGCTCGAAGAGGCGCCCGCTGCGCACCGCCGCGATGCCCGTGAAGTCCAGGTGCCGCAATGCGCCCAGGATGGCCTCACCCTGCGGGTCGAGCACCTCCTCCTTGGGCAGGACGTAGACTCGCGCCAGCCAATTCATATCGTCTCCCTTTCCTTGTCCGTTTCGATAGGCGCCTCGGTCTCGGCGTCAAGGTCATGCCCTGTCAGCAGACGCACCGCCTCCAGGTAGCGCCGCGTCGTGTCGGCCACCACCGGCTCCGGAAGAGTGGGGCCAGGCGGCCGTTTGTCCCAGTCCGACGCAGTCAGGTAGTCGCGCACGGGCTGCTTGTCCAGACTCGGCTGCGAGCCGCCGGGTTGGTAGGCGCTCACGGGCCAGAAGCGCGAGGAGTCCGGAGTCAGCGCCTCGTCGATTAGGGTCAGCCGGCCGTCGATCAGCCCGAACTCAAACTTGGTATCGGCGATGATGACGCGGCGCGCGCGCGCCGCGTCCGCCGCGAACACATAGAGCGCCAGGCTCAGCCGCTCCAGCTCCGCCGCCTGCTCCACGCCTACCAACTCGGACAGCCGGGCGCGGCTGATATTTTCGTCGTGCCCGTTGTCGTTCTTGATAGCAGGCGTGAAGACAGGCCGAGGTAGTCTCGCGCTCTCGGGCAAGCCTGGCGGCAGCAACTCCCCGGCCAGCGTACCTTGCCCCCGGTACTCCGCCCAGCCCGACCCGGCCAAATAGCCGCGCACGACGCACTCCACGTCGATGCGCTCAGCCCGGCGCACCACCATGGCGCGTCGCGGCAGGTCGGGCAGCGCGTCGAGCAGGCCGGCATGAGCGGTCAGATCGGGCTGGGACAGCAGATGATTGGGTACGAGGCGCCTGGTAGCGCCGAACCAGTAGCGCGCCAGCGCTGTCAGGGCCTCGCCCTTGCGTGGAATAGCGGTCGGCATCACCACGTCGTAGGCGGAGATGCGGTCGGTGGCCACCATCAGCAGGTCGTCGCCCAGATGGTACATGTCGCGCACCTTACCGCGCGCGAACAGCGGCAGCGGCAGATCCGTCCGCGAGATTGGGTGCCGCCTCCCCACCTGATCGCCTGTCTGATAGCCCGTCGAGCTTTGCGCCACTCGTGCACCTCCCACTGTCGCTGTTTGCATCTCTAGCGATAGTGTAGCAACCGATCCCGGCACAACCGCGCGGGTTGCGCACAACCGGTTAGCGCCGCTCACCTCTATCTCATCAGATGAGCAATCCTCGTTCGGGCTGATGTGAGGCAAGACAATGTAGGCTGCAGCCTTAGTTGCAAGGAAAGAGGGGGGGAAGACCGCTCGTGCGCTCTTTGTACGCCCATGGACGGTGAAACGCGAGCGGCCGGCCTATGACGCGAGCGGCCGGCCTATGACGAGACCGGCCGCCAGAAGAGGGTGAGAGCGCAGGGAATCGAACCCTGAACCTAGTGATTAAGAGTCACTTGCTCTGCCAATTGAGCTACGCTCCCATGACATGGTTAGTATAGCATATCTCTCCGTCGTCGGCATGATCGCTTGCCCCTGGGTTCATGGGCGTCAAAAGCGACGGACTACACGGAATAAGCGTCCGGTGGTCGCAGGGTCATAGGACTATTAGCACACCCTATCTGGTCTTGCGGCGCGACGGCACAACGGCCGATACTCAAACCGATACCCCCATGCGTCGCAGTTAATGTCGCAGTTAATAAGGACGGGAGAAAGCATGAGCCTGGCCGCACCCGATGCCCCAATCGACGATCGCCCATCCGCGGTCGCGCGCCCACGCCCAGGACCTGGCCCGCGCGTCGCGCGACCGCGGATCGGGGCCGAGGGGTTAGAGCGGCGCTTTGGACCCTTTGTCGCCGTCCAGGGGGTGTCCTTTGAGGTTGCCCCGGGCGAGGTTCTGGCCCTGTTGGGGCCGAACGGGGCCGGCAAGACGACAACCTTGCAAATGCTGGCCGGCCTGCTGCCGCCATCGGCCGGCCACGCCGTGGTGGCCGGCTTCGACGTGGCGCGCCAGAGCGACGAGGTGCGCGCGCGCGTTGGCCTGATGGTCGACGAGCCGGGTTTCTACCCCGAGATGACCGTGAGCCAGTACTTGCCCTTCGTTGGACGCCTCTACGGTCTCAGCACGTCCGCGGCGCGGGCCGCAATGGACGAGTTGCTCGCGCGCTTCGGCCTGGAGTCGAAGCGCCAGGCCCGCCTCTCCTCGCTCTCCAAGGGCATGCGCCAGAAGGTGGCCCTGATCCGCGCCGTCATCCACCAGCCGCCTGTCCTGCTGCTCGACGAACCGACCTCCGCGCTGGACCCCCTGTCCGCGCGCGCCGTGCACGCCTTCATCCGGGAGCGGCGCGCCATGGGCGACGCGGTTATCATCTGCACGCACAACTTGCCCGAGGCCGAGGATCTGGCCGATCGCGTAGCCATCGTGGCGGCGAGCCGTCTGCGCTGCCTGGGCACGCGCGCTGAGTTGTGCCGCGCGCCGGACGGCCTGGAGTCGTACGCGCTCACGCTTGCGTCGGCCCCGTCGCCCGCGATCCTCGACGCTCTGGCCGAGACGCCCGGCCTGACCGATCTTACCCTGGCATCGCTCACCGATCGGCGAGACGACGCGGCCGACGCGGCCGACGCGGCCCGCCATCAGCTCACCTACCGCACGCGCACCCCTGACGCCACCAACGCCGCCGTCACCATGGGACTGGCCGCGCGCGGCGTCGCCGTCCTGGAACTGACGCCGCGCCCCTACAGCCTGAGCCAGGTCTACCTGCGAACGATAGAGGAGGCCGCGCCATGAGCGCCGTGACCGATACAGCTGTCCGTGCACACCCATCCCGCGCACACCCATCCCGCCGCTCCCGTCAGTCCCGCGACCTCTGGATCATCGTGGGGCGCGAGGTGCGCTCCTATGCCCGCCAGCGCCGCACGCTGGTCGCCATGATCGTGCTGGCCGCCATCCTGGCCAACGCCGGCCGCGCCGTGGTGGCGATCTCGCCGCTGGTCCAACTGGCCGTGCACACCCGGCACGCCGCCGGCATCAACCTCTCGGGGCGACAGGGATTGGCGCAAAGCGCCCTGGTGTGGATCGGGTTGTTGCCGGTCCTGTTCGGCGCGCAACAAGCCGCCATCACTATCGCCGCCGAGCGCGAGCGCCGCTCGCTGACGGCGCTGCTGGCCACGCCCATCTCCATGGGCTCCATTTTCAGCGGCAAGCTGCTGGGCTCGCTCACGCCAGGCGTGATGATGCTGGCCGTGGCCTACACGGTCTACCTCGCCAGCATCGCCACCGCCGGACCGCAAGCCGCCGCGTGGCTGCCCCTACCGATTGTGTTCGCCGTACTCTCGCTGCTGCTGGGTCTCTCCGCGCTGATGAACACCATCGCGCTGCTGATCTCGGCCTTCGCCCCCACGGTCGCGGCAGCCTCCATCAGCGCCACCTTCGTGCTGCTCCCGCTCAGCTTCGCCGTGGCCGTCCTCTCGGTCAAGGTCACCGACCTCGGTCCCGGTCCCCTGGCACTGCTGGCGCTGGCTGCCCTCAGCGCGACCGGCATCCTCCTCACCGGGGCCGCGCGCTTGATCGGGCGCGGCCAGCTGCTCGCCGTCTAAGGGCTCGTCCATGAATAAACTATCCACTTTTGGCATGGTTCATTTTGCGCCTGGAAATATGGTGACAGTTCGTGCGCCACACATCGCAAATTCACGCTTGATGCGGCGGTGTAAACCGCTCTGGCCGCGCCTAAACTGTCACCAGGTTTCTGAACCATGCCCCACTTTTCGCGCCAAATCACGTGTGAATGGAGCGCAAAGTTGACTACTTTGTTCTTGGACGGCCCCTTTAACCAACCTCTCGCTCCAGGGACGCGCTCGATACACGGCGCGCGTCTCGCGGCCAACGGCCTGGCCCGGCGTCTTGCCATGCCCACGTCCCGCGGTGTTCCCGGCGCGCAGCATATGTCGAGCCGGGTCGCGCGGGTGCGCGCTGCATTCGTGTCTGGCAAGGCGATGTGGTACGATAGGACAACACGCAGGACGGGCAACAGGCGCGAGCAGCGGACGAGAGGACCCCATGCGACAGACCCAGGACGATTCACCGTCTCTCTACGAGCCGTTATGGCGACCCGATGAGACCGACTGGCCGCCCGATGACACCGAGGAGAGCGTCGTGGGGTCCGAGTACCATCAGCACGTCATCGACGCGGCGCGCGACGGCCTGCGCATGGCCGCGGAGGCCAACGGCGCCTCCTGGCGCGCGCTCTCACAGGTCCCCCTGGCCGGCTTCCGCCGTCGCAACGGCACGCCCTATCCCCTGTTGCCCGATGTATTCGTCCATCCGCGCCCCAACCCGCACCCTGACAGCGGCGAGCACCTGACCTTCGCCGAGGTGGGCGTGCCGCTGCTGGCGATCGAGGTCTTGAGCGCGTCGACCTGGCGGCAGGATATCGACACGCGGCGGGGCAAGGCCTGGAGCTACGCCAATGCGGGCGTGCCGGCCTACATCATCGTGGATCATGCGGCTCGCTATATCCCGCAGCACGTGCGCGCGCTGCGGTTGTCGGGCCGGCGGTGGGTACAGTGGCGCCCCAACGCGCAAGGCCGATGGGAGGACGCGGCGCTGGGCGTGTCGTTCGAGTTCGACGGGTTGTACCTGCGCGTGCGCGATGCGGCCGGGCGGCTCAAGCCGCTACCGCATGAGGCCGACGCGCTACTGATGAACAAAGACGCTCAACTTGCCCTCCAGGCAGCGCGCCTGGCGGAGCGCGACGCCCGCCTGGCCGATGTAGAAGCACGCGCTCAGGCTCAAGCCGCCGCGCTGGAGCGGGCGCGCGTCCTCGCGGCGGCCGGCGATGTGGCCGCGCTCCAGGCCTTTCTTGCCGCTCAGGCGCCGGCGACAACGGACCAGGAGTAGAGCATGTAGCCCGTCGTGCCGCCAAAGCTGCGGCGCGGCGCTACGGTACGCGTTATCGCTCCGGCCTGCTCGCTGGCTATGATCGGCCGGGAGACGCGCGACATCGCCGACCGCAGGCTTCAGGAGTTGGGCCTGCGCGTCACCTTCGGCCGCCATGTCGAGGAGTCGGACGCCTTCACCTCGTCCTCCGTCGCGTCGCGCCTCGCGGACCTGCACGAGGCCTTCGCCGACGACGAGGTGCGGGCCATCCTCACCGTCATCGGCGGCTACAACAGCAACCAACTGCTGCGGGCCATCGACTGGGACCTCATCGCGGCGCATCCCACGATCTTCTGCGGATTCTCCGACATCACGGCGCTGCAGGGCGCCATGCTGGCGCGCAGTGGGCTCGTCACCTACTCCGGCCCGCACTACTCCACCTTCGGGCAGAAGCTGCACGCCGAGTACACCGTCGAGTCCTTCGCGCGCTGCCTCATGTCCGACGCCCCGTTCGCGGTGCGCCCCAGCAGTCACTGGACCGACGACGCGTGGTACCTCGACCAGGACGCCCGCGCGCCGGTCGCCAACCCCGGCTATACCGTGCTGGGCGAGGGGACGGCCGAGGGCGTCATCGTAGGCGGCAATCTCTGCACGCTCAACCTGCTGCAAGGCACGCCGTTTATGCCCGACCTTGCCGGCGCCATCCTCTTTTTGGAGGACGACGCCGAGTCCCAGCCGCATACCTTCGACCGCGACCTGCAGTCGCTGATCCACCTACCGGACTTCAAGGACGTGCGCGGTCTGGTCATCGGCCGCTTCCAGCGTGCGAGCCATATGACGCCCGCGTTGCTCCAACAAATCGTCACGACCAAGCCGGAGTTGGCGCGCCTGCCCATCATTGCCGAGGCCGATTTTGGGCACACCGACCCCAGGTGTACCTTCCCCATCGGCGGTACGGCCCGCATCACGGCCGCAGCGCAACGGGCCACCATCGAGATCCTCCGGCACTAAGCATGTGCGCAGAAATCTGGCGCAGTTTTGTTAAGCGTGATTCGCCCGAGAAACCGTGCCGAACTTATGGTCAGGTGCTTAGCAGCCTGTCGGAGAGAAGCGTATCAGCCCTGCTTTTTGCACTTCGAAAGGGCAAAAGCCCGTCTGGAAACCGCTGTGAGGCCAAGAAGCGGTCCCCTGATGCACTATCCCTCGGCAAAACTTGGTCTCTCCGACAGGCTGCTAGCCTGGATTATTCATGACGGGCGCGGTGGCAGCGAAGGTCCCCCTGGGAGCGCCGTCTCTCGCTGCGCTGCCAGCCGGCCCCGGTCGCCTGACGCGCACCTGCGAGTGGCGATCGTGCCGCCCCGGCGATCTGCCGGCTAGAAGCCGGCGCTCCCAGGACGTTCCCCTCGTGAATAATGCAGGCTAAGTAGACACTGGTAAGTTCTTGCACGGCCGGCACGCCTGGATGTATCCCTCGCGCAGCCTGTATGAGTTGTACGAACTTAGCAACACCTACTTAGCGGGTCACAGTACCGTCCTCGAACCTCCGGCATCGCACCTGCGTTATCATGTAGGCTAGTCACGTCATCACTGGGTACGAAAAGGAGGTTTCCGACATGCGCGCTTCGCGATCCCCTCTCGCCGCGGCCCTTGTCCTGTCGCTGCTCCTCTTGTCGAGTGGCGCGTTCCCCCCGCACTATGCCAATGCGGGTTCGGCAACCGCCGGGGTCGCTGGGGCCGCCGCGGCGGCCGACCCGTGCCGTATCGCGCCCAGCGCGGTGCTCGATCCGCTCAGCGCCTACGTCGCCTCGCTCGACCGCGCGGAGATGCAATTCTATAACGCGGGCGACAATTCCTGCATCCTCGACCTGACCACGGGCGCGGAGCGCACCGGCACGCTGAGCGCGCTCAGCGCGGCGCGCCATCGCCATCCCACCCTGGCGCTGCAGGTGCATACCATCGTCGCTACCGGCGACTTTGCTCCGCAAGGATCGGCCGGCGGACCCGACTGCTCGGCGCCGCGCGTCACCGTGCTACAGGACATCAGCTACCGGCGCGGCCAGGGGGCCGGCGCCGCGACGGTGCGCTTCGGCGCGCCCGGCTTCTACCGCTACCTGCTGCGCGACTCGGCCACCACCCCGGACGGGCAAACGACTGGGCAGCCCCACTACGTCGCGCTCGACGATGCGCCGGCCCACCCCGGCATCCTACCCGGCAACGCCGCGGGATCGTTTACCGCCAGTCTGTCCGGCTCGGTTAACCGCTACCTCGCGGACAGCGCCAACAGCGCTAATCCGAGCAATAACGTCGGCGGGTTTCGTCCCCCAATGGTCGGCGCGGTCGCCCGTACGGGCTTTGTCGTCGACGCCCAGAGCGCCAGCGAGAACTTTTTCGGCGTGCAAGGCCTGCAAGAAGGGTCGGGCGAAACCTATTACAACAACATTCAGCAGTCGGTCCCCTCGTTCGTGACAGTCGACGCGGGTCTGCACATCTTCCACGTGCTCTTCGACCGCACCCTGCTGACGGCCGAATCGACCACGCTGGGGCCGCGCTTGCGCGCTTTGCTGGTCGAGTTACTGGAGGCCAACGCGGCGCAGCGCGGCGTGCTGACCACACCGGACGCCATCGCCGCCAACGAGAAGAACGCGGCCTACCTCGCGGTGGCCTTGCGCGTATTGGGCGGTGCGACGCCGCTGGGCAGTCTGCCGGCGTCCCAGGCGCCAACCGTCGATCAGGAAGTCGCGCTGGTCAAGGGACACCAGGGGCAGGCGCGGTCGCCGTTCCTAGACATTGCATTCGACTATCGCCTCTTCGCGCCGCGCGGCCACTACAACGACGGCCCCGAGCTGCAGAGCTATTTCGAGGCCCAGAACTGGCTGGCGCTGGTGCAGGCCCCCCTGGAAGCGCCGGCTAACGCCACCTCCGCGCAGCGGGCAGCCGCCCGCGCGGGGGCGCTACGCGCGGTGCTGATGGCCGCCCTGATGCAACAACCCGTGGCGGGCGGGACCGGTCTGGCGCGCTGGCATGGGCTCTCGGACCCCATCACCGTGCTGGTCGGCACGCCGGCGGGTCCGGCCCTGCCCGACATCATCGCGCTGGTGGGCCGGGTCTACGGCACGACGACTCCCTCCGCGACGGCGCTACAGGATTCCGGGCGCCTGGCGCGGTTCCTGGCCCTCGTGCCCGTGCTGCCGGCCCCGCCCTACCGCAGCACCAGCAGCACGGGAGCGGTCGGGCTGCGCGGCTTCGGGCTGTTCCCCGCGCGCGGCACGGCCGACGGCGGCCTGGCCGCGGCGCTGACCTATCCCAACGTGACCGGACCGAGCGGTCCGCGCACGCTGCCCAGCGGCCTGGACGTGCTGGCCGCGCTGGGCTCGACGCGGGCCGCCCAACTCGCGGCGCAGGCGGGTCCCTGGCCAAACTATAACGCGGCGCTGAGCCGGGCCGTGCCCGCCTTTAACCAGGCGCTCACGGCCCCCTCGCTCTACGCGCACTGGCTCGGCGCGCTGCGTCCCCTGGCCCAACCAATGCCCGCTGCAGCGCCGCCGGCGATGCATACCGCCGCCTGGGCCGACAAGGAGTTGCTGACGGGGCTGGCCTCGTGGTCGGAGCTGCGCCACGACACCATCCTCTATACCAGCCAGTTCGGCGGCCTCGGCGGCGGTGGCGTCTGCACCATCACCCTCTTCCGCGACGGCTACGTCGAGCCGATCCCCGCGGCATGGACCAATCTGGCCGGACTGGCCGATCTGCTGGCGGCGGTGACGCGCTCACAGGGTCTCTTCGCCGGACTCGCGCCGAAAGATCGCACCGCGCTGCTGGCGGCGGACGACACCTACCGGGCCGGCCTGCGGGCGCTCAGCGCGATCGCCGCGGACGAACTGTCGGGGCAACCGCTCACGGTGGCGCAGCGCCTCCTCGCCAACCACCCCTATCCCGTGCTGGGCCAGCCCATGTCGGCCTTTTTCACGCGCACGCCGCACCCCAAACAGACCCCCGACCAGTCGCAGGCCGCCGAGATCGCCGACGTGGCCACCGACCTGCAAACGGGGCGGGTACTGGAGGTCGGCGAGGGACGGGTGCGCGATATGTGGGCGCTTGTGCCCATCGATCGACGGCTACACCTGGCTGGCGCGCGGGCAGGTCTACACCTACTACGAGTTCACCACTGCCGGGCAGCGCCTCACCGACCAGCAGTGGCAGCAAAAGTTCGTGCAAAATGGCCCCGGCCCCAACCCCAACGTACCGAAGCAGCCCGCCTGGATCGAGGCCCTCGCGCGCTAGCGACATCTGCCGCCATGAGGAAAACGACGTACCCCATCCGGCCGAAGCGCGGATGGGGTACGTCGCCAACATAGGCGTCTTGCCTATACTGTCACGGGACCTTGTTACGGTGTTGAGGTCGCCGTTGCCGTGGTGGTCGCGGTCGGCGCCGTCGTCTCGTTGGTGTACGTCACGTTCGACGTGCCGCCACCTAGCTTGAGGACGATCGTCCCACTCTGCGTATGCGTGCTGACCACCGTGTCGTTGGTGTTCGGATCGTTGATGTCGGTCACGCGGTAGCCATTCGGGATCTCCTCCTGGATGGTCACCCCATCGCCGACCGACGTTCCAAGAACCTGGACGCAGTTATTCGCCTTCGTCGACGGCCTGGTCGTCTTACCGTTGTTGATGCTCACGTCGAAGATGAACTCCTGGTTAGCGGCCGGGGTCGGCGCGCCGTACTCGGTGTTCACGAGCTTGCAGATCTTGAGCTGCGCCGTCGCCGTGCTCGTCCCCGTCGCAACCGCCGTGCCTGTCCCCGTCGCGACCGCCGTGCCCGTCTGCGTAGCCGTGGTGGTGGCTGTCCCCGTCTGGGTGGCGGTAACGGTGCGGGTCTGCGTGGCCTGAGCCGTCCCTGTCTGGGTAGCGACAGCCGTTCCTGTTCGCGTCGCAACAGCGGTCCCCGTCCCAGTCTCGGTAGGGGTAGTCGTTTCGGTCTGGGTAGCCACAACCGTCCTCGTCCGCGTGGCGCCCGCTATGATCGTTCCCGTTTGCGTCGCAACAGCGGTCCCCGTCTGCTGCGTCTGAGTGGCAACAGCAGTCCCCGTCTGTTGCGTCTGAGTGGCGACAACGGTCCCTGTTCGCGTGGCGACAGCGGTCCCGGTCTCCTCAGTCTCCGTGGCGGCCGCCGTTCCCGTCTGTGTCGCAACAGCCGTCCCCGTCTGCGTGGCGGTGGCCATCTCCGTCTTCGTGGCGACAGCCGTCTCCGTCTGTGTAGTCGTGGCCATCTCGGTCTTCGTGGCGGTGGCCATCTCCGTCTGCGTGGCGGTCTCCGTTTGCGTGGCGGTGGCCGTCCTTGTCGCCGTCTGCGTGGCCGTGCTCGTCTGCGTGGCCGTGCTCGTCTGCGTGGCCGTGCTCGTCTGCGTGGCCGTGCTCGTCTGCGTGGCCGTGCTCGTGCTCGTCTGCGTGGCCGTGCTCGTCTGCGTGGCCGTTGACGTGGGGGTCGTGGCGTTGGTGAACGTGACGCGAATCTCGGTCGAGCTATCGCCCGGCACGATTGTCACGACCGCCTTGCGGGCGCCGAGGTCGGAGGTAACCGGGGCCGATTGCCCATTGCGTTCGGCGCTCACGCCGACGAGCGTAGTGTCGCTTGAGGCCTGCTCGACGATGGTGGCGGTCCCGGCGGGCAGCGCAATCGCCAGCGTGCATAGACCGAGGGAGGTGCTGCGCGTGACGCTGTTCCCGTTCTGATCGGTTATCGTGAACGTGTACTGGCGCGTTCCGGGGTCAGGCAACGCCCCGCTGCCGGCCTTGCAAATCTCGAGGTAGCCGGTGGTTGTGGCCGTGCCCGTCCCCGTCTGCATGGCGGTGGCCGTGCTCGTGGCCATCGCGGTCGCGGTACCGGTTGGCGCGGCCATCATCGTGGCCGTCTTCGTGGCCGTACCCGTCGCGTTCGCCGTGCCCGTCATCGTGGCCTTGGGCGTCCGCGTGGCCTTGGGTGTCCGCGTCGGCGTCGGCGTGGGGGTGGGATTCATCGACGGGCAATTGCGCACGTGGACGACCTTGATCTTGAAGTGTCCGTTGCCGCTCGACACGTAGATCTTGTACACGCCGTTCCGATGCAGCCTGTACGGGCCGCTGATGAACCGGTAGCGGTCATCATGCTTGGGGTCGGCGTGACCGTTGTACCTTCCGTGGGCCACGACGACCGTGAACCCTCCGTGAGCTCCCTTGGCAACGATGTAGATGACGCCCTTGCGCGTGGCGAAGTCCACGCCAACGATGAAGAACTTGGTGTTGCACGACAATTGGGGATAGTTCCCCCTCGTGTACGAGCCCGTGTAGTTGGTCTTGATGCTGCCGGGATTGCCGTCTTTATCGTGGCGCTTGTTGCTCGGCTTGGACGCGTGGGACGGCTTGGCCCCATGGGACGACGCTGTGTGCTTCGTCGGCTTGCTCGCGGCGTGGACGAATCCTATCGATGCCGTGGCGGGAGCGAGTTGCGCCAGAGCCAGGAAACCTAGCACCGACAGCACCAAAGCCCACCGTATAGTCGCATTCCTAAACATGACTGTAGGTCCTTCCCGATGTCTTACGGGGACGCATCATCTATGCTTATGGGCTGCACGCGAACTACGCGCCGTTGTGGGCTGCATCGTTGTGGGCCGCATGGTTCTGAGCTGCTGGGCAGCGCTCAGCGTGAGGCTAACACGGACCGTGTCTCACCATGCTATCGAGGGCGCCGTTGTGTCCGGCTACCAGGGTCAGAGGTGGCTGACCTGCAATTCTGGAGCGAGGGAACACGGCAACGTATTGGGCTGTTGCCGTCCTACCCTATTGGGCGATACTCTTTGCTATCGGGTTCATCCCTGGCGTAACACCTCCTTATCGAGGCTGCATTTTGTGACACGCGACACGTAACGATATCTATAGTCCGTGTCACTAGGGGTACTGTAACACGGATCGGCGTCCTTGGCAAGCGGCTGTGAGACATATGAATGCATATGTTTTATAGTTCCATTGCGCGATCGCGTGAAGGTGTATCATAAGGTCGTCGCACGGAATGAGAGGACAAGAATCGTGGCCGAGCTACCGGCGCTACCACATGTCCGCCGCGCGACCCTGGAGGACGTCGAGGACCTCGTGGGGCTGCGCCTGGCGCTGTTCCGCGAGGCCAACCTGCTCGCGGACGCCTTGGCGCCCGGGCACGCGGCGGACGTCGCCGAGGCGACACGGCGATACCTCGAGCGGACCATCCCGTCGGGCGCGTTCGTCTGCTGGGTCGCTGCAGTCAAGGGGCGCGTCGTCGCATGCAGCGGCCTGGTCCTGTTCGAGCGGCCGCCCTCTGCCCGCAACCTCTCCGGCCGCGAGGCCTATATCCTCAACATGTACACGGCGCCAGAGTGGCGCGGCAAAGGGCTGGCGCGTACACTGCTCGATTACCTGATCCGGTTCGCCAGGGCAACAGATGCCCGGCGCGTCTGGCTGCACGCCACCGACGCCGGCCGCCCTCTCTACGAGCAAGCCGGGTTCGTGGCCAATGCTCATGAGATGGAACTGACGTGGTAGCTGTAGAGAACCTGCACTAACCACGAGCCACGAGCCACGAGCCACGAGCCACTAACCACGAGCCACGAGCCACGAGCCACGAGCCACGTCCCGCGCTACGATGCCCGCGCTACGATGCCCGCGGCCACCGCGTCCAGATCGGCGCCGACAATATCGGGTCGCGGCGCCAGTGGGTCGAGCACCTGACCCGACCGCGCCACAAAGGCGGCGGCGCACCCCGCGCGCACGGCGCCCGCGACATCCCAGGCGTGCGCCGCGATCAGTCGCACATCGCGACAGTCTACCCCCAAACGCTCCGCCGCCATGCGGTAGGGTTCGGGAGCGGGCTTGAGGCGGCAGGCGTCGCCTGCCGCCCAAGATCGCCTCGCGGTCCTCGTCTGACAGGGTAACGCCGCGGCGCTCGGCGGTCATCTCCAGCGTGGCGTTGCACCGTCAACATATCTATCGACGGTGCGCGTCGTGGGGCATCCGCTGTGCAAGCGGCGCGCGGGTGATGATGGTGTCGCTGGCAACGTGTCCTTTTCTCATGGATGCTACCAAATTATAAAAATTTATTGACAAAATATAAAGTGGATGCGATAATAGGCGCATGGAGACATCATCTTACCCCGTCCTGCCGGCGCAGTGCCCCGCGTGCGAGGGCAAGCTCGTCGTCACACGCTTGCAGTGTCCCGCGTGCGGGACCGAGGTGGCCGGCGCCTTCGCGCTAAGCCGCCTCGCCAGCCTGCGCGAACCACACGCCTCGTTGCTGGAGCTGTTCCTGCGCCTGCGCGGGAACATGAAGGAGCTGGAGCGCGCCCTGGGGCTGTCGTATCCGACCGTGCGAGCGCGCCTGGAGGAGGCCTTGACCGCGGCGGGATTAGACCGCACGGTCCCGTCGAGCGCGTCCGGCGGCGACAGGGCCGAGGCGTCGCCCACGACCGCTGCGCCCGACGATGGCGCCGTGGCGCGGGCGGAGATCCTGGACGCCCTGGAGCGGGGCGACATCGGCGCGGCCGACGCCGCCAGGCGGCTGCGTGAGCGTCACAAAGGAGGATCGACGTGAGCAACGACGAGCGTGACCGCATCCTACGCCTGGTCGCCGGGGGAAGCATCACCCCCGCTGAGGCCGGGGACCTGCTTTCCGCCCTGGATGAGGCGCGCCCCGCGCCACGTCCCGCGCCGCACGGAGCCTCCCGCGCCGCCATGCCGGCGCCAACGTCGCTGCTCCCGGGCGCCCCGCGCAGCCTGGTGATCCAGATCACGGAGGATAGGGAGGCCAAGGTCAACCTGCGTATCCCGCTCGGCCTGGTGCGCGCGGCGGGGCGCTTCATCCCGCGCCAGGCACAGGCGCGGCTCAACGACTACAACATCGACCTCGATCAGCTCCTCCACGAGATGCATACCGCCGATGGAGCATGCACCCTCATCGAAATCCAGGACGGCGCGGACCACGTGCGCATTGCCGTGGAGTAACGGGGGTCGGGAGGGGTAGCGCCTAGACCAGGCCGCCTGCCCGCTCGACCGCTAGCCTGGATTATTCACGAGGAGAACGTCCTGGGAGCGCCGCTGCCACCGCGCCCGTCATGAATAATCCAGGCTGGCCTACCCTACTCTCGCACGCCCGCCGCGCGACCCTATCCTCCGGTTTAACTGGCGCTACGCCGAGGAGGCTGTTATGAACGCACGGGCTGCACCCCGCGCCGCCGACCCGGCCGGCACGCCATCAGGTTTGTTCGCCGACCGCAACTTCGCGCTCCTGTGGGTCGGCCAGGCCGTTTCCCTGCTGGGCGACCTCGTGTTCGACACCACGCTCGTGCTCTGGATCGCCACGACCGTGGCGCGCGCCCAGTCGTGGGCGCCGTTTGCGGTCAGCGGCGTGCTCGTGGCCGCCGCGCTGCCCACGCTCCTCGTCGGCCCGCTGGCCGGCGTGTTCGTGGACCGGTGGGATCGGCGCGGCGCCATGCTGTGGTCCGACGCGCTACGCGCCCTGCTGATCCTCGCCCTGCTGCCCGCGGCGGGCGTGGTCGCACTGCCGCTGGTCCCGTCCGGCCCCCTGCCCCTGGCCTGGCAACTCGGCGCCATCTACGGCGTGGTTAGCCTGGCAAGCGCGTGCGCCCAGTTCTTCAATCCGGCGCGCCTGGCGTTGACCGGCGATGTCGTGGCCGAACCCGAGCGTGGACGGGCCGCGGGCCTGGAGCAGGTGACATTGAGCCTGGTCATTGTCATCGCGCCGGCGGTAGCGGCGCCGCTGTTCGTGGCCGTGGGCATTCGCTGGGCGCTGCTGATCGACGCGGCCTCGTTCGCCCTATCGTTCCTGGCCGTGTCGGCGCTTCGCGTGACTCCCCAACCCCGAGATAAGGCGGGGAGGGCGGCCGGCGTCTGGCGCGAGTTCGGCCAGGGGCTGCGGCTCTACGCCACCAATCGCGTCCTGCGCACGCTCATCGTCACCGCGCTGATCGTCGTGCTGGGCGCAGGCGCCCTCAACGCCCTGGACTACTTCTTCGCCACGACCAACCTGCACACGCCGCTGCGCCTTTACGGATTATTGGGGGCGGGCTTTGGCCTCGGCTCCCTGGTCGGCGCGGTGCTCTCCACTCTGTTCGTCAAGCGCCTCGGGGTCGTGCGCCTGTTCTGGCTCTCCATCCTCGCCCTTGGCGCCATCGTCCTTGTCTACGCCCGGCTGAACAGCTTCGGCCCCGCGCTCGCGACGCTGGCGCTCTTCGGTCTGGCCAACGCGGCGGTCAATGTGTGCATCGGCCCGATGGTGCTCGGCGCGACGCCGCGCGCCTACGTGGGACGGGTCTCGGCCCTGCTGATGCCGGCGATCAGTCTGGCCTCGCTCCTCTCAATAGGCATCGCCGGCCTCCTGGTCAGCACCGTCCTGCGCCGTTTCCATGCCATGGTACTGGGCATCACATTCGGCCCTATCGACACGGTGTTCACGGCGACCGGCCTGCTCACGCTGGCCGGTGGGCTCTACGCCATGATCAGCCTGCGTGGCGTCGTACTCGGGGACGACGGGCGCGCGGCCCATGGAGACTGAAAGTCGCCCCCGTCGTTTACAATGAGGATATGAGAGATGAGACGACGGCCGAGAAGGACATGGCGGCGCGCACGCGCCTGGATGGTATCCTGGCGCGGCGGCCGGTCATGCTCGCGCCGATGGAAGACGTCACCGACGCGTACTTCCGCGGCCTGTGCCGCGCGTTCGGCGCCGATTTCACCTTCACCGAGTTCGTGAACGTGGAAATGCTGCTGGCCGGCGCGCCGACGGTGCGGCGCAAGATCGAGCTGGCGCCGGGCGAAGAGCCGACCGTCGGCATCCAGATCTACGGCGCTAACCGGGAACGGCTGGTCGAGGCGTCGCTGATCGCCGAGGCGGCTGGGCCGGCGGTGATCGACATTAACTGCGGCTGCTGGGTGCCCAAGATCGCGCGGCGCGGCGCCGGCAGCGGCTGGTTGCGCGACGTGCCGGCCATGGCGGAGATGGCGGGAGCCATCGTGCGCGCCGTACGCCTGCCGGTGACGGTGAAGACGCGCATCGGCTGGGGCGATAGCCCCCCGCGTCCCGACCTGATGGCGCGCCGGCTGGAGGACGCGGGCGTGGCCGCGATCACCCTGCACTGCCGCACGGCGTTGCAAGGACACAAAGGCACGGCCGACTGGAGTTGGGCCGCGCGCGTGCGCGAGGCGGTGAGCATCCCCATCATCGTCAACGGCGGCGTGGAGACGGCGGCCGATGTCGAGCGAGCCTTCCAAGAGACCGGCTGCGCCAGCGTGATGATCGGGCGCGCCGCGCTCAACCACCCCTGGATCTTCCGCGAGGCGCGCCAGTTAGCCGCGGGGCTGCCGGCGACGCCGCCGACGGTGGCGGAGCGGCTGGAGCTATGCCGGCAGCACCTACGTCATAATGCCGCTATCCGCGGTGAGCGCCACGGCGTGCATGCGACGCGCCGGCACTTCCAGGGCTACCTGTCCGACGTGCCGGGCGGCATGGACCTGCGCCGCCGCATGCTGGTCGACGAGACACTGACCGGAAACCTGGCCCTGATCGACGCACACGAGGCTGCGCTCACCAGTGCCCCTCTCGCGGCGATGCCCGTCGCCTGAGCAGCCTGACCGGCGCCATCACTGTGATCTTTTGTAGGCACGCAGAAGTTTTGGGGGCGTGGGCGAGACGCCCGCGCCCCCAGATCATCCTAAACCTTCCGCGCACTAATGACCTTTCGGGTCAAGCAGAGTTCGCGCTCACGTGTCGGGGAAGCCGCGGAAGACTCCATCGGCGTCTACGCTGTCGGCAAACTCATAGAAGCCCATGTTGGCAATCGAGAGGTTGTTCTGGACGCTCCCCATCTTCCGCGGGACAACGCGGAAGGTACGTCCCGGCTCGTCCCCGAGATCCTCGTCCCCGAGATCCTCGTCCTCAAGGTCCCCGTCCTCAAGGTCCCCGTCCCCAAGGTCCCCGTCCTCAAGGTCCCCGTCCCCGAGGTCCAGAACGAGGATCGGATGCTCCGCGTCCGTCAGGCAGACGTGATCGACAACGAACATGAAGCTCCGGTTGGCGGCGCGCTGAGCCAGGGAGGTCAGCGCGCTGATGCTGAGCCCATCGAAATCCGGGTCGCTGACAAACGATACATACGCCTGGAACTCTCCGACGGGAGCTTCAATCTCGCCGCGGATGCGGGCCCAGGCAGCCTCATCGGAGAAGTCGGTTCTGAGGACAAGCGAATCCTCGGTGGCGGGAAAGTCTTTCATACCTCCTCCACGTTGGCGAAGACCATCGTCACATCGGCGCCGATGCCGCGCAGCGAGCGCGCGGCGTCGCGGCTGGCGTCGGACGCCAACGCCTCGCTCATCGAGGTGGCGTCGTCGAAGTAGAGGCTGGCGGAGAGGTAGTAGGCGGGCTCGCCGCGCGGGGCGCCGGTCACGCGGTTGATCTCCAGCCGGCGCAGGCCCGGCATCCTCTTGGTCTGGGGGATGTGCTCGCCGAAATAGACGCGCTCGAACGTCTCGGTGTCGGCCGGTTGCTTGTAGAGCGCCATGAGCTTGACCATCGTCGTCTCTCCAGTCATTAGTCGTTAGTCGTTAGTCATTAGTCATTAGTTTTTCATGATTAGCAATGCCGTCGCCCCAAGAAGGCTAACGACTAGGGCCTGTTTTCAAATGCTCAGAGCCAGAGCAGGATGGACGCCAAAGTGAGCATCGCCAGGTAGGTGGCGGCCCGCTTCTCGTAGCGGGTGGCGATGCGCCGGAATTGTTTGAGGCGATTGATGGTCCGCTCGATGACAGTACGTTCGCGGTAGGCGCTCCGGTCGAAGCGTCCGGCGCGGCGCTCGTTGCTCTTGCGCGGGATCACCGCCCCGCTGCCGCGGCGGCGCAGGTACGGCCGGACGGCCCCGCTGCTGTACCCCTTGTCGGCCGCCAACCGCTTGGGGCGCAGGCGTGGTCGTCCCCGCCCCGCCCGCTTGACCGCCCCCCGCTCCATCAGAGGCCGAAAAGCCGTCTGCTCAGGGCGCTGGCCCGCCGTGAGGACGAACACCAGCGGCTTTCCCCCGCGCTCAGCCCGCAGGGGCACCGTGGTACTGAACCCACCCTGACTGCGTCCCAGCGTCTCGTCAGCAGGGGTGGTGTCGGGCCGCTCTTTCTTGGCCCCCGCCGCCTGCTGATGCGCGCGGATCACGGAGCCAACGGCAAAATGGAGATCCCAATCCAGGGTCCCCGCGGCGTCGGCCTGCCGTTGCAGTTCCTCCCACAGCCGTTGCAAGAGGCCTGTCTTGGTCCAGCGATAGAAGCGCGTGGCCACGGTCTGCCACGGCCCGTACGCCTCGGGCAGATCCTGCCACGGCGCGCCTGTGCGCAAGATCCAGCACATGCCATTCACGCTCCGCCGGTGATCCTGGGCTGGTCGGTCCCGGCGCGGCCGCTGCGGCGGCAACAGCGGCCGCAGCCTCTCCCATTGTGCATCCGTCAGTTCATCTCGTGTCATCCCCCCAGGTTACCACTTTGAAAACAGGCCCTAGTGGGGAAGAAACTGGCCTGTGCAGGGAGGCCCAAGCGGTATCCCTCGTGACTCGGGGCGACTAGGTATGTCCCTAATATATACGTTCACGATGAGCGGATTAGCGCACTCGTCCGGCCCCTCCGCAATAGTAATGTCATTTGCGACTATTGTGATTGCGTAAGGAACATTGGTCACTCCAAGCTCATCTGCATATGTGGCAACCACGGTGTAGAGGACCTTATGGTGCAGCGTCCGAATCGCTCTTTGGACAATCCCTTCCCACTTTTCCATTCCAGGGTTGTTCACCTCCTTGTAGCACGGCACGAAATTCCGCTTGTCCGTATTCGACCCTCCCAGGGTTGCCGCAAGCAAGTGGCATTTCTGGAATACTCTCGCGTCTAGTCCTGGGAGGATCGCGCTCGATGGATGAGTTGGATAGCTGGGGCTAGAGTCGCTGAGAGTAACCTGAACTGCGCTTGCTCGACCATGGGAATCGAGATCGTTGTAGGACGGTCCATCGAAATGCGCTTCACAGAATAATCCGGCCAGGAAGTTGTCGCACGGATTGTTATCCTGTGTGCGGGCAGCAAGACGACTACCACCGATCCTACTATAGACAGGATGGTTGCCTGAATACGAGTAGTCCGGGGTGAGATCACTGGTACCGATACGAGGTTGTATACTTGCGTCGCCTGATGCGACAATCGAGTTCGGTTGCAAATAGCGCTCAGTCTCGGGGTCGTAGTAGTGGCTATTGATCCAGTACCAGGTGAGCTTCTCGTCGTAGTACGCGCCCTTGTAGCGCAACTGCTGCGGCACGTGCTCGTTGGTGCGGTCGTCGGAGGTGGACTCGCCCCAGCTGTCGTAGGCGTAGCGGTCCACCACGCTGCCGTTGGCGTCCGTGAGGGCGACCACGCTGCCCTGCCCGTCCAGGATGTACCAGTAGCGCGCCACGCTCTGCCCTGGTTGTGTGTGCAGCAGCTCGAGTGGCATACCTGCCGGACCGTAAAGGTAGG
>JAABUQ010003381.1_pt1 | contig 29332 bp, 21 predicted proteins | sample 5560001 | NCBI WGS metagenome assembly JAABUQ01 (sample SAMN10711888, study PRJNA513371) | rock metagenome | isolation source: Antarctica rocks | place: Antarctica: Victoria Land, Finger Mt nord | collected 2015-12-18 | reverse complement strand
GACCTATTTCCGCAACAGTACCATCGTGGCCACGATCGTCACCATCTGCGTGCTGTTCTCCAGCGCCCTGGCCGGCTACATCTTCGCCAAGTTCCGCTTCTTCGGCAAAGGGTTCCTGTTCGTGCTGGTCCTGTCCAGCCTGATGGTGCCCTTCCAGGTGGTGGTCATCCCGCTCTACCTGATCATCCGAGGCGTGGGCCTGTTCAACACGCTGTGGGCCTTGATCCTGCCCAATATGGTCAGCGCGTTCGGCGTCTACCTGATGAAGCAGTTCATGGAAGGCTTGCCCGACGCCTTGATCGAGGCCGGGCGCATCGAGGGCGCCTCGGAGTTTACCATCTACCGCCGCATCATCCTGCCGCAGGTGCGGCCGGCGCTGACGGCGCTGGGCATCTTCACTTTCAAGTTTATGTGGAACGACTACCTGTGGCCCCTGGTGGCCATCAACGACCGCGACCACACCACGCTGGCGCTGGGCATCGCGGAGTACGTGACCGGGCAGCACGGCACCTTGTTCAACCAGACGCTGGCCGTCGCGTCGCTCTCCGCGCTGCCGATCGTAGTCATCTTCCTGATCTTCCAGCGGCAGTTCGTGGAAGGCATCTCGCTCTCAGGATTGAAAGGGTAGGTGAGATACTCCTCATCGGTCCTGGATGTCGCTAGTGGCATCGACATTGGTAGCCGGGAGTGGGACGAGGACTTCCCCCGCTACGAAGAGACCAAGACGGTGCGCGAAATGCGTTGCCTGGCCGAGGGTGACGTGCGCATAGCGCGCCTCCTCGTACGCTCGGACATCGCTTTCGGCAACCCCGAGGCACGCGGCGAATGCCGCTTCCGAGAGATCGAGGGCATGGCGCGCAAAGATAAAGGCGTCAGGCAGGTCATCGATCGAGGGCAGGTCCAGGGTGATGGCGCGGCCCGCGCGGATAAGGTCATATGCCGTGGCCCGAAGGCGCATGACGCGCAAATCCTCGGAGATATTGCCGCGCACAACCCCGTCCATCCAGGGGCTGAAGCCGTCCGAGGGCTGCGCGAGGGATTCCTCGAAGCGGGCAATGTCCACTAACGTCGCCTCATACTCTCGATCCGTCTCTATAAACATCTTCATGTGTCGCTCCCAAGGTCTACAACAAGGATACCTTTTGGTGTCCCGTTCTCATCCTTCTGAAAGAAGTGTACATACTGCGTCCTGGTAAGGTCGGCGACGGCCGTCGATGGCACGAGGTCGCCGCGATATTTTGCCAGCTGAAGGATGTGCCGCGATCTGCCCGTCGCGGCGATGATCCGATCAAGGGTCTTGGAGTCGATGCCGGCAGGATCATAGCACAGGTCGTAGTCGCCGGGAACCAGTTTGGTTGTGACGAAACTCCCATTCAGGTAGACGCGGCGGCATCCCGCGTTTGCAAGGTTGTCAAGCGCCGCACGCAATCCGGCCAGGATGGCGCGCCTGTGTGGCGTGTATGCGTACGTTGCGACGATGTCGTTCCACGTAGCATCGTGCTGACCGGGTGGCAAATAGCCCGTGGCAGGGTCGAACGCTGGAATCATACGGGTACGCCCCTCCTCCGTCATCTCCCCATGACTGTCGGCTGTTGCCCCAGCAGTGTTCCGCGTCCGCCATACATAGCAGGTAGATGGTGACGCCTACGAGCACGACCGTCAAGGCGGAAGCAGTCGCCATGACAGCCTGGATCGTCATGGCCATAGTAGTTTCCAATATACTGCTACTATAACATCCTATGGCCGGCGCGGGACGAAGCGGGACGATTAGGGGGATTCTTGAGGTACGGGGAAGATGGGTTGGGGTCCCGCGTGCGGGAGGGATGGGTAAAGATATCCGCGACGCGCATGAAACACACTTACATGAAGGGTAGGCCGCATTGACCGCATTGTCATGGCGCTTCCTGGGACCGTATCGCGGCGGGCGCGTGATGGCGGTGGCTGGCCACCCCACCGATCCCCGCGTCGCTTTCTTCGGCTCGACGGGGGGCGGGATCTGGAAGACGGTCGACGGCGGCGCCAACTGGCGCAACCTGACGGACGGCTTCTTCAAGCGGTCGTCGGTCGGCGCGCTGGCCCTGGCCCCCTCCGATCCCCACACGATCTACGTGGGCATGGGCGAGTGCGGCTTCCGCGCCAACGTGACCCACGGCGATGGCGTCTACCGCACCACTGATGGCGGAGCGACCTGGACCCACCTCGGCCTGGCGGAGACGCAGAACATCGGCCGCATCCGCGTCCACCCGCGCGACCCGGACCTGGTCTACCTCGCCGCCATGGGCCACCGCTTCGGTCCCAACCTCGAGCGCGGCGTCTACCGCTCCGCGGACGGTGGGCGGAACTGGGAGCGCGTCCTGTTCCATGGCCCGACGGTCGGCGCCGTCGACCTGGCCATGGATATGACCAACCCGCGCATCCTCTACGCCGCGCTGTGGGAAGCGCAGCGCTATCCATGGGGCTTCGCCAGCGGAGGGCCGGGCAGCAGCATCTACAAGACGACCGACGGCGGCGACACCTGGACCGATCTGTCCGAGCGCCCGGGCTTCCCCGCCGGCCCCAAGGGGCGCATCGGCGTCTGCGTCTCTCCGGTACGCTCCGGCTGGCTCTACGCCATCGTCACGGCGGCGGAGGGCGGGGGCATCTATCGCTCCAACGACGGCGGCGAGAGCTGGACGTGGACCAACGACGACGAGAACCTGCGCGTGCGGGGCTGGTACGAGGCGCACATCGTGGCGGACCCCCGCGACGCCGACACCGTGTGGCTGCCCAATCGCAAGCTCTGGAGGTCGTCCGACGGCGGCCGCACCTTCTTGCAGCTCAATACCTCGTACTGGGACCAGCACGACCTGTGGGTGGATCCAAGCGACACGCGCCACCTGGTGGTCGGCAACGACGGCGGCGCCTCCATCAGCAACGACGGCGGCGAGACGTGGTCCACTGTCTTTAATCAGCCCACGGCCGAGCTGTACCACGCCACCGCCGACACGCGGTTCCCCTACCGCGTCTATAGCGCGCAGCAGGACAACAGTACCATCTCGCTGCCCAGCCGCTCCGACCGCGGCCCCATCTCGGAGATGGACTGGTTCGACGTGGGCGGCGGCGAGAGCGGCTATATCGCCGTGCGCGCGGACAACCCGGACATCGTCTTTGGCAGCGACCTGGGGGGCGGCGTCACCCGCTACGACCACCGCACCGGCGCGCTGCGCGACATCTCCCCGTGGCCGGAGAGCATGTACGGCTGGCCCACGCCGAGCCTGCCCTACCGCTTTAACTGGGCGCTGCCCTTGCGCCTCTCGCGGCACAACCCCGGCACGCTCTACGCGGGCGCCAATGTGCTCTTCCGCACGACGGACGAGGGCCAGAGCTGGACGGCTATCAGCCCGGACCTGAGCAGGCACGACGCGGCCGCCCTGGCCTTTAGTGACACGGCCGATGAGGGGAGCCGCATGCGCGAGAGCGCCGAGGACGACGACTTCGGGACCATCGCCACCATCGCCGAGGGCACGGACCCGCGCGTGCTGTGGACCGGCTCCGACGACGGGGTGGTCTCGGTCACGCGCGACGGCGGCGCCTCCTGGCGGGACGTGACGCCGCCCGACCTGCCGGAGTGGGCGCGCTGCTGCGTCGAGGCCTCGCTCCATCGGCCAGGGGGCGCCTATCTGGCGGCTACGCGGCACAAGCTCGACGACTTTCGGCCCTACCTCTACCGTACCGACGACTACGGGGAGCACTGGCAGCGGATCGCGGCGGGCATCCCGAGCGACCAGTTTGTGCGCGTGGTGCGCGCGGACCCGGAGCGCGAGGGCCTGCTCTACTGCGGCACGGAGGCCGGCGTGTACCATTCGCTTGACGACGGCGCGTCGTGGCAGCCGCTGCAGGCCAACCTCCCCGCCTGTGCCGTCTACGACCTGGCGGTGCATGAGGGCGACCTGCTCGCGGCAACGCACGGCCGCGGATTCTGGATCATGGACGACCTCTCGCCGCTCCACCAGATGACCGACGACGTCCAACAGGCGGCCCTGCACCTGTTCCGTCCCCGGCCCGCCTATCGCCTCATCCGACAGATCATGGGCCGGCAGACGTACATCACCATGGGCTACGCGCACGGGGCCGAAAACCCGCCCGCCGGGATCGTCGTGACCTACTCCCTGAGGGAGCGTCCGACCGAGACGGCGCCCTTGACCCTGACGTTCCTGGACCGCAAGGGGCGAACCATCAGCACTCACACGAGCGCCCTGCCAGAGCGGCAGCCCGCCGCGCTGGGGCCGCTGGAGTATGTCCTGCGCCACGGCGCCGCGACTCTGACCAGGCGGGACGCCGACGAGACGGACGCGGGAGTGCGGGTGGGCGTGGCGCCGACGCCCGGCGCCGGTGACAGTGGCCAGTTGCCTGCCGAAGCGGGACTCAACCGCTTCGCGCTACCGCTCTTGGCGCCGGGCGCGCCGAGGCTGCCGGGGCTCCAGGCGCACGGCGGCACGGCCGTGCCGCTGCCTCCCGGCGTCTACAGTGTGCGTCTCGCGCTGGGCGGCCTGAGCCTGGACGCGCCGGTCGAGGTGCGCAATGATCCACGCAGCCTCGTAATCCAGGATGACCTGGAGGCGCAGTACGCGTTCCTGCTGCGCGTCAGGGACACCGTGGCGGCGGCGCGCGAGGCGGCGCTGCTGGCGCGCGACGTGCGGGCGCAACTGGAGCGGTGGATCGGCCTGTCGGTCGAGCGCGCGGAGCCGGAGGCTGTCACGCTGGTCGCGGTCGGGCTGCGAGACCGTTTAACGGCCATCGAGGAGACGCTCACACAGCCGCGGCTGACCGACCGCCTGGGAGAACTCTCCGGGCATCGCTTCCCGGTCCGGCTCGACGGCAAGCTCGAGGCGCTGGCCGGCGCCGTCTCGGGCTACGACGCGGCGCCGACGGAGCAGGCCAAGGCCGTCTTCGCCGCGCTGTCCGAGCAGACGACGGCGGAGGTAGGGCGCTTGCACGCGCTCGTCGCCGACGACCTACCCGCGTTCAACAGGCTCGTGCGGGACGCCGCCGTCCCCGTCATCGTAGCGCCGCCGAGGGATCTGGGAGAGCCCGAGCAACCCGAGCAACTGGTGGAGCGGCCGATCGCCGACGAGCCCGAGGCCGGCCCGGAATCGGCCTGAAACTGCCTTTCAAACAGGCGGTATGTGGGCGCTGGCCATTGTGGGGCTGCTTGAAGGGGTGCGGAACGTGTCCTTGAACACGGGCGTGGACCCTACCTACTGGGACTGGTTAGACATTGCGGTGCTCTGGCTCGATGAGCGCCTGCGCGGCGAGGGCCATGGGACGCGCCTCATGCGCGTTGCTGAGGACGAGGCCATGCGGAGAGGCTGTGTACACAGCTATCTGAGCACGCTTAGCTTCCAGGCGCGGGGATTTTATGAGGGGCTCGGCTACCGTGTCATTGGTCGGCTCGACGACTATCCGCCGGGGCACGTTAAGTATTGGCTACGCAAGGACCTGGGGCAGTCGCGGCCCTAGCGCTCTCGCGCACATCGCTGTTGCGCGGACTATGAATGCGTCGACGATGGAGGTGGGCGATGCGTTCCTCAGGGATGCCGCGCTGTCGCGAGATTGGCGCCATCAGATCGACGATGATGTGGCCGTGATGACGGGAGGAAGCGCACGCATTAGCCCGCGGTTCGCCGTCGTCAAGCTGCTCACGCCATCTATGATACAATAATTCCTCTAGACATGAATGGGCCTTTAGATGCCCTACCAAGGAACAATGCCGTTTTCGTCCTGGAAAGTTCCCGTCGGTCCATCAGCGCCCAGCGTGGCGAGGCGTACGGCTACCACCGCTGCTTGCTCAACCGTCCTGTAGCCACGATGACCATTGAAATCGGTCGCGGTATACCCGGGGTCGGCAGCGTTGACCTTAATAGGTCCGTTGCTACATACCGCGCCGAAGGAGGGGCTCCCGCAATCTCAATGATCAGCCGTGCGCCATCTCAAAGGTGAGCGGGATAGCGCGGTGGTAGTTGGCCGGATTGCCGAGCGCGGGTGAGCGTGGTGAGGGGGCTTGCGCGGCCTGTTCTGCCCGGGTGGCAGTCCCAGCCCGGCATGCCGGGCTCCGCCCGCCACGACCTGCACGGGACATGCCGTTGGGTTGGGCGCGTGGTCGTTGCTGGGCGTGATGGCCCCGACGCGTCCCGCGACGCATCGCCGCGCTGTGGTACGTGTCCGGGCGGCCTGTCAGGGCGGTGCGGGCGGTCTGTCGTCTTGTCAGGTCGCCAGAGCCCTGAACACGCGCTGAACCGGGGCCGGATGGGCGCCTCCCGAACGGTTAGGTGGCGGAGACGGCCTGGGTGTAGAACGCGCTGGGGTCAGCGGCCAGGGCGGCCTTGATCTTGACGCTCCACTCGTCGACGAGGACCTCGATCTTGCCGGCCTCGATGCCGTCAAGCGCCGCGCGCACGACATCGGCGGGGTCGTTCTTCTCGATGTCGAAGCCGGCCATCATGTCGGTGTCGACGCTGCCCACGTGCAGGCCGGTCACCAAGGTCCCCTGGCCTGCCAGCTCCAGCCGGATGCCGTTGGTCAGGCTCCACTCCGCTGACTTGGCCGCCGCGTAGGCGTTGGCCCCGTCGTAGGAGAACCACGACAGCGCCGACAGGACGTTGAGGATCGCTCCGCCGCCGTTGGCGGCCAGGACTGGGGCGAAGGCCCGGACCACGGCCAGGGTGCCGAAGTAGTGCGTCTCCATCTCCAGCCGGATCTTCTCGAGATCGCCGGAGATCAGGTTGTGATAGGTGGAAACGCCAGCATTGTTGATTAAGAGGGTGACGTCCTGAGCGGCAGCCGCCGCGGCGGCAACCGACGCCGGGTCGGTGATGTCGAGTTGCAGCACCTCTACGCCGGGGATGGCGACGAGTTCGGGGTTGCGTGCCGTCGCGTAGACCTTGGTCGCGCCCCTCTCCCGTAGTTGCAGGGCGAAGTGTCTGCCGATGCCACGGTTGGCGCCGGTGACGAGGGCGACGGAGCTGGAAATCTTCACGGGTGTCTCCTAACAGTCCTGAGTGGGCCAGCCCAACCTAGCTCCGCTGGATCGGATCTGGCGCCCGAGTGATACGAGGGTTCGTTGCATACTCCCTCAAAAAGGTGCGGTCGGCTCTTGCCGTAGTCGAAACGATCATGGGCGGTCTATCCCATGCAGAGAACCCCTTTCCGTGCTGATCTGGGCAGATACTTGTTGACCGCTCGTTCACAAAGATAGCATGTTCTTGAACGATCTGTCAAGATGTCTAACATGCTGTTATACTGGGGACAATGGCACGCATGGGACGACCACGACAATTCGACGAAGATCAGGTGATTGATGCCGCCAAAGAAATTTTCTGGCGGCGGGGCTACACCGCCACGTCCGTGGGAGACCTCGAAGACGAGCTAGGGGTGTTGCGCGGCAGCCTCTACGGCGCGTTCGGGGACAAGCACGGGCTGTTCCTGCGTGCCCTTAAGCGCTATGCCGCTGACACGCGCACGGTGACGTTCGAGGGCGATGGACCGGTTCTCCCGCGTGTACGAAGCGTCCTGCTCGCCGCGCTCGATGCGGCGACTGCTCAGCCCGGATGGGGCTGCCTCTTCGGCAACACGGCAGCTGAGCTGCTCCCCGCCGACCAGCAGGCCGCCGAGATCGTTGCGTGCGGCTACCGCGACTTTGAGCGGACCCTCGCCGAGGCGCTCACGCGGGCGCGGGAGACGGGAGAGGTCCGCGCCGATGTCCAGCCCGCGCCCGTCGCCCGGATGCTCGGGGCGCTCATGCAGGGCCTGCACCTCCTTGCGCGTACCGAGGCCGATCCCCAGCGGCTGGCTGATGCCGTGGATGCCGCGCTCTCGGGCCTGGCGACCGGGACGATGAGCGGCCAGTGATCGCCGAAAACGACAACCTGCTTTTGAGCGAATCGTTGTAGTGGGCCTACAATACGCCTAGAGCACGGGCGGATACTTTTTAGCACGTGCCTTGCACTGGGCGCGGGAGCAGGGCGTCACACTTTAATCAGGATGGTTGAGCCAGCCCCCGCGCCTCCAGGGCGGCGGCGATGGCGCCCATCAAACCCGCGTCATACACCATCGACGCGGCGACGACGGGCGGCGGGAAGGGCGCGAAGCGGCGCAGGTGCGCCTGGAGACGCGGCAAGACAAGGTCGTGCGAGGCCATCAGGCCGCCGCCCACGGCGATGCGCTCCGGGTCCAGCGCGATGGCGAGGTTGGTGACGTGATACGCGATCTCGCCCAGGACCTCCTCGACAAAGGCGCGGGCGTCGCCCTCGTGGGCCGCCTGTGTGAAGACGTCCCGCGCGCTGAGGAGGCGGCCGAAGCGCCTGCTGGCGCGCTCGCCGATGGCGCGGCCGCCGACGTACTCCTCCAGCGGCGTCCTTCCCTGCTCCGCTCCGTCCTCCTCGTGGAGCGTGCGCGGGTTGTAGGCTAGTTCGCCCGCCGCGCCGTTGGCTCCCTCCAGCACGGTCCCGCCGACGATCAGGCCGGCAGCGATACCCGTGCCCAGGTTGAGATAGATCGCCGTCTGACACCCCTGCAGGGCGCCCCAGCGCAACTCGGCGCGCGCGGCCGCCTTGACGTCGTTCTCTATGGCCAGGACCACCCCGGGAAAGGCCTCGCGCAACAAAGGGGGGATTGCCAGCCGATCCCAGCCCGGCACGTTGGGCGCCATCAGGACGCTGTCTTCGCGGGTGACGCCCATCGTGGCGACGCCGACCGCGACCAGTTCCCCTGTGGTGTCGATGGCGGTATCGGTGACCAGGCGCCTGGACGCGTCGAGCGCGCGGCGGATGGCTTGCCCGGCGCCCCGCTGCGCCTCGGTCGGCAGCCGCTCCATACGGATGATCGCGCCATCGGGCCGCGCCGTCGCCGCGGCGATCTTGGTGCCGCCCAGGTCGATCCCCAGCACAAAGCGCCCTTCGTTATGGCCCATTCCTCTTGCTCTCCCTCCCCGTCCCTGTCGCTCAGGAGTGGTCGAGGATAATAGCGCGGGACAGGTTGCGCGGGGTCGTCGGGTCAATGCCGCGCGCCTGGGCCTTGTGCAAGGAGTAGAGTTGCACCTGGGCCAGCGCGGCAAGCGGCTCGTCCGTCAGGCCAAAGACGGTTGCGCCCGTCTTGCGCACGTCGTCGAGCACGGCGGCGCTGGCCGCATCGCCTGGCGCGTCGAGGCACCAGACGAGCGTGTCCCCGTCGGCCGCGGCGATCGGGCCATGCCGATAATCCAGCGTGTGGTGCGCCTCGGGCGTCAGCAGGGCCGTCTCCTGCAGGTTGACCGCCGCCGCGCGGGCCAGTCCCTGGCCGGCGCCGCGCCCCAGGAAGACGACGTGGTCGAACCGCTCGAGCGGCGTCGGGTCGAAAAGATCGAGCGCGCGCGCTATCGCCGATGGGAGACCGGTTGCTTCCCCGCCCTCACCCTCACCCTTCCCCTGACCTGCGGTCAGGGAGCGCAGCGCCTCGACCGACGCGACGACGAAGCGGGTCTGGATCACGTTTTGCTCCGCGGCGAACTCAAGTGGCAAGAGCGCGTCGGCATGGCGCGCGGCCGGCGAACCTTCCTCGCCGACGACCAGCAGGACGGGCGCGCCCGCCGCGCGTGCCCGCGCCATGGTGTCGATGAGTTCGGTTGTCTGTCCGGTGCGGCTGATGGCGATGTGCGTCCAGCCGGGCCGTGGCAGGTAGTCGGACGCGATGATGGCCTGCGCCGGCGCGTGGCGCGCCCCCTCATACGTGGCGGCGGCTGCCATGGCCACGCAGTAGGATGAGCCGGACCCGAGCAGCGCCACCGGCCCGCCAAGCAGCGGGGCGAGCGCCGCGCGATGCTCATCCACGCGCGCATACGTCCGGCGCAAGATAGCGGGGATACTGCGGATGTCCTCTGCGATCGCCGGCATCTATCGTTACCTCCACCTCTACACACGTACACACGTTTCCTCGCGGCGCATCCAGCATTCCCAGCATACAGCAAGACGATGCCCTCGATCAATGTTGATCCCGTGGGATCCTCCCACGGACCGCACACGCCAAAGGGCGCCGCTACCGATTACACTGTAGGCTACATCCGTTTATCGCACCAAAGGGAGCAGCATGCAATGATCGTCGTCGAGCAGATCGATAGTCAGCACCTCGCGGGAAACGCCATCGGCGACCCGAGCCGGCGCGACCTGGTGGTCTACCTCCCGCCCGAATATCACACCTCGACCCGGCGCTACCCCACGGCGTACCTGTTGCACGGGTTCAGTAGCCGGGCCATCCATTGGACGAGCGACATGCTGGGCGGCGGCGTGCTGTATCGCGCCATCGATCCCGTCCTCGACGAGGTCATCGGCGCGCGCCAGGCGGCCGAGATGATCGTGGTCATGCCGGATGGATGGAGCAAGTGGGGTTGCAGCCAGTGGGTGGACTCTCCCGTCAACGGGAACTTTGAGCAGTACGTCGCGCGGGAGGTGGTCGCCCACGTCGACCAGCACTACCGCACCATCCCCGCCGCCGCCAGCCGCGGCGTCTTTGGCATCTCGTCCGGCGGGCTGGGGGCCTGGCACCTGGGCTCGCGCAACCCCGACGTCTTTGCCGCCATGGCGCTGCTCTCGGCGGATTCCTACTTCGACCTCACGCACCGCGCCTGGCTCTACCGCTACTACAACAACGTGTTCCCGGGCGAGCCGCGGGGGCCGGTCAGCGGAGACGAATACTCCTGGCTCGCCTATGGCCTGGGCTCGTGCTACACGCCGAACCCTGACAACCCGCCCTACTACGTCGACCTGCCGATCGAGTTCCCCAGCGGGGCGCTGATCGAGCCCTTGTGGCAGCGCTGGCTGAGCTACGACCCGGTTGTCTCCTGGCGCGCGCGCGCCGACAACCTGCGCCGGATGCGCGGCATCCTGCTCGACGCCGGGTCCCACGACCAGTACGACCTGCAGATCGGCCACCGCATCCTGCACCACGACCTGACGGACGCCGACATCGCGCACGATTTCGAGGAGCATGCGGGTACCCACACCAGCCTGCTCTATGAACGCATCCAGGCCTCGCTCGGTTGGTTCTCGCAGGTCCTCGACATCGCCCCCTGAGCGGACCCGGTATCCGGGGTCATTTCATTGCCGATCGCGGGGTGGGTAGGGGCGTATTGCATACGCCTCCCTGGCGCGCGCCGGGCGTATACAATACGCCCCTACGCCAATCTGGCCAGCCTGCCGTGAGCCGCGCAACGAGTGTGTGCTAGTATAGAAACAATGCATCATCGATAAATGTACGGGGAGGGTCCACGTCATGTCCAGACAGAGGCGGCGTTCTATTCTTACGGCGGCCCTGGCCGCGGTCGTCGTGTGCGGCCTCGCGCTGGGGGCGACGCCGGGCGGCGCCCAGGCGCGCGCGCACGGGGCCAGCGGCGGCACGATCGTCATCGACTACCTCAACGATTTCTCGTCGCTTGATACGGGCAAGTGCTACGATACGCAATGCTATCCCTTCATGCGCGCGATGTACGACCGCTTAATCGACTACGATACCGCGCACGCTCCCGGCACGGCCCTGGTCCCCGACGCCGCGACGGCTATGCCGACGATCAGCAACGGAGGCCTGACCTACACCTTCAAGCTGCGCAACGACGTGCATTTCTGGAACGGGCGCCTGGCCACCTCGGCCGACTGGGTCTACTCGTTCGAGCGCATCGTCAACCCCGCGACGCAGTCCGGCGCGGCCAGCTTCTGGCTGAACATCGTCGGCGCCAAGGCGTATGCCACGGGCAAGGCCGCGCACGTCTCCGGCATCCAGGCGCTGGGCCCGTTCGGGCTGCGCATCACCCTTATCTCGCCCGACGCCTCGTTCCTCAACGTGCTGGCGATGCCGTTTGGCTCGGTCGTCGACCGCAACCAGATCGCCACGTACGGCAAGTCCTACTCTCAACTCCACCCCATGGGCACCGGCCCGTACATGTTCCAGGAGCACACGCTGGGGCAGCGGCTGATCCTGGTGCGTAACCCGCACTACTTCAAGCCCGGCGTGGGCCACGCGGACCGCATCCAGGCCGACCTCGGGGTAACCAGCGAGACGGCGTTCCTCCGCATCCAAAAGGGCCAGGCCGACCTCGACGGCGACGAGCCGTCGATCCCCGGCGCCGAGTTCCTGAGCGTGCTGCAAGACCCCATCTGGAGCAAGCAGCTGACCCGTCAGGTGCAGGTCGGCACGTGGTACATCAGCATGAACGTGCAGGTCAAGCCGTTCGACAACCTGCTGGTGCGCCGCGCCGTGAATATGGCGATCAACAAGCCGCTGTTGGTGCGCCTGGTGAACGGGCGCGCGACGGTGACCAACACCTTCCTGCCGCCGACGATGCCGGGCCACGGCGACTTCAATCTGTATCCCTATGACCCAGTCAAGGCCAGGCAACTGATGGCGCAGGCCGGCTCCCCAACGGCTTCAGCACCACGTTCCTCACCGACAACGTGTCGGACGACCCGCGCATTTCCCAGGCCATCATCCCCATGTTGGCGGCCATCGGCATCAAGGCCCAGCTCGAGGAGGTCACCAGCACCACATGGGCGGCCCTGGTGGGAACCCAGCGCAAGGTGGCGATCACGTGGTCGCAATACTACATGGACTTCCCGGACCCGAACGATTTCTTCGAGCCCGGCCTCAGTTGCGCCTCGGCCGTGCCCGGTACCTTCAACGAGTCGTGGTACTGTAACCCCACGGTCGATGCGTTCGCGCAGCGGCTCAAGCGCATGACCGACCGCGCGGCGCGCCTGCGCCTCTACCCACAACTTGACATGATGGCGATGCGCGATGCGCCGGTGGTACCAGTCATGAACCCGATCCACTACGACATCCACTCCCTCGCCCTGCACAACTACTACTACAGCACCGTCTGGGTGCTCGTTTTCGCCGACTACACCAAGCAATAGTCATAGCTTTGCCTCCTGTTGACGCTCTTGCGCCATGATACCGTGCCGTTCCCCCTACCAGTCTGGGGGCATGTGCGTTACCGCACGTGCGGCAAGTTGCCGCAACTTGCCGCAACTTGCCGCAACTTGCCGCAAGCTCGAGCCACAGTTGATTGCGGATACGGCAAGGTCGAGCCACAACTCACCGCACGTCAGGCGCATCATCGGTACGCAGCCGATAGCGCCTGTTATTCGTTTTTCCCTCACCGATGATCAAGCCGCGTGTGGTCAGGTCGCGCAGGTCGCGCTGGACCGTATCGGCTGAGACACCAAGCGCGCCGGCGACCGCGCGCATGTCGAGGGGGCCGACCAGCCGCAACCGATCCAATATCCATGCTTGACGCTCGTCGCGCGTCCGTCGCTGTATGGGCATCGTGGGAGTGATCATCGGCAAGGTAGGATTGTCCGCTGGCGCCGTTAGCGTAGTCGCGTTGCCAGGCTGGGCTAGGAGGCCCGTGCCGTGCCCACGTATGGTGACGACGAACGTCCCGTCCGTTTGTTGGAACGACGGCGGTGGCAACTCCGCCGCCGCCAGGGCGTCCGTGACCCTGTCGAGGCCGTAGCCGAGTTCCTCCATAACGGTGAGCGCGACCAGGGCTTGCACCAGCGTCCTGTTCCTACTCCAACGCTGTGTCAGCAAGGTATCGAGCGTCATCGGACCAGGCAGTCGCCCTGGAGAATGGATCTCCAAGCGGTCGGTCCCGAACAGATAGATGCGGATCCTGTCGCCCCCGAGCAGGTAATCGCGATGCACCAGCGCGTTGAGAACGAGCTCACGCAAAACCGGACGGGGATATTCGTCGACATCCGTCCGATCCAGCCCGTGCAAGATCGTCGTCCGCTGCGTGTTGGTGACGAGCCATGCCTCGGCCGCGTCGAGTTGTGCCATGATTGGCCCGTCCAGCTCACGAGCAAGGAATCGCTCGCCCATCGTCGCGCCGGCATAGCGCACCACGGCGATGCGCGCGTGCGGGAGGAACTGCTGGGGATAGGCGCCCAGCAACAGGAGGCCTGCGACCGTCGGAACCGGTTCTGCTGCCCGGTCTCCACCCGGCCGCGCCACCAGCCCGCGCGCCTCCAGTAAGGCAGTTGTCTCCATCGTACTCCCCGATGGGAAACGCGCGGCGAACGCGTCGACCAGGCGCCCATCGAGGTGATCTCGGTGCGCCCCCGGCACGATCGTCGCGTCGTAGGCGTAGCGGCCGCGGCTACTGAGGAGGGCTAGGATCTCGTCGCCGTCGAGGGTGCGGCGGAACGTCCCCCGGCGTACCTGGTAGCGGCCATCAACGCTATAGGCGTTGCGGCGGTCATCGGGGACCGTCACGACGAAGACGTCACGGCCATCGATGTCGACCCGCTCGGGCGGCAGCAGATCGAGCGTGGGACTGCACAATGCCGCGGCGCTGTAGAGATGATCCAGGGCCAGCTTCGGATCCCCAACGCCCTCGATCTCGTAGCCACTGGCGCGCTCGACCGCGCCGAGCACGAGGGTCCCGCCCGTCGCATTGGCGAACGCGGCTAGGGACGTGGCCAACTCGCTTGGCTTCTCGTTGCCCGGCTTGATCTCCAGGAACTGCGTCTCGCCAGCGGTGATCAGGCGCTTCAGGTCACGCGCGTCGATGTGACAACCTCCATCCTTTGTTTGTTATCCATCCTCATGCGTCGCTCTACTCCTCAGAGGCGGCACTCTGCTATAAGCGTCGTCATCCCTCTCTAAGGCGACAGTGTAGCACGTGTACTGGCCGATTACTTCATCCATCTATTATGATGTGGGTGACGGGTGATCCTTGACGAGCTTGAGGACACGCCCGTATACTGCTGGTCAAACAACCTCGTGTGCAGCGCCGCACGTTGCGATGATCCTCGGCGTACGCTGTCGTATCCTCGCGTAGCTACCTGTGTGCGCCGCCGCACCCTCACATATCGGGCACCTATCCGGCTCCGGATAAATCGCGCATTCTGAAGGGACGTGTATGACGACCAGCGAGCGGCTGCTCCAGGTGGAGGGGTTGCGCACGGTTTTCCGCGGCGCGCGCGGGCCCGTGGCCGCCGTCAACGGCGTCAGCTTCGACATCGACGCCGGCGAGACCGTGGGCGTGGTGGGAGAGTCCGGCTCTGGTAAGAGCGTAATGGCCCTCTCGTTGATGCGCCTGATCCCCGATCCGCCCGGCCGTATCGTCGGTGGATCGGTGCGCTTCAAGGGACGCGATGTCCTGGCCCTGAGCGGCCGCGACCTGCGCCGCCTGCGGGGCAGCGAGATTGCCATGATCTTCCAGGACCCCATGACCTCGCTCAACCCCATGGTGCGCGTGGAGCGCCAGATGACCGAGGGCATCCGGCTGCACCTGGGCCTGGATAGGCGCGCCGCGCGCGACCGCGCCGTCGAGATGCTGCGGCTGGTGGGCATCCCCGCGGCCGAGCGGCGCATCCGCGATTACCCGCACCAATTCAGCGGCGGCATGCGCCAGCGCGTGGTCATCGCCATTGCCCTGTCCTGCAATCCGTCGCTGCTGCTGGCCGACGAGCCGACCACCGCGCTTGACGTGACGATCCAGGCGCAGATCCTGGAGCTGATGCGCGGGCTGACGCGCGAGCTCAACACCGCCGTGATGCTGATCACGCACGACCTCGGCGTGGTGGCCGGGATGTGCGAGCGCATCCTGGTGATGTACGGCGGCGCGATTGTCGAGGAGGCCTCCCGCCGCGACACCTTCTACCATCCACGCCACCCCTACACCATCGGGTTGCTGCGCTCGGTGCCGCGCCTGGACCGCCCGCGCGCCGAGCGCCTGGAGCAGATCGAGGGCCTGCCGCCGGACCTCTCTCGCCTGCCTTCGGGCTGCACCTTCCACACGCGCTGTCCCTTCGCCACCGAACGCTGCCGGCAGGAGACGCCGCTGCTGCGCGAGGTCGGCCCCGGTCACCGCGTGGCCTGCCACTACGACATCGCGCCCGAGGCGGCCTGACCATGCGCGCGATGCAGGCGACGACGTCCAGCCAGGAGACGGTAAAGGAGGCAGGGATAGTATGGCGCGGCGAGCCGCTGCTCAGCGTGCGCGACCTGCGCACCTACTTCCCGGCCGGGCGGCGCGGGGTCTTCGGCGAGAGGGCCTACGTCAAGGCCGTCGACGGCGTCTCCTTCGACGTCTATAAAGGCGAGACGCTCGGCCTGGTTGGCGAGTCCGGCTGCGGCAAGAGCACGACCGGGCGGACGGTGCTGCGGCTTGCCCGCGCCACCTCCGGCCAGGTGCTCTACGAAGGCCGCGACCTGTGCGGCCTCTCGGACCGCGCGATGCGCCGCATGCGCCCGCCGCCTGCAGATCGTTTTCCAGGACCCCTACGCCTCGCTCAACAGCCGCATGCGCGTGGAGTCGATCGTGGGCGACGCGCTGTCGATCCACGGGCTGGCGCGGGGGCGTGCGCGGGGCGTGCGGGTACGCGAGTTGCTGCGCCGCGTCGGGCTCGATCCGGCCTACGCGCGGCGCTACCCGCATGAGTTCTCGGGCGGCCAGCGCCAGCGTATCGGTATCGCCCGCGCCCTCGCCGTGGACCCCGACTTCGTGGTCTGCGACGAGCCGATCTCGGCGCTCGACGTCTCGATCCGCGCCCAGGTCATCAATCTGCTGGAGGACCTGCAGGGCGAGTTCGACCTGACCTATCTGTTCATCGCCCACGACCTCTCGGTCGTGCGCCACATCTGCGACCGCGTGGCGGTGATGTACCTGGGCAAGCTGATGGAGTTGGCCCCCCAACGCCGACCTCTACGACCAGCCGCTGCACCCCTATACCGTCTCGCTGATCTCGGCCGTGCCCGTGCCCGATCCCGACGTCGAGGATACGCGGCGGCGCATCATCCTGGGCGGGGATGTGCCGACGCCGGTCAACCCGCCGTCCGGCTGCGTCTTCCACACGCGCTGCCCCATCGCGCGCGAGCGCTGCGCCGCCGAGGTCCCGCAGTGGCGCGAGATCCGGCCCAGCCACTGGATCGCCTGTCACTACCCCGGAGAGCCCATCGCCCGCGCCTGACAGACACGACGATACACCCTGCCGCGTCCGGGCGACGATAGATGTCGCTGATCCGACGCCCGGCGGATGTATAGATAGAGATAGAGAACACGGAGGCCACTCTGATGGATCAGCAACTCGCCGCCCCGCTCGTCGGGGTCGACAGCGGCCGCGAGGAGGTCGTCGAACTCGACCGCGGCGTGTGGCGCCGGATGTGGGGCAGCCTGTGGCGCGACAAGCTGGCCGTGGTAGGGGCGCTCATCGTGCTCCTCTTCGTGGTCGTCTCCGTCTTCGCCCCGTTGCTGGCCCCGCACGACCCCACCTTCTCCGCGTTTAACTGGTCCACCACCCGGTGGCGGAAGGCGGCGTAGGTCAGCCCGAGGGCGTCGAGCCCCAGCGAGAGCAGGCCGGTCGCGTCCAGGGTGAAGCCGGTCCCGTCGGGTGCGTCCAGGCCCAGCTGTCGCGCCAGCCACGTCACCACCCCGCTCTGCAGGTCCGGCCACAGGTGGTCGCGGAACTGCCCGAAGCCGCGCGCGAGGGCCTCCCCCCAGGTGCGTGAGGAAGGCCACGGGGTTGGCCAGGATCAGCGCCAGCGTGGCGCGCGCGTCGCCCAGGACCCGGCGCACGTCCGGGCCGAGCACGCCCATGATGACCTCCTGGGCCTTTTGTTCCAGCAGGGCCACGAGCTGCGGCGGCAGCTGGTGCAGCACCGCGCCGGCCACGGCCTTGCCCAGCGCCACGATCAGCGCGGCGGGCTGCGTCCCCAGCGTCGCCACCGCTTGCAGCGCCGCCACCGCCGCCGGGCCGACCGCCCGCGGGATGCGGGCGATGACCTGGCCGCCAACGGTGAGGGCATAGTGCGCCGCGTTGGTGGCGGCGTCGCCGACGATGCCGAGGGCCTGGCTGGCCAGCGCGGCGGTCTGCAGCACGTGGACCTCCGCCCAGCCCAGTCCTTGCTGGAGGGCGGCCCACGCCCCGCCCGTGATCGAGCCCGAGCCCACCACGCCCGTCAGCGAGTCGGCGAAGGCTTGCCCCGGCAGCCAGATCGTCTCGTCCTTGACGGCGATGGTTTTCTTCCAGTGGTCGGTCTGCTCCGGGTGTGGGTCCGGGTTGTAGAGCGTGCCCGGCTTGTTGACGGAGACCAGCACGTTGACGTAGTAGCGCGCGTCGCGCCCGTGCGCGATGTGGTACCCCGCCTTCTTGACGATGATCTCAGCGGTGTCGTGGGCCTGAATCTTGAGGAGCTTGGCCTGGGGGTCGGGCAGGTCGTAGTCCAGATAGCCGCTGTTGACGTAGCCGCGCTGGCCGGCGGGAGTGGTGACGTGGCACCAGCCGGCCTGGTCCTTATGGGCAGCGTCCGGAGGGAGATACGCGTCCACGGTGAGGGTGGTGTTCCAGGGCAGGAGCGGGGCCTGCGTCTGGGCGGTGGAGGGCTGGGCGTAGAGGTGGACGCCGCCATCGTTGAAGACCACGGCGGGCGCGGGGACGCGCCGCGGGGCAACCGAGCGCGGGGGGGCGGGGGCGAGCTTGACCATGGCGGAGGAGAGCCAGCCCTCGCGGCCGGCCCAGGGCTGCGCGACGAGGCGGACGTAGGACCAGTCGCTGCCGCCGGCGCCGTCGTGGCCGAGCAGCAGGACGGGGGCGCCGACGGGCAGGGGCTGGGGGATGACGCGGGCGGCGGCCAGGACGGGGGCGGCGAGGGGCAGGGAGGTGCCGTTGCCGGCGACGATGGCGCCGGGGCAGGGGACAGCCAGGGGGACGAGGCCCGTCTTGTTGGTGGGGGGCGCGGGCCAAGAGGAGGGCGCGGCGGCGCGGGCGATGCCGGGGGCGGCGGGCGCGAGGGCCACGGCGGGGTCGTGGACGCGGGAGAGGGCGGCGCCGGGGCTGGTGGCGGGCGCGCTCAGGGCCGGTCCCCGCGCCTGGAGGGCGGCGACGACGCGGTGGGCGGTCTGCTCGGCCTCCTGCTCGTGCCGGTCGTCCGCCGCGCTCACCGTCATCGTCCCCCCACCCGCGTTACCCCCGCCGCCCGTGCCCAGGGAGCCCGCGCGCTGCTGCACCACGTGCGTCAACTCGTGCGCGAGGAGGTGCTGCCCCGCCGGGGTCCGCGGCTGATAGAACCCGGCGCGGAAGAAGATGTCGGAGCCGACGGTGAAGGCGACGGCCGCCACGCCCCGGTTGAGCGTGTCCGCCTCGGGGTCGGCGTGGATGCGCACCGGGGAGAAGTCCACCCCGAACACGCCTTCCATGCCCCGACGGACGGTGGCCTCCAGCGGCTGCCCGCCCCCACGCTTGGCCCCGATGCGCCCCGAGAGCGCCGGGCTCAGCGCCCCGCCCTCCCGGCCCACCTCCGCCTGCGCCTGGAGCACGCCGGCCTCACTCATCGACGCGGCCGGCAGAGAGATACTCGCTGCAGCCTCGGCCGCCTGGCGCCGCAGGCGCTCCTCCCGCTTGCGCGCCAGGTACACCGTGCCCGCCGCCCGCAACGCGGCGACACGGTGTACCTCCCGCGCCCAGTCCTCCTTTTCGCACTCGCGGCCCGACCGGGCCAGCATGACGGCATCCTTCCCACTGCCTTGCCCCCGCGTCACTTACACCTTCACCATGAACGTGGCCATCCCCATTAATTGTCAGGCGTACGTACGATTATGGCGCCGCTCGTGTCGGAAGCGAGCAGGATCGGCGTCGGGGAACAGGCGCGCCAGGCTGTCGAAGAAGGCGCGCGCGGTCTTGTCGTCGACACGGAAGCCGGGCGTGGCGATGAAGAACTGCTGCCAGGGGTACAGCGCCCGGCATTGCAGCAGCAGGTCGATGTAGGTGGGGACGTCCAGGTCCAGAGGGTGATACGTGTCCGAGGGCGCCTCATGGTAGTAGAACGCGGGCTCATCGACGCCACGGCGGAACTGGAGCATCACCTCGTCCTCGGCGGTGATTCGGTCGAGCAGTCGATAGTTCGCGTCGTAGGGCATGTTATCCTCCCCACCATAAGGACCATGATCGTCGGCCGGCGAAAACAGGTCGAGGGGATGCACCAGAATGCTGTGCCCAAACGGAGGTTGGCCTGACGGAACTTGGTACACCCAACTTAGTTCCCATCCCCCGACGAGGGCGTACAGCGCACGCATTGAGGGCGGGATACGGAACCCCGGGATGCCCTGGCGTTGCGCCACATACTCCTCCAGTTCGCGCAGCCTGTCGCCGGACACGTCCGGGTACCACCGCCATCGCAGCACCTCGTACGGTGGCGTGCGCAGCATAGCCTCTATAGAGGCGCCAAGGGCCGCGAACCGAGTTGCATAGTCAACCATGTTTATTACTGAATTATTCAATCGTCTCTCCTCGTCCGACCCTACAAGGTCGCCCTGCCGGTCTCAAGGGCTGTCTCCAGCGCCGGCCATAGGTCCGCCCTCGTTGCGAAGTCCGTAACGCCCTTGGCTGCATAAACCATCGCCATCCGCGCGTACAGGTCGTCCACATCTTGAAAGTGTCCGTCTGGCGTCCCCGGCGTTGCGTAGAGGTTACAACTCCTCACCTCGACGATGTCTTGCGCGAGGTGGAGGCTGATGCGCAGCGTCCGATAGAGCGATTGCCAGCCGGACAGGCTGATGCTGGCGGTGAACGGGTAGGTCGCCTGCGTCATCGGGTACAGTGTGTGCCTCCTTCCGGGTCGCCTTGAAGGCGTGGTCAGTCCACATATGTCAGGCACTCCGAGCATCCCAGATGGTCATCGCCCTGCCCTTGCTTCCCCACGTCGCACGGTGTTAGCGCCGGAAGCGGGCGGGGTCGGCGTCGGGGAACAGGCGCGCCAGGCTGTCGAAGAAGGCGCGCGCGGTCTTGTCGTCGACACGGAAGCCGGGCGTGGCGATGAAGAACTGCTGCCAGGGGTACAGCGCCCGGCATTGCAGCAGCAGGTCGATGTAGGTGGGGACGTCCAGGTCCAGAGGGTGATACGTGTCCGAGGGCGCCTCATGGTAGTAGAACGCGGGCTCATCGACGCCACGGCGGAACTGGAGCGCCACCTCCTGGCCAGCCCCAGCCTCATCGAACCGGTGGTAGCCCTCGTACAAGGGCGCCTCTTGCTCATCCTCGTCGATGGGCAAGCAAACCCCGGTGATGCCGGACAGCCGGCTGTACCCGGTCGGCGGATGGCCATCGACGGGGGAGGGGCTGTCATAGACCCAGTCCAGGAGCCAGCCGCCGGAGACGCGGTAGAAGGGGCGCATCAGAGGGGGGATGCGGAAGCCGGGGCCGCCCTGGTGCCCCGCGACGTACCCTTCCAGACGATCCATCGCCTCGTCAGGCTTCGGAGGGTACGGATACCAGGCCCGGACGTTGTAGGGCGGCGTATAGCGCATGCTCTCGATAGAGGTAGCGAAAGCCGCGAAGCGCGCCGCGTCGTCAATGGTAGTCATGCGTTGCCCTCTCATAGCGTCACTTTTCGTTGGCTGATACGCTCATTGATTGTGGGCCACAGGTCGTCCCTGTGTACGAAATCGATGCCTTTCGTCGTGTAGAACGCCGTCATGCGTCGGAGAAAATCGGCCCAGTCGATAAACCGTCCCTCCGTCACCCCCGGCGCGAGATAGAGCTTGCCGTTCCTGACCTTGACGATGTTCTGCGCGAGGCCAGGTCCGAGATCGAGGCGGTCACGGAGACCTTCCCAGCCAGTTGCGTTGATGCTCGTTGCCGGGATCGTGTCTGGTGGAGGCAGCAGGAGCGGGGGCTTCTCCAGAGTGCGGTCGTACATGCGCGGCGGTCGGCTCGTGTCCTTGACCCAAACGCCATGCTCCAGCTTGACGTGGAACCACTCGATGTGGATGCTCTTGACGAAGTTCTCGATCTCCACGCGCTGGGACACGTGGGCCGGGTTGTTGTCGCCATCGGAGGCCGCGAAATACGTGGCTTCCGTCCGGTACGACAGGGTCGCGTGCGGCTCCGCGCCGAATGCACTCTTCACGTCTTGCTCGGGATTGCGCGTCATCCAGTTGTTGTCGGCTTTGCGGCCGGGGACCAGGTTCCAGGCAGCGCCCGGACCGTGGAACATCTCGCTCAGCAGGTGTAGTTGCTCCCAATCCAGCGGCCCGTAGACCGCAGGAGTCCTATTCTTATTGGTGATGTCGCGGTCGAAGATGACGACCTGGCTCCAGCCAGGTGGGCTCTGATAGGGCGAAGACCCTTTCGTGTTGCCCGGCTGGAGGGTCAGGGGCAACGCGTGGACCCAGTGGGCGCGGTTGCCCGAGAGGGTCTGGTAGGTGACGTGCGTCGGTGCTGTTCCCGGCGGCGCCACGAGGATGCGCCCGCTGAGCTTCGTCGTGTTCGGCGCGATGACCACCGTGAAGTCCAGGGTCTCCTTGCCGCCCGCGTCATCCGGCGTGGTGGCGAAGGTGATGCTCAGGTTGATGCCGCGCTCCAGTTGACCATGGTAGACGCTCCAAAGTTGATGCGCCTGCCCCTCCTTCGCGCTCCGTGTCGCGGCGAAGTCCTTGGGCGCACCGTCGATGTGCTCCAGCTTGGTGACGATCTGCTGCGCGATGACCTCGTGCTTAGGATTATCTTGGTGGGGCGTCGCACCCGGCGCGTCCTGCCCGTCGTGGCCGCGCCCACCAGCCACGCCGCGCACCGCGTCAGCCAGGGCGGCGATCAGCGGCGTCAGCGCGTGGTCGACCTTGCTCCGCGCGGCTTGCAGGACGTGCTGCACCCCGTCGGCGATCTTGCCGAGCCCGAACAGCCCCGCGAGGAAGTCCAGCGCCGGGACGATCAGGCTGACCAGCGTCGGCCCGATCACCCCCTGCCCGATCCGGATGGCCATCGCCGCGTCCTTGTGCTCCGCCAGGTCCGCGAACGTGCCCACGATCGTGCCGAAGACATCCTTGAGCGTGCCTTCGTACTGCAGGAACGTCTGCACCGCCGCGTAGACCGCCTGGATGAGGGCGATCACCTCGCCCACCAGCGGCGTGCTCAGCTCCACCAGGACCTTCAGCCCCAGCCGGATCAGCTGCCCCCACAGCCAGTCGCGCAGGCCGTCCCGCACGCCGTCGACCAGGCGCTGGATCAGGCGCGGGGCCTGCCCGCCGGCCGCCGCCCCCCAGGCCTCGTGGGCCAGGGAGTCCAGCCGCGCGGCGAGGTCTCCCGCCCTGTCCACGATCTGGCCCGCCTGCTGCGCGGAGACGCGTTGCGTGTGGACGATGCGCCGCACCACCAGGTCGCGCAGGTGCGTGCGAGTCAGCCCCAGCATGTCCTGCACCGTGGGCAGCAGGTCGGCGAGGGCCAGGCTGCGCGGGATGTGGATGCCCGCCCCCAACTTGCCGATCAGCCAGCCTAGCGCGTCCTCACCGAAATGATTCTTGACGTGGTCGATCAGGTGGCCCACGCCCGCGTTGAGCGCGGCGACCAGGTTGCCGATGAACGTGCCTGGATCGGTGAGGATGGCCTGCACCGCGCCGCCGAGGCGCGCCAACACCGGCGCGCCGAGCAGGCTGGCGAGCAACTCGTGCGCCTTGCGCTCCAGCAGCGCGAGCAGCGCGGCGGGCACGTCGGCCAGCTTCTTGGCGGCCAGGGCGCCCAGCGTGGCCATCAGCACCGCGGGGGCGACCGCCGCGCTGGCCAGGTCCTGGAGCACCGGCAGCACCGCCCGCGCCGTCTCCGCCGTCACCTCGCCCAGCAGCGTCCCGCTGACGACGATGGCGTGGCGCAACGCCCCCACCGCCCGGTCGCCCACCACCGCCACGTCCTGCGCGAACAGCGAGACCGCCTGCAGGATGTTCACCCCGCCCCAGCCCTGCGCCTGGAGTTGCTGGTGCACCGTCGCCCACGCCCCGCCCGTCAGCGAGGGGTTGGGCACCGCCCCCGCCACTTTCCCCGCCCAGGCGCGGCTGGGGACCCACATGGCGTACGTCGCGCGGACCTGCGCCCGCATCCAGGTCAGCGGGTCCCCGTCGTTCCCGTGCTCGATCCAGTACGAGCCGTGCTGGTTGACGCGCACCAGCACCTCGACGTAGCGGCGCAGGTCCGCGTTCGTCTCGGGGTGGTCGCTCCCCTGGAGGCCGTAGAACCGCGCGGCGAGGCCCAGGGCCGTGTCCCCCGGCTGGATCACGTACAGGGTCGGATCGGGGTCACCCGTAGGCCAACGGCTGTCGACGCGGAAGTGCTGCAGGAAGCCGACCGTGCCCGCGTGCGGCCCGGCGGACACGCGCACCTCGTACCAGTCGGGCGTCCCGCCGGCCTGCTTGCTGGTGGTGGTCTTGCCGGTGACCATGACCCTGGTGGTGAGCGAGGGCAGGAGGGCGACCACCGGGCTGCCCACGGCGGGGTGCGTGTGGACGTTGGCCCCGCCGGGGTAGTAGACAATGGCCGGGAAGGAGACGGGGAACACCGGCGGGTCCTGGCCGGGGAGGGGTGCCGGACGCACGCCCTGCGCGGCGGGCGTCAGCATCATGGTCGGGTCGTGCTGGCGGGCGATGCCGGCGCCGGGCGTGGTGGCTTGGGCCATAAGGGCGCGGCGCTGCAGGGCGGCGGTAACGCGGTGCGCGGTGGCCTCGGCTTCTTGCTCGTGCCGGTCGTCCGCCGCGCCCACCGTCATGGTCCCGCCCGCGTTGCCCCCGCCGCCTGTGCCCAGGGAGCCCGTGCGCTGCTGCACGACGTGGGTCAGCTCGTGCGCCAGCAGGTGCTGCCCCGCCGCGCTGTGCGGCTGATACGCGCCCGCCCGGAAGAAGATGTCCGCGCCCACGGTGAAGACGATGGCCGCCACGCCCCGGTTGAGCGCGTCGGCCTCGGGATCGGCGTGGATGCGTACATGGCCGAAGCTCACCCCGAACACGCCCTCCAGGCCCCGGCGGACGGTGGCGTCGAGCGGCTGCCCGCCCCCACGCTTGGCCCCGATGCACCCGGACAATTCAGGGCTCAGCGCCCCGCCCTCCCGGCCCACCTCCGCCTGCGCCTGCGCCTGGAGCACCCCGGCCGCGCTCGTCGGCGCGGAGACGCCACCCGCACCTTCCGACGGCGCGTCAGGACGCAGCGATGTAGCCGTCGGCATCGACGTGGTAGCGACCGGCCAGCAGGTCGTCGCGGTACTCTCGTAGCCAGGCCGCGAACGAGCGGTGGCCCGTCGCGACGGGGCCGGTGTCGGGGTCCCAGGCGATCAGCTGGCCGACGATGCCCCCCAGCCCTGGGTCGAGATCGAGGCACAACAGCCTGCCGCTCTGGTCCTGCGCAAAGGGCACCCAGCCACGGTGCCACCACAGCGGCTGGATGACACCCCGCCCGGCTCCGATAACGGTCCGCCCCGCGAACGCCTCCGCCTCCGCCTGCGCGCGCAGGGCCGACGCGACGCGCCAGACGCCGTCGATGCTGAGGTAGTGCCAGGCGGAGAGGTCGGCGTCGCCGTTATGCGCCCGCAGGGAGGCGCGATAGTCGGCGGGCAGCAGGCAACTCAAGAGGGCTTCGAGACGCCGCACCTGCCCGTCCGTTGCGCCGGGCTGCACGCTCTTGCCCATGCGCGGCGCGTGCGCCCGGCACCATGCGGCGATGTCGCCCCATAGCCGCGCGATGAGCAGGTCCGCTCCTCCGGCATCGTCCATGGAATCGTCCGTGCGGGCAACCGCCGTCGCGCGCGCCGCCAGCGTCGCCTCCACCAGGCCGATAGGGTACTCGTACAGCGCGACCTCGGGCCGTTCCGGCTCTGCCCACTCCTCGCCGGAGATCCCCCGGTCGCGTCCCCGCCGGTACATTTCCTCGACACCGACCTCTCGTGCCACCGCCGCCTCACGCGGGTACAGCAGGTGCGCGCACATGATCTCGACCTGATACCCGTACGGGAGGTGGTTGTCCAGGTGCCGACCGTAGCGGTCGAGCAGCGCGTGCGTCCGTTCGGGGTAGAGCGCGAAGTCCGTTTCAGCGATGATATGCTCGGCCCCTAGTTGCGTGCCCTCGGCAACGATGCGCAGGCCTAACGTGGCCAAGTCCAAGCCAACTGCTATGAGGACATCCCAAGGGTAGCGCCCTGGTAAACCCAGCAGCAACTCAATACGCTGCGTCAGGCGTGCTGATGGCAAGGTGCTCAGGCCTGCTGTAGCGATGTACGTGTATGGGTCGTCGACGTCAAGGGTCACTGGGAAGTAAAGCACATCTACGCGAGATGGAATCGGGCCAATGGAGGGAGCAGGCTCCGTTTGCACTATTGTCTCGGCCATGCCCATCCATGCCGTGTAGGCATGCTCAACCATATCCAAAGTCAGGTCACCCCTCCCCATCATCCTCTCTCTTGCATGAACATTTTGCCCTAATAATGTGTAGCCATTAACATGTTAATGTAGGGCCTCGATGATCGTCGTGGCATTGTCATCATCACTACCATCGAGAGCTGCTCCGATGAGCTTGATCACTGCGATCTGGCTCAACATTTCGGGATACGAGTCGAACATCGGCATGACGAGTTCGTCAAGGCGCGGAGAGTCAAGGCCAGCGTCGAGCAGGTCCAGGATTGAGTAATCATACACCCGCTTGTCAGTGTGGTCTGCCAGGTTGACGGCCAAGGCCGATTCCGCTGGGGTGTCACGATACCCCATGGGATAGGGCTGGATATGGGACATGCGAGCGAAAAAATCGCGCTCTGTGCTCGATGGGCTGCCGAACAGATTGATAGTGTACCACTGTTCCTGCAATTCTTTGGAAGAGATCGTCGGATGACAGCTTTGGGCGAAGCGCACCCATGACTGGTGTTCGTGCATCACAAAGGTCAAGGTTAGTCGCAAGGTGCGCAACCAGCGGGGCAACGTGATCTGCAAGTCGGCTTCGATTGCATCAAGCTCCGTAGCACTCTCATGGTAGAACGTGAGTCCAGGGAAGTGGTCAATGAAGCTCCGCAACGCGGCTTTGTCGCCGGTCGAGAGTGCCGAGTCGTCAACCCATCGGTGCGCCGTCGGCGCATCGCCTGTGATCACATCAAAGCGATATAGCCCGGACATTCTTTCTCACCCTTTCAAATTCGCCATTTGGTTTGTCGCACATCCCTTTATATTTCGTCGCCTGATTTGTCTGAATGCTGTCGAGCTTTTGGCACACAGGCACATCATTTTTCCCTGGTACGAATTCCGTATAGAGTCTCTTGTCCACTGGCAGCGATGGTTTCTGTGCGCCATCCCACACCCAATCCTTAAACACGTTTTCAATCGCGCTGATGCACTGATCGACCGTCCCCGAACCCGTGAAGGCAGCGGTGCAAGCACTATGAAAAGCCGGTGATCCTTCGATTTGTGGTTCTCTGTATCTAGCACCTGCACCTTTATCTAGATACAGCGCACCGGGATGCCCCTGAAGTAATAGGTGTCCAGTATCTTCGGCTGTTTCGGCTCGGTTCAAGGTGAAAATGACCCAGGATGTGCTACTGACCAGACGATACTGCAGTTCGATCCAACGGACGCCTTCGGTAAACCCACCGATCCCCGCAGCCCGGTTGATCACATCCTCTATATGCTCACACGGGATCCACTCATGGCTGCCTTCCGTAGCGGCTCGCCGCAGGATGTCTGACAGTTTCTTTCTGATGAGCGTATGTGGCCACAACGTCTCAAATCGCTGCTTGTCGATGTTTCCCACTCTCGTCTTAATTGTGTGATTCCGTGCCATGGCTTTCATGAACGACACAATTGGGACCTTTTGTTCTCCAGGCAGTAACGGGTCGTGGTCTAGCGCCACCGCTGCATCCACTGCTTCCATGATTAGATCGACCTCCGTCCCGGTCGCGGACGAGAGCCGCTTGTCCGGGTCGAACGAGTAGAGGTCCCCGCTCGAGTTGCACGCGTACACCTTCCCGCCCTGTTTCAGGGCGTCGATCCGGCGCCGGGCGGCGCGCTGGATGGCTGGCTCATTGGCGCTGTCCGGATACAGCCCCTCCCTCCTGAAAAGGGCGGCTACGTCCCGTGTCGTGAAGGTCACGCCCTTCTTGTCGTATTCCGTGGTGATGGCGGCGATCTGCTTGGCGATCTCCGCCTGCCTGTCGCCCGTCACGTTGCCGGTCGAGGCGACGTAATGGTAGTCCCAGGTGTCGCCGCCGTCGACCACGGTGATTGACTTGAAGACGGGATGGGTCGTCTTGACCCGGCTGGCGATCGATTGGGCCTGCTGGTGCGTGATACCGCCCGCCTCGTACGCCTTGTCCAGGTCCTTGATCTCCTGCACCCCGGCGGCTACCTGCGCGTCGTGCGCGGGGTTGCCGTGCCCGGAGACGGGCGTGTGCCCCGGCGCCGGGGAGGCGCCGCGGCCGTGCCCTGCGGCGAGGCTCGTGACCGCGCCGGCCAGCCGCTCCACCAGCTTGGCGATCAGGCCATTGATCCGGTCCTGGATGCCGTGCAGGACCGTCTTGATCCGGTTCGCCAGCCCGCCCAAGCCCAGGAAGCGCGCCAGGAAGTCCAGCGCCGGCTGGATCAGCTTCACCAGCACCTTGGTGATCGCCGCCCCCGTCGCCTCCACCGCCCCCGCCGTCCCTGCGGCCAGGCCGCTGAGCGTGGGCAGGAGCTGCCCCATCAAGCCCGCCAAGGTGTCCTTGTAGCTCAGGAACGTCTGGAACGCCGCGTAGATGCCCTGCGCTGCCTCCAGGAACGGCCCCGCCCCCGGCACGCCCAGCTTGACCAGCGCGCTCACCGCTCCCTGCACCAGTTGCCCCAGCACCCACTGCTTGACCCCGTCGAACACCTGCTGGGCCAGCCCCGCCGCCGTCTGCTTGGCCGCCAGCGCCTGCGCCCACACGCCGCCGATGCCCTCCGTCAGCAGCGTGTGCAGCCCGCCCGCCGCCGCCCTGGCCCGTGCGATGGTCCCCGCGGGGTTGCGGTCCCCGTGCTGCCGCAACGCCGCCGCCAGCAGGCGCGTGAGGTTGTCCTCGGTCAACTGCAGGATCTCCTGCGCCACCGGGATCAGCGTCGTCCACGTCCAGGGCAGGGGCGGCAGGCGGGTGATGCCCAACTGGGTGGCCACCCACTGCAGCACGTCGTCGATGAAGTTCTTGGGGTGCGAGAGGTGGGCGAGCAGCCCCCCGACGCCCTTGCTCAGGGCGTTGCCGAGGTTGACGATGAAAGTCTTGGGGTCGCGCAGGATGGCCTGCAGCGCGCCGCCGAGCTGGTGCAGCAGGGGGTCGCCGAACAGGCCCGCCAGCAGGTCGCGCGCCTTGCGCTCCAGCAGCGCGAGCAGCGCGGCGGGCAGGTCGGCCAGCTTCCGGGCGGCCAGAGCGCCCAGCCGGGCCATCAGGACGGCGGGCGCCACCGCCGCGCTGGCCAGGTCCTGGAGCACCGGCAGCACCGCCCGCGCCGTCTCCGCCGTCACCTCGCCCAGCAGCGTCCCGCTGACGACGATGGCGTGGCGCAACGCCCCCACCGCCCGGTCGCCCA
>JAABUQ010003380.1_pt1 | contig 29338 bp, 22 predicted proteins | sample 5560001 | NCBI WGS metagenome assembly JAABUQ01 (sample SAMN10711888, study PRJNA513371) | rock metagenome | isolation source: Antarctica rocks | place: Antarctica: Victoria Land, Finger Mt nord | collected 2015-12-18 | reverse complement strand
AATCGCGCCTCGTATCGCCGTTCCATGCTCTCCCCCGTTCCAAGCCGCCTCCCTGAGGAAATCCATTGGTGCAAAAGGAATTATACCAAGCGAAGCCCGGGATACAGTAGAATTAGGCACGGACTCATGGTAAGCCTTCCCGTCGTCGCCTTCAATCTCCGTGGACATCCAGGACGTCACGAACGTGAGATCTGTCACGCCGTCCCCTTCGCCGCCGCGACGACCTTCCGCGCGGCGTCGGTCAGGCCCTCGGCGGTGACGATCTTCCGGCCGCTCTCGGCCAGGAGCTTCTTGCCCTCCGCGACGTTGGTGCCTTCCAGGCGGACGACCAGGGGGACGCGGAAGTCGATCTCGTCATAGGCGGCCAGCAGGGCCTGGGCGATGACGTCGCACCGCATGATGCCGCCGAAGATGTTGACGAGGACGGCCTTGACCTTGGGGTCGCCCAGCAGGATGCGGAAGGCTTCCAGAACCTGATCCTTGTTGGCCCCGCCGCCCACGTCGAGGAAGTTGGCGGGCTCGCCGCCGTGGTACTTGATGAGGTCCATCGTGCTCATGGCGAGCCCGGCGCCGTTGACCAGGCAGGCGATGTCGCCGTCAAGGCTGACGTAGCTCAGGCCGCCGCGGGCGGCACGGAGTTCGTTGGGGTCTTCCTCGGCCGGGTCGATCAGGGCGGCGACATCGCGGTGCCGGAACAGGGCGTTGTCGTCGAAATTCAGCTTGCAGTCGAGCGCCAGCACGTCGCCCGACTCGGTGACGATCAAGGGGTTGATCTCGGCGAGCGAGGCGTCCTTGTCCAGGAACATCCGCACGAACGCCTTGAGGAAGACTTCCCCCTTCTTGGCGCTCTCGCCCTTCAGGCCGAGGGCCTGGGCGAGCTTGCGGGCCTGGAAGTCGGCGAGGCCCACGCCGATGTCAATGGGCTCGCGGTGGATCAACTCGGGGTGCTCGTGGGCGACGATCTCGATATCCACGCCCCCCTGGGTGGTCGCCATGACGACCGGGCATTGCCGAGCGCGGTCGACGGCCAGTCCGAGGTACAGCTCACGAGCGATGTCGTGGCCGGTGGTCACCAGGACCATCGCGATCGCCTGCCCCTCGGCGCCCGTCTGATAGGTGACGAGCGTCTTGCCCAGCAGGCTCTCGGCCGCCTTGCGCGCTTCGTCGCGCGACTTCACGAGCTGGACGCCGCGCGCGACCCCCTCGGGACGGGGCGTCTTGCCGCTGGCGATGGCCAGGGCGGCCTCGCGGTCGGCCGACGCCTCGATGGCGATCCCCTTGCCGCGCCCTCCGGCGTGGACCTGCGCCTTGACGACGACCAGGGGGGCCCCCAAGCGGTCGAAGGCGTCGGCCGCCTCCTCGGGCGTCTGGGCGACGATGCCGGCCGGGACCGCGACCCCGGCGGCCTTCAACAGTTCCTTCGCCTGATACTCGTGAACTTTCATCGCCGGGTCGCCACCTTGCTGGTTTCTGGGCCGCGAAGGGACGCCGCTCCCGGCCGACAAGCTCGTCGCGGTTGTACCAGAGCGGGGTGAGGGGCACCAGTCCCCACCCCGGGCCGCTCCTAGTGGAGGTCCCGGAACTCCTCGTCAATTTCCCACTCGATCCGCTTGATCTCCTCGTCCGTCGGGACGAAATCCGCGCTGCGGAGGGCCTGCTTCGTCTCGGGAACGTCGTCGAGGCCCGAGAACTCGGCGAGCCAGTAGGCCGCCTCCGCGGCGCTGGGCCCTTGGTGGCGGCCGCGCTCCTCGGCGGTCGGCGGGCGGGGGATCGAGGGCTTGCGCGCCTTGCGGGCCTTCAAATTGTCCCAGAAGTCGTCGGCCGAGACGGCCACCGCCTTGCGGCGCGTGGCGGCCTGCATGACGCGGCGGTCGGAGGACACGACCTTCAGAGCCTTCGGGGCGGCGTCGTGGGCGATCAGGGCTTCGATACGCGCGTCGGCGTCCTCGTCGTCGACGGCGAAGACGACGGTCAGGCCCTTGTGGCGGGTGTGGCGGGGCGCACCCAGCGGGGGGTTGGAGGCGTCGAAGACGACCGTCGTCTGGTGGGCATCGAGGGGGTCGAGCGCCGCGACCAGGTCATTCAGGAAGCGCTGGCGGACCTTGCGAAAGCCGTCGGGACCGAACTTCCCGCCGAGGAGGCCGATCGCGTACATCAGGTTGTAGCCGTCGATCAGCGTCCTCATCACGAGATTGTACGCGAATCGGCTCAGGGCGTCGTCGATGCCTCCGCATCGCCCCCCTTCAGGAGCAGGTAGCCGACGGGGATCAGCAGCCGGGTCAGAAGCATGTTCGTCAGCAGGCCGCCGATGACGGCGATCGCCAATGGCTGCTGCATCTGAGCGCCGGGGCCGAGGCCCAACGCCAGCGGGACCAGGCCCAGGATCGTGCAGAGGCTCGTCATCAGGATCGGCCGGAACCGCGTGCGCCCGGCCAGCAAGAGCGCCTCGTGGAGCGGCATCCCCTCGGCGCGAAGCTGGGCGATGTATTCGATCAGGATGATGCCGTTCTTCACGTCCAGCCCGATCAGCAAAATCATCCCCATGAACGACGAGACGTTCAGCGGCGTGTGGGTGATCCAGAGGGCGAACAGGGCGCTGGCCAGCGAGACCGGCTGGGCCAGGAAGATCAGGAACGGCAGCGTCAGGCTGTGGAACTGGAAGCCCAGCAGCAGGAAGACCAGGGCCGACGCCACCAACATCACCAGGATGAGGCTGAGGAACGCCTCATTCGAGGCGCGATACGTCCCGGCAAGCTCCCAGCGGTAGCCTGGGGGAAACGGGATCGCGGAGACTTTCTTGAGGATCTCGGCGTTGACCCGCCCGAGGTCGCCCTCGGAAAGCTCGGCCTCCACGGTGATGACCGGCTGCTGGTTCTCGCGCCAGAGCTCGTTGGCACTCCGCACGTGCTGAATGGAGGCAAGCTGCCCCAGGGGGACGAACCCGGCGCCGGTGGCCGTGGCGGGTGCGGCGGCGGTCGACAGGCTGATCGGCATGTCGGCGAGCTTCTCGCTGGCGAACCGGACGCGATCCGGGTAGCGCACGCGGATCTTGGTCAGGCGGTCTTGCTCGGGGATCGTGCTGGCGACCTGGCCATAGAGCGCGGCGTTGAGCTGCGACTCCACATCCATCTCCGTCAGGCCAACCCGCGCCGTCTGGACGCTGTCGGGTCGGACCACGATGTCGGGGTTGCCCAGGTGGACGTTGGAGTTCACGCCGGTCGTCCCCTTGGTCTCCTCAACGGCCTTGCCGACCTTCTCGGCCAGCTCGCGGAGCTTCCCCACCTCGGGGCCGTAGATCTTGACCTCGATTTCCTTGTGGACGCCGGAGAGGTCGTTGATCTGGTCCTGAATCAGGGGGACGAACTCCACCTCCAGCTCGGGAACCTCCTCCTCGACCTGCTCCTTGATCGCTTTGATAACCTCTTTGACCTCGCGACGATTCCCGGGGGGTTTCAAGCTCACGAGCACGTCGCCGGTATACGACTCGGTCGCGAAGAAGCCCAGTTCGGCTCCGGTCCGGCGGATGTAGCCGGCGACGTCGGGCGTCTCCTGCAAGATCGCCTCGACCCGGCGCAGGACCTTGTCGGTCTGGCCCAGCGAGGTCCCCACCGGCATCTGGTAGTCGAGCACGAAGGCGCCCTCGTCCATCTCCGGCATGAAGCCCTGTTCCAGGTGGAACCCGAGCCACACGGCGGGCACCGCAGCCACCAGCGCCATCAGGAGGGCCGTCCTCGGGATTCGCAGGCCGGCGCGAAGCATCCCCTCGTACACGTCGGCCAGGCGGTTGTAGATCCGCCCGGGCGCGGGAATCGGCCGGCTGCCGAGGAAGCGGGCGGCCAGCACGGGAATGATCGTCAGGCTGACGACCATCGAGACCAGCAACGCCACCGTCAGAGCCAGGCTCAGCGACTGGAAGAACTGCCCGATCACGCCGCGGACGAACGCCAACGGCAGGAAGACCAGGATCGTCGTCAGGGTCGAGCCGATGACCGCCCCGCTGATCTCCTTGCTGGCCATGTCGACGGCCGCGTCCCCGGTCTGCCCCTCCGCGATGTGCCGCGCGATGTTCTCGATAACCACGACGGTATCGTCGATGATGAGCCCGATGGCCACCGCCAGCCCTCCCAGCGACATCAGGTTCAGGGTGTCGCCGGTCAGGTGCAGGAACACGAAGCTGATAATCAGGCTCAGCGGGATCGAGAGCGCGGCGATGAGCGTCGCGCGCAGGCTCTTGAGGAACAGCAGGAGGATCAACACGCTGAACAGGCCGCCGATCAGGATCGCGTCGCGCACGTTGGCGATCGCCGTCCGCACCAGCAATCCCTGGTCGTAGACCGGGCGGATCGTCACCCCTTGCGGGGCGGACTTGGCGGCGTCGGCCAGGATGGTTTTCAGCTCGCTGGAGACGGCCAGAGCGTTGCCGCCGAGGCGCCGGAAGACGGTCAGCGCCACGGCGTTCTTGCCGTTGGAGCGGATCGCCATCGTGCGGTCTTCATGCGAGGCGGCCACGCGGCCCAGGTCGCGCAGGCGGACCGGCTGGCCGTTCCTGGAGGAGATGACCCGGTCTTCCAGGTCCAGGGGGTCGCTGGCCAGGGTGTCGGCCAGCACCTGATACTGAAGGGTCTCGCGGTCGAGCCGCCCGACGGCCTTGAGGCGATGCTCCTTGCCCAGGCGGTCGGCCACGTCGGAGATCGACATCCCGGCGGAGACCAGGGATTGCGGGTCCAGCTCGACCAGGATTTCCCGGATATCGCCCCCCTGGACGGTGACGTAGGAAACGTCCGGGATGCGGCGGATGCGGGGACCGAGGTCGTAATACGCGTAGTCGTGCAGCGCGGAGGGGTCGCGGCCCCCCGTGACGACGAACGAGATGATCGGGAAGACCGAGGGGGTTTGACGCTCGGTCAGGGTCGTCGTGCCGGGGGGAAGCTGGGCGCCGACCTCGGCCATGCGGGCGCGAATGTCGTTGAGGGCCTGGATCATGTCCGTGCCCGGCACGAAGTCGATGTCCACCTGCGAGGCGCCTCGGACCGTCTTCGACCGGACTCGGTTGACGCCGATGACGATGCTGACGGCTTCCTCGACGGGGCGCGTGACCGCCACCTCCACGTCCTTGACGGCCAGGCCGGGCGACTGGGCGATGACGATGATCCGCGGGAAGGCGACCTCGGGATAGATCCCGCTGGGCATGACCAGCATCGAGTACACGCCGAAGGCCGTCAGCAGCAAGGTCGTCAGGACGATCAGGCCGAAGTAGGGCTTGGCCAGCGCCACGAGGTTGATGCCCCCCCCCGCCGACTTGGGTCCGGCCGGGACTTCCGGGGTCGGCATCATCGGCTCGCCTCCGCCTGGGCGACGGCCTTCTCCGGCTCGGCGACCTTGACCGGAGTCCCCACGGGGAGGTGATATCCGCCCTCGACGATCACCGGCTCCCCCTCCTTGAGGTCGGTGCCCGAGATCGCCACCCAGCCCTCGTGCGGCCTGCCAACCTCCTCCGGGTGGAGCGCGACCGACTTGCCGTCGCGGACGACGCCCAGGACTGGCCCTTCCCCCTCATCGACGATGGCGGCGGCCGGGACCGTCAGGACGCCCGGCTTGTCGGCGACGGTGATCGCGACCCGCGCCGACTGCCCGAGCGTGAGGCGGCCGTCCTTGTTCTCCAGCAGGACACGCACCGGGAGGTTGCCCGTCTGGGGGTCGGCCACCTTCCCCACGTAGGCCACTTTGCCCTCGACCCTGGCCGAGTCCTCGGGCTTGGCCCCGCTGGCCTGGGGGCGCGAATCCACGTCGCCGACGCTGGCGTTCTGACCGACCTGAACCGTCTGGGCCGGCCGGTGGGCGAACCAGACCGAGGCGTAGACCTGGCTGGTATCCACCACCTCGCCCACGGTCGCGCCGATGGCGATGGTCTGGCCGGGATGGCAGGTGAGGCTGTCCAGCACGCCGTCGATCGGCGACCGGATGGTGTGGTATTCGAGGTGGGCCTTCGACAGCGCGACCGCCCCGTCGGCCGTCTTGACCTTGGCCTCGGCCTCGGCGATCGCCTCGGGGCGCGGGCCGGTCATCTGGAGCTTCAGCGCGGCCTCGGCCGTTTGCTGCTGGATGCGGGCCGCGATCACGGCCTGGTCGGCGTCAAAGACCTGCTGCTCGGAGACCTCTCGGCGTTCCAGCAGCGGGCGGAGCCGCTCCGCGACCCGTTTGGCACGCTCGACGGCCACCTTGGCCTGCTCGATCGCCAGCTCGTTCCCGCGCCGATCCTCGGGGCGAGGGACCGCCTTGAGCAGATCGAGGGCGGCCTTCAAGGAGTCGCGGGTGCCGGTCTTCTCGGCGAGGTCGGCCAGGGCGGTCGTTTCGTCGAGGGTGACGATCGCCTGGCCCTTCTTGACGGGCTCGCCCTGCTGGATCAGGAGTTCGTGGACGTGGCCCTCGACGGCCGGGGTCAGGGTCGCCAGGTGGTCGGGGAGCGCCTCGCAGCGGCCGAGGCCCTCGACGGACTCGGCCAGCGAGCCCAGTCGTGCCGGTTCGGTCTTGACCGTGACGTGCGCCTCGGCCTTCTCGTCGGGGGCATCGGCCTTGGCGGGAGGGCCTTCGCCACTGGTTTTCTCGCCTTTGCCCCCGCAGCCCGCGAGCCCTGCCAGAAGCAAGAAGGCGGGCACCCACCGTCGCATCGCCATGAGTCGGTCCCTCGTATCCCACCGCGGCCGGCCCACGCACGCCGCCGATATCTTTTAGCTTACCCGGAAGGGCCGCCGAGCGGCAGGTTGAGTTGAGTTCCTCGGGTTCTTTTCGACGAATACTGGAGCGCCCCCGGCCGCGATTGCCGATCAAAGGGGAAGTCAGGATGACGTTTCTCGATCGACCGCCCCGCCCCAAGGGCTGGCATGGCAAGGCGGGTTCGATTCCTCGTGCAGGATGCCCCGTCCATGCGCCCCAAATCGATCGCGCTGGCGTTCGCCCTCGGGACCGGGTTGGGCTCGCTGGTGTTGGCCGATCCGCCCCCGCGCCCCAACGCCGTCGCGGTCGCTGTCGCGGAACCCGTGGCCTCGCCCGCGGAGGCTCCCGTGCGTGGGGGGCGGGCGAGGCCCACCGAACTTCCCCGGCCAACCGCCGGGGGCGTGCCCGACGCCCTGCCGACGGTCCCCGGGGAGAACCTGTCGACGGCGGCGGCGGCCCCCGCGACGCCCGAAGGGATCGGCGGACAGTCGCTGAGCTTGCAGGCCGCGCTTTCCGGGACGATCACCAGCAATCCCGACCTCGTGACCCTCCGCCAGACGACCGCCAGCGGCCCCTCGGCCGAAGCCGTCGAGGTCGCCAGGCGGTTCCCCACGACGCTCAACCCGACGCTCTTCATCGACTACCGACCGATCACCCTGATCCCCCGCAACCCCCTCGGCTCGACTCCTGCCGGCTCCGGGGAAACCAGCGGAACGAGCGGGAAAAACCAGCACGGTTTCTATCGCTCCGGTCAGAATTACTTCTTGATCTCCCTCCGCCAGCCGATCGAGCTCGGGCACCAGACCACCCACCGCTACGGCATTGCCCGTGCCGCTTATAGCCAGCAGCGGTGGAACTTGTTGCAGGCGGAATTGACGGCCATCGTGCAGACCTATCGCCTCTACCAGACGGCCGCCTACCGCCGCGAGAAGTATCGGGTGGCGCAACAATTGGCCGACTTCAATGCCCGCCTGCTTCAAACCCTTCAGCGTCGTGCCGAGGCCGCCCAGGTCCAGGCGGCGGACGTCGCCCTGGCGAAGGTCGAGAGCCGGGCCACCCGCCAGATGGTCAAGGCCGCGCGGCAGGACTATCTCACCGCCCTGGCCGACCTGGGCAACATCATCGGCGCCCCGGAATCCGCCGCGGCGCGCGAGCCTTTGGGCGAGTTCACGCTGCCCTCGTACATCCCGGCCATTGATGAGCAGGCGATGATCCAGATGGCAATGCAGAGCCGCCCGGATATCCACGCCGCGCAGGCCCAGCTCGCCGGCACCGACTCCGCCGTCAAGCTGGCCAAGGGGGACCGCATCCCGACGCCCGTGATCGGCCCGCAGTACGTCATCAGTGAGGCTGGCGTCCAGTACATCGGCCTGGTCTACTTCACCTCCCTGCCGATCTTCAACAACGGCAAGCCGCTGGTCCGCCAGCGCGAGGCCGAGCATCGGCGCGCCATCACGACGCTTCATCAGGTCCAGCAGCGGGCCGTCGCCCAGGTCCGCTCCGCCACCTCGAAGTGGAACGGGGCGATCGAGCTGGTCAACGACTCCTCGGGCCTGAGCGCCGAATTGCAACGCGACGTTGGCACGCTGCAACGCCTGTTCAACGAGGGTCAGGCCGACCTGACCAAACTGATGCAGGGCCGCCAGCGCCTGATCCAGTTGGAGAACGCCCGCCTCGATTCCGTCTGGGCCGCCACGCAGGCCCAGGCCGACCTCCTGCTGGCCCTGGGCGCGCCGGCGCTGATCGACGCCTTCAAGGGCCTGCCGGCCGCCCCGGCCGTCGCCCCTCGGGCCGCCCCGGCTCGCTAACGTCCCGATCGCGCCGCGACGCCTTCCCGGTCGGCTTACGCCCCCCAAGTGATCGCGTGTCTCCCGTCTCCCGCAAGGTTCCGGGTCGGCCCTTGATTCGCCCCGCGGTTTTGCGGATTCTGGTAGGATTGTCAGTGCGGTCGTCCCGTCCCGCCGATCCTCGCACCGGGAGGGCCCGCCGCCGGGGACGCCCCCGAGCGGCCCGACGCGGATCGCCAGGGCCCCAACCTCCTAATTGAGGAGCTTGACCGATGTCCTCCGCCTCCCGACAGCACCTCCGCCTGGAGCCCATGGGCAACGTGACCGTCGTCAGCTTCATCGACTCCAAGATTGTCACCGAAGAGGACATTCAGGAAGTCGGCGACCAGCTCTACAGCCTGGTTGAGAGCGAGGGACACCGCAAGCTCCTGCTCAACTTCAGCAACGTCCGGTATCTCTCCAGCGCCGCGCTGGGCAAGCTGATTAACCTCAAGAAGAAGGTCGGGCTGGTCAAGGGGGACCTGAAGCTTTGTTGCATCCACCCCGACCTGCTGGAAGTCTTCAAGATCACCCGGCTCGACCAGGTCTTCCAGATTTCCGTCGACGAGGCGACCGCCCTGGACAAGTTCTGATGCCATGCCGAGCCGAGGGGGATGCGGCCTGCCGGTGACGGACTTCCGATGAGCGACCCCTCCTCGACCCCGATGATGCAGCAGTATCGCGAGCTGAAGGCCCGCGATCCTGAGGCGTTGTTGCTGTTCCGCATGGGCGACTTCTACGAGATGTTCGGCGAGGACGCCAAACGCGCCGGCGCCCTGCTGGGCCTGGCCGTCACCACGAGGGACAAGGGGCCCAACCCCATCCCGATGGCGGGGTTTCCCCACCCGGCCCTGGAGTCGTACCTCGCCAAGCTCGTCCAGGCCGGCCAGCGGGCCGCGGTCTGCGAGCAGGTGGAAGACCCCAGGCTCGCCAAGGGGCTGGTGAAACGCGAGGTCGTCCGGGTCGTCACCCCCGGCACCCTCACGGATGACGCCCTGCTCGACCCCAGGACCTCCAACTATCTGGCGGCGGTCTGCGAGGCGAAGGGGAAGCTCGGCCTCGCCTGGGTCGAGCTGTCGACCGGCCGGTTCGCCCTGACGGAGGTTTCTCGACGCGAGCTGGCCGACGAGATGGCCAGGCTCAACCCGGCCGAGACGCTGGTCTCCGAGACGGCGCTGGATGCCCCGTGGGTCCGCGCGCTCCGCGGGCAATCGGCCGGTGCGATCACCTCGCGACACTCCTGGGACTTCCAGCACGAGCAGGCCCGCGCGGCCCTGTGCGACCATTTCCAGACGACGACCCTCGGCGGCTTCGGCGTCGACGACCAGGCCATCGAGGTCGCCGCCGCCGGGGCCCTGATCGCGTACCTCCGCGACACGCAGAAGGCGGCGCTCGGCCACCTGACCCGCCTGACCCCCCACCGCCGCGGCAGCACCCTGGCCCTGGACGAGATGACCCGCCGGAGCCTGGAACTGTCGCGGACCCTCCGCGACGGCAAGCGTGAGGGCTCGCTCCTGCACGCGATCGACCGGACCTCCACCCCGATGGGGGCCCGGCTGCTGGCCGAATGGCTGACCTCACCGCTGACGGACCTCGACGCGATCGGCGGCCGGCACGCGGCGGTGGCCGAACTCGCGGCCGACGGCGGCCTCCGCGCCGACCTGCGCGCGAACCTCGGCCGCGCCGGTGACCTGGAACGCCTCTCGGCCCGCTCCGGGACCGGCCGCGCCTCGCCGCGCGACCTGGTCGCCCTGGCGCGCACCCTGGCGCTGCTCCCCAAGATCAAGGCCCGCCTCACCGCCCGATCCTCGCGCCTGCTCGCCGGGCTGGAAGCCGAGCTGGAACTCCTGCCCGAGATCCGCGAGGCGATCGCAGCCGCCCTCGTCGACGACCCGCCCCTGGCTCCCAAGGAAGGCGGCCTGATCCGCGAAGGGTATCACCCGACCCTCGATGAGCTGCGCGAGACGGCCAAGGGCGGCAAGTCGTGGATCGCCAAGTTCCAGGCCGAGCAAATCCGCCGCACGGGAATCAACAGCCTCAAGGTCGGATTCAACAAGGTCTTCGGCTACTACATCGAGATCACCCATTCCCAGGGCTCGAAGGTCCCCCTGGAGTACATCCGCAAGCAGACGGTCAAGAACGCCGAGCGGTACATCACGCCCGAACTCAAGGAGTACGAGGACCGCGTCCTTCGCGCCGAGGACCGCGCCTGCGAGCTGGAACACGAACTGTTCGTCGCCCTGCGGGACCGTGTCGCGGCGGAAGCGCCCCGCCTGATCCAGGCCGGCTCGATCCTGGCGCAAGTCGATGTCCTCGCAGGCTTAGCGGAGCTGGCGGCGAGGCAGGGCTACTGCCGCCCGGAGGTCGTTTCCGACCCGATCTTGGAAATCGAGGCCAGCCGTCATCCGGTGCTCGACACCCTCATGTCGCAGGGGGAATTCGTCCCGAACGACGTGGCGCTCGGCCCGGAAAGCGGTTCGATCCTGCTCATCACCGGGCCGAACATGGCGGGCAAGAGCACCTATATCCGCCAGGTCGCCCTGACGGCCATCCTCGCACAGGTCGGCAGCTTCGTGCCGGCGAAGCGGGCTCGCATCGGCGTGGTCGACCGCCTCTTCGCCCGCGTCGGCGCGACGGACGAACTCGGCCGCGGGATGAGCACCTTCATGGTCGAGATGACCGAGACGGCCAACATCCTGAACAACGCCACCGTGCGCAGCCTGGTCATCCTCGACGAGATCGGCCGCGGCACCAGCACGTTTGACGGCGTTTCCCTCGCCTGGGCGATCGTTGAGCACCTGCACGACGCCATCGGCTGCCGCACCCTGTTCGCTACCCATTATCATGAACTGGTCGACCTGGAGAAGACGAAGCCCGGCCTCCGCAACGCCAACGCCGCCGTGCGCGAGTCCGATGGCGAGATCGTCTTCCTCCACCGGATCGCCCCCGGTGGCGCCGACCAGAGCTACGGCATCCACGTCGCGCGCCTGGCTGGGGTACCCGCGTCGATCCTCGACCGTGCCCGCGAGATCCTCGCATTCCTGGAGCGCCAGCACGTCCCCGAGCCCGCCGCCGGGCCTTCGCAACCGATCCGCAAGGTCAAGACGGGCCGCGTTCTGCAATCCAGCCTCTTCGCCGCGCTTCCCGAGCCGCTCGTGGAGGAGCTTCGACGAGTGGACCTGAATGCGCTGACGCCGGAAGAAGCTGTCAACCTGCTGCGACGACTCCGAGAGCTGGTGGACTGATTGGATCGGAGGGTACGATTTCGGGGCCTTGAGCGCCATTCCGCAATCGCTTTCCTTCGTCCGGCTCCGTTTACGAACGGGCCGCCGCCGCCTACAATCTCGGCATGAAACGGAAGGCATTCCCCATCCGGGTCGGTTGCAGCGGCTGGAGTTACCCCGACTGGGAAGGGCCCTTCTACCCCCCCGGCACGGCGGCCGGCGATTACCTGGAGTGGTACGCGGACCGCTTCGAGGTGGTCGAGGTCGATAGCAGCTTCTACAAGCCTCCGACTCCCCGGATGGTCCGCTCCTGGCGCGATCGCACGCCGGACGCCTTCCGGTTCGCCTTGAAGGTCCCCCGCGCAATCACGCACGAGAAGCAGTTGCGGGACTGCGGCGAGGAGGTCGATGGCTTCGTCTCGTCGATCGAGCCCCTGGGCGAGAAGCTCGCGGTCGCGCTGCTCCAGTTGGGCTACTTCAACCGCGGGGCCTTCCGGGGGCTCGACGACTTCCTCGGCGTTCTCGACCCCTTCCTCCACCGCTGGCCGAAGGAGATCGTCCCCCTGGCGGTCGAGATCCGCAACCGTCGCTGGGTCGGGCCGGAATTGTTGCAGGTCCTCCGCGACCACGGCGCCGCATTTACCCTGACCGAGCACCAGTGGATGCCGACCCCCGCCCAGGTCGAGGCGGAGATCGACCCCGTCACCGGCCCGCTTGGGTTCGTCCGGCTGCTGGGCGACCGCGAGGCGATCGAGAAGGTGACGACCACCTGGGGCCGGATCGTCCTGGACCGCTCCGCCGACCTGGCCGAGACCGCCGGGGTCATCGAGCGCATGGCCGCGAAGGTCCCCGTCTTCGTCTTCGCCAACAACCACTACGCGGGCCACTCTCCCGAGACCGCCAGGCAGCTCCGCGCCCTGCTGGGCCAGACCGAGCCGGTCCCCCCGGAGAGGCCTCGCAAGACGCTGTTCGACTGATCGAGGGTGACGCGATGCCTCAGGACGCCGCGACCGAATCGACAACCGCCGCCTGGGAGGCCCGCCGACGGCGATGGGCTCGCAAGCTCGGCCGCCTTCGCCTGGGGGTCGAGCCGCTGGAGGTCCAGCTCACCCGCTATCGGCGCGTGACCTGGGGATTGACCGCCGTGCCGGCGATCATCGGCCTGATGTTCGTCGCCCTCTTCGCCGCCTTCAACCGCCCGCTCATGGGCCTGATCCTCGCGGGCGGGCTCCTTGGCCCGGTCGTCGCGATCGCGTGGCTTGATTACGCCGTCTTGAGGGCGAGGGTCGCGGAGTTCGAGCGTGAGCAGCGCGAGCACGCGGAGGGCCGCCCGGTGTCTCCTTGAAAAACGCGAGGGCGTGCCGCCGGGGCCCCGGCGACACGCCCTCGACAAGCCCGCGGGCTTGACAGTTTCCTCGTGGCTTCACCCTCGGCCTTGGAACGCATTCCACTCGCCGGCCCCGACAAGCTCGGCGTCGTCCTCGTCCTCGGCGGGGGCGTCGGTCCACTCCTCGGCGTCGGCGGCCACGCCCTGAAGTTCGGCCTTCAGCCGCTTCCGGGCGGTGTGCAGCCGGCGCTTGATGGTGCCGATCGGGGTTTCCAGGCTTTCGGCCATCTCGACCAGGGATTCGCCCCGGATGTAGAAGGCCACCAGGGTTTCGCGGTCCAGGGCCTTGAGGCGGCCGAGGCCCTCGTGGAGGTTCCGGGCGCGCTCCCGGGCGATCAGCTCGTCGAGCGGGTCATCGCGGTGCCCGCAGGCGCCTTCCAGGACTTCGGTCTCGACGTTCGGCGGGGTCATCCGGCGCGTCGCGCGGTTGATCGCCATGCGGACGGCGACCTGCCGCAGCCAGCCGGCGAACCGCTCGGGCTCGCGGAGCTGGTCGATGCGCTTCATGACGTGGAGGAAGACCTCCTGGGTCATCTCCAACGCCTCGCTCGGGTTGCCGAGCCGCCCGAGGCAGACGGCGTAGACGGTGCGCTGGAACTGCTCGACCAGTTCCCCGAACGCCTCGCGGTCGCCGCTCTGGGCGCGCTCCACCAGCCCGGCCAGGGTCGTCCAGCCGGCCTCCCGGGCCGGCAGCGTGTTGCTCTCCAACGTCGCGATCATCGGAATCGCCCCATCCTCGGGGGTTGACCGCAGATCGGGAGCGAGGACTTCGCCCCGACCCGCGGCGGCGTCGCGGTCCACGGATCAGGCGCCATTGGTGCCGACGGTCGCCCTTCGGCGTCTCGGGACACGCCCCCAGCAGGGGCGGTCGAGTCGAAACGAAAAGGGCGGCGACGCGCGCCAGAGCACTGAGTCCGACGGTGACGGCTGGGACGCGGCCCGGTCGATCGGCCTCGGGTGAGGGCCGACCTTACTGGTTCCGCGCGGGGCCGACCACGAACTCAGCAGGCCACGGGGTCCGAACCGGGGAAGGTCGCGTGGGGCGACCTCCCCGAGCCGGTGTCTTCGTGTCCTGTCAAGCCAGCGGTCTTGCGATCATCCCTCGGCCGAGATGCGGGTTAAGGCGACCTCGGCCTGTCTGGCTCTGGCCTGCACGCCGGACCGGCGTGATCGGTCGTGTGTGACGACGACCGACATCGGGTCCTTAGGTGCGACGAGAGTCCGACTCGGCACGCACGCGACGCTCGCGTACGGCCAGGCCGGTAGGGGGGATGATCCCGGGGTCCCGGGCCTCGGATCTCCCGCGGGGGCGGGAAATCCGAAGCCCTGGCGAATCCCGGCACGCGTGGGTTCCACGACCGGTTGAGGATAGGCCTGGCGGGTGCGCAGGGACTCGGAACCCATGTTGGTGATCGCCGCGAAGGCGAGCTGCCGCGTGCCGAGATCGTGCCGGTTCAAGGAGGCCGACGTGCTCTGGTGCGTGCGGTTCAACATGGCAAGGCCCTCGCATCCGCCGATTCCGGCGGGGTTGGGGAGAGACGCGACGAGACCAAAGGCCGCCCCGATCTGGGGGTCGGCCGTCGCGGTTGAGGGCGTCTTCGCCCTCGGGGTCCGTTGGTGATCGATTCAAGCCGCAAGGGCGACCGGATGAGAGTCGCCCCAACGTCTGCCGGGTTGGACAGCGGATCGGCTCGAAATGTTCGCGCGGATTCGAAATATTTCCCGAAACGGAGCAAATCGACTTCGCGGCGACCCTCGGGGGGCACGCCTGGAGTGGCCGGGGTCGGTGACTTTCCAGAATCGGGAGCGACCCCCCAGCGACACCGCGACACTCGCGACACTCGCGACACTCCATCCCAAAAGAGTGCCGTTGCCAGGAAGGCGGCCGGGGCGGTATCCTCGTCAGTTCAGGATACCGTGCCGACGGCTGGACGACGCCCCCATGTTCGACGACATCCAGAAACGTCTCTCCGGGGCCTTCGGCCGATTCCGGGCGCGTGGGCTGCTGACCGAGGCCAACATCCAGGAAGGGCTGCGCGAGGTGCGGACGGCCCTGCTGGAGGCCGACGTCAACTACACGGTCGTCCAGGAGTTCATGGCCAAGGTCGGCGAGAAGGCCGTCGGGGCGCAGCTCATCAAGGCCGTGCGGCCCGAGCAGCAGATCGTCAAGATCGTCCACGACGAACTCGTCGAGCTGATGGGCCCCGCCGAACCGAGCATCCGGTTTGAAAAGGCCGGGCCGACCGTCATCATGCTCTGCGGCCTCCAGGGCTCGGGCAAGACTACCACCTGCGGCAAGCTCGCCCGGTTACTGGCCTCGCAGGGCCGCAAGCCGCTGCTGGTGGCCGCCGACCTCCAGCGCCCCGCGGCGGTCGAGCAGTTGAAGGTGCTGGGTGCCCAGTTGCAGGTGCCCGTCCACGCCGAGGCGAGCACGGACCCCGTCCGCGTCTGCCAGAATGCCCTGGTCGAGGCCAACCGTCAGGGGCGCGACACCATCTTGCTCGACACGGCCGGCCGCCTGCACGTCGACGACGCGCTCATGGCCGAGCTGAAGCAGATCGAGAAGAAGGTCAAGCCGCACCAGGTGTACTTCGTCTGCGACGCCATGACCGGCCAGGACGCCGTCGCCTCCGCGGGCGCCTTCAACGAGGCGCTGGAACTGGACGGGGTGATCCTGACGAAGATGGACGGTGACGCCCGCGGAGGCGCCGCCCTCTCGGTGCGGAAGGTGACGGGGGTGCCCGTCAAGTTCGTCGGCATGGGCGAGAAGCTGGACAAGCTTCAAGCCTTCGACCCCGGCCGCCTCGTCGGCCAGATGCTCGGCATGGGCGACATCGTCGGCCTGGTCGAGGCCGCGCAGGGGGCCGTCGATGAGGAGGAGGCCCTCCGCCAGCAGGAGAAGCTCGCCAAGGGGAAGTTCGACCTCGACGACTTCCGCAAGCAGATCGTCCAGATGAAGAAGATGGGGTCGGTCAAGGACCTCATGAGCAAGATCCCCGGCCTCAGCCAGATGAGCGGGGAGCTGGAGAACCTCGACGCCGACGGCGAGGTCAAGCGCATCCAGGGCATGATCGACAGCATGACCCGCGAGGAGCGCCGCAACCCGCAGAAGATCGACATCCCGCGGCGTCGGCGGATCGCCGCGGGCGCGGGGGTCGAGCCTGCCGACGTGTCCAGCCTGGTCAAGCAGTTCGACGCGATGGCCGCGGTGGTCAAGCAGATGGCCTCGATGACCATGCTCGACAAGGTCCGCGCCCTGACCGGCATGGGCCGCGCCGGCGCGTTCAACCCCGGCGCCCGGCTGGTCGCCCCCAAGCAGGGGACCGGCAAGCGCCTGACACCGAAAGAGCGGGAGAAGCAGCGCAAGGAGCGCGAGAAGATGGAGCGCAAGATGCGCCGCGACCAGAAGAATCAGGACGGCGGGGACGCAACGGCCGAAGAGCGGGAGAAGCAGCGCAAGGAGCGCGAGAAGATGGAGCGCAAGATGCGCCGCGACCAGAAGAATCAGGACGGCGGGGACGCAACGGCCGCGCGGCCAAACTAAGGAGAGGGCTCATGCGTAAACCGGGCAAGAACCCGCATCCGCTCGTGGATGCCGACTTTGGCGATCTCCCCGAGAAGGGCCCCGCCGCACGTCGGCTTTCGGTCTACCGCATCCTGGCAATCGTCGGCGTCACCCTTGCCCTGTTGTTGGTGTATCATCATCAACGACGCTCCGCCCTGGCCGCTTGCCTCCCTCGGGACCTTACCCTGGAGACGGAAGTTTATGATAACGGCGGTGTCTCCACGATCGGTGAGCAGCTCGCCCGGGCCGGAGTCTACGAGCAGGGTGGGAAAGCGTACGACCGCACGGGCAGAGAAGTCTATTTCTACATGGGATATTGGTCGCACAAGCGCATTGATTATTCACTCGACTATTACAAATACCACGAGGCGGTCATAAGCGAACTTAAGGCGAGGTATTCAGTCATCGCCCTCCACTATTATGGCAATATGACTTGATCTTGGTGGATTCGAGAACTGTCGTCCGTGAGGGGATTCGCGAGAGCGAGCGAGGCCGCCGTGGGCTCGGGACCGGCCTCGTCCCGTGGTGTGGGGTTCCCCGACCGACTTGCCATGCGTCCGAGCCGTGCCTTCCTTTCAGGAGTTTTCGAGTGGTTCGCCTCCGCATGAAATCGATGGGCCGCAAGCACCGCCCGTTCTTCCGCATCTGCGCCATGGACACCCGCACCCCGCGCGACGGGCGGGCGATCGAGGAACTGGGCCACTACGACCCGATGGTCCGCAACCTGGAGCATCGCACGGTCCTGAACGTCAACCGCATCCGGTACTGGCTGTCCGTCGGCGCGCAGCCGAGCGAGAAGGTCCAGGCCCTGCTGAAGCGTGCCGGCGTCAAGAAGCCGGCCAACGGTGAGCCCTGGGAACTCCCCGAGCCGCCCGCGCAGGCCGCCGCGCCGCCCGCCGCCGCGCCGCCCGCCTCGACCGTCCCGCCGGAGCCGGCCCCGACCCAGCCCTGAGACTGCGACCGCGACTGAGATCGAGACGGGCGGAGCCGATGAGCCACGAAGGTGAAGGAGCCGGTGCCTGTGCCGGGGCGATCGTCCCGGCCTGGCGGGTGGACGTGCTGACGCTGTTCCCCGGCCTGTTCGAAGGGTTCCTGGGCGAGAGCATCCTGAAAAGGGCGATCGCCCGGAACCTGGTGGAGGTCCGCCGCTGGGACCTTCGCGAATGGGCGGAGGGGCGGCACAAGCAGGTTGACGACCGCCCCTTCGGCGGCGGGCCGGGAATGGTCCTGATGGCCCCGCCGGTGGTGTCGGCTGTCGAGGCGGTCCGGGCCTCGGCCCCCGAGCCTGGCCGGCTGGTCGCCCTGAGCCCCCGGGGGCGGCGGCTCGACCAGGCGAAAGTCCGCGAGCTGGCGGCCGAACCGCGGCTCATCCTGCTCTGCGGGCGGTACGAGGGGTTTGACGAGCGGATCATCGACGAGCTGTCCCCCGAATTGTTGTCCATCGGCGATTACGTGCTGTCCGGGGGGGAGGTGCCTGCCATGGTGGTCATCGACTCCGTGATGCGGCTGATCCCCGGCGTCCTGGGCGACGAGGCGAGCGCCCTGGACGAGTCGTTTGGCCCCGACGGGGCGCTGGAATACCCGCATTACACCCGCCCGCGCGAGTTTCGCGGCCGGGCCGTCCCCGAAATCCTGCTCGGCGGCGACCACGCCGCGATCGCCCGTTGGCGGGCCGAGCATCGCACGTTTCACCCCGCGCACGGCGGCTGAGCTGATCCGAGCCCCGCGCCCGGCCCCCCAAGACCCAGAAAGCCGAGCCAACGTCATGCAGAACGCATTCATGGAGCTGATCGAACGCTCCAGCATGAAGGAAACCGTCCCCTTCTTCGAGATCGGGGACACCGTCGATGTCCACGTCCGCATCCTGGAAGGCGAGAAAGAGCGCATCCAGATCTTCAACGGTGTCGTCATCGCGCGTTCCGGCAGCCACACTCGCGAGATGTTCGTGGTGCGTCGGATCGTCTCGGGTGAGGGCGTCGAGCGCAAGTTCCCCCTCCACTCGCCGCGGATCGCCGACGTGGTCGTGAAGCGCCGGGCGGTTGTCCGCCGCGCCAAGCTGTACTACCTGCGCGAGCTTTCGGGCAAGGCCGTCCGCCTCAAGGAGCGCCACCCGCAGGCCAAGGCGACGCTCGCCGAGGCGAAGGCCGTCAAGGCCGAGAAGCGATCGGTCCGGCTCGCCGCCAAGACGGCCAAGCTCGCCGCCAAGGCCGCCCGCAAGGCCGCGCCTCCCGAGACCGAGACCGCGACGGCCGCCGCCGTTGAGTCCCCCGCCGCCGAGTGAAGGGATCGGCCCCACGCCCCCCCTCGTGGGGTCTTTCCGTTGCGTCGCCACCCCCGAGCCCCGCGCCCGGGTGGGTCCTCGACGCCGCTGCGACCTTTCCGGCTCACCCCTCGCGAAAGGCCCCGCGCATGACGCCCTCACGCCTCGTCGCCATCCTCCTCGCACTCGCCCTCGCCCTCGCCCTCGCGTCGTTCGCGACGAACGCCGAGGAGCCCGCCCCGGCGCCCCCGAAGGCGCCCGAGGTTCGTTCGGGAGCGCCGGTCCTGGCGTTTAATGGCAAGGATTTGACGGGGTTCTACGGCTTCACGAAGACGCACCGTTACGAGGACCCCGACACGGTCTTCACCGTCCGCGATGGCCTCCTGAGGATCTCGGGCGAGGATTACGGCGGCCTGGCCACCTGCGGTAACTTCTCCAACTATCACCTCATCATCGAGTGGAAGTGGGGCGGGGCGACCTGGGGCGACCGCAAGGAGAAGGCACGCGACTCGGGCATCTTGCTCCACTGCGTCGGCCCCGACGGCGCGGCGGGCGGCCAGTGGATGCAGTCGCAGGAGTGCCAGATCATCGAGGGAGGCTGCGGCGACCTGCTCATGGTCGGCGGCAAGGGCAAGCCCAAGCTCACCTGCGAGGTACGCAACGAGCCGACCGGCCTGTATTACCAGCCCGGCGGCGAGCGCGTCACCCGCGACGGGGGCCGGGTCAACTGGTGGGGGCGCGATCCCGAGTGGGCCGACCGCATCGGGTTCCGCGGAGGCCGCGACGTCGAGAGCCCGCTCGGGGAGTGGAATCGCATGGAAGTCGTTTGCGACGGGACGACCATCACCAACGTCGTCAACGGCGTCGTGGTCAACGTCGGGACCGATTCCAGCCTCTCCGAAGGCAAGATCCTCCTCCAGTCGGAAGGTGCGGAAATCTTCTTTCGGAAGTTCGAAATCCGCCCGCTCACGAAGTAAGGAACCGTGCAAGAATGACTTGTCTAATTTACTTGCACTTCCATGAAAGGGTGGCTGGGGGCTCCTAAGTCAGCCCTCCGCGATCCCGACGATCAGGGCAGAGCGGCCAGCGGAGTGCGGGTACTGGACTTGTCCACGGTGGGAATTTGTTCAATAATTGCTTGAGGGCGCACGGGTCGGCCCCTCGGGCGAGGGCATGCCATGCGGGGATCGCGGTTGCGATGGATCGGTCTCGTGTTGCTGCTCGCCCGCGCGAGCGTGCCCGGGGTGGCCCGCGCTGACGACGGCGCGGCCGAGCAGTTCGAGAAGGCGGTCCGCCCGGTGCTGATCGAGAGGTGCGTGACGTGCCACGGCCCCAAGAAGCAAGGGTCGGGGCTGCGGCTCGACTCGCGCCAGGCGGCGCTGGAAGGGGGGGAGGCCGGGCCTGCGATCGTGCCGGGCGAGCCTGACAAGAGCCCCCTCATCCGGGCGATCCGGCACGAGGGGGACGTCCACATGCCCCCCAAGGGCAAGCTCCCCGAGCCCGCCGTCCGCGCGATGGCCGACTGGGTGAAGGCCGGCGCCCCCTGGCCCGAGGCGCCGATCTCGGCCGCCGACGCCCGGGCCGACGCCTCGAAATCCCACTGGGCCTTCCAGCCCGTCCGCAAGGTTGATCCGCCCCCTATCCCGAGCGTGAACGGGCCCGTCTCGCCGGTCGACGCCTTCGTGCTGGAGAAGCTCGCGGCGAAAACGCTCGCCCCCTCGGCCCCGGCCGACAGGAGGACGCTCCTGCGCCGCGCCTCGAACGACCTGACGGGGCTCCCGCCGACCGCCGCGGAGTTCCTCGCGTTCGAGGCCGACCGCTCGCCAGACGCCTTCGCGAAGGCGATCGACCGCCTGCTCGCCTCGCCCCGGTACGGCGAACGTTGGGGGCGGCACTGGCTGGACGTGGCCCGCTACGCCGATACCAAGGGCTACGTCTTCCAGCAAGAGCGGCGCTTCCCGTACGCCTACACCTATCGCGACTACGTGGTCCGCGCCTTCAACGAAGACCTGCCCTTCGACCAGTTCATCCTCCAGCAGCTCGCCGCCGACCGCCTGCCCCCGGGCCAGGACACCAGGCCGCTGGCCGCCCTGGGGTTCCTGACCGTCGGGCGCAGGTTTCTCAACGACGAAAACGACATCATTGACGACCGGATCGACACCGTGACCCGCGGCCTCATGGGCCTGACGGTCGCCTGCGCCCGCTGCCACGACCACAAATTCGACCCGATCCCGACCGAGGATTATTACTCGCTCTACGGCATCTTCAATAGCTCCGAGGAGCCCGGCACCCTGCCCGAGATCCCCGAGTCGGCCCCCAACCCGCAGCGCGAGGACTTCCTCAAGCAGCTGGAAAGCCGCAAGGCCGTGGTGGCCGCGTTCCACACAGCGAAGCACGCGGAGATCCAGGACGAACTCCGGAAGAACGTCGGCGCCTACCTCCTCGCCGCCTCCGACATGGGCTTCCCTCCCAGGCCGGAGACGCTCGACAACGCGGCGAGGGCCCGCAAGGTCCAGCCCGGGCGCCTCCGTTGGCTCGCCAATCGCTGGAGCCAGCACCTCGACGCGACCCGCGCCGCCGACGATCCGATCATGCGTCCCTGGCACGCGCTGGCGGCCCTTCCGGTCGCGGACCTCTCCAGAACGGCCGCCGAGGTCGCGCGAGCCAAGGGCGGCAACTGGTCGGTGATCGACGGGCTAAACCTCGACGCCGCGCCGCCGGGCTCGATGGTCGACGTGGCCGCTCGCTATGCCGGCGTGTTCGCCAGGGCCGAGGCCGCCCGCCGCGACCCACCGATCGATGGCCCGGTCGGGCCAGACCTCACCGCGATCGGCGCCTGGATCGCCTCGGATGCCGGCCCGTTCGCCCTCCCGGCTTCGGAGGCCGCCAAGCTTTACAATCGCGAGGAGAAAGATCAGCTCACCGCTCTCCAACGCAGCGTTGATGAACTGACCGCGACCCACCCCGGAGCCCCACCCAGGGCGATGGTCATGGTCGACCGCGCCGCCCCCCGCGAGCCATTCGTCTTCGTGCGAGGCAACCCCGGGCGCCCCGGCAAGCCCGTCCCCCGGCGGTCCTTGAAACTCCTCGACGGGCCCGACCGCGCGACCTTCAAGGATGGCAGCGGCCGGCTGGAGCTCGCCCGCGCGATCGCTCGCAAGGACAACCCCCTGACCGCCCGGGTGATGGTCAACCGCATCTGGATGCATCACTTCGGCGCTCCCCTGGTCTCCACCCCCGGAGACTTCGGCGTCCGCAGTGACCCGCCCTCGCATCCCGAGCTGCTCGACTACCTCGCCGCGCGGTTCGTCGAAGGAGGCTGGTCGGTCAAGGCGATGCACCGCCTCATCATGCTCTCCGCCACCTATCAGCAACGCAGCGACGACCGGCCGGAGGGACGCGCGGTCGACCCCGCCAACCGGCTGCTCTGGAGGCAGAACCGGCGGCGGCTCGACTTCGAGTCGATGCGCGACTCCCTTCTGGTCGCCTCCGGCAAGCTCGACGGGACCCTCGGCGGCCGGCCGTTCCCGCTGGACGAGCAACCCTTCACCGCGAGGCGAACCCTCTACGGCTTCATCGACCGCCAGAACCTCGACGGCGTTTACCGGACGTTCGACTTCGCCAGCCCGGACGCCACGAACTCCCGGCGGTTCTCGACGATCGTGCCGCAGCAAGCGCTCTTCCTGATGAACGGCCCGTTCGTGATCGAGCAGGCCAGGGCGCTCGCCGAGCAGGCGCAGGCGGCCTCGTCGGCCCCGACGGACGTGCCGGCGCGGATCAAGTTCCTGCACGAGCGGGCCTTCGGCCGCGCCCCCTCGCCGCGCGAGGTCGCCCTCGGCTTGCGGTTCCTGGAGGCGATGGCTCAGGCTCCGCCGCCGACCCCGGACTGGACCCAAGGCTTCGGCGGCTTCGATGAGTTGACCGGCCATGTCGAGGAGTTCACGCCGTTCGCCCATTTCAAGGCGGGGGTTTGGCAGTTCGGCCCGGAGCTTCCGTCCCCCGAGGGGGCGCATCTCAGCCTCAGACCGGACGGCGGCCACGTGGGGAGCGACCAGTCGCACGCCGCCATCCGCCGCTGGGTCGCCCCGAAGGACGCGGTCGTCGCCATCGAGGGGACTCTCGTCCACAAGGCTGAGCAAGGCGACGGCGTGCGGGCGCGGGCCGTCTCCGGTGCCGCGGGCCTCCTCGGCACCTGGAAGGCCCACCACGGGGCCGCCGAGACCACGGTCGCCAGCGTCGAGGTCAAGCAGGGCCAGACCATTGACTTTGTCGTCGACTGCCTCGCTGACGACAATCACGACGGCTTCCTGTGGGCCCCCGTCGTCCGCATGGTCGGCGGCGGCCTCTCCTGGGACGCGAAGACGGGCTTTCAGGGACCGCCTCCCGCCCCCTTGACGCCGCTGGAGGCGTATGCCCAGGTGCTCCTCCTGACCAACGAATTCCTGTACGTTGACTGATCGCCGAGGGTCCTCCGATGGCTGAGTTTTCGCAGGAACTCCCGCACTCCGCGATGTCCCGCCGCCTGATGCTGCGGCGCTCGGGCATGGGCTTCGGCGCCCTGGCGCTGGGCGGCCTGTTGGCCGAGGGGGGGATGCTGGCGAGGGCCGAAGGTGGGTCGTCGTCGCTGGCCGCGCACCCGCCGCAGTTCGCCCCCAAGGCGAAGCGGGTGATCCACCTGTTCATGAACGGCGGGCCCTCGCAGGTCGATACCTTCGACCCCAAGCCCATGCTGTCCAGGTACGCCGGCAAGGCCCTCCCCGCGGACAACCTGCCCACGGAACGCAAGACGGGCGCGGCGCTGGGATCACCCTTCACCTTCCGTAAGTACGGCCAGAGCGGCCTGGAGATCAGCGAACTCTTCGAGAAGGTCGGCGCCTTCGCCGACGACCTCTGCGTGATCCGCTCGATGCACGCCGACGTCCCCAATCATGAGCCTTCGCTGATGCTCATGAACTGCGGCGACTCCCGCCAGCCGCGGCCGAGCGTCGGCTCTTGGGCGCTCTACGGCTTGGGGACCGAGAACCAGAACCTGCCGGGCTTCCTGGTGATGTGCCCCGGCGGCTACCCGATCGCCGAGTCGCAGAACTGGCAGGCGGGCTTCCTGCCGGGGATCTACCAGGGGACCTACGTCGACACCCAGTTCGACGACGTCGAGAAGCTGATCCGCAACATCAAGAATCGCCGCGTCTCGACCCAGGCCCAGCGCACCCAGCTTGACCTCCTGCAAGACCTGAATCGCGAGCATCTGGAGGCCCGCCAGCACGAGGCCGACCTCGACGCGCGCATCCAGTCGTTCGAGCTGGCCTACCGGATGCAATCGGAAGCCACCGACGCGTTCGACGTCAGCCGCGAGCCTGAGCACGTCCGCAAGCTCTACGGCCCCGGCCGCCAGGCCCGGCAGCTTCTCATTGCCCGCCGCCTGCTGGAACGCGGCGTGCGCTACATCCAGCTCTGGCACGGCGAGGGCCAGCCCTGGGACGCCCACGACGACATCGAGGTCAATCACCGCCAGCTTGCCGGCCAGTGCGACCAGGCGATCGCCGCCCTCCTCGCGGACCTCAAGCAGCGCGGGATGCTCGAAGACACCCTCGTCATCTGGGGCGGCGAGTTCGGCCGCACCCCGTCCGTCGAGCTACCGACCCCCGGCGCCAACGCGGGCAAGATGAACGGTCGCGACCACAACCACTACGGCTTCAGCATGTGGCTGGCCGGCGGCGGCGTCAAGGGAGGGGTCGTCCACGGCGCCACCGACGACTTCGGCTTCAAGGCCGTCGAGAACCCCGTCCACGTCCACGACCTGCACGCGACGATTCTGCGCCTGCTGGGCTTCAACCACGAGACCTTCACCTACCGCCACGCCGGCCGCGACTTCCGCCTGACCGACGTCCACGGCAAGGTCATCGAATCGATCCTCGCCTGAGCCGCCCGAAGGTTCAGCGTATTCGAGTCAAAATCGTGTCCTTCGAGGGCGACATCGGCACGCCCCGCACCTCGGCCCCATCACGAATGCACTAATAGTTTCCCTACGTCCATGTTGGGGGCGTCCTCGGAGAAGCTTTCCAAGGTCGACTCGAAAATGTCGAGGTCATTCTCCCCTACGAAAGGCCGGAATCCGTTTGCGCACCCTCAACGCCTGCTCGTGGCGAGGGCCTCGACGGCCAGCCTCGACTCCGCGAGGTCTTCGGTCGGGACGATCGGCTTGCGCTCTCGATAGCGGGGCAGGCCGATCCAGCGCGAAGGTTCCGGCTCGCCCTTGCCGGCGTCGACGCGGAGCAGGTCGCCCACGTCGGCGCTGAGGGTGCAGGCGCCCTGGCGGTCGAGGTGGGCGGCGTCGGTAAAGACTTCGGGTACGTAGGCGGAATGGCGGGCGTCGAGGACGACCAGATTGGGGCGGCCGGCCTGGAATGAGCGCGCGAAGCGGGTGTAGGCGTCGTCGAGGCCCTGCCGCTCGCGGGCTGCTTGGAGGCGTGGGCTCAGGGGGGGGATGATCCAGTAGACGGGGACGTCGTGGGCGGCGGCCAGGTCGAGGAAGCGGCGGACATACGCGGCGTTGGTGGGGTGGCAACGCCAGGATTTGGGCAAGAAGGCGGTCCGGAAGCCGGGGGCGATCTCGCCGCGATAGCCCGGGTTCCGGGGCATCACGAGCGCGCCTTCGTTGCGGCTCCGGTTGCGGTTGTAGATCAAGGTCGCCGAGGCGGTCGAGGCGGTTCGGCCCTGCGCGGCGGCCAGGATGCAGTCGCGGACTTGCAAGCGGTCCTTGACCGAGGGGATCTGGCGGGCGATTGCCGTCGTGGCGAAGAACTCGGCATCGCGCGTGGACCAGGCGAGGTCGAGGCTGTCGCGGGCGTCGAGCAGGTCGGGCCAGAAGCGCACGGCGTTCCAGTGGTCCTCGGCCAGGTACTGCGGGTGGAATTCCACCAGCACGGCGGCGGGCGTCGCCCCGGCCTCCAGGGCGCGACGCAGCAGGAAATAACTGCCGGGGGCCTGGCCCGCGCAGACGGCCAGGTTGCGGGCGCGCCGGCCGCAGTGGTCCTTGAGGACGCCGGGAAGGAGGCTTTGCTGCATCATGCTCGTGCCGAAGCACAGCACCTCGCAGCCCGGCGCGACCTTCTTCGCCGCGTGGGCGGCCGTCCGCCAGTCCCAGTATTCCGGGCGGGTGAAGTCCAGGGCGCGGCCGGCGATGGACCGCTCGATCAGGGCCACCATCAAGAGCATCCCGAGGAAGCCCCCCGGCCATCGGCCGCGCCTCGGCCCTCGGGGAACGTCGACGCCCATGCACCCTCTCCTTGGGAACGGCGACCCCTCGCCCGCCCGCGCGGACCTTGGAGGATCGCCGTCTTAGACGAGGGCTGCGTTGCCGTCAACCGCAAAGAGGGGCCAAGGCGGTCCCGGCACTCCGGCGGGAGAGGCTGGAAGCCGTGCGCCTCCGGCGGATACGATGCGGGGCCATTCTTAAGCAGGAGGGGAGCGGCGATGTTCCATTGCGAAAGCCTCACGATCGCGACGCGGGGTCGGGGGACGGTCGAGATCACCGACGAGGTCCGCCGGGTCGTGCGGGCCTCCGGGATCGGCCGGGGCCTCTGCACGGTGTTCGCGCATCACACCAGCGCCTCCCTCATCATTTGCGAAAACGCCGACGCGGGGGTCCCTCGCGACCTGGAGCGGTTCTTCGCCCGGCTGGTTCCCGACGGCGACCCGGTCTTCCGGCATACCGCGGAGGGGCCCGACGACATGCCCGCCCATGTGCGCTCGATCCTCACGCAGACGTCGATCACCCTCCCCGTGGCCGGCGCCGACTGCGACCTCGGGACGTGGCAGGGGGTCTTCCTCTGGGAGCACCGCACCGCGCCCCACCGCAGGCGGATCACCGTCTCCGTCGTCGGCTGAGGCGGGTCGTCACGCCTTCGCCCCGGCGGTGCGGGCCGTCAAGGCTTCGCTGATGTCCCAGAGACGCCTCGCGGCCGCATCGTCGCGCGCCGCGGCGTTCGGTCGGGCCTCCCGGCACTTGACGAAATAACGACCCGAGACGCCCTCGACGGTCGGCGACGAGGCCAGGTGGATCGACGTCTTCGCCCCCTGCTCGGCGCTGATGGAGAACCAATCGCAGACGCGGCGGAGGGTTTTCGCCAGGGCGCCGTTGTCCGCGCCGAAATTGGTGGCGACGACCCCGGGATGCAGGGCATTCGCGGTCACACCCGTCCCCTCCAGCCGCCTGGCGAGTTCCCGGGTGAACAGGATGTTGGCGAGCTTCGACCGGCTGTAGACCCGCATCCCCGCGTATTTGCGGCGGCCTTCGAGGTCGTCGAAGTCGAGCCCGGCAACCATCCGGTGGGCGTCGGACGAGACATTGACCACCCGCGCCGGGGCCGCGGCCTTGAGCGATTCCAGCAGCAGATCGGTCAGCAGGAAATACCCCAGGTGGTTGAGGGCCAACGTCCTTTCGATGCCGTCGACGCTCTCGCCTCTGCTCATGAAGAGGGCCCCGGCGTTGTTGACCAGAACGTCGAGGCGAGGATAGCGCTCGCGCACTTCGCGGGCCAGGCGGCGGACGTCCTCCTGCGACGACAGGTCGGCGACCAGGAAATCGACCAGGGCTCCGGGCGCTGCCGACCGGATGCGACCCGCCGTCGCCTGGCAACGCTCGGCGTTGCGGCCCACGAGGCAGACCGTGGCCCCTTGCTGCGCCAGGGCCCTGGCGGTGACTTCGCCAATGCCCGAGGTCGCCCCGGTGATAAGGCACACCTTTCCGGCCATCGGTTGACTTGCGTCCGACATCGTCATCATCGCGTTCCCCCGGCCTCGTTGCTCGACGGCAGGATTGTAGGCATTCGCCCCGAGGGTTGCAGGAGGATTTGGTGATTTGGCAGGGGAGTGGCCCGCACTTGTCGTTGGGGTCGGAAAAATGTAAAACAATATCTTGGAAGTGATACGGCATCCTCAGAATCGATGCCGCGCCGATGGCCTCTCGCACGCTCGACGATGGGTCGTTCGCCCCGCCTGCTTTCCTGCCTGCCTGCCGCCCCGATGGCCGACGGCCCCCGCCTCCACCAGGATCGGTTCCTTGATGCTGCAACGTCGCCCGCACCTCTCCGGCCTTCTCGGTCCGCTCGCCCGGGCGTTGGTCCCCTGGCTGGTGTTGGGGTACGGCCTGCGCGCGGAGGAGGCAGCGCCTGGCGAGCGAATTTACCGGCGGAAGTGCGCCTCGTGCCACGGTGCGGACGGCGAGGGAACGCCCGAGTACCGCCACCCGCTCGCGGGCGACCGCTCGCCGGGTCAGCTCGCCACGCTGATTGCCAGGACGATGCCGGAAGACGACCCGGGGACGTGCGTGGGCGAGGACGCCGAGCAGGTCGCCGCCTACATCCACGGCGCCTTCTATTCTCCGGCGGCGAAAGCCCGGAATCAGCCGGCGCGGATCGACCTCTCGCGGCTCACCGTGAGCCAGTACCGCAACGCCGTCGCCGACCTCCTCGGGAGCTTCCGCCCCGACGCCCCTCGGGACGACGCCAAGGGGCTCCGGGGGCAGTATTTCAAGTCCCGCAAGTTCCAGGACAAGGACCGCGGGCTCGACCGGATCGATCCGGAGGTCGGGTTCGACTTCCAGGACGCGGCGCCCGCCGCGGAAGGGTTCAACGCCCACGTCTTCTCGATCCGCTGGGAGGGCTCGGTCCTGGCCCCCGAGACGGGCGAATACGAGTTCAACGTCCGCTCGGAGCACGCGGTACGCCTTTGGGTCAACGACGAGAAACGGCCACTGGTCGACGCCCTGGTCAAGTCGGGCGACGATGTCGACCATCGCGGGTCGATTCCCCTCCTGGGCGGCCGTGCCTACCCGCTCAAGCTGGAATTCTCCAAGGCGAAACAGGGCGTGGACGACTCCAAGAAGAACGGCCAGCGTCCGCCCGGCAAGGCGTCGATTTCGCTGTTCTGGAAGCCCCCCCACCGGGCTGAGGAGGTCGTGCCGTCGCGGAATCTCTCGCCAGCGAAGCCCCCCGAGCTGTTCGTCGCGGCGACCCCGTTCCCGCCCGACGACCGCAGCGTCGGCTACGAGCGGGGGGCGTCGGTCTCGGCCGAATGGGAACGCGCCACCACGGCCGCGGCCATCGAGGCCGCCGGGTACGTCGTCGACCACCTCAACGAGCTGGCGGGCACCAATCCCGACGCCCCCGATCGCGAGGCCCGACTCCGCGAGTTCTGCCGACGCTTCGCCGAGCGCGCGACCCGACGCCCGCTCTCGGGCGAACAGGCGCAGTTCTACGTCGACCGCCGGTTCGAGAAGGCGCCCGACCTCGAAACGGCCGTCAAGCGTGCCGTGCTGCTGGTGCTCAAGTCGCCCCGGTTCCTGTATCGCGAGGCCGGCGG
>JAABUQ010003379.1_pt1 | contig 29343 bp, 30 predicted proteins | sample 5560001 | NCBI WGS metagenome assembly JAABUQ01 (sample SAMN10711888, study PRJNA513371) | rock metagenome | isolation source: Antarctica rocks | place: Antarctica: Victoria Land, Finger Mt nord | collected 2015-12-18 | reverse complement strand
TTAGGGAAGGGCAATAAAGAGCCGGGCGAAAAACGGGAGCGCTCCCATCGTTAGGCCAAAATCTCTAGCCCTTCCCTAACAGGGGCCTTCCAGGGAGCCAGTGCTGAGGGAGCGAGGGACGAGCGGCCCCTAGTCGCAGGGCCTCCGTAGCGGGGTGAAGAGGGGTTCTGCTCCCGTTCCCCAGAATTGGTCCTCGCAAGAGCAGAGCGGACTGAAGGGCGGGGGGGGCAGGCATGGAACTTCCACCATGTCCCGGCGGTTAGAGGAAAACAGTTCGCGGGTAAAACGCCCTAACCACCGGCCTGTTGAGGCTAGAATGCGAAACCGAGGTCTTATGCCACATTTCTCTTTGTCCGAGTCGCTGCTGGGTCAGTACCGGACCGTCCGAGCCTTCAGCGAAAAAATCTGCGAGCCGCTGGTTCCCGAAGATTACGTTGTCCAGTCCATGCCCGATGTCAGCCCGGCGAAGTGGCATCTGGCGCATACAAGCTGGTTTTTCGAGACGTTTCTCTTGAAGCCGCATTTGGCAGGCTACCAGTCCCTCCATCCTCAATACGACTTTCTGTTCAATTCCTACTACAACGCGGTCGGCGAGCGGCACTGCCGGGTCAAGCGCGGCGTCATCTCGCGCCCAACGGTGGACGAGACGTACACTTACCGCGCGTATGTGGATCGGTTTATGGGAACGCTGCTGTCTGAGGCAGACGGCGCGACGCTGGCGCTTTTGGAGCCGCTTCTGACTCTGGGCCTGCACCACGAGCAGCAGCATCAAGAGCTGATGGTGACGGACCTCAAATATAACTTCTTCGAAAACCCCCTTTGCCCCGTCTACCGCCCGCGCCGCCATGCTCCCGCTGCGGCTGTGCCGGAGATGGAATGGATAGCCTTCAATGAAGGCGTCCGAGAAGTCGGCTACGGCGGCGAGGAGTTTGCCTTTGACAATGAGACGCCCCGACATAAAGAGTATGTTCCGGCGTTTGCGCTCGGTTCGCGGCTGGTGACAAACGGCGAATACTTGAAGTTTATCGAAGCCGGCGGATACCAGCAGCCCGAATGGTGGCTATCCGAAGGCTGGGGTACGGTGCAGGCAAGCGGCTGGACCGCGCCGCTGTGCTGGTGGAACAAGCGCGGGGACTGGAAAGAGTTCACGCTGGCGGGGATGGAAGAGTTAAATCTCACTGCGCCGGTCTGCCATGTCTCGCTGTTTGAGGCCGATGCCTACGCTCGCTGGGCCGAGGCGCGGCTTGCCACCGAATCCGAGTGGGAGGTCGCGTCCGAGACAGTCCCCCTGTGCGGCAACTTCGCCGAGTCAGGCCGGTTCCACCCGGCGGCGCTCGACCCTGCCGACGCCGAACCCGGCAAGCTGCACCAGATGTTTGGCGACGTCTGGGAATGGACCCGCAGCCAGTATTCCCCCTACCCCGGCTACGCCCCGCCGCCGGGCGCTCTCGGCGAATACAACGGCAAGTTCATGTGCAACCAGTTTGTCCTGCGCGGCGGCTCGTGTGCGACTTCCCACTCGCACATGCGGGCCACCTACCGCAACTTCTTCCCGCCGGACGCCCGCTGGCAGTTTATGGGCATTCGTTTGGCAAAAGACATTTAAGCGTTGGCCCAGGACTTTAATCCTGGGCAAGCCACGGATCTCAACCCGTGCTGCGTAAAGGATAATCTATGATCACGGCAGCGAAGCCCGATTCGACCCAGACACCGACCGACAAACAGTTTCTCGCGGACGCATTAGCGGGGCTGAAAAGTACGCCGAAGACACTGTCCTGCAAATACTTTTACGACCAGCGCGGGTCTGCGCTTTTCGACCAGATCTGCGAGCTGCCTGAATACTATCCGACTCGCACCGAAGCGGGCATCATGGCGGACAATGTCGAGGAAATGGCGGCAGTGTTTGGGGAAAATGCGCTCTTGATCGAGTACGGCAGCGGCAGCAGCACCAAGACCCGCATTTTACTGGACCATCTGACGCATCTTGCAGGCTATGTGCCGATGGACATCTCGCGGGAGCATTTGTACCAGACTGCCGAGAAGCTGGCGTCGGCTTACCCACATCTCGACATCCTGCCGCTGTGCGCCGATTACACGCAGGCGTTTACTCTGCCGAATGCCCGCCGCCCGGTCCGGTCGCGGATCGTCTATTTTCCCGGCTCGACCATCGGCAACTTCCACCGACCCGACGCGGCGGTTTTCCTGAAGCGCATCGCCGATGTCTGCGGCCCCGGCGGCGACCTGCTCATTGGAGTGGATTTGCGGAAGTCGCCGGACATTCTCAATCCGGCTTACAACGACGCGCAGGGGATCACCGCCGCGTTCAATCTGAACCTGCTGGCCCGGATGAACACGGAGATTGGCGCGGATTTTGCGCTCGACGGCTTCGCGCATTCGGCATTCTACGACGAGCAAATCGGCCGGATCGAGATGCACCTGCTGAGTTTGAACGCCCAGACGGTCCACCTCGGCGGCGAGACGATCCACTTCGCCGAAGACGAAACTATCTGGACCGAGTGTTCCTACAAGTACAGCTTGCCGGAGTTTGCCGGCATGGCGGCATCTGCCGGATTTGAGGTGCGCCGGGTCTGGACCGACGCCGAGCAGAAGTTCAGCGTTCAGTACCTCACCGTGCGCTGAACTCCTGAGCCGTGCGCTGAACTCCTGAGCCGTGCGCTGAACTCCTGAGCCGTGCGCTGAACTCCTGAGCCGTGCGCTGAACTACTGAGCCGTGCGCTGAGGCTGGCCCGCTCCAGCAGCAGCCATTGGCGCGGCTGCTGGTCGCGCCCGTAGACCGTAAATGTCCGCGCGGCCTCAGCAAACCGGTAGCCGTTTCCCGTCGCCCACGTTTGCAGGTCCTGCTGGGCCTGATCCGGGTTTGGGTAACTGCTTGCTACGAAGACGCCCTTGCTGCCGGGACACGGCATTTGATACACCATTGCAATCTCCATAAATCCTAAAAACTAAATCAAAGAAGAGCTTGCTTCAAGAACGGCTGCCGCCCATGTGCGCCATTGCACATGGGGGCAGCCGCTGGGGGAGCCGGAAGAAGAGGACCTAGCGGCCTCAGCAGAGGACCTAGCGGCCTCGGCACGCAGAGGCTCCATACTGCTTAGAAAGAGCGGCTCCGGTAGGCGATCCTGCCTACACCTTCCATTATGCCGTTTGCCTCCAGTACGCTCACTGCACGGATTGCGGGTTTTCCCATTTGCCTCTTTTCGCGCTGCCTTGCGGATATACTTGAGATTCCAAGCAAGCGTACAAAAGGAGTCAGGCCGTGCTGTTGTACCGCAACATTGCAGAAATATATTTGCTGGTCAGCGTCGTCGTTTCCCCTATTCTCTGCATTCTCGGTTGGGTGCTGCTGGGAAAAGCATTCAGCAGGCGTCTTCGCTCCTACATCCGCTGGTATGCTCCGCTGATGATTGGGACGAGCTTGACGACAAGCGCGGTGCTGCTGGAAGCCTTCGTCAGCTTCTACGCCCGCCGTGACTACACGCTTTTGGCGGGAGTCTATCTGCTAACATTGGCAGGCTTACCGTTCCATCTCGTGTCGTTTGTGCGCCTCTGGCAGACGATCTCCCGCCTGCCCCCAAGCCCCGGTGACACACCGCCGACACACACCACTGACCAAGACGAGACTGTCTGGCCTCCGCAGCCCCGAAGATAAGTCAGGAGTTTATCGTGCTGGAAGTTAAACCTATTCTGCCAGAAGACTGTCCGCTGCTGAAAGATGTTCGCCTGCGGGCGCTGGCCGATGCCCCGGAAGCGTTCGGCACGACGCTTGCTCAGGCACAAGCCTATTCCGAGGCCGAGTGGCAGGCGCGGGCGCAGCGTTTTTCTGAGCCGCCTTCTGCTGCCGGCTTCCTCGCATTCATGCAGGGTACGCCGTGCGGCATGGCGTGTGCCTATCCCTCGGCAGAAGACACGCACACCGCCGAGTTGACGGCATTTTGGGTCGCCCCCGAACAGCGCGGGCAGGGCGTCGGCGATGCTCTCGTCATGGCGATTGTGGAGTGGGCGGTCCTTCAGGGCGTGATGACGCTGCAAGCCTGGGTCGTCGAAGATAACGTCCGCGCTTTAGGCTTCTACCGAAAGCTCGGCTTTCAGGAAACAGAAGAGCGGCAGCCGCACACGCCGGACCCGGCAAAGCAGATCAGGCTGCTGACGAAAACGGTGGAGGGATAGCGCGTGGGAATGAATGGCGCGTGGGAATGAATGGCGCGTGGGAATGAATTCCTACGCTGTGGGGCGAAGCGCCCAGTAACCGCCTGCGCGGGTACAAGACTTTTGGCATCATCCCAATCTTTCTCCACGAAGGTGAAGATTGGGCGTCTGCGCCCCACAGCGTAGGAATTCATTCCCACGCTCTCTTGCCTGCGCTTTAGATGTACCGTTTTCAGGTATACTCACGCTAACATTGTGAAAAATTGCACGGAGTTGGTTGCGGTAAATTAGAGCAGTAGATTAGAATGGATGAGTACCAATGGCGTATGCGTCTTTAGGCGAGTTTATTCAGCGGCTGGACCGCGCAGGCGAGCTGCGGCGGATCACGACGCCGGTTAGCCCGAAGCTGGAAATCACGGAGATCGCGAACCGGGTGATGAAGATGCCCGGCGGCGGGCCGGCCCTGCTGTTTGAGAACGTGATCGGCTCGAAGTTTCCGCTGGCGATTAATCTCATGGGGTCCCGGAAACGGATGTCGTGGGCGCTCGGCGTGGAAGATATGGAGGAGATCGGGCATGAAATCGCGGCACTGACCAAGCTGCCGTCGGATATACCGCCGACGCTGTTTGGGAAGCTTCAGCTTCTGCCTCAGCTTGCGGTCTTAGGGAAAATCTCTCCGAAGATGGTGTCGTCGTCCTTTGCGCCGTGTCAGGAAGTCGTGCATCTCGGCGACGACGCGAACTTAGACGACCTGCCGATTTTGACCTGCTGGCCGGACGATGGCGGGCCGTATATCACGCTGCCGACGGTCTATACCAAAGATGAAGGCACCGGCAAGCGCAACGTCGGCATGTACCGCATTCAAAAGCAGGGGCCGCACGAAACGGGTGTCCACTGGCAGCGGCACAAAGTCGGCTCACGCCATTTTGCGAACTTTGAGGCCAAAGGCCGGGACATCCCCATCGCGATTGTGCTCGGCGGCGACCCGGCCCAAATCTACGCCGCGACCGCGCCCCTGCCGGACGACATTGACGAAATGGTCTTCGCGGGCTTCCTCCGTAAGCAGCCCGTCGAGATGGTCAAATGCAAGACCGTTGACATTGAAGTCCCGGCGAATGCCGAGATCGTGATTGAAGGCATCGTGCCGGCGGGGGTCCGCCGCCGGGAAGGGCCGTTTGGCGACCACACCGGCTATTATAGCCTGGCCGACGATTACCCCATCTTTAAGATTACAGCGATTACCCATCGCCGGAACGCCGTTTATCCGTGTACGATTGTCGGGCCGCCGCCGATGGAAGACAAGTACATCGGCATGGCGACCGAGCGGCTGTTCCTGCCATTAGCCAAACTGTTTGTCCCGGAGATGATTGACTATTCCCTGCCCGCCGAAGGCGCGTTCCACAATCTGGCGCTGGTGCGGATCAAGAAGCGTTATCCCGGCCATGCGTTCAAAGTCATGCACGCGCTTTGGGGCCTGGGGCAGATGATGTTTACCAAGTGCATCGTCGTCTTTGACGAAGACGTGGATGTCCAAAACCACGCCGACGCTGTCTGGCGGGCCTTTGCGAACGTAGACCCGGAGCGCGACATTACGTTTGTCAAAGGCCCGATTGACGTTCTCGACCATGCTTCGCCGATGATGGCGTTCGGCTCGAAAATGGGCGTGGACGCCACCCGAAAATGGCCCGACGAAGGCTTCACCCGCGAATGGCCGGATGTCCTGACCATGCCCGAAGAAGTCAAAGCCAAAGTAGACAGCCTCTGGAAGGGGCTTGGGATTGAGCGCTAAAGCCTGGCCCGTCCTGCTGGCAGGCGTCGCGGCTCTTGCTCTGATCACAGCGTCGGCTGTCTCGTCCATAGCACAGGCTGGCCCCTCTACGGCGAAGACCAGTGCCGCTAAGAGACCGACAATGACTAACTCCTTCACCCTCACGCATGGGACGAACACGCTACGGGCAATGCTTGTCCCTGCACCGCCGGTCTACGACCCCGGCGACCCCGTCTGCTTCATTGAAGACTGGTCGGGCGACGAAGCGCTGCTGTCCGAAGCGGAAGGGATTGCGGCGGCAAAAGGCGCGGTTCTCACGCGCGTTGTCTGCCCTCACAGCGACATAGCCCGTGCGGCGGCGCTCACCCGGCACGGTTACACAGTGGCTTCCGAATGGTATACAGCCACGCTTCCGTTAACGGGGATGCCGTCAGCAAAGAGTATCAGGCCGCTGACAGCAGCCGACGTGCCGCGTGTGCTGGAACTCGGCGAGCAGAAACGGCAGGAGTACGCCGCCTACTCGCCGGTCTTCTGGCGCCTGTCGCCCCTGCCCCGCAAGACGTTCGCACTGTACATTCAGGCTCAGATCGCGGACGCCGAAAACATCGCGCTGGCGCATGAGCAGAATGACGAGGTAGATGGCTTTGTGCTGGTGAATGCACGCGGCGGTATTGACGACTATACAGTTGCCGCGCCTAATTTGTGGCCGACAGTCGGGGCTGAACTGCTTCACTCCGCAGGCGCAGAAGCACACAAGCGAGGCATTAAAATCCTGCTGGTCGTCTGCGGCGCAGGCGACCTCCCGAAGCGCCGAATGCTGGCGGGGCAGGGCTTGACACTGGCGACGGACTGGTATGTCAAGCCGCTGTCGCTGAAGAAGTAAATGGCACGAACACTGATAGCCGCAAAAACTCAGAGTCCCTGGCGCGTTTACAAAGGCTGGTTTTGGGCAGCGACTGTTTACAACATACTCTGGGGAACGGTCGTCGGGCTGAAACCGGCACTCATGCTGGGGTGGATGGGTATGAGCGCAAGTCAGCAGGCCGCCGCCGGGCCGCTGCCGGCAATTTTGGCGGCGTGCATCGGCATGTTTGTGGGCGTTTACGCCATCGGCTACGCCTGCGTCGCGCTCGACCCGCCGCGCTTTTGGCCGTTTGCACTGACGGGACTTTGTGGTAAGATACTTGGGCCGATGGGCTGGGCGCTGCACCATTTTCTCGGCCATCTGCCCTGGCCGTCGCTATGGGTAAACGTCTTTAACGACTTTATCTGGTGGCCCGCGTTTTTCGGTCTGCTTTGGACCGTCCGGCGCGAATATTTAGCAAAGAGAATATCCTTATGAACCGTGTACTGCGTGATACGTTGATTGGCGGGGCGCTGACTGCGCTTTTGGCGTTTGTGCTGATTAAGCTGGGCTGGGAGTGACCTACCGCACCACTTCGCTGTGGTCCTTCCTTCAGGAAAGACCTTGCGAAGCAAGGAGGTAGGTTGGGAACTTTTTTTCCCTGTTGGCGTCCAAGAAACGGGCTTGACGATGGTACGCAGTGTGTGCCATGATACTGCTACGCCCGAACACTTCAACAGGAACTGCTACAATTCATGTCCGTCCCGCCTCGCCCCGTTTTATCCCATGCTGATTTATCCTGCCGCCTCGTTGCTCTGCTGGTATTCCTGCTCGGCATCGGGATGCTCGTGTTTGTGTTCGTCTCCGCCCTGCACCTGTTCCAATCGCCGGTTCCGGGGCTGGAGCCGCTGCAAGCGGCAGGCGCGGCCCCGCCTGCCGCCGCAAATATCGGCCTCTCGCTGGCGGGATTTGCCCGCGAGCTGCTTCTGCTCGGCGTGATGACCCTTGCCGGGTCCCTACTGGCGTCCAAAGGCGCTCATCTCTACTTCAGCTCCATCCACACACCCGTCAATTCCTCACTCGTTGATTTCACACCTGCCGACCCGCCGAAAGCTTAGTAAGAGAGTCCCCATTGTTGGGGGCCGGGGGAACTTATCCTGCCTGAAACTTGGTGATCCACTCCACCGCGCGTCGCTCCATGTCATCAGGATACACATGGCCGAGGCCGGGATACAGCTCTAGGTGCAGGCGCTCTGGCGTCTGTGCATACAAGGGCCGCAAGCGCTCTTCCAACTCGATGACGCCGTCTGCCGGAACCGTTTCGTCTAACGTGCCGTGCTGCATCAAGAGCGGACGCGGCGGCAGGAGGGTGGGCAGCAGGTTCAGCGGACTGGTTGCGGCAGCGCGGTCATACAGCGGGTTGCCGGGGCCGAGGCCGTAAGCCCGCAGCGGCCCCGCCCAGTCCGGGCTGCCGATGGCCGCCGACGCGGCGACGAGGCGCGGCTCGATCAGAAGGGCCGCGAACACCGTATATCCACCCAGCGAGATGCCGTGAATGCCGACACGCTGGGCATCAAGCGCGTCCAGCACGCGGGACACATCGCGGGCCGTGCCTTCAATTATCGTTGCGGAGGCTCCAAAGAAGTCCGCTTGCAGGCGTCTCTCACGCTCCTCGGTTCCCGGCCTTTCCCCATGCAGCGCCGCATCAATCGCCACAGCTTGGAATCCGGCGCGGGCAAAGGCCAGCAGTCCCGGCAGCATCTTTTCTTTGCGGCTTCCCAGCGGGTGCAGCACAACGACGAGTGGCCTTTCGGCAGCATCGGCAGGGATGACATGCAGCGCCGGAATGTCTCCGGCCAGCGTTTCAGCGGATAACGTATACGTCGGCATTTTGTTTCTCCATTCTGGGAACCTACTCCGCCGCCAGGGCCAGCTCTGCCGCCAGGGCCAGCAGAAGCAGCAGGACACGCTGGCCGCGCGGCGTGATCTGGTAGCGGTTCCGGCCTTCTTGGGCGATTAGTCTGGCGTGCATCAAATCCCGCAGGTGATGGTACAGGCTGCCCGTACTGAGATGGGCTGACGCGCCGAGGGCGGCGGCGCTTTCCGACGGGTGGCCGAGCAGGGCGCGAAGCAGGGCGACTTTCTGCGGCGACGACAGGGCGTAGCCAAGCAGGGCGGCGGATTCATCGGTCGCTTTCTGAAGCTGGGCGCTAGGCACGGTGATTGTGCCGGTCTTGAACGCGGTGTCGGTGTCGCTTTGGGCAGGCCGCAAGATACTGTAAGTGACACCGCCGTCGGTTTTCAGGTCAGGCTTTGGGTCAGGCTTTGGGTCAGGCTTTGGGTCGGGTTTTGGATCGGGGCGTGTCTCGGCCACCAGGGTTTGAAGCTGTTTCATCTCCGCCTGCATCTGTTTCAGTGCTTCTTTTGTTTGTTTATCCATTTTTTGTAATAGTGTAACATAATAATTTCAAGCTGTCAAGCGGGGATAGACAACAAGTTCATTCATGGGTATACTCCTTTTGTGACACAAGATGCTATTCGTTCAGCAGTCCATGATAAATTGATGGGGAGATGCACATGACAAAAATACTGGTGGTGGACGATGAAGAGCCGATTGTTGATGCGATTTCCTACAACCTCAAAAAAGAGGGCTTGACGGTAGAAACCGCAAGCGATGCCGACGAATGTATCAGCCGGTTTTTGTCCGGCAATCCCGATCTCGTCATTCTCGATGTCATGCTGCCGTCGGGCAGCGGCCTCGACCTCTGCCGCAGGCTGCACCGGCATAATGCCGCGCTTCCGGTGCTGCTGCTAACCGCCCGCGCCGCCGAAGCCGACTGCCTGCGCGGCTTTGATGCCGGGGCCGACGACTATGTTGTCAAGCCGTTCTCCATGCGCGAGCTGATGGCCCGTGTGCATTCTCTCCTCCGCCGCGCCGCCCCTCAAGCCGATCCTGCCCCGCCTGCCGAGGAGCCGCCGGCGAAGAGCGACACGCTCTGGATTGACACCATGGAGATCCGGGCAGACCGGCGCGAAGTGGTCAAGAACGGCGCGACTGTCGCTCTTTCCCGCAAAGAATTTGATCTCCTTACGCTGCTGACCGCAAACCGAGGCCGGGTCTTTGACCGGCAGACCCTGCTGTCGCGGGTTTGGGGCGAAGACTGCTACGTGGACGACCGCACGGTAGATGTCCATATCCGGTGGCTGCGCGAGAAGCTGGAGATCGTTCCGGCGAAACCCGAAATGCTCTTGACCGTGCGCGGGGTCGGCTATAAGTTTAAAGGGTAAGCCGGTGAGTCTTTTTGCCTGGCCGCGCCGCCCGAAGGACGACGGCGATCAAGACGGGCCGCCAAGCGAAGACGCTGCCCTGGCGGGCGAAGCGTCTGGGGCAGGCCGCTGGGAGGCACTGCTGGAAACAACGGAAGACGCCGTCTTGCTTGTGGGCGCGGAAGGCCGGATTGTTCAGGCAAACTCCGTCGCCTCCGCCCTGTTCGGCATTTCCGGCCCCGGCACGCTGCTGGCGCAGACTCTCTCGCCTGAGCTGGACGACCTTTACAAGACTGCTGTTCGGCGTCAGGCGCAGGTAGAGCGCGAAGTCACCCTGAGCCAGCCGCCGCGTGCATTGTACGCCCGCATCACGTCGATCAGCCCCGCCGAGTACCTGCTGGTGCTGCGGGACCTGACCGAGCTGCGGCGCTTGGAGCGGGTCCGACGGGACTTTGTCGCGAATGTCTCCCATGAGCTTCGCACCCCGCTCACATCCATTAAAGCGATGGCCGAGACGCTGCTCGACGGCGCGTTGCAGGACGGCGAGGTTGCCCCGCGCTTTCTCGGCACGATCATCCGCGAGTCCGACCGCTTGGTCCGCCTCTCCGCTGACCTCTTGGATTTATCCCGTGTTGAAGCGCTGGGGATTGACAAAAAGCCGATTGATCTGGCCTCGCTTGTGGTCGAAGTGGCGGGGCGCTTGTCGCCGCAGGCCGAAAAGGCCGATGTCAGCCTGGTCAACACCATCCGCGTCCCCCTGGTCGTCCATGCCGACTGGGACGAAATGGCGCAGGTGCTGGTCAACCTGCTGGACAACGCGATTGCCTACACCCCGCGCGGCGGCGTGGTCACTCTCAGCGCCGCCGAGACGCCCGAAGCGATCTCTATCTCAGTCACCGACACCGGTATCGGCATTCTCTCCCATGACATCCCGCGCCTCTTTGAGCGTTTCTACCGCGCCGACAAAGCCCGCAGCCGAGCGTCCGGCGGCACGGGCCTCGGCCTGAGCATTGTCAAGCATATTGTGGAAAACCATGGGGGGAGTGTCGGGGTAGAAAGCGAATACAACAAAGGCAGCGTGTTTTCATTCACGCTGCCGAAGTCATAAAAACGTTCTCTTGCGAAGTTCGGGGAGTGGTTTCGCTAAGAAGAAAAACAATGCTCTGCATCGTTTCTTGCTTGAATGGGCGGAGTGCAAGTTTTTGTGCTAAATCCAGCGCAGTCATGCCGCGAGCGTCAGCAAGTGTCATGTCTGCATGGTAGGCAAGCAGCAGTTTAACCGCCTCCAGTCGCCCATTACTGACGGCAACAGCAAGGGGGTAGCGACACGGATTTTCCTCACTCTCAGTCGTGAGATTGGGATCGCCTCCGCTTCTTAAAAGCAGTTCTGCGGCCTCACGCCGGTCGTGCAAAACAGCGAGCATCAAGGGCGTCCAGCCATAGAGAGAAGCCACATTTATGTCTTCCCCCTGCCGGATGAGTTGAGAGAGTAGGCTCAAATTGTCTGCCTCAACAGCCTTTACCAGTTCTTGACTAAGAGCTTTTTTCGTTGTCATTGATGTTTTCACTTTTACAGCAACCTAGTGTAGCGTGCCGATATAAGGCGTAGCATGGTCAAAAACTTCACCGGGATCTGCCTCCAAATAGTAGTCGTAAACTGCTTCTTGTCCATTCCACCGAACCCAGAATTTTAGAAGTTGGCCCGGCTGCCTCGCTAATTGCTTCGCATAATATCCCCAATCACCATCGGCCGCGACATTCCGCGCATTTTCAACCGCTCCGACGGCATAGGCCGCATCGAGGTTCAAAACGCCAGCCAGGTCTTGAACCTCGCCTTCCAGTTGAACCCCAATGCGGCTGCCGATCTCGTCCATCACTGCGCTGATGTCAGCGGAACAAATGGTCGAGATAATGTCTACAGCGCGGCTTGTCTCAAGTTCGCTCACGCCGTCGCTGCCGGGCGGAAGGGACGGGAAGAAGAGAGCTTGGCCGAATAGTGGTCCACGCTCAAGGCGATAATCGCCAGCGCCCGCTCGAAGATCCCCTGGAAGCCGTCGGGCGACGGCAGCAGGGCTTCAATGCCGAACGAGATTTTACTGGGGTCGTTGTCGTCCAAAAGCGTGATTTTGACTGCTTTCAGCGTCCGGTTGACTTCGTTTGCCGCCGCCAGCGCCTTGTCTTTATCCGTCAAAACGCCTTCGTAGTTCATGTAGCAGTACAAATTAAAGTAGTTCGGGTCGTCGTCGCCGACAAAGCTGAGAAAGACGCGGCCTTCGCGCTTGAACGCAATCCCGCCCTGCTCATCCGCCGTCGGCAGGTAGCCTTCCGCCGTCAGAAACGCCATCAGCGGCGCCTTGTTGTCTGTCCTCTTATCTCCGTCTGCCATTCTATCTCCTCTTAGTTGCCTCGTTTTTGGTTGGTTTGGTTGAAATAGTACGCCGCCGCGACAACGGCAACGGGAATGAGCGCTTTGGCCCACAAATTCGAAAACTCGCACGGGCTGCCGACCATCCACGCCGCCCCCCAGTACATCCCGTAGGAAAACGCATACAGGGCCGCGCCGCGCAGGATCACGATTGCGATGCTTGGTTTGGTCTTCACGATTGCTCTTCACGGAGCCACCGGGCGGCGTCTTTGGCATGGTAAGTGAGGATAAAGTCCGCGCCGGCCCGCTTGATCGAAAGCAGGATTTCAAGCGCGGTCGCTTTCTCGTCAAGCCAGCCATTCGCCGCCGCCGCTTTCACCATTGCGTATTCGCCCGACACATTGTACGCCGCCACCGGCAGATGCGTCAAACCCCGGACTTCGCGCACGATGTCGAGATACGGCAGCGCAGGCTTAACCATGATCATGTCCGCGCCCTCGGCAATGTCCTGTTCCACTTCTTTGAGCGCCTCGCGGCGGTTGGCCGGGTCCATCTGGTAGGTCCGGCGGTCCCCGAACTGCGGGGCGCTGTCGGCGGCTTCCCGAAACGGCCCATAGAACGCCGAGGCATACTTCGCAGCATAGGATAAAAGCGGCGTGTCCGAAAATCCCTGGCTGTCCAAAGCCTGCCGCAGAGCGCCAACCCGCCCGTCCATCATGTCCGACGGCGCGACAACATCCGCCCCGGCGGCGGCGTGCGACACTGCGGTTCGGGCCAGCAAATCCAGCGACGGGTCGTTTAAGATGCGCTCGCCTTCCACAATACCGCAGTGGCCGTGGGACATATATTCGCACAAACAGACATCGGTGAAGACTAAAAGCTCAGGATTGTCGGCTTTAATCGCTCGCACGGCGGTTTGGACAATGCCCCCGTCGGCCCAAGCCCCCGACGCCGACTCATCTTTTGACTCTGGCAGGCCGAACAGCAGCACGGCGGGCAGGCCAAGTTTTGCGATCCGCTCCGCTTCTTCCCGCAGCGCCTCCACCGTGAGCTGAAACACGCCGGGCAGGGACGAAATCGCCCGCCGCTCCCAGCCCGCGCCGGGAACCACAAACAGCGGGTCAATGAAATCCGTTACCGCGAGCGTTGTTTCGCGCACCATGCCGCGCAAAGCCGGTGTCCCGCGCAGCCGCCGCGCTCGATGTCTAAATACTGAAGAGCCAATCATAGGCAAAGTATACCCGAAAGGAGGCCGTTCGGGGAGCGTGCGGGAACTCATTGGACATGCTTTGCGTCAATACTGATGAGGAAAGTTCGTCTCATGTCCGATGCCCGTCGTCTGCAACTCAGTGTCTTCGCCTCGCTTTTAATCAACGCTGCCGCGCTGCTGGCGGTGACCTTGTTCTGGCGCTGGGCGCCGCTTCCGGTCCCGGCGATCCTGCCGCCGCATATCAAGCTGGTCCGGGTCGCCCTACGCCCGGCCCCGCCGCCCCCTGTCCCGCTTCCGCCGCCGCCGGTTCCCGTCGCGAAGCCGGCACCGAAACCTGTCCCGAAGCCGCACCATGCAAGGCCCAAGCCGCTGCCGAAGCACCGGCGGCCCGGCGCAAAAGTGAGGAACTCCTCCCCCGCCCCGCCTGCACTCCTTGCCGGGGGGTCCGACGCCGGAGCGTCCGCGCCGCCCGCGCCTGCCGCCCCGCCGGTGCATGTAGAAGCGCAGCAAAAGCCGTCGCTTCTGACTATCCATAACTCGCCGCTGCCCCTGCCGCCGCTGCCGACCCCGGCGTTCACTTCCGGCGTCTACGCCGCGCGGCCGGCACTGAAGCCGGTCCTGACCGCTCAGGCCGGGCACGGCGCAGCCGGGGCCGATACCGCCGGGCGCGGCCACGGTGCCGGCGAAGGATCGGGAACCGGCTCCGGCATCGGCGCCGGCAGCAGCCCGGACGCCGGAGAGCCGTTCGGCGTCGGCAAGGGTCTGGCGGGCGACGGCGGCCCGCGCCACATCGTTTATGTCCTGGACATCTCCGGCAGCATGACCAGCCGGATCAAACGCGCCGACTCGGAGATCCGCAAGGCGCTGGCGACACTGCGCCCTGACGAGACCTTTGATATTATTGCGTTCAACAACGAGGTTCATGCGTTCGACCCTGACCTTGCCCTAGCCACTCCAAGCGCCGTCAAGCGGGCTTCTGAGTTCTTGGACACGCTAATCGTCAACGACGGCACCAACTTAGAAGGCGGCATGACGGCGGCTCTGTCTATGCCGGATGTCAACGAAGTGGTTCTGCTGACTGACGGCGTCCCGACTGTCGGCGAGCAGGACTTCGGCAAGCTAGCCAAGCTGATCCGCCGCCGCAATCAAAATCACGCCCGCATTTCTGCCGTCGGCATGGTCGGCCGAAACCCGGACGGCACGGACAACAGCTTCGACGCCGCGACGCTTTTGCAGCAGATCGCCCAAGACAGCGGCGGTGCCTGCAAAATCGTCCCGCTTGGCGTCGCTGCGCCGTAGGAACCCCTCCCGCTTGTTAAGAACCCCTCCCGCTCGTCCCTCGCTCCCTCAGCACTGGCTCCCTGGAAGGCCCCTGTTAGGGAAGGGCAAGAGAGAGGTCGGGACGAAGAGTGTAAGCGCCCGCGTCTACGGCTTGTTCTGTATTGCCCATCCCTAACAGGGGCCTTCCAGGGAGCCAGTGCTGAGGGAGCGACACTGAGGCAGGATGCCGCAAGTGCCAGGAACGAGCGGGAGGGGTTCTTATGCTATAATCATCCTATGGAAGCACTTGTCTTAGAAAAAACCCAGACCCTCTCGCTGGCCGACATTACCATCGATGAGCCGCTGGGGGAACGGGACGTTCGCATCGGCATCAAAACTGTCGGAATCTGTGGGTCGGACATTCACTACTACCAGCATGGCCGCATCGGGCCGTTTATTGTGAACGCGCCGATGGTCCTGGGGCATGAAGCCTCCGGCGTCATCACCGAGGTCGGCGGGGCGGTCACGCACCTCAAGAGTGGCGACCGAGTGTGCATGGAACCGGGCATCCCCGACCCCAGCAGCCGGGCGTCCCGCTTGGGGCTGTACAACTTAGACCCTGCCGTGCGCTTTTGGGCCACCCCGCCCGTTCACGGCGTACTCCGTCCGTCGGTAGTTCACCCGGCCGACTACACGTTCAAGCTGCCGGACACCGTTTCGTTCGCCGAGGCCGCGATGGTCGAGCCGCTGGCGGTCGGAATGCAGGCGGCGAAGAAAGCGCAAATCGTGCCGGGCGATCTGGCTGTCGTGATGGGCGCAGGTCCCATCGGCATGGTGACGGCGCTTGCGGCACTTGCCGGCGGGTGCAGCCGGGTGGTCCTGACCGACGCCCAGCAGCCGAAGCTTGACCTCGGAGCGACGCTCGGCGCGATTACGCCGGTGAATGTCACGCAGGAGAGCGTCGCCGAAGTCGTCCATCAAATGACCGGCGGCTGGGGCGCGGACATCGTCTTTGAGTGCAGCGGCAGCGCCCAAGCACTGGCAAGCGTCTTCGAGCCGCTGCGTCCCGGCGGCTGCGTCGTGCTGGTCGGAATGCCGGGCGGGCCGGTGGCCTATGATGTCGTCGGCGCTCAGGTCAAAGAAGCCAGGGTTGAGCATGTCTTCCGCTACGCCCACGTTTTCGAGCGGGCGCTTTCGCTGATGGGTGACGGCAAGATTGATGTGAGGCCGCTCATCACCGACACATTCGCGTTCGGGGACAGCGTCGCCGCCTTCGACTACGCTTCGCACCTGCCGCCGACATCGGTCAAGGCACAGATTACACTTTCTTAAAGACACGTTTTACATGGACACACCGACGAAGCTGATTGTTGGGCTGGGGAACCCCGGCAAAGAGTATGATGGAACGCGGCATAATATCGGGTTTGCGGTGGTGGATGCGTTTGCCCGGCGGCATGGCATCGCAGTGACGAAGCGCGATTATCAGGCGCTGAATGGGGATGGGCCGGTCGGGGACACGCGGGTTTATCTGATGAAGCCGCAGACATTTATGAACTTGTCGGGGCAGTCGGTCGCAGCGTTTCTGCGGATGAAGCCGCTGGAGACGGCTGACATCATGGTCGTGACCGACGATATTTCCCTGCCGCTCGGACGCCTGCGGCTGCGGGCGGAAGGCTCGGCGGGCGGGCATAACGGCCTGAAATCTTTAATTGCCCACCTGCACGGGCAGGCATTTCCGCGCCTGCGCTTTGGGGTCGGTGCGCCCCGGAACCCGGCGGTGCAGATTGATTTCGTGCTGGGACGCTTTGGAAAGAGCGAGCAGGCGGAAGTAGACGACGGCATCGAGCGGGCGGTCGCCGCTTTAGAGCTGTGGCTGTCTGAAGGCATTCAGCCCGCGATGAACCAGTTCAACCGGCTCTAAGGCCCAGGGTTTGGGGGCGGACGGCGGTTGACCAGGCCGACTGCGAGCAGGACCAATGCCGCGCCGCCGACCGTAAAAGCCGTAATTTTGTCGCCCAAGAAATACGCGCCTAAAAGCGCCCCGGCGACCGGCTGGATAAACAAAAAGACCGACATTTCGCTGGCATCGCACTTGTCGAGAATGCTGAACCAGATCAAGTAGCCAAGTACGGTGCAGGGGATAATTAAATACAGCAGAGACCACAAGGCGCTTGCCGGCGGCAAAGTCAGCGGATGGCCGGACGCGATTTGACGAGTCAGCTCATACGCCGAAAACGGGGCGAGCGCCACCGCGCCGCTCAGCATTTGATACGTCACCACCGACAGCGGTGGGTACCGGGCCAAGAGGTTCTTGCCGACAATGCTCGACGACGCCTCAAACGCCAGCGCCAGTGCAATCAGCAGGTTCCCCTGCGCCGAGTGCGAGAACGACTGGATCGTAAAGCCGTTCGCGATGATGAGATATACCCCGGCCAGCCCTAAGCCGATGCCGAACAGCTTTGTTCGGGGCAACGCTTCGCCTAAGAAAAAGAACGCCAGCACCGACAGGAACACGGTCTCGGTCGCGTGCAGCAGCGCAAAATTTGAGGCCGTCGTCAGCCGCAGGCCCTGATAGGCAAGAAGATAGGTCAGCGCCAGTCCCAGTACCCCCATCGCCCAGAAGACGCCCCAGTCGCGCTTTGCGACTCGCAAATCTACTTTGCGCCACAAGGCAATCGCGTACATTAACAGAGCGGCGACCGAGAAGCGCGTGAACGCGAGTGTCATGGGGAGAACGGAATGAAGGGCGATTTTTGCGGCCAGCGAGGAGCCGGCCCAGAGAAGATTGATGCCAACGAGCAGCAAAAAAACAAGAAGAGACATTCGACCCGAAACGATTTTCCCGGATACGGCCCTGCCGGCTGCCGTGCCGTCCACAAGTTTTGACGGCTCCGACCGTTCCATGCGTTTATTCTAGCCGCTGCACCGGGTCAAGTCAATCGGCATCTTGGGTTGGGGGTTAATACCGGGTTACAATCCGCTGAAACTTCTTTGGAACTATCGGGGGGAAGTGCGCGTAGAAAAGGGGCGCATGTCCTCCTTTTCTTGATCCGCGTTTCTCGCGGCGCCTGGGTTCCAAACGCTTTGCCGCGTTCGGCCCAGGCTTTTTTTTGCCGTATTTCAGGCGCGAAGCAGCTTGCGGTTCCGCAGGAGCATCCGCTGCTGCTCGAAGATGTAGGCGACGATCTCTTCGCGGTCTTCTTCGGTCAAATGGGGCGGACCGAGGAACCGCAGGCGGATCAAATAAATCCGGGCGAGGCCCTGAGTCGCGACCCGGCAGTCAAGCGCGTCCGATTCAACGTCCAGCAAATCGCCCTGGCGGCCTGCCGGGACACGGACCAGAACGCGCAGGCCGCTTGGAACCGGCTTGCCGGAGGCCAGCAGTGCGCCGCCGCCGGAGAGGTTGACCAGACGCGCGGGGATCGGCGGGGTGCTGCCGGACTCGCCGCGCACCCGGAAGGTCGTCGGAGACTGCAAGGGCAGCCGGTAGAAATCGCGCCGCTGAACTTTGGTCACGATGCGCGGGCGGATGACGGCAAGCGTTCCAGCCTTCGCCGGGCCGACCACGCGGGTCTCGCACTGGTACAGGTTATCGCCGCAGACAAACGACAGCGTGAGCGCCGTTCGGGGCGGCAGGGCGGAAGAAAGCGCAGGGGCGCTCTCCTCGGCGTGGGAGACCGTCTGCGGGCTTTCCAGCAGAATGCGCCGCAGGCCGACCGCCTTCACACGCGCTTCATAAAACCCGACCCCAGCACCCGCGTGGCTTGTCTCGGCGTGCAGGCGAACGGTATCGCCCACGTCCGGCAGCGGGGCCTGGCTGCGGTCCGTGTCCCGTACCGCACTCCGGCGCCACTGCCAGAAGGTCCGGCCTGACTCCTGCCGCCGGGGCCGGCTTGTTACTTCTCGCTCTTCTCGTGTGAATGTGTCCAAAGTCCCAGTCTTTCTTCGGCGGCCTGTGCGGTCAGCATTTCGGTCGCCGCCGCGTGTTCGAGCTGCGCCATGCTGCCTTCTTGGCGGGTGTCGCCGGTTTCAATAAATGTCACCAGCGCCGCCGACTCCTGAGCCAGCAGGTTTGTGGACAGCATCCGGTGCAGGTGCGGCAGCTTGTAGGCGGCGGGCGGCGAAACCTCAGCGACAAACTCCGCCAGCGCCTGCGCTTCGGCGCTCAGCTTCTTTGCGTCGTCGTAATACTGCTCGCGGGTGCTTTTGCCGGCGGCGAAGGCGGATCGCGACGCCGAGAGTGTGCTGGAAAGCGTCTCGGCCCGGTTCTTGACAATCCCGATTGCCAGGGCGTAGCCGCCCGGCCCGCTGTCCTTCAGGACGTCCAGGCAGTCGGTGTACCGGGCTTCGGCGGCATAAAGCTGGGCAAGCTGGGCGTCCGCCCGGTGGATTCCCGGTGACAGGGCCGACGCGGCTTTGTATTCGGCTTCCGCGCCGCTCAAATCACCGCTGTTCCAAAGATCATCGGCCAGGCTGATATGAACCGCCGGGTCGTTCGGCGACTGTTCCAGGGCAGCCCGGTCGCGCACGAGTGTCCCGGACGACGTTCCCGTTTGCTGATCTAATTCCGACAAAAACTGCTGCACCGGCACACTGTCCGGCGCGACTTCAAGGGCGCGGCGGGCTTCGTCGAGCGCCCGGTCGCTCAGGCCGTCTTTCCGGTACGCCTGGGCGAGTTTCAGGCGCGGCACGACCGACAAAGGCGCTCCGTTGACCGCCTGCCGGTAGAGAGCGATGGCGCTGACGGCATCCCCTCCGTCGAGCGCGGCGTCGCCTTTTGCCAGCAGCGGCTGTATCGCCGTTATATCTTCGGTTTTCGGCGGCCGTTTCTTTACAATGCTCGCGGGCGGGATCGGCGCAGGCGTCGGCGCAACAGGTTCCGGCAGAGCCGTCGGCGGCGCTGGAATAACGCGCGGCGGCAGGGCGGCGATTTGCACCGGCGGCTTCGGCACGTCTGGCTTGATTGGGGCAGGGATATTCGGCAGCGGCATCGCCGCGGAGATATTCGGCGCGAGAACAGCCTTCGACATAGCCGCGACTTTCTGCGGCGTCTCGTTCGCAGACTGCGGCAGCGGGACAGCGGGAGCGTGAATAGGCACAGCTATTTTGGGCGGCAGTGCGGCTTTCGGCGGCGCAGAAGCGGCAGGCGGCGGCAGCGGAACCTGAGCGACTTTCACCTGAGCGACTTTCACCGGGACAGTCGGCAGCGGCGCGGCGGGGGGCGTCTGCGGCAGCACAATCCGTATCGGACGCGCGTCTGAAGGCACATACGGCGAGGGAGCCGCCTGCGCGGTTTGAGTCGGCAGAGGAAGCGGTGCGGGCGCAGGCTTAATCAGCGGCAGCGGCTTAGGCGGCAAGGGCGTGGGAGCTACCGGCGCGGCAGCCACGGGAACCGGCGCGGCAGCCACGGGAACCGGCGCGGCAGCCACGGGAACCGGCGCGGCAGCCACGGGAACCGGCGCGGCAGCCACGGGAACCGGCGGCGTTTCCCGTGTCAGCAGATCCGCTGCCGGGGCGGTGGAAATGGGAGTGGTCGGCGCAGGAGGATTATCGGCGACGGTGGCGTAGTTGACGGGGTGCGCCAGCGAGTCGGCCACCTGCGACTCCAGCGCATGAACGCCGAACTCGCGGTTTGTGCCGGTCCAGTCGAAGGTCCGGGCGGCAGGCGCGGTTTCAACCAGCTCCACATGGGTCATGTCGGCGATACGGCCAGGGCTGACGACCGCGTAGAAGCTCGCGCCAAGCGCACGCGCCAGGGTCATTCGGCCTGCATCATTTGTGGGGGCGCTGACAAGCCATTCCGGGTGAGTCTTCTCGGCGGACGCCCGCTGGATTGCCGCCGACTCCGGGTCGTAAGTCAGCACCTGCACCCGGCTGTCGAGGCGCAAACGGGTCCGCAGGTCTACCAGGGCCGCCACATCGCCGGGGGTCGCCGGGTACAGCAAAACTGTCGGCAGGAGCGCTTTAGCCGGGGCGGCAGAGGCGGGCGCACCCGCAAAGCCAAGCAGCGCCAGCGCCGCCGCGCTGAAGATTAAGGCTGGCTTTGCTGGCAAATCTGGAGTCCTGTCTGGCAGGCGGCAAGGCCGCGCTGGGCCGTTTCCACATCACGCCCAGCGGCGATCTGGGTCTGGTACGACCGGATCGCGCTTTGATACGCCTGCCGCGCCTGGGAATACGAGCCGGCTTCCTGCAAAGAAAGCGCCCGCTGCTGGTAAGTCTCGCCCTGCCCGCTGTCACCCGCGCCGCTGGCCGAAATCGAAGGCGCGGCATTGGAGTTTGTGCCTGCTGTATCGGTGTCATGGGACTGATGGACCGTGATGCGGATATGCGAGGACAAATCCGACGAATACGGGCTTGCGCTCGGTGCAGGTACATTGCCGAAGCTGCCGACCACCACCGTATGGCGCGGCACGGGAGCAGCCGCCGGCCCGGTCAGCACCGACGGCGCAATGCCCGGCGGCAGAGAAATGGGAGCCGGGGCGACGCCGCCGGGAATACCGGAGTTAGACCCCACCGGCGGCAGGGCGGCCAGGCGCAGCGGCGGCAGGTCCATCCCGCGTGACCGGCGGGCGGCGGCAGAACGCGGCACCGAGGGCAGACTCCACAGAGGCGACCCGGCCCCGGCAGGCGCGGAAGACGAGCCGGAATAAGGCGCGGGAACATGACCGGCAAACGGGTCACGCGCCGTAATCACCGGCGGAGTATAGGCGGGAACCGAGAAGTTCGCGCGTCCCGGCAGCATCACGACCGGCGGCAGGGAAGCCGTCCTCTGTGTCCCGTTCAGCCCCAACTGAGCGGCGGAGACCGGCGGCGGGGCGGCGGGGACTGTCACGGGATAAGTCTTAACAGCAGCGTCCGCCTGCGCCCATGGATGCGTCAGCAGCAGGCCGCCGAGCAGCACAGCCGCCGTCGCCGCCCCGGCGGCATAGATCGGCCGACGCTGCGGGTCAATTTGCGTTAAACTGGCTGGAAGCGGAGTCGCCGAGAGCGCGGAAAACCGCTTGCCGAGCGTCGGCCCCAGCTTCAGAAACACCGGCGGCAGCCACTGATGGGCGGCTGGCGGGGCGGTCGCCCGGACATGGACCCCGCGCCGAAGCTGTTCCAGCTTCTGGGCATCAGCCTGGCTTTCCGGGTTCAGCGACAGCACGGACTCAAAGTGATGGATCGCTTTGTCATCCTCGCCCCTCTTCTCGTACAGCGTGCCGAGCAGGGAATGGGCGGTCGTCGAGTTGGGATTGAGCGAAAGCGCGGCCTCGCAGGCGGTAATCGCAGCGTCGTGGTTGCCGGCCTGGTTGTGCCAGAACGCCATGTCCAGCAGGCGTGTCAGCTTCTCGACCTCTTCGTCGGATTGATGCAGCGGCAGGTCCTGAATGGACAGCATCATGGTCCGGTAGCCGGAATTAATCTTCGTGCCGCATTCTTTGCAGTATTTGCTGTCCACAGAATTGCCCGTGTTGCAGTCTTGGCAGTACACTCGCCGTACCTCACTCCGTCAAAAGTTCTACCTTAAGAGTATCACACTTGCCGGAGTTTGTCAAGAAAGAAGCACTGGGTTTAAGGCTTGGTTTAAGATGCGGCGCTTCTCCGGTAAGTGTGCTGTATGAACTCGACTACCGAAGACGTACTGAAATTCCTAAACTTTCCCGACCTCGACCTCGGCACCACGCCGCTTGATTTAGAAATGCTGCAAGACCCGGCCCTGACCCGCGAGCTGACCACCCGCCTGCTTTCCGGCCCGCTGCCGTCGGACGAAAGCCGGGCGGCAGCAAACGCCTTGAAGGGCCGATTAGACGACGCCGACTGGAACGCGGTTTCGTCGGCCATGCAGGGCCGTGTCCGGCTGACCGACGCCCTCTTCGATACGTCCGCCGAAGACGCGGCAAAGATGAACTCCTAAGATGAACTCCTAAGATGAACTCCTAAGATGAACTCCTAAACCGCCGATGCCGACAATCCAAGCCATCTTCTTCGACATCGGCGACACGCTTGTTTTTGACGACCCGCCGCTCAAAGACCGTGTTGTTTCAGCCGCGCGGTCTGTTGGAGTGACGCTTGACCCGGCCCGTTTGCCGGAAGCGTTCCGCGCTGCCGAAGCATTTGCCGTCGCGCGTTATGTCGCCGGCATTGCCTGGGACGCGCCCGGCTCCTTCCGCGAGACAGTGCGCGTTCTCTGGTCTGTGCTGGGCCTGCCGCCGCTCAGTGACAAAGACTGGGCGGCATTTGCCTCCGCATTTGCGTCGCTGCCGTTCACACGCTCCGTCCCGCCGGAAGCGTTCACGCTGCTGAACGAACTCAAGCGGCGCGGGTTCGTGCTGGGTGCAATCTCCGATTGGGAAGACACGCTTCCTGAAGTGCTTTCCGAACTTGGCCTGCTGGATTATTTTGACGCACTCTCGATTTCCTCCGTTGTCGGCGTGACCAAGCCGGACGCGCTGATGTTTGAGGACGCGCTGGCCCAAGTCCATTTGCCCCCGGACGCCTGTCTCCACGTCGGCGACTGGTACGAGATGGACGCGGCAGGCGCAACAGCGGCCGGCATGTCTGCCCTGCTGTTCGACTGGGCCGAACGCTTCCCTCATGCCGACTGCCCGCGCGTCACAGATTGGCAGGCGCTGACAGAGCATTTACTGACGCTGCCTGCGCCGGGTGAGAGATAGGCCAAGCAAACACAGAAGAAGGGCGAACACAAGGTTCGCCCCTACCGGGTTCAAGATGGAATTGATGTAGGGCACGAACCTTGTGTTCGCCCTCTTAATTTCAGCGTGGGAATAGCATGGTAGGAACTATAGATACGCCAGCGTCCGCCGACCAGCCCGATTTACGAGGTGTTTGAGGCATAAACAAGAAGACCCGGCCTTTTAAGGCCAGGTCTTCTTGTTTATGTTTCTAGTACGGCCAGGCCCAGTCGCGGATTTCGGGCATGTCTTCGCCGTACTGACGAACATAGACCGTGTGCTCCTGCAATCGGTCGCGCATCTCTTGGCGCAGACCCGCCGCACGGTAGCCAAGTGACGGGACGCGGTCTATGACGTCTTGAACGAGATGGAACCGGTCCAGATCGTTTAAGACAACCATGTCAAACGGCGTCGTGGTCGTGCCTTCTTCCTTGAAGCCGCGCACATGGATGTTGTCGTGGTTGGTCCGGCGATAAGTCAGGCGGTGGATCAAGTACGGATAGCCGTGGTAGGCAAAGATAATCGGCTTGTCCGGCGTGAATAGCGTGTCGAAGTCTTTGTCGCTGATACCGTGCGGGTGCTCCGTCTGCGGCTGCAATGTCATCAAATCCACCACGTTGATGACGCGGATTTTCAGGTCAGGCAGGTTCTTTCGCAGAATGTCCACGGCGGCTAGTATCTCTAAAGTCGGCACGTCGCCCGCGCAGGCCATGACGACGTCCGGCTCACCGCCTTTGTCGGTCCCCGCCCATTCCCAGATGCCTAGCCCTGCCGTGCAGTGCCGCACGGCGTCGGCCATCGGCAGGTACTGAAGTTCCGGCTGCTTGCCGGCGACAATGACATTAATGTAGTTGCGTGAGCGCAGGCAGTGGTCGGCCACCGACAGCAGGCAGTTCGCGTCCGGCGGCAGATACACGCGGACAATGCTGGCTTTCTTGTTCAGCACATGGTCAATAAAGCCGGGGTCTTGGTGCGAAAATCCGTTGTGGTCCTGCCGCCAAACATGCGAGGTCAGCAAATAATTCAGCGACGCGATAGGCCGCCGCCACGGGATATGATGGCAGGCTTCCAGCCATTTGGCGTGCTGGTTAAACATCGAATCCACAATATGGATGAACGCCTCGTAGCAGGAGAAGAAGCCATGCCGCCCTGTCAGCAAGTACCCTTCCAGCCAGCCTTCAATCGTCGTCTCGCTGAGGATCTCCATCACCCGGCCATCAGGCGATAAGTCAGCGTCGTCATCGGGCCGCGCTTCCGTGTCCCACGCCCGTCCTGTTGCCTTTAGCACGGCTTCCAAGCGGTTCGAGTTGTTCTCATCGGGTGCCAGCACCCGGAAGTTTCGAGTTTCGGCGGTTGCCGCCATGACGTCGCGCAGGTAGCCGCCGAGAACGCGCGTAGACTCGCCGATAGTTGTTCCCGGCTTGTCAACCGGAACCGCGTAAGTGCGGAAGTCCGGCAGGGGCAGGTCGCGCAGAAGCTGGCCGCCGTTCGCGTGCGGGTTCGCGCCCATGCGCCGGTTCCCGGCCGGGGCCAGCGCGGCGAGTTCGGGCCTCAGTCGCCCCGTGTCATCGAACAGTTCTTCGGGATGGTAACTTTTCATCCATTCTTCAAGCTGCGCCACATGCTCCGGCGTCTTCATGTCGGCAATCGGGACCTGATGCGAGCGCCAGGAGCCTTCGGTCTTCTTGCCGTCCACGAACTTCGGCCCGGTCCAGCCTTTCGGGGAGCGCAGGACAATCATCGGCCACTGCGGCCTTGTCACGTCCCCTATCTCGCGGGCGTTCTTTTGGATTGCGCGTATCTCTTGAACGACTACCTCTAATGTCTGCGCCATTGCCTGATGCATGGTCTCTGGGTCATCGCCCTCGACAAAGAACGGCTTGTAGCCGTAGCCGACCATCAGGCTTGTCAAGGCTTCGTCGCCGATCCGGGCCAGCACGGTCGGGTTCGCGATCTTGAAGCCGTTGAGGTGCAGGATCGGCAGCACCGCGCCGTCGGTCGCCGGGTCCAGAAACTTGTTGGAGTGCCAGCTTGCCGCCAGCGGCCCGGACTCCGCCTCGCCGTCGCCGATGACGCACAGGGCGATCAGCTCTGGGTTATCGAACACCGCACCGTAGGCATGGGACAGCGAGTAGCCCAGCTCCCCGCCCTCGTTGATTGAGCCGGGCGTGTCGGGCGCGTCGTGGCTGGGGATGCCGCCAGGGAACGAAAACTGCTTGAACAGCTTCTGGATGCCTGCTTCGGTCTGCGGAATGTCGGGATAGAATTCAGAATAAGAGCCTTCCAGATAGGTATTCGCCACCATGCCCGGCCCGCCGTGTCCGGGTCCGCAGACATAGATGGCGTTTAAATCGTACTTCTTAATGAGCCGGTTCATGTGAACATAAATGAAGTTCAGGCCCGGCGTCGTCCCCCAGTGTCCCAAAAGGCGCGGCTTGGTGTCTTCGCGCGACAAGGGCTGCTTCAAGAGGGGATTGTCCATGAGGTAAATCTGTCCGACGGACAGATAGTTTGCGGCCCGCCAGTAGGCGTTCATCAGTTGCAGTTCATCGGGCGTGAGCGTATCGGTCGGCGTGAGCGTGTCGGTCGGCGTGAGCGTGTCGGTCGGCGTGAGCGTGTCGGTCATGCGTGGCTCCTAAAGGGCTGAAAATCTCGGATTGAAAATCCGGTTTTTGAAGAGAAGAGGGCGAACACAAGGTTCGCGCCCTACAATTCGTCTCTGCTCCTGACCCCGTAGGGGCGAACCTTGTATTCGCCCTCTTCTCGAAGTCCTCGGTTAGTTTCTCCGTCTTTGAACGCCTCATGGGCGTCTTAGCCTACCATTCTGTTCGCTCATTCCCTACCCTCATGTTCCACGATTTTCCACGCCTGAAACAACGCCGCCGAATTCCACCGACAGCAAAAATGCGCCAATTTTGAGACAGCCGGCAAATGTTTTTTGGCACTACTGAAGTCTGCTGTATCGTAAAAATCTGATTTTCAGCGGCAAGCTTTGCCCCGGTGCCTTATCGTACACCTCAATACGATTTGCGCTTTGACTTGACTTCACGCCGATCTTATGACATACTATAGTCATCTGTGAATTGGAACACAACCAAAGCGACAGCCATAAAGGCTGCCGCTTTTTTTGTTGTCTGCTCTAGAAACGGCCTTATTCTGTATGCTGCAACGCTTTTTTTCCTACTACCGGCCTCACCGACGCTTATTCCTATTGGACTTCTTCTGCGCCGTGCTGTCCGGCCTGCTGGAGCTTGTCTTTCCCCTCGCAGTCAAAGGCTTTGTAGACCGCCTGCTGCCGTCCCAAAACTGGGGCCTAATTCTGGGCGCAACGGCAGGCCTGCTGGCGATTTATGGGGTCAATACGGGCCTTCAATATATCGTCAACTACTGGGGGCATGTGCTGGGCATCTCGCTTGAAACCGAGATGCGGCGCAAGATTTTCGACCACTTGCAAAAGCTGTCGTTTCGGTTCTATGACAACCAGAAAACCGGGCGGTTAGTGGCGCGGGTGACGAAAGATTTGGAAGATGTCGGGGAAGTGGCGCACCACGGGCCGGAAGATGCGTTTATCGCCGTGATGACATTCTTAGGCTCGTTTGCGCTGATGTTCACATTGAACGCCAAGCTCGCCCTCATTACGGGGCTGGTCGTGCCGCCGATGATGTGGATTTCGACCCGCTACGGGCGGGCGATGACCCAGAACATGCGGACCCTGTTCGGACAGGTCGGCGACTTCAACGCGCGAATTGAGGAAAATGTCGGCGGCATCCGGGTCGTGCAGGCGTTCGGCAACGAAAACCATGAGCGAGCTTTGTTTGCCGAAGACAACGCCCGTTACCGGGCGACGAAGTTGAATGCGTACTTGCTCATGTCCAAAAGCATGTCGCTTTCGTATATGACCATGCGGCTGGTGCAGGTCCTCGTGATGATTACGAGCGCGTATTTCGTTCTGCATCATCAGCTCACCATCGGCGGCTTTACCGGCTTCCTGCTCCTCACCAATGTCTTCTTCCGGCCCGTCGAGAAGATCAACGCTGTCTTAGAAACCTATCCCAAAGGCATCGCCGGCTTCAAGCGCTACACGGAACTCTTGGACACCGAACCCGACATCGCCGACCTGCCGGGCGCTGTGGACGCCGGACATCTGCGCGGCGCAATCCAGTTCCAGAGCGCGACGTTCGGCTATACCGAGCATAAAACAGTCCTGCGCGACATCAACCTCTCCATCTATCCCGGCGAGATGGTCGCGTTTGTCGGGCCGAGCGGGGCGGGCAAAACAACCCTCTGTTCCCTGCTGCCGCGCTTCTATGACCTCGACGGCGGACGAATCACGATTGACGGCGTGGACATCACGCAGATGACGCTGGCGTCGCTTCGCCGCAACATCGGCATCGTTCAGCAGGACGTGTTCTTGTTCGCCGGCACCATCCGTGAGAATATCGCCTATGGCAAGCTCGGCGCATCCGACGCCGAGATTTGGGACGCCGCCCGCCGTGCCCGCCTCGACGACATGATCTCTGTCCTGCCCGACGGCCTCGATACGCTCACCGGCGAACGCGGCGTCAAACTCTCTGGCGGCCAGAAACAGCGCATGGCGATTGCCCGGATGTTTTTAAAGAACCCGCCCATTCTGATCTTGGATGAAGCGACCTCGGCGCTGGACACCGAAACCGAGCGGGCCATTCAAGCGTCACTGGCAGAACTCGCGGTCGGGCGCACCACACTGGTCATCGCCCACCGCCTCGCGACCATCCAAAACGCGGATCGCATTGTTGTGGTGGATGAAACTGGAGTCGCCGAACAAGGCCGCCATGACGAACTAGTGCGGGCTTCGGGAATCTACCAGCGTCTGCATGAGGCGCAGTTCAGCCGGTAGAAGCACCGCGAGATGCCGTCAGTGCAGGAACGGTGAGATATGTTGCCATTCCTCTTGTGTCAGCAGTCGGTCACCGTCTGCGTTTTTGTAGAGGATTTTTGGCCCTTTCAGCACGAACACACGCGGGCAGTTCGTAACGCCGTATTGGCTGGCGACGGTCGAATTGGAGTCCAAGAGCGGCGTACCAGGAAAACCTGTTTCTCGAACAAACTCTTTGGCATCTGCGGGACTGATTGAGAAAATCGCGATAAGATTTGGATTATGGCGGGACGTGAGCGCGGCGAGTTTCTGCGCCGTCTGCCGGCAATTCCCGCAGGGACAGAAAAAGCACAACACGACAGGCTTGTCCGTTTGCAGAGCGCTGTAGTCTGAGAACGATGCCAGAGCATTGTTCTGAGCCAGTGCCGACAATTGTGGGTAAGCCGGTGGGAGTGAGTAAGAATAAGTGTGAACAAGGGCGGCAAAAGCGACAACAAGAAGCACTAGCAGCCCAGATAATAGTTTGGTTTTCATTTGCATTTGTTGAGGAAAGAAGCCGCCTCAAACAATTGTTCGAGGCGGCTTGGAGGTGCCCTGAAACTCCTGGAAGGTTTCCTATGCTGCTGGCAGAGTTAGTTGCAGCATTGCATCGCGTCCTGATAACCGCTTTGAAATGAGCCTACGCATACCTGCATAGCATGAGGAACAATGCCACGGCTGGACCCAGCTCGGAGAGGCGGCGGCGGCGGTGCCTTTTTCATATATATGTACGAGGAGTTGGCATAAATCTCCCAGTTGCTATCGCCGCTTACAATCTATTTCAAAAGTGACGGTTTCTGCGAAAGCTTGTGCCAGCGTCGAAACCAGAGCATCGCGGTCGCCAATTTGACCATCGCCAGATAGCGGTCGGCCAGCTTATCGTAACGCACCAG
>JAABUQ010003378.1_pt1 | contig 29347 bp, 19 predicted proteins | sample 5560001 | NCBI WGS metagenome assembly JAABUQ01 (sample SAMN10711888, study PRJNA513371) | rock metagenome | isolation source: Antarctica rocks | place: Antarctica: Victoria Land, Finger Mt nord | collected 2015-12-18 | reverse complement strand
CGGCGTCGGGTCGAGATGAAGTGGGCGACGTGCTGATTGAGGATGGCCGCTTTGTCGAACGCATGACCCAGGCCGGCGAAACGGTTATCGACGTCTCGGGCTTCGTCGTGGCGCCAGGCTTCGTCGACTTGCACTGCCACCTGCGCGAGCCGGGCTACGAGGACGCCGAAACCATCTCGACTGGCACGCGCGCTGCCGCGGCGGGCGGATTCACCACGGTGTGTGCCCTGGCCGACACCAGGCCGAGCACCGACACTGGATCGGACGTCGAAGCGCTGCTGACCCAGGCACTCCGCGACGCGGTCGTGCGAGTGCTGCCCATGGGCACGACCACGAAGCAGCGCGACGGTCAGGAGTTGTCCGAGATGGCGGACATGGCCGACGTAGGTGCCGTCGCGTTTTCGGACGATGGCCGCGCCGTCCGCTCGGTTAGGCTGATGCGCCACGCTCTCGAATACTCGCTGCTGGTCGAACGGCCAATCTCCAGCCACGCCCAGGACCCTGACCTGGCGGAAGGCGGAGTGATGCACGAGGGCCCACTGTCAACCGTCCTGGGGCTGAAGGGCATCCCGCGCGAGGCCGAGGAGGTCGCCGTCGGACGCGACCTGGCCCTGGCGCGCCTGACCGGCGGGCGCCTGCATCTGGCCCACCTGAGCACGGCCGGCGCGGTGGCTCAGATTCGTCGGGCGAAGGCGGCCGGGGTACGGGTCACGGCCGAAGTGGCGCCCCACAACCTGACGCTGTCGGAGGTCGCTGTCACCGACCGCCCCTACAACACCAACGCCCGCACTGATCCGCCGCTGCGCTCGGCCGAGGACGCCGGCGCGCTCCTGGAGGGCCTGCGCGACGGCACCATCGACTGCATCGTTTCGGACCACTCGCCGCGCCGCTGGGTAGACAAGGCGTGTGAGTTCGACCAGGCCCTGCCTGGGATCTCCGGGCTCGAGACGGCTTTCGGGCTGCTGATGCGTCTGGTACACGGCCAGAGTCTGACGCTGACCGAGCTCGTCGCCGCGCTGACCCACCGGGCCGCTTCGGCGTGGGATCTGCCTTACGGCACACTTGCACCAGGCGCGCCAGCAGACGTGGTGGTGCTGGACCCCGATCAGGTCTGGGTGGTCGATCCTGAGCGTTTCCTGTCCAAAGGCAAGAACTCACCCCTGGGCGGCCAGACGCTCCGCGGCACGGTCCTGCTGACACTCGCCCAGGGCGCCATCGCCTACCGCAACGGCCTATGAGCGATCGGCACGAAGCCGCGCTGGCGATCGAGGATGGCTCGGTCTTTGTCGGCGAGCCGTTCGGGGCTTTGACAACCGTCGCAGCCGAAGTTGTCTTCAACACGGGCATCACCGGCTACCAGGAAATCGCGACGGACCCGTCGTACCGTGGTCAGATGGTGGTCATGACCCATCCCCAGATCGGCAACTACGGCGTGGCCGACTCGGGCGACGAATCGGTGCGACCCTGGATCGCCGGGTTGATCGTGCGCGAGCTGGCGCAGCAGCCACACCACTGGGAATCGCGTATGCGCCTGGAGGACTTTCTGAAGAAGTGGGACGTACCGGGCCTGCAGGGAATCGACACCCGCGCCCTGGTGCGTCGGTTGCGGGAATCAGGTACGCAGCGAGGCGTCGTAGAGCACAGCCGTCCAGGTGGATTCACACCGCACGACCTGGAGGGGCTGCGCGAGGCCGCGCGCCGCGCGCCGTCGGTTTCGCAGCTCGAGCTGGTGTCTGGCGTGAGCGACGTGCTCCCCCACCTAGGCACGAGCAGTGACGTGGCCCTGGTCGACTGCGGCTCGAAGTGGAACATCCTGCGCTCGCTCGAACGCCGCGGCGTACGACCGCAGGTCTACGCCTGGGACACGTCGGCCGCCGAGATCCTCGAAAGCAAGCCCAGCGCCGTCCTGTTCTCGAACGGGCCGGGGGACCCAGCTAAGCTCCCAACCGTCGTAGCGGAGCTCAGGAAGCTGATCAGCTCAGGCACGCCGGTCATGGGCATCTGCCTCGGCCATCAGCTGCTCGGGCTGGCCGCTGGCGCGACGACCAACCGTCTGCCGTATGGCCACCATGGCGGCAACCACCCGGTGCGCGACCTTCGCACCGGGCGGGTGACCATCACCACCCAGAACCACGAATTTCAGGTCATGGCCGAGTCCATCCCCGCCGCGAGCGGCTTCGAAGTCTCGCAGGTCAACCTGAATGACGGCTCCGTCGAGGGCCTCCGTCACCGCGAGCTGCCCGTGTTCTCGGTTCAGTACCACCCCGAAGGCTGCCCAGGCCCCCAGGACAGCCAGCGCCTGTTCGACGAATTCCTCTCGATGACCACGTGAAGGTCCTGGTCATCGGCTCTGGGCCGATCATCATCGGCCAGGCCGCAGAATTCGACTACGCGGGTACTCAGGCCTGCCGGGCGCTCAGAGAAGAGGGTCACACGACCGTCCTCGTCAACTCGAACCCGGCCACGATCATGACCGACCCCGGTGTAGCCGACCGCACGTACGTGGAGCCGCTCACGCCCGAGTTCGTGGAGCTGGTCATCGAGCGCGAGCGCCCCGACGCCCTGCTGGCTGGCCTGGGTGGTCAGACAGGGCTCAATCTGGCCGTGCAGCTGGCCGATCTCGGCGTACTGGCGCGCTATCAGGTCCAGATCCTGGGCACCCCCGTCGAGTCGATCCGCACAGCCGAGGACCGCGAGCTCTTCAAGAACCTGCTCGAACAGATTGGCGAGCCGGCTGCCGAAAGCGTCGTCGCCCACAACGTTGAAGAGGCTGAGGCGTTCGCCGAGCAGATCGGCCTCCCCCTCATCATCCGTCCCGCCTTTACGCTGGGTGGCACAGGCGGCGGTACGGCGTTCACGCTTGAACAGCTCCGCACCATCACCGCTTCCGGCGTTGCCGCCAGTCCCGTAGGCCAGGTGCTGGTCGAACGCTCGCTGCTGGGCTGGAAGGAGATCGAGTACGAGGTGATGCGGGATGCCGGCGACACCTGCATCACCATCTGCAATATGGAGAACTTCGATCCGATGGGCGTCCACACCGGGGACTCCATCGTCGTCGCGCCGTCGCAGACGCTCTCCGACCAGGAGTATCAGATGCTCCGCTCGGCTGCGCAGCGCATCATCCGCGCCCTGGGCGTGATCGGCGGCTGCAACGTGCAGTTCGCACTTGATCCCTCCTCCAGGAACTATGCGGTGGTTGAAGTGAATCCGCGCGTGAGCCGCTCGTCGGCCCTGGCCTCCAAGGCGACCGGCTATCCCATCGCCCGGGTCACGGCCAAGATCGCGGTGGGCAAACGCCTGCACGAGATTCCGAACGCGGTCACGCGACGCACGACGGCTGCCTTCGAGCCTTCGCTGGACTATCTGGTGGTGAAAATCCCGCGCTGGCCGTTCGACAAGTTTCCGGACGGCGATCGCGGCCTCGGCACCCAGATGAAGTCCACTGGCGAGGCCATGGCCATCGACCGGTCCTTCGAGGCGGCGCTGCAAAAGGCGGTGCGCTCGCTCGAGCTCCGCCACCGCGATCTGCTTTGGGAAGACCCCACCTGGTCGGCGGCCGACCTCGAGCGCCTGATCCGCCAGCCGAACGACCTGCGCCTGTGGGCACTCATGGCTGCCCTGCGGCGCGGCGACACCCCCGAGATCCTGGCCGAGTGGTCGGGCATCGATGCGTTCTTCCTGCACAAGATGCGCAACCTCGTCGACTGCGAGCAGAAGCTGCTCCAGGCGCCGGAGCTCACGCCCGCCCTTGCCCGCCGCTCCAAGCGCCTGGGCTTCTCGGATCGGCAGATGGGCACGCTGCTGGACGAGATGCCGGAGCGCATTCGCGATCGACGGCGCGACTGGAACGTGCTGCCCACATACAAAATGGTCGACACCTGCGCTGCCGAATTCGAAGCCGTCACCCCGTACTTTTACGGCACCTTCGAGTCGGAAAACGAAGCGCCTGCCCTGTCTGGACCGAAGGTGGTCGTGCTTGGCTCGGGGCCTATCCGCATCGGCCAGGGCATCGAGTTCGACTACGGCTCAGTCCGCAGCGCGGTCGCCCTGCGCGAGATGGGCGTGCAGAGCATCATGATCAATTCGAACCCTGAGACGGTGAGCACCGACTTCGATACCTCGAGCCGACTGTACTTCGAGCCGCTGGACGAAGAGTCGGTGCGCGACGTGCTGGAGAACGAGACGCTCAACGGGGAGCGGCCGCGGGTCCTGGCGCAGGTCGGTGGCCAGACCGCCATCAATCTGGCCGAGCCGCTGGCGCAGGCTGGCTATGCGCTGGTGGGCTCGGACGTGCGCGCGATCGACCTGGCCGAGGACCGCGATCTGTTTGGCGATCTGCTCGATCATCTTGGGATTCCCATGCCGCCGGGCGGCATCGTTGGAACGCCCGACGAGGCCGTTGCTATCGCCGAACAGCTTGGCTACCCGGTCCTGGTGCGCCCGTCATTCGTCCTGGGTGGTCGGGCGATGGAGATCTGTCGCGGGGCAGAAGAGCTGCGGGCGTTCGCGGCCGTGGCCAAGGATATTTCGGGCAAGAAGCCGCTTCTGGTCGACAAGTACCTTGAGGGCATCGAGATCGAAGCCGACGCCATCTGCGACGGAGCCGACGTGCTCATTCCGGGCATCATGGAGCACGTCGAGCGTGCTGGCGTGCACTCCGGCGACAGTATCGCGCTGTATCCGGCCCAGTCACTCAGCCCCGACCTGGTCGAGACCATCGTGCGGCATACGACTGACCTGGGCCGAGCTCTCGGCGTCGTCGGGCTCTTCAACATTCAGTACGTCGTGTTCGAAGGCGGCGTGTACGTGATCGAAGTTAATCCGCGCAGTAGCAGAACGGTGCCGTTCCTGTCGAAGGTGACGGGTGTACCGATGGTCGACCTGGCGGTTCAGGCTGGGCTCGGACGACGTCTCGCGGAGAGCGCCTATGGTGTGGGTCTGTGGCCTGCCCAGCCGCTGGTCGCGGCCAAGGCGCCGGTGTTTTCGATGTCTAAGCTGACCAGCGTGGACACGTACCTCGGACCCGAAATGAAGTCAACCGGCGAGGTCATGGGGCTGGGCGACACCAGCGCCGAGGCGCTTAGCAAAGCCCTGCTGGCGGCGGGCAGCGGTTTGCCTGGGCCGGGCGCCGGGGTGCTGTTGTCGCTGGCCGAGCGGGACAAGAACGAAGCCATGCCGCTCATTCGGCGACTGGCCGGGCTTGGCTACGACCTGCTCGCGACCGAAGGTACCGCCCAGCGCATCCGCGATTCGCTCGGCCTGCCGGTTGATACGGTTACCAAGAAGCTCAACGAGGGCCATCCGAACGTTATTGACGTGATCGTCTCTGGGCGGGCTTCGGCGGTGGTCAACACGGTCAGCGGCGACCGCCGGCCGTTGCGCGACGGATTTCTCATTCGTCGCACGGCTACCGAACGCCGCATCCCCTGCTTCACCAGCATCGACACCTTGAGAGCCGCCCTGGACGGCTCAGCCTCCGAGCGCACCCAGACAGTACGCACAGTAGACGAGTACCGCAACGGCCTACCCGCGAGCCTCCCGCGTCCCCGCACCCCAGTCTGAGTCTCGCCCGCCGCCGCGCGGCTCCCTCCGATTTTTCCTGACGTTCAGCACGCGCGGGAACGCAGCGAGCGAAGCGAGGCGGGCGACAACCCTGACGCTGCGCGCATGCGGGTCCGACTTCCGGAGGGGCATATAGTTGGGGTGGCACCCATGGACACTGCCCCGGTCGTTCCGCCGCGCGTACCGTCATCGGCTCGCGACACGGTCCACGGCGTCCTGCGGCGACGACCGAAAAGTATCCGAGGCGGCGCTCGACGTCGCCAGCCAAAGTTGGAACCGCCCTCCCGTGAGGCGTTTGAGACCTGGCGCGCTCGCTCACCTAGCGTCCACTTCGTAGCCCGCCTGACGACCATCGGCGTAGCGGTGCTGGCCGCGGCCGACCTGATCGCCGACGTTGGCCCGCTGCGCCAGGCAAGCTGGATTGCCGCGGTTGTCCTGGCTGGCGCCAGCGCGCTCCTGGCCGTGGCAGCCGCCGAGCCGGCCGGCGTGGATCAGACCCGCCGCTGGCACCTTCAGGCCGTTGCGAGCGCCGTAATCATGTTCATGCTGATGGCCAACGGCACCCAGCGATCCGGCGGCGACGTCCTGTGGTTCCTGGTAGTCGTAGGCGCTGCGTCGACGCTGGTAGCCATGGCGACCAGCTACCACGACGGGACAGGCTCAGGCCTGGGCGGGGTGTGCCTGGCTCTGGATTCTGCCATCGTCGGCTTCACCACGGCCGTGATGACGGTCGTGCTCGCGACCCCTGGCCTCACCGTCGGCAGCGCGGCCATCCAGCTGGGCGCCTTTGCCGCTGCCGGCTACGCCGTCGCCGTGGCCACCCGGCCAGCCATCCGCACCGACCCGCGCGGCTCGGACGCGCTGTTCCTGGGCGGGGTGCTCGTGCTGTGCCTGAACGCCGGCAGCGAAGCAGCGCGCCAGATCGGCCTGGGTGCCCCGGCCGTGCTGGCAGCGCCGGGCGTTGCCCTGTTCGGCGCGCTCGGACTGGCCCGCTCCGCGTGGAGCGGGCCGCATCGCGCGCGCGAGATAAGCGAAGGCATCACCACCGAAACGCGCCTGCGGCTGGTGCCAGCCGTTGCGGCGGCCGTTGCCATCCTGGTTCTGTCGTGGGCCGAGCTGGACGGCCGAGGCACGCGCGCCGGTTTCTTCGGCATCACCATGCTGTTCGGCCTGATCGTCAGCCGACTTCTGCTGACGCTCGTGGAAAACCGCCAGCTCCTGCAGCGCGTCGATCGATCGGGGCTGTTCGAGGAGAAGCTACGCGATCTGGGCGGCGCGCTGGTGGCAGCCCTGGACCGCAAGAACACGCTCGAGATGGTGTGCCGCACCGCGCAGCTGGCTCTGGGCGCCGATTCCGTGCTGCTGTGGATGCTCGATCCTGGCGCCGATGAGCTCGAGGCGGTGGAAGTCTTGAGCGCCAGGCGCGAATCTCTGCTTGGGCGCCGGCTGACCCTCGAAGACCCGACCTCGCTGGCCGTGCGGGTCGCCCGCACCAGTGCTGCCGAGATCGTCTCGGGCGTACCCTCGGCGGGCGCGAGCAACGGCTTCCTGAACGTGTTGCTGCACGCTCAGGCCCTGTTGGCAGTGCCGGTGGTGCACGGGGGACGCGTTCAGGGTGTGCTGGTGTGTGTCGACGCCCGTAATCCGGCCGCGTACGCCCAGCGCGAGCTGGCCAAAGCTGAGCTGCTGGCGTCTCAGGTGGCGGTGGCCCTGGACAACGCCTACCAGCACGCGCTGCAGCGACGCCGGCTTGAAGAGCTCAGCGCCCTGTACGAGTTTGCACAGCTGGCGCATTCGGCACTTTCGAGCGTCGAGATCGCCGGTAAGCTGCTGCCGATCGTGAAGGCTCGGCTGAACTACACCGTCGGCACGATCTGGTTGCGAGACGAAGCCTCAGGCACGTTGCGGCTGGCGGTCGGCGACGGACCCGAGGGCCCGTTGCGCGCGCATCGCCCGTCACCGCTGGCCATGCACGCGTTCCTCTCTGGCGAGCCAGCTCGCGCCGGCCTGGCATGGGGCGACACCGGCCCGCAGGCCGAGGGTGAAGACTCGGAGCTGGCTGTGCCTATGGTCCTCAAACGACGTGTCATCGGCGTCATCGACCTGGAAAGCTCGGACACGTTGGCGTGGGCGCCGCCAGAGGAGCGGCTGCTGATGGCCCTGGCCAATCATGCGGCCCTGGCCGTCGATAATCTGCACTTGCTCGACGAAACACGCAAAGTTGCCGCACTGAAGGAGCTCGATCGCATGAAGACGGAGCTCCTCGGTACGGTGTCCCACGAGCTGCGGACCCCGCTTGGAAGCATCAAAGGCTATGCCACGACGTTGCTGACGCACGGCAACAAGCTGAAGCGCGAAGAACAGCGCGAGTTCCTGGAGATCATCGACTCTGAGTCAGATCGTCTGCGTGAGCTGATCGAGAACTTGCTCGACATGTCGCGGCTGGAGGCGGGGGTGCTGCGCATCGACAAGGAACCGGCCCGCCTGGCGTCGGCTGCGCGAGACGTGACGCGCAAAGTGCAGCTCGCTGCGCCGAACCACGTGCTCGAGGTCACGTGGCCGGCAGAGGACCCGCTGGTGAATGCCGACCAGAAGCGCATCTACCAGGTTCTGCAGAACCTGTTGACCAACGCGGTAAAGTACTCGCCTGACGGAGGCTGCATCGCCTTGGCGGCGGAGTGCGAATACCGCGATCTGGTCATCTCAGTGACCGACCAGGGTCTTGGAATGCCAACCGCTGAACTCGATAGAATCTTCGATCGGTTCCACCGCGTGCACGGCGGGATGTCGCGTGTGATCGGGGGAACCGGGCTCGGACTGGCTATCTGTAAGGGTCTCGTCGAAGCGCACGGAGGACGGATCTGGGCGGAGAGTGCAGGCGAAGGCAAGGGCAGCACCTTCAAGTTCACGTTGCCGCGCTTGCCCGAGACCGCAGACGTCGCAGTTATCCCTACACCGAGTCGTTCGAAAGGTGCCTATGACCACCAAGAAGCAAACCGTTCTGGTCGCCGATGATGATCCGCGCCTGCTCAAGCTCATCCAGCGCAACCTGGAGATAGCCAACTATCGCGTCGTGACCGTTTCGGACGGTCCGAGCGTGCTGCGCCAGGCTGAGTCGGAAGAGCCGGACCTGTACGTCCTGGACATCATGATGCCGGGGCTGGACGGTCGCGAGGTCACCCGACGCCTGCGGGAGTTCAGCATCGCGCCTGTGCTGATGCTGACCGCCAAGGACACCGAGGACGACAAGGTGGCCGGGCTGGAGGCTGGCGCAGACGACTATCTGACCAAGCCCTTCGGCGCTCCAGAGCTGATCGCGCGGGTAAAAGCGCTGATGCGGCGTGCCAAGCAGTACACCAAGGAAGCCACGACGCCCTCGTTCACGACTGGCGATCTGACCGTCGACTTCAGCCAACACCAGGCGCTTCGGACGACCCCCGATCTAGCCGAGCCGCAGCCTATCAACCTGACCCCGACCGAGTACCGCATCCTGGCCTATCTGGCCCGCAACGCCGGCCGGGTGGTCACCCAGGACGACCTGCTGACCAAGGTTTGGGGCCCCGCCTACCGCGACGAAGCCCACCTGCTGCGAGTCAACATCGCCAGGCTCCGTCAGAAGGTCGAGCCCGAGCCTTCCAACCCGCGCTACGTGATCACCCGCCCAGGCATCGGCTACAGCCTCAACAAACTCGAGCTCGACGGGGAAGAGCAATAAACGAGCTTTTTTGTTTAAGTCGGTCGGCTGCGGCGGCGTAGGAGCTCATAACGAGTTTTTCGTTACTCGTGGGCTGCGGCACCGTAGGTAGGTCGTCACGAGTTTTTTCTTATAGTCGTGGGCTGCGGCCCCCTCCCCAGGGCTACTCGCCCTGGACCTCGCGCCTGCAGACCTAGACAACAACTTGCTCAACCGCCCGCTCGCGCGCTCTGGCAGCCGAAACTCCCTCTCCCTCTGAGAGAGGCGAATCGTCAGCCTGAGAGGCGTGGGTCCGTCATCGGCCGCGGCAGCGCGGGCGGTAGAGGGTAGTGCCGTCGCGAGCCCCTATTGGCGCGAGGTCCAGGGCGAGTAGCCCTGGGGAGGGGGCCGCAGCCCACGACTTAAGAACACAACTCGTTACGAAGTCCTGGCGTGCCGCAGCCCACGATCCAAGGAAAAAAACTGGTTACGAATCCTCCTTGTGACTTTGTCGTGCCACACCAGGCCCGGATCGCAACGTGGACGTAACACCAGATGGAGGAAGATCAGGGCGACCGCCGCCTCTGTCCCCACACCTTTTCGCGGCGAGGACTACCCGTGATCGCACAGCCTGACTCCGTAACAACGTCACCTGCATCGGCAGCCTCGGTCGAAGTCAGCCCCTTGTCGGCCGCCGAGCTGTACCAGCTCACCCTGTACAAGTGGCGCTATTCGCTCGAGGCGTACGGCTTCGAACCCGACGCGGTCCGCGAGCTGGTGTTCTTGAAGTGGCTGTATACCAGCCACCGCCTGCCCTCCTAAACCTCAGGAGTACCGTCGACCCACCGTGCCGCGCTTGTCCTGCCCTCCCAACGGCCACTACGCTGTGCGACAGGAACCGCCATGGAAGACAGCCGTCTGGCTTATCGCGTCCGAACCGCCGAGGTTGCCGACGCCCTGGCACTGCGGGACGCTATCGGAAGTAGCCTCGCGCATCCCGACCACCAGGGTCGCCGCGAGAGTTACCGGGGTGCGGCCGCGCGTGGCGACATCCTCGTCCTCGAGCGTTACGACCGACCCGCCCACGACTGGCAGCTGGCTGGCTTCGTCGAGTGCCACATGCGCGTGGACGACAACCTGTCGATCCGCGACATTGGCACCGCTGGGGACGAGCCACAGACTGGCGTCGTGCGGTATCTGCTGGATCAGGCGTTCAACTCGTTTCGACCGGCCGGCGCGCAGGTCAAGATCCGCCGAGACGCCAGGGACTGGTCGGAGATCTTTCAGGCGATCCCTGGCTTTTATCTCGAAGGCGAGGAATACCGCCGCCCGCACTACTGGGCCATCTGGCGATGGGATCGGCAGCACGCCAGGGAAGCCGAGCGTCAGTCGCCCAGCACCACGAACCAGCAGCCTCAGCGGCTGCGCCCGAGACCGCCGTCACCACCCGCGGGTGGACCAGGCTCCGGCTCTTCGATACCAGGCCGCGACACACCTGGTCCGCCGCAGCGCGGGCCTCGACCAGGCGGTCCAGGGCGTGACGGGGGCACCCGTCCGGGCGGTCCCGGCGGACCGGTGGGCAATGCTCGCCCGCGTCCCGGCGGATCACCCAGGCGTCCGAACCCTGCGAAATGGTCGCCCTGAGCTGACTCTGGTCCCTGGATCGAGACTCCGACCAGGCTGCCCGACACAACGAGGTGGCGTAAGAAGATGAACGAGCGTATCGAGACCTTTCTCACGTACCTGGAGAGCGAGCGAAGCCTGTCGCCGAATACCGTCTCGGCGTACCGCAACGACCTGCTGCAGTTCGCCGACACCATGCGCGTTGAAGCCGAGCTTCGGGGCGGTACGGGCTTCGCCCTGTCGACCATCGACCGTGACCGAATTGCTGGCTACTTCCTGCACCTGCGCGACCGCGGCTACTCGTCGGCGTCGATTGCTCGCAAGACGGCCGCCTTGCGCTCGTTCTTCCAGTACCTGTGTCGCAAGGGCGAAGTTCCCAGGGATCCGACTGAGGGCATAGGCTCGCCCGAGTTCAAGAAGCCGCTACCGCGCACTGCCGAGGACGACCATGTGCGAGCACTGCTCGCATTCTGCGAGAGCCGAGACGCGCCTGAAAATCTGCGCGACCACGCCATGTTGCGGCTGCTCAGCTCCACCGGCATGCGCGTCGGCGAGCTCGTCATGGTGGGCGTCGACGACATCGACTTCGCAGCCAGCCACGTGCGCGTTGTCGGTCGTGGGAACCGCGAGCGCAGCCTGCCTCTGGACGCTGCGACGTTGGCCAGCATCAGGATCTACCTCGAGCGGGCCCGCCCCTTCCTGACCCGCAACGCCCAGGATCAAGAGAGCGACCAGGCACCGCTGGTGGTCAACCAGCGCGGCCAGCGCCTGACCCGGCAGGGTTTCTGGCTAATCATGAAGGGTCTCGTGCGCGACGCTGGCTTGCCGGCGGTGATGACGCCGCACATGCTGCGACACTCGTTCGCCACGCATCAGATCGGTGAGGGCCTGGCGCTCGAAGACCTGCGCCAGCTGCTTGGCCACGCCAGCATCGCGACGACCCAGATCTACACGCAGCTGGCAGGGCCAGCGTCTGAGGAAGTCGCGGTACCATCTCGGGCGTGATGCCTGGCGCCGAAGTGTCGGCTGCCTTTTCGGCGGCAGTGGAGGCCGTACGAGCGCGGGGCGCCATCGTGCCCAGGGCGGCACTCATTCTTGGCTCGGGGCTGGGCGATCTTGCCGACGAGATCGAGTCGCCCGTGGTTGTGCCATTTGCCGACATCCCGCATTTTCCCGTCTCGACGGTGGCTGGTCACGCCGGCCAGCTGGTCGTCGGCAAGCTGCAGGGTACCCCGGTCGCGGCCATGCGTGGCCGGGTGCACTTCTACGAGGGCTACAGCCTGCGCGACATCACGTTGCCGGTACGGGTGCTGCGTCGCCTGGGTGCTGAAATCCTGATCGTCACGAACGCTGCTGGCGGGCTGAACGAGGCGTTTTCACCCGGGGACCTCATGGTCCTGACCGATCACCTCAACATCATGGGCATGGCCGGCCAGAGCCCGCTGGTCGGACCAAACGAGCCTGAGCTTGGCGTCCGCTTCCTGGACATGCTGGGAGCCTATGATGCCGACCTGCGGGCTATGGCGCATCGGGCCGCTCGCGAGCGGGGTTTCTCGCTGCGTGAGGGGGTGTATGCGATGGTTGGGGGACCAGCCTACGAGACCATGGCCGAGATCAGATTTTTGCAGCGCGCCGGCGCCGACGCGGTCGGCATGTCGACCGTCCCCGAAGTGATCGTCGCCCGCCACGAACGTATGCGTGTCCTGGGTGTCTCGGCCATCACCAATATGGCAGTTGGTCAAACCGCCAGCCAGGAGATCAGCCACGCCGACGTACTCGCCGCCGCCGAACGCATCAAGCCCAGCCTGGCAGCCGTCGTCCGAGGTGTCCTCGCAGCCCTGTCAACCTGAGTCGTGCGTCACTCTCCGAGCCGACCACCAAATCGCCCGCTCGTTGCGCTCGCTCTCCTTCGCCGTGCCTGCTCAGGATGACGTTGCGCTTCCTCCTCGTCCTGCTCTTGCTGGTGGCTGGCCCTGGCGCCACCGGGGCGGGCGCCGAGGAGCGCTCCGCGCCGAGCCAGATGGCAGAGCGCCTGCTCAGCGCCCAACTGCCCTGGCGTGACCCGCTCGACCTGGCCGTCCGCTTCCGCGGGGTGCCTGCCAGTACGCCACTGACCGCGATCAGTTCGGCGAGCCCACTCGTCGCCGGCGTCGCCGAAACGTTCTGGATCCTCGACCAGCGCTCGGCGCAGTTGTTCCAGGCCGACGCAACCCTGCGCCTGGTCACCGACCACGCCTACTGGTTCGTCCAATCCGATATGGCCGATCGCGCGCCCCAGTCCGACCTCGACCGGTCGGCCTCCGTGTTCGAAACGAAGACGTACCCGCTCATCCACCAGTACTTTGGCTCCGAGCCGTCGCCGACCGTCGACGGCAGTGCCCACGTCGTGTTCCTCCTGGGCAACGTCCCCGGCGTCGCAGCCTACTTTTCGAATACCGACGCCTACCCCAAAGCGATCTACCCGAGCTCCAACGTGCACGACATGATCTACGTCAATCTCAATGCGCTGCGACCTGGCCAGGCAGACTTCGACTCGACCATGACCCACGAGTTCCAGCACATGGCTCAGTTTGCACGCTGCCCGGCCCAGGAAAGCTGGGTCGATGAGGGAGCCTCCGAGCTGGCAATGCGAGTTGCCGGCTACGAAGGGACGCTGCCGCTGGCGTTCGCCAGCCGACCCGACGTGCAGCTCAACGGCTGGAGCATCCAGCCGTCGGACCTCGCTCGGCACTATCAGGCCGCCTATCTGTTCCTGCGCTACGTGGCCGAACGCGCCGGAGGGTGGAGCGCGCTGCCCAGCTTGTTCCAGACCTGCGCGCGCGGCGAAGGGCTGTTTTCCGCGTTTGTCGTCCGACAGCCCATCGCCCCAGACCTGGACAGCCTGTTCGCCGACTGGACGGTGGCAAACCTCCTCCAGGACGCTTCCGTGGCCGACGGCCGGTTCGGCTACGCAAGTGGCAGCTTCCACGCCGCGGTGACCGGCAGCCTGAACGCACAAACCCCGTCATTTCTGGGTGCGGTGCCGCAATACGCTGCCAACTACGTCGAGCTGCCGCCAGGCGCCACGGCCGTCACGTTCAACGGCGACGCATCGGTGCCGTTGATCGCGGCACCCATCGACGACGCGGGCGGAGTGTGGTGGAGCAATCGGGGCGACAACATGGATAGCCGTTTCACCCGCGAGGTCGACCTGCGCGGCGTCGCGGATGCGACGCTGAAATTTCAAGCCTGGTACGACCTCGAAGACCAGTTCGACTTTGTTTATCTCAGCGCCTCGTCCGATGGCGGCCGCACATGGCAAGTGCTCGGCGGGCGTCAAACCAGGTCCGATCGAGCCACGGGCAACAGTTATGGCGTCGGTTGGACGGGGTCCAGCGGATCGAGCTGGGTCGACGAGGAAGTCGACCTGACGCCGTTCGCCGGATCGCAGGTCTTCGTCCGGTTCGAGTACGTGACCGACCAGAGCTTCAACGGGCAGGGGTTCGCCCTCAAAGACGTGACCATCCCCCAGATAGGGCTGAACGAGTCGGGAGCGGTCGAAGGCGGGTGGACGGCAGAAGGCTGGGTGCGCGTCGACGGCCCCCTCCCCGAGCACTGGAACCTGCGGCTGGTGCAGTGGACCCCGGCCGGCGTCGCGGTCAAGACGCTCCCCGTGAATGCTGACGGCGCCGCAACGTTCGGCCTGGACCCAACGGCAGCGCGCAGCACCCTGGTCATCGCCCCGACCGCCCCGCGAACGCTGCTGCCAGGCAACTATTCGGTCGCGCTCAGTCCCTGAGGATGTCGAATCCAACGATCGGCATGGCTGCTAGAGTAAGAGACAGCATGGTCGGCTGGTTCGGTCTCAAGCGCAAAGAGCAGAAGGCCGCCCCCGAGCAGCAGGCGCAGCGGCCGCGGGTCAATTTCACACCTGGCGCCCGCAAGCAGCTGGAGCTCGTGCTTGCTCGCCAGCCGCAGGCGTCCACGCTGCGCATCTTTGTGAAGAATCACGGCAGCGGCTCGCCCCAGTACGACATGGCCATCGAGTCGGCGGACGCGTACCGGGTCGGGGACGTTCTGGTCGACGCTGGCGGGCTGCGCGTGGTGGTGGATGCGCAGAGTCTGAGCGCAACTGACGGCGCGACAGTCGATTTTCGAGATGACCCGCTCCAACCGGGGTTTCTGGTCGAGGCGCCGCGCGTTGAAGCTCCGGCCATCCCGAGCGCCTTTGAGGTCGACGGGCCGCTCGCGGCGCAGGTGCGATCGGTCCTCGAGCACCACGTCAACCCGGGCATTGCTTCACACGGTGGACGCGCTCAACTGGTGGGGGTCAAGGACAACGTCGTCTACCTGGCGTTGGGCGGCGGCTGCCAGGGCTGCAGCATGGCCGCCGTCACTCTGAAACAGGGCATCGAGCAGATGCTCAAGCAGGCCATCCCCACGATTCGAGGCGTGGTCGACGCCACCGACCACGCCCAGGGCCACACCCCCTTCTACTCCTCAGAACAAGCCGGCGGCAGTCCGCTCCACCACGCCGCCAAAGCCTGACCTCACCCGGTCACTGACGTCAGAACCGATCACGGGCTGACGCGAACGGTGCGATGAAACGTCGGGCTCATGTAGCTGTTGACATCATCGGGTAGCTTGTCCAGGAACAGGACGAGGTTCCAGCGTGACGGATCGTCGAGAAACGCGACCGAGGGCACCAGCAGGCCTTCGGCGGCCGTCGTGAGACGAAGGAACCGGGCCGTGGCGCGAGCTACACGCCGGTCGAGGAAACGGCGCGTGCCGCCATGCAGTCCGATCGCCGACCGGACCCTCGGGTCGCGCAGGTCCAGGAGTGCTTCGAGCCGGACCTCGATCTCGTACACGGCACGTTCGCGAACTGGTGGCGTGCCGGCCATGCCGACATCCTCACGCAAGTGGCGCGCATGCTCGGCCAGCGCGACACCCAGATCACCTGCCAGGTAGAAGGTTGGCTCGCCAGTTTCGTTCCAGCGGTTGTCAGCGGCGAGCCCGGCGAAGCGGATGTCCAGTACGTCGAACTGCGAGCCAGCCGGGACGTGGCGGATGGCGGTGCCGCCCCACGCATGCAGGAAGGCAGCCAGCACGAGCGACTACGTCGGGGCGCCTTCGTAGTCGGTCGCCAGCGCACCGATGACGCGTTCGATTTCGCCGCGTTCGATCAAGTGCACGGCGGTACGGCCACCAAAGCGCGGCTGCGGAAGTGTCAGGAAGAGGCGCCAGCCTTCAGGGGCGTAGACTGCCTGGCCGAGCTCCACAACCTGGGCCAGTTGGCCCAAGCGCCCGGCGACATCGCGGCTGCGGGGTGGGCGATCGAATCCTTCCATGCGCTCGACCGTTCGGGTGCTCACGTCTAGCAGACGAGCCATGCGTTCGTACGACAGGCCGAGCGCCTCTCGGATGGCGTGCGGATCGACAACGGAAGCAGGTCGCAACATGTCGGCAGCAGTATAGACGATGTGGTGACATTTGTCGGAACTGAGCTCTCACGGAGGAGTGCCGCCGCGGGCCTTGTCCAGCGGCCCGGGGTCACGCACCGGTCCGCTTGGTGAGAGCCGCTCGAAGTGACCAGCACACCGCCGCTAGCGTAACCAGCATAAGCAGCAGCGCTACATGGCTGACCATTTTTCGAGGGTAGCCCAGGCAAGCGGGAGGCAGTTCGCTCCAGGGAGGGGGGCTAACATGAGCGACCAATGTCGCAGTTAACTCCCGAGGCCCTTGTGTATGAAACCGTTTCGGCTGGCGATCCCGCCATCTCGCCAGACGGTACTCGCATCCTCTATTCGCTGGCGCGCGCCAGCAAAGACCTCGACCGCGCGAGCAGCCAGGTCTGGCTGTCCAAGGTCGACGGCTCGGACGCACGCCGGCTGACCTGGGCAGGCGAGCGCAACCGCGAAGCCCGGTGGTCGCCTGATGGGCGCAGCATCGCCTTCGTGTCCGATCGTCTCCAAGCCGGCAGCGGCCTGTTCGTGCTGCCAGCCGACGGGCCAGGCGAGGCTCGCGAGATCACCCATCATCTTCGGCCCATCGGCCAGCTGGCCTGGTCGCCCGACGGCAACTCGATCGCCTACACCACCCCGTTCGACCCGCACAATCCGAGCGAGGATGCGCTTCCAGAGGGCCGTGCGCCGAAGGTCCGGGTCACGCGCCGCCTCGACTACAAGCAAGACAATCGCGGCTGGGTCAACGACGTGCGCATACAGGTGTTCGTCGTCGACGTCGCCTCAGGTGAGCGGCGCATGCTGACGCGTGAGCCGGACGACGTCCAGTACCCGGAGTGGTCCCCAGACGGACGACGGCTGGCTACGCAGGTCACGGGCGCCAGCGGCATCCACTCGCAACTCGCGTTGATCGAGGTAGATTCTGGGCAGACGCGCCGCGTCGGGCCTGATAGCGGCAACGTCGGCGTCTGGGCGTGGTCACCGGGCGGGGATCGGGTCCTCTTTTCGGGCAGCCCCGATCCGAGCCCTGGGGCCGACTTCTTTCTCTACGATCTCGGCCAGGACACGATCCGCCGGCTGACGTGGGATCTTGGGTGCACTCCCGAGATTGGCTTTCCCAGCATCCAGGCGCCCTCCCAGCCAGTCTGGCTCGACGATTCTCAAGTCATCTTCCACGCGCTGCACGCCGGCGCGAGCGGCTTCTATCGGTTCAACGTCGACACGGCCGACCTTCAGCTGGAGCACGGCACACAAACCCTCAGTGTCGGCTTCAGCATTGATGCTGCACATCGGTACATTGTCCAGGCGAACTCCAGCCTGGACAGCGTGGGCGAGGTGGCGGTCTACGATCGCCAGGCTGGGCAGCGGCGCATCGTTACGGCTCAGAACGTCAGACTTTTGGAAGCGGCGCAACCGCCGTCCTGGGAGCGCTTCGACGTCGATCGTGGCGGCACCATCACCCAGGCCTGGCTGCTCAAGCCGCCCAACTTTGACCCGGGCAAGAAGTATCCGGTGGTGCTGGACGTGCATGGTGGTCCGCACTCGTTCTACGGCTACGGCTTCAACGCGATGCAGCAAGTGCTCGCCAGCCACGGGTTTCTCGTAGTGTTCTCGAATCCGCGTGGCTCTGGCTCGTACGGACGCGAGTTCGCGCAGCAGGTTCGGGCCGACTGGGGCGGCGAGGACTACCTGGACCTGATGGCCGTCCTGGACGCGGCGCTGGAACGGCCCTACGCCGATGCTGAGCGGACCGGCATCTGGGGCTACAGCTACGGCGGCTTCATGACTGCCTGGACCATCGGTCACACGCAGCGCTTCAAGGCCGCCGTCTGCGGCGCACCGTGCTTCGACCTGGAGTCGATGTACGGCACCAGCGACATCTCGCACGAGTGGGGCCCGTACCAGTGGGGCGGCAAACCTCACGAGGCGAGCGAAGCATTCGCGGCGCACTCGCCGTCCACCTTTGCCCATCGGGCCACCACGCCCACGCTGATCATGCAGGGCGAAGCCGACGACCGCTGTCCGATTGGCCAGGGCGAGCAAATGTTCGTGGCGCTTAAGCAGGCGGGTTGCGAGGTGGAGTTTGCGCGCTACCCGGGCGGCGCACACGCCATGCTGCGGGTCGGCCCACCCTCACACCGCGCCGATTTCCTGGAGCGCCTCCTGGCCTGGTTCACCGATCACCTCGGGCAACCCCAATCTTCAAAGGGTTCTGCGCCAGCGATGTGAAGCGTCCGCCGCCGCTCAACGCGCGGGCAGCAGCGCCAAGAGCCTCTCGACTTACGGAAGTGTCCGCGCGGAGCCGCGTAGCGGCGGGCGGGGGCGGAGGCTGCGTTGCGGCGCACTGGCCACCGGAGGTGAAGCTCCGATGTTCAGTCTGGCTCGCCGCGATCGGCGTTGGCTCGGTCGCGGCCCCAGTACGCTTTGGCGAAGATCTGTTCGGTCGCGAGTCCACGCGCTAGCGCCGCGCGCTGGACCTCGGCCACGACCTGGACTTCACCGCCGATATAGACGCGGCCCCGACCCGGCGGCAGCACTGCCGAGGTCATCGCTTGGACCAGCAGCGCACTCGTAATCGCCGCCCGCTCGCCGCGATACAGCCACCCCACTTCGTGCGCCCGGGTTGCCGTTGTCGGCAACTCGTCTGCACCTGAGCCGACTTCGAGATAGGCCACGCCACCAACGGTTGGTGGGAGCGCCTCGAGCATGTGCAGGCTAGCTGCCGCCGCGCTCTCGTCGCCAAGGAACAGGTGCCAATCCGCGTCCGGATCGACGAACACCTTGCCACGAGGTCCGACGCCGGCGACGCTCGCGCCGGCTCTGGCTCCAGCCGCCCACCGAGCGCCGGGACCCTGGACGCCGTGCGTGACGACATTCAATTCCAGGGTTCTGGTGTCTCGAGCGAGGTTGCGGATCGAGTACCGCCGGCTGAGTGGCCGGTCAGGCGTGCCGCCGAGCACGAGCATCACGTCCTGCCCAGGCTTGTAGGTGAAATCGGCCAGCGCTGACCCCGTAAGACGGATCCGCCGCATGCGGCTGCCAATATCGGAGACGTCGGCTACTTCCAGCTCCAGGGGTCGGACGCCCGGGATGCCGAGCAGTCTGGCTGGCAGCGGAAACGCGACCGGAGACGAAGTATCTTCGCGCTGCATCTCAATCGACATTATCGGCCACGGACCGGTACCCGCAGGGGCGGCGCGTCCACGGCGCAGTGATACTCGTCCGGGTGCTCCTCGTGCGTTTTTCCCGGTCCCTCGCCCAGCGTGATCCAGCCGAGAAGCCCACCTACGGCTGTCAGCGCGGCTGAAAGGAGGGCCGCGCGCTGAAAGCCAGCGCTGAAGACCTCAGGGTCCAGATAGGCAGCCCCCGTCAGCCCGGCCAGGGCTGGCAGGACGGCTACCGCGATCAGGCCAGCCGCGCGCGCAACGGCGTTATTCACCGCCGAAGCCAGCCCGGCATGGCTCGATTCGACGGCGCCCATGACCGTAGCCGTCAGCGGGGCGACGGTAATCGACATCCCCAATCCGAAGACGATGAGCGACGGGAAAACATCCAGCAAGTACGCGCTGCCCGCACCAATCCGGGCCATCAGCGCGACGCCTACCGCGGCCGTCAGTGGCCCGCCAGTGAGCGGAATACGCGGCCCGATCCGCTGGCCAAGCTTGCCCATGCGCGCCGAGAGCAGAAGCAGCATTGCGGTGATCGGCAAAGTGGCCATGCCAGCCTGCAGGGGTGAATAGCCGACCACCTGCTGGAGTTGGACCACCAGCAGGAAGAGCACCGCGCTGAGCGCGCCGTAGACCGCCAGCGTGACGAGATTGGCGCCGGTGAACACACGCGACGCAAACAGCGAGAGCGGCAGCATCGGGTGTCGACTGCGCGCCTCGGTAAACACAAAGCCCGACAGGGCCAGTACGCCGACGATCGCGGCGAGCACGACCAGGGGCGAGCCAAAGCCTATGGCCGGTCCCTCGATCAACGCGAAGCTCGTGCCGCCGAGGCCGAGTACGGCCAGGAGCCCGCCTGCCGCGTCGATCTCTCGCGCACTCTTGGGGTCCAGGCTTTCGGGCACGTGTCGCAGTCCGACCAGCACCACCGCCGCGGCCAGCGGCAGGTTGAGCAAGAAGATCAGCCGCCAGGAGACCGCCTGAATGAGCCAGCCGCCGAGAAAGGGCCCGACCGCGGTCGCGACGCCCCCCAGGCCAGACCAGGCGCCAATGGCCTGGGCGCGATCGTCGGGGTGGAACGACGCTTGAAGGATGGCCAGGCTGCCCGGCGTCAGCAGCGCGCCGCCGACTCCCTGGAGCGCGCGCGCCGCCACCAGCAGCTCCAGGCTTGGCGCCAACCCACACAGCAGTGACGACGCCGCGAACCAGATCACGCCGATCAGGAACAGGCGCCGTCGGCCGAACAGGTCGCCCAGCGATCCGCCCAACAGGATGAGCGAGGCCAGCGTGAGCATGTAGCCGCTGACCGTCCATTGCAAACCGTCGACGCCGGCGCCAAATTCGCGCCCGATTGCCGGCAGCGCCACGTTGACCACCGTGCCGTCGAGCATGGCCATGGCCGACCCGAGCACGGTCGCCAGCACCACCCAGCGGCCCCTGGCACTGGCAAAGCGAAGCCCGTCTGCCTCGCCAAGCTCCGGTTGTACCTGCGTGCCAGTTGTCATGACGTTTTCGTGGTGAGCCGTTTGATCACAACCGAAGGTACCAGCGATGAGGTATGGTCGGGTCGCCGAGATTCGAACTCGGGGCCTCGTCGTCCCGAACGACGCGCGCTACCAGGCTGCGCTACGACCCGAAAGAAGAAGCACAGTGTAGCGAAGGGTTTCTACCTCTCGCCACCTAAGACGACCAGCCGGCGGCCGTGCGGCGCTTGGCTTCGGCCCAGGCCGACTCCAGTTCTGGCAGGGGATGGCCAACGAGGCTGAGCCAGCCGCGTTCCACGGCGATCTGCTCGACCGCGGCGAAGCGCGTCGTGAATTTTCGATTGGCGGCGCGCAACGCCTCTTCCGGGTCGACGCCATCCTGCCAGGCGAGCTTGGCCAGAATAGCGAGCAGGTCACCCAGCTCCTCGCGCCGTTCTGACAGGCTGACGGCCTGGACAAGCTCTGTCAGCTCCTCACGTACCTTGTCCAGCGTGCCCTCACGTGACGGCCAATCGAAGCCGGCCAGCGTTGCCTTGCGCGCAAGCTCAGCGGAACGCTTGAGCTGCGGCAGGCTTCTGGGCACGCCGTCAAGGGCCGAGACCAGCCGAGGCTGGTCAACGCGTTCGCGTTGCTTGATCTCATCCCAATTGCGGACGACCTCAGACGCGCCGCTCACCTGCACCTCGCCAAAGACGTGGGGGTGTCTGCGGACCAGCTTTTCAGACAGGGTCCGCACTACGTCGTTCCAGTCGAACTCGTCAGCTTGATCGGCCAGCTCGGCGTGCAGGGCTACCTGGAGCAGCAGGTCGCCCAGCTCATCACAGAGCCCTGGCGCATCGTCTTCCTCGATCGCGTCGACGACCTCGTACGCCTCTTCGATGACAAATGGGATGAGGCTGCGATGCGTCTGCTCGAGGTCCCACGGACAGCCGATCGCCGGCGCGCGCAAGCGAGCAACGATCGCCCGCACGCTGTGCGAGGAGCCCGTCGGGACGTAGTCGGTCACCGGCGGCAGCACGACGTGGGTCAGGTGATCGAAGTCGACGCTCGCTCTGTCGACTTCTGCGAGGCTCAGGCTATGGATGCTCTGGTCGGGCAGACCTGGGTGGCGGACGAGCTGAAGGTGGTGCTCGGCAGGGTAGACGCGCTGCAGGGCCAGCTTCATGTCGCTAGCTATGCGCGGGCTGAACACGCCAGTGACGACCGCCGTCCAGCGAGGGTTCAGCTCGACCAGAAGGTCGATGCCGTTGCCGCCCAGAGCGGTGGCCTCGACAAACTGGGCACCCTCGGAAGCCGACGTCTGTGCGGCGGCGATGGCCGCTGCGCCCAGGCCAATGCCCGGGACGACGTCCAGTACCGCGCCACCCGCAAGCAGGCGCTCGCACACCGCCTCGCCCAGGGCGCCATCACCTGGCACCGCCAGAACGACCTCTTCGCCAGACGCAAGTAAGCGGTCTGCCATCGCCGCGTGCACCTCTTCGATTGATGCCGCCTGCTCGTAGAGCGCGTCGAAGCTCTCCCAGGCCACGCCCAGCATGAGCTCGTCCAGGCTCGGAAAGAGACGGGTTCTGACGTACACGCGCGCACCTGGCGCACGCAAGCGGGCGATCGCGGCGGCGGTCACCCACTCCGCGGGCCCTGGTCCCAGTCCCACGATGGAGATGCGCATAAACGTAACTGTAGCGAGTGCGCGGCGGGTGAACGGGGCCACCGAACGATCAAGCCGCCGATTAATCCGCGCGGGCGCCGAACTGAGCCGTACCATCTCAGCGAAGGGCTCTGCGCCGTACGACCCATGCAAGACACGCTGGTCGTGGCGTCCGATCTGGCTCAGGCGCTTGGCTACTCGTTCCGCGATCCGTCGCTGCTCCAGGCGGCGCTCATCCATACGTCGTATGTGAATGAGCGGCCCGTCCGCGGCCTCGAGTCCAACGAGCGGCTGGAGTTCCTCGGCGACGCTGTGCTCGGCGTCGTGGTTGCGCACCGCCTGTACGAGCTCCGGCCCGAGTCGGCCGAAGGCGAGCTGACGGTCTTGCGGGCATGGCTGGTGCGCCAGTCGACCCTGGCGCGCTGGGGCCGCCAGGTGTCCCTGGGCCCGCACCTGTTGCTCGGCCGCGGAGAGGCGCGCGGCGGCGGCCGTGAGCGGCCAGCCATCCTCTCACGCGGCTTCGAGGCGGTTATCGGCTCCATCTATCTCGACGGCGGATTGGACGCTGCACGGGAGGTGCTCCTGCCATTCATCGATCAGGACATCCAGGTTGGCTTCAGTCCGCAGGGGGTGGTGGATGCGAAATCGCGACTGCAGCACGTTACCCAGGCGCGGTTCGAGTCGACGCCGGTCTACAACGTGATCGACCACACCGGGCCGGGCCACGCGCCGCTGTTCGTCGTAGAAGTCAAAGCTGGTCCAGAGATTCTGGCGCGCGGCACCGGCCACTCGAAGCGCGCAGCCCAACAGGCCGCCGCTCACGCCGCACTGCAGCAGCTCAACGTCACCGAAGGCTACGAAGAGCCGCAAGACGAAGCAGACGAAAGCGACGACGAGGAGCGGACCGAGGACTGAGCAGACGCCATGAGCTTTTCGGCCGAAAAGTGCACTGCCGAAAGCGTATTGCGGCTGAACTCCGTTCGACAGACTGGCCTAAAGGGTGCCTCGTCGACCACGGCATCCGTCGGCGCCTGGTGGTGGCGAGCTCTTGCGGGGCCGATCGTATGGATCCGTGGTTGCGGGACCCCGCCGCGTAGACTCTGTACCCAACGTTTATGACAACGAGCGTCTTCCGCAGTCCTCGTGTTCGCCCTTGTTCCTGAAGCGCCTCGAGCTGGTCGGGTTCAAGTCTTTCGCAGCTCGAACCTCGACCGAGTTCCTGCCAGGGATCGTCGTCGTCGTCGGGCCCAACGGCTCGGGCAAGTCCAATATCGCCGACAGTGTGCTGTGGGTGCTGGGCGAGCAGTCCGCCAAGGCGGTCAGGGCACGCAAGCCCGAGGAAGTGATCTTTGCTGGCTCGGCGTCGCGCCAGCCGTTGGGCATGGCCGAAGTCTCGCTCGTCCTCGACAACACCGACGCCAGCCTGCCGATCGAGTACGCCGAAGTGCGGGTCACGCGGCGTCTGTACCGGTCGGGCGACAGCGAGTACTTGCTGAACGGAGCGCGCGTGCGCCTGAGGGACGTCACCCAGCTGCTCCTGCACGCTGGGCTCAGTCCTGACAGTTACACCGTTATCGGCCAGGGTTCCATCGACGAATTGATCCTGCAACGGCCGGACGAACGCCGCGTGGTGTTCGAAAACGTGGCCGACATCCGACGACACCAGCTCCGACTGAATGAAACACGCTCCAAGCTGGCCGCAACCGAGGCAAACCTTGTCCGCGTCCAGGATGTTTTGGCCGAGCTGACGCCCCACGTCCGTCGCCTCAAAGGTCAGGCCGATCGAGCTGAACGCGCCGAGACCTTCCGAACCGAGCTGCACGAGCTGCTGGTGCGGTTTTTTCGCGTGCGGCTGGCGCGCGCCCACGCCGATCGACAGCGGGCCAGCGAAGAGCTCGTCAAAGCCACCGTCGCAGCGCAGCTGGCAGAGGCCGACAGCCTGGTGGGCGAGGAAGCCCTGCGAGGTGTGGACGAGCGCATCGCCGAGCTCGACGAACGCTCCGCCATGCTCCGGCCGCGTGCCGAGGGCTCGCGTGAGCAAACCAGCCTGGCCGAACGCGGCCTGGCCGTCGCGCGTGAGCGCATCGCCGGCCTCAGTGAGCAGCACGCGGCGCTCACAGTCGATCTCGAGCGATTGCAGAGTCTGCTCGATCGATTGGCGGTCGACGAAAGGGAAGCTGCCCAGGCCGCTGGTCAGATCCCGGCTGGCGACGTGCCCCAGGACCCCGACCGTCTGACGACGATGCGCGACCGGCTTGCTCTCGATGTGGCCGCGTTCGAAGCTGCAACGACAGCGCAGGCAGCGGCGCAAGCCGATCTCGATCGCGCCGAACGCCAGATCCGCGAGACGGCGGCGCGCCAGCAGCGGATTGAGCAGCACGTGCAGACTCTGCAAGCCAATCTGGCCGTCGATCAGGCCCGCCAGGGCGATCGCGAGACGCGCCTGGCGAAGATCGAGGAGCAGTTCCGCGTGCTTCAGACGGAGGCTCGTGCGCTCGCCGAGCGGCTGGAAGAAGGTCGCGGCCGACAATCCACCGCCGCGGCCGCTCAGCGACAGGCCGCATCGAAGCTCACCCAGGCCGCAGAGGCGCTGGCGGCAGCCAGCCAGCATGCGGACCGCCTACAAGGCGCGCTGGCAGCCCTGGGTGCCACCGATCTCAACCGACCCGAAGCGGCTGAGCTGCCGCCCGACTGGCAGGCCGCGCTGCGGGACCTGCCGGTAGTTGGCCTGGCCGGCGAGCTCGCAGCCCGCATTCGACCTATCGACCTGTTGCTGGGAGGCCTTCTCAGACGCATCGTCGTTCTGGCCAGCGACGCCGCCGCCCGAGAGGCGCACCGTCGACTGTCCGCCAACCTGGCCGCCGACGCGCCAGCCTGGGCGGTGCTGTCGATGGACGGCCTCTTGCTCGCGTCGCAGGGCGAGCGTCCGCTCGAGGCGGTCGGCGACGAGGGTCAGTCAATCCTGGCCGACTGGGCCCGCCAGGTTCGACAGCTGGAAGATGACTTTGCAGCCGCCGAATCGCGTCGGCAGGCGATCGAGTCCGATGTACAAGCTGCGCGGGCAGAGATGGCGTCGGCGGACGCCGCGGAACGAACCGCCCGTGTCGGCGTGGGTGAGCTGGAAGCGCGACTGGCCGAGCTGCGTCGGGCCGAAGCGACGGCGCGGAACGAGCTCCACCAGCTGCGTTCTGAGCACGACCGCACGGCCCGGTCCTTAGAGCAGCGGTCGGACGAGCGCGGCCGCGAGAGCCGTCGGGCAGAGGCAATCCGCGACGAATTGGTCGCTGCCAGCGCGGCACGCGACGCGCTCAACGACACACTTCGGCTTTGCGCGGAGCGTGCAGCCTCCCTCGGCCAGCAGGTCGGCCAAGTGCGTGTCGAAGTTGCGGCTCTGGAGGTCGCCGCCGGACGGCGCGAGGCGGAGCGCGCCGCGCGCGAGGCGCTGCACGAGCGTATTCAGTCCGAGATGGCTGCCAATGAGCAGGCCCGCACGGCGATCACCCGGCGGATGGGCCAGCTTGGCGTTCAGCAGGCCGAGCTCGCCGAGCGCGAGTCCCAACTCACGGGGGAGCTCGAAGCTCTGGTGGCCGAGCTCGCGCCGCTGGAGGAGGAGCTGCGCTCGGCGGACCAGCGCCGAGCGGTAATTGTCGGCGAACGCCAGGCTGTCGAACAGCGCCTCGGCGTCCTTCGGTCTGCCGACCGCGCCGCGCACGAGACCCGCGAGGCACGTCACATGGTCGCTCAGCGCGCCGAGGACGAGGTCGAGCGCCTCACCACCGAGATCAACGAGACGCAGGAGCTCGAAGCTGAGATGAGCGGCGGAGCCGCCTGGGCGGAACAGCTCCGGCTCCAGCTGGACGAGCACACCGAGCCTCATGAGCCGTTCGATCTCGAGGCCGCGCGGCGGCGTATCGCCACTCTGCAACGCGAGCTGCGAGCCGTTGGCGGCGTTGCCGAATCGGTGGTCGGCGAATACCGCGAAATGAGCGAGCGGCACGCCTTTCTCGAGCACCAGTCGGCTGACCTGCGCGCGGCCATGGCGGAGCTCGTGACCGCGGCTACAGAGCTCGAAGAGCACATGCGCGAACGCTTCGCCGAGGTCTTCGGTTCGATCCAGGCGGCCTTTCAGCAGTGTTTTTCGGACCTTTTCGGAGGCGGCGAGGCACGTCTGGTGTTGACGGCGCCGGACGACCTGTTGCGCACCGGCATCGAGATCGTCGCCCGCCCACCTGGCAAGAAGCTGCAGGGCTTGCTCTCGTTGAGTGGCGGCGAGCGCGCGCTAACGATCGTGTCGCTGCTGTTCGGCCTGCTCAAGATCAATCCCACCCCGTTTTGTGTCCTCGACGAAGTCGACGCTGCCCTCGATGAGGCGAACGTGCAGCGCTTCGCGAATTTGCTGGCCGAATTCGCCCACCGCATACAATTCCTTGTCGTTACCCACAACCGCGCGACGATGGACAAAGCCGACGCTCTCTACGGCGTCAGCATGGATGCGCAGGGCATCTCGCAGATTTTTTCGGTCCGGCCGCGCGCACTTGCCGACGCTCGAACATGATTCTCAGCCGCTGGTTCAAGCTCGACAAAGGTGTCCAGAAGTCACGTGAAGGCGTCTTCGCGCGCATCGCCAGTATCTTCGAGCAGCCGCGACCCATCGACGACAAGCTGTGGGACGAGCTCGAAGAGCTGCTGCTCCAGGCCGACGTCGGCGTGCACACCACCGATCAGCTCCTCCAGATCCTGCGCAACGAAGTCGAGCTGGGCAACGCTACCTCGTCCAAGGACTTGGACCGACTGCTGCGTGAAGAGTTGGTCCTGAGCCTCAGCGAGGTGGCCCCGGCGACGCCGGAGGAGATGCTCGCGCCGGCGGGACAGTTGGGGGTATTGCTCATCGTCGGCGTCAACGGGGTTGGCAAAACCACCAGCATCGCCAAGCTGGCCGACTACTGGAAACGGCAGCGACGGCGGGTGATGCTCGCCGCGGCGGATACCTTTCGGGCAGCCGCGATCGACCAGCTCAAGCTGTGGGGCCAGCGCGTCGACGTACCCGTAGTTGCTCAAAATCCTGGGTCTGATCCGGGCTCGGTCGTGTTCGACGCGGTTACCGCCGCCCGTTCGCGGGGAATCGAGCTGCTGATTGTGGATACGGCTGGGCGGCTCCATACCAAGGTCAACCTCATGGACGAGCTCAAGAAGATCCGCCGCGTGCTCGATCGTCAGAACGTGCAGCACGTACGGACGCTTCTGGTGCTCGATGCCTCGACGGGCCAGAACGCGATTGTTCAGGGCCGCGCGTTCAAGGAAGCCACAGGTCTGGACGGGCTGGTTCTTGCCAAGCTGGACGGCACCGCCAAAGGCGGCGTGATTTTCGCCATTGTGGACGAGCTCGAGATCCCGGTCCTGTTCGTAGGCACTGGTGAACAGGTCGGCGACCTCTCGGAGTTTGACCCCGAGGCGTTTGTGCGCGCCCTGTTCAAAACGTAAGACGTCGCCAGTCCAGGATGACGCTTCAGAACTACAATCTGAATTCTCTCTTCTACCACCCTCATGTTTGAATCTCTTTCAGAAAAGCTTCAGTCCGTCTTCGATCGTCTCGGGCGAAAGGGCCGCCTGGGCGAAGAGGATGTTGAACTGGCCTTGCGCGAGGTGCGCATTGCTCTGCTCGAGGCTGACGTCTCGCTCAAAGTGGTGCGCCAGTTCGTCGCAGCGGTCAAAGACAAGGCGGTCGGCCAGGACGTTCTGCACAGCCTGACGCCTGCCCAGACGGTCATCAAGATCGTCCACGATCAGCTCGTCGAGCTCCTGGGCACCTCACCGCCGCGTCTGACCGTGTCGCCCAAACCGCCCACCGTGGTCATGCTGGTCGGCTTGCAGGGCTCTGGAAAGACGACCACCTCGGCCAAGCTGGCGCTCCAGCTCCGCAAGACGGGTCACAAGCCATTACTGGTCGCCGCTGACCCGTACCGTCCAGCCGCCGTTGCTCAGCTGCAGACGCTCGGCAAACAGATCGACGTACCCGTGTTCCATGACCCGAGCAAGAAGCCGCCCGAGCTCGCCCAGGCGGCGCTGAAATACGCCGAGCAGACCGGGCTCAGCTATGTGATTCTCGACACCGCGGGTCGCCTGCAGATCAACGAAGAGCTCATGCGCGAGCTCGAGTCCATGAAGTCGCGCGTTGCGCCGCACGAAGTCCTCCTGGTGGCCGACGCCATGACGGGTCAGGAGGCGGTCCGTGTAGCCGAGGGCTTTCTCGAGCACGTGGCACTGACCGGCGTCATCCTCACCAAAATGGACGGCGACGCGCGCGGTGGGGCTGCACTCTCGTTGCGCGAGGTAACCGGCGTCCCGATCAAGTACGTGGCTACAGGCGAGAAGCTGGATGCCCTCGAGCAGTTCCACCCCGACCGGGTCGCGCAGCGAATTCTGGGCATGGGTGACGTGATGAGCCTGATCGAACGCGCCCAGGAGCACGTCGACCAGGAACAAGCGGCCAAGATGCAATCGAAGGTCGTCAAAGGCGAGTTCGACTTGCAAGATTTTCTCGACCAGATGAGCCAGCTGCGCAAGATGGCTGGCGGGGGCGGGCTGACCGGCCTGGTCGAAATGCTGCCTGGCGTCGGGAAAGCCTTGAAGGAAGCTCGCTCGGGCGGTCAAGCCGTGGACGAAAAGCAGTTCAAGCGGATCGAGGCGATCATCCAGTCGATGACGGCCGAGGAGCGTCGGCGGCCAGAGATTCTTGGCGGGTCGCG
>JAABUQ010003377.1_pt1 | contig 29358 bp, 32 predicted proteins | sample 5560001 | NCBI WGS metagenome assembly JAABUQ01 (sample SAMN10711888, study PRJNA513371) | rock metagenome | isolation source: Antarctica rocks | place: Antarctica: Victoria Land, Finger Mt nord | collected 2015-12-18 | reverse complement strand
TTCCCCCTCCCCCAATCAACACACCACAGACCTTCCACCTCCTTCCGCTCTCACCACCCTCCACTGCCTTTCGTCTAACTTCTACTTCGCAGCTAAATGCAACCCTAGCATGCAATGCTTTACAACGTATCCAAGTTGTTCCCATGGACCTTCGTCATGCTGGACCTTTTGTTCCTCCCCCCCCCCCAAAAACCTCTGACGTCGAACGGTTGACGAATTACCGCTTTGGCAACGGCTCGACAACGCTGGGAAAGCTGAATATCATTGTGTCTCGATGGGTTTGTTAGGTTTGCTGGGGCATGATGTGCTGTCTCAAGGCTCGGCTAACTCACGATAGGGGTGGGTGGCGAGGCTAGGTATCTTGCGCAGAGAACGGGTTTGGAAGGCGTTGTGGGGATGTTGATAGTATGATATCGGTGAGTGAGCGATGCATCTCTTCTGGGAGGTCGGAATAGCCAGTAGTTCGGGTACGGTGTTGGAAGATAATTTTGGGTTGGAGATCGTAGCACAGGTATATGAGTGGGAGGATTGTGCTTGATTCGTATGTGTGAGGTTATTGAGGTGCGGATATTTTTGTTGGGTAAGGAAGGGGATTTGGGTTGGTGGTGCGGCCATGCGAGGAGAGGTAGGTGATAAGATTGGAGATGGAGAGATTGGGAGGAGCTAGTTGTAGCTATCTCAGGGATTGGAAAGAGATGGGATGTTTGTTCTTGGGGCGCTGTGGAGGTAGTTTTTTTTAATGAGATAGTGGTGAGTTGAGGCCCAGAGGAGAAGGGGGGAAGCGTTGCTTGACTGAAGTACGCATGATAAGTGAGCCTCGATGTGTAAACTCATATAGCTAGCTGTATACCACCTGTACGACCGATAGGCTTTGTCGAGCCTGTAGGGGTTTTGAATTGGTGTACGATCAGCGGAAGTAGTATACGGATAGCCCAAGCTGTACAACAAGGGGTACCCCAAGAGAATGGCGACAGAGAAGATGATGCAGGAATATCGACTGGATATGTAATGCGCATGCACAGCCCCTAATTTTCCACTGACGGCGCGTGCGCTTGACGCAAGAACCTCTCGGCTCAGAGTCCAGTATTCACGATATCCACCGTCACGTTCTGAATCCAACAACCCGGCGTCGGCGTATACCCCTCGTCCAACACCCTCTTCAGCCACTCAAACGCTCGTGGATCACCGTTGGTAAACTCATCCTGATGCCCCCCGACTGTATTCCGTTGGTACAGAATATTCACGCCAAAAGCACAAATCCTCTCCACATACGCATCCGTACCTGCAATGGTGGTCACCTCATCATGGATCGCCTTGTAGATGAACAATGGAACTCCTATGTCAGGCACACCATGGAAACCCATTACCGCGTTTTGCTCAAAGGCTGTTTTGATGAGCGGGGCCTGCATTATCGCACTACCGTCCAAGAAATAATCGAACATGTTCTGGCCGTTGTAGACTATGTGCGCTTGGGGATACGACATCTGCTTTATGGCCAGGAACCCCGTCTTGTTGTATGGTCCAGAAGTTTTCAGCTGGCTGAGGAGAAAGTCGTACGCATCTGGATACTGACTCACAATGCCCAGGATCCCGGAAATAGCGTGACTTGCCCAGATGGTGCCGCCGACCGAGACGACGACGTCCGTGGCATTTGGGACCAAGCCCCCAAGAGCAGCACCGCTGATGTTGATCTCAGGTGCGTACTGTTGATGGAATTCAAGCGCCCATTCGCTAGGCATTGAGCCGCCCGAGTAGCCCCATAAAGCGCAGCGAACACCTGGAACAAGACCAAGGTTGGATGAGAGAACAGTTCGTAAGGAGTCTAGTGTCGCGTGTGCCTATATGATTTCGGAGTCAGCATTCCTTCTTGAAGTTAGGGGATGGAGACATGAGGCATGTCTTTCGAATGTATGCTCGCTAGACATGTCTTAAAGCTCTTGAAACGCCTGGAAGGGGAAAAAGCAGGGTCGGAGAAGATAACCTACTTCTTCGATATTGTGCAATGTTGGATGCTAATGGGCCCTCGAAATCAGGCACATTGACGAACCAACCCTGGCCAAGGGCGAGCCCGATTTCCGGGAAGGGGCCGCTGTAGAAGGCGTAACTGGGACTCGAGTCGACGTCGACGGAATTGTAGGGGACCTGGTAGGAAAGGAGAGCCTTTTCACCGAGACTGGCATTTGGCCTTGAGTGTTGTACGGAGGGCAGATAGAGGGTCGTCACGGCCCACGAGGGCTTATATTGGCTATCGGTCGTGCGATAGAGGATGTTGTAGGCTGCAGAGCAGTTGCCGATGATGGAGGTCAGGTTTCCGGGCGCGGACCGGAGGCGTAAGATGGCTCCGGGAAGGGCAGACTCGAAACCAACGGGAGCAGTGTAGAACGGGTCTTGACTTGGAGGTAACGGCGTCGAAGAATTGAGCATACCCCGAGAGCTGATAGCTGGGAGCGCAGACGCGCCAGTGAGCAATAAGGCCCAGAAGCGAGTACTGCTGCTATAAAACATGGTAGGAAGACTTCGAGAGGTGTAGTAAGAGACGGTTCGCGGTCTTGAGCGGTCAGAAACCCACGTTTATAGTTACATATATACCGAGACATTCACAGTGTGCATCGGACATAGAGGATCACAATCCCTACCTTCTATTATCTAGACTTACAACTGCCCTGGAGTTACCCGGAGATACCGGCCTTCCACCTCGAGCTGCAGATTCGTGAGACTTATGCTAGGTCCTATTGACTAATCAACGATCGGTAAATGCTGCTGCCTGCGGCATAACTTTTTAAAGTCTCAGACTGTCTAGGCTATGCGGAGCACATTGTCCCGATCTCGGCCATCGGGCAGACCTGGGATCAATTGGGCCTTCTTCTCATTTTATCTTAATAAAGACTTTAGGAGAGATGATGGAAGAACTGGATCACAGGTGATTGGCAAGCCACATTGACTGAGCGTACGCAACGCCCTTCGACGAGCCGGCATGATCTGACACCACAATTCTTATTAGCTCAACTGTTTGATTGAAGGGGGTGGAAACCTAATTTGAATGTGGAGTGTTTTATGAGTATTGTGGGGGTGAGCAAATCCAGAAGCAAGAGCAGGGCCATGCTACTCGTACACAGAGCACCACCAATCACAACAATCTTGGATATACTCTTCGCGTGAATATGCATTGCCTACTCGAAAAGATCTGACTAGCAAGTGTAGGTAATGAAGGTCGGCGGTAGACCGGGCCTGGTTATAGGTGGGTTTGTGGATGAGGAAATGCCTGTCTCGATGAGCGGAGTAAGTTCTGGCTGGTCCTTCAAAGCCGACCATGCTAATTCAGAAGAATGTCATAGCCATCTTTCTCGATCCTTACCGCCTCGGTCTCGTTGCCGTATCTTCGACGCACGAGCTCGAAGATTATCAGTCCCGCACTTGTGCTGGGCACTTGCTTAATCGTATTCCAGAAAAAGCCCCCGTACAGCCATCTTGTCCAGCCCCTATTTTGCTCGACATGAACCAGACACTGCTGATACGTCTGCTTATACGAGCTATAATAAGTCCCTAGCACTTTCGTCCGCGACGGGTCAAGCTGGACCTGCTTATCTAGAGCCGTGATACTCTGGTGATGTACGCCCTGTATGAGATCGATTGGATGTTGGATCAGCTGCTGGATAATTGACGCTGCAATACCCGCGAGCATGAGAAACGTTGGCTCGATAGCGTAGTGCGGCTTGATGACATAGTCGCCGTAATTTTTATCGACTCTAGGTCGAAGCACTAGGTCCTGATCGGCCACTCTCCAAGCGCCGTAGTATCTTGTCACAAAGCTGTAATAACCCTGGGCCTTCGCGTACTCGAACGTGGCAAAGAACGCCCCTGGGTCAAGGAGTCAGCTTTCCTCCTCGAATCTAGTGGATGGAAATGTGAAGCATGGCCTTCAAGCGGATGCGGCTCAGACATGTCTTGAGCAATCTCGAAATCCTCAGGGAGAGGTAAGAGGTCCTCGGAAAACTACTTACCGTATCCGATGGAATCCTTCATCAACGAAAGACTCCAACCAGCGAAGATACCACGCACGCCAATCTCATTCAGCTTCCGATACCCGTAGTGCCACAGGGTTCGATATCGTCCTTCCGTGATGTCACTGGTCCGGAACCGGACCTGAAGGGCATCTAATGGGGCAGCGATGACAGACTGGATCGCCCCAGCTGCGAATCCCGCTGTGAGTGTGGCTTGTATAGAAGGTGGGGGGTAGATACGCTTTGTCGATTGGGAAGAGGGCTGGTGCAGTGTTCCAAGGATTTGCAGATACGATGTGTAGAGGACAGCCCCAACGGTAAAACATGTTAGTAAACCTGCAAAGATGCTATATGGGTCCGCCCCTTGGCCTGACGAGACCGACCTTACATTAGCTAGCATTGGCGGTAGGACTTGGTTTGGAATGAAACCCCATCCATGAGTCTTAACCGCATGCGTCAAGAGGCCCAGTGTGCTCATTCGCCACGACCAGGCTTCGTTGGCTTGTACTCTGGGATTGATAGCCCTCGCAAAAGCCTATGGAGTGGGCTGTGAGCCTTGCACCGTTGGATATCCGTAGCACAAACCAGGTAGCTATTATCGTATGAGCGATGCTTATGCTACTATGTTCCCACTGGGTACTCACTCAACTCGCGTACGAAAGAATGCCTTCACCGGTGCCCTGAAGTAAAAGGCGATGGCTTGAGAACCTAGTGCTCTGGCTCCAGCCGCTGAAACCCCGGTAGCCGCATTGCTCTTCCGGTCTCTCTGCTGAATTGGTGACGGAGTATTCCGTGAGTCTGTTGGTGCACTCATTTCTATAAGACCCTCTACCCTGATGCAACAAACACGACAGGATACTTGATACTGCCATTGTGCCTTGCTACTGACATGGCAGCATCACCTGCTAGAAATGCAACGGGTGTTACTCTTGGACTGTGTGAGAGGTGATGGTCCCTCCGGGTGAAAGAGTGCGGAGTTGATCCCGCAGGCTCATAGCCGCTAACCCAATACGGCAGCACTGTAAGTCTGTAACGCGCCCTCACGCCTTTTGTCTTCTGTGATTATTATTCAACGTCGTCAATCTTCGCTCCCAGCTTTAGCACTTTCACTCGACTCACTGCAAAGATGGCAGATGAGGTCAAGATCGACAAGGAAGCATTCCAAGAGCGCCTGCTCTCATTTGTCTCAATATGGAAGGCAGAAAAGCGTTCAGGCGACGCGTTATTTGGAGGTGTTGGGTCCCTAGTGATCTTGATGGGTCGCAATGAGGAGGCACCCAATTTTCAGAAGAAAAATGCGATGCACGTACGCTTGTCCTCACTTCGGTGCTTCCGGGAGCGATAGCTGACAGCTTGGGATCTCTCAGTTCTGGCTACTCGGCTACGAGTTTCCTGCTACCCTTATGGTTCTCACCACCGAAGGGCTCTACATTGTCACGACCGCCAAGAAAGGTATGGGTGTCTTGATTGCTGCCACATTCGAAGTGTGCGCTGACCGCGTGATCATCTGTCAGCAAAACACTTGGAGCCTTTGAAAGGTGGAAAGTTTCCCGTCGAGATCTTGGTCCGTGGGAAGGACGGAGCAGAAAACGCCAAGCAGTTCGAAAAATGCCTGGACATCATCAAAAGCGCTGGGGTACGAGAAGCGGACTCGTTGGCTGTGCGCCATACTAACGCGGTTACAGAAGAAAGTCGGCACCATACCGAAAGATACCTCGGCTGGACCATTCGCCGATGAATGGCGAGCTGCATTCGGAGAGGCGTCGAAAGACGTGGAAGAAGTCGACATTTCACCTGCCCTCTCCTCCGCGGCGCTCTCAGTGAAGGATGAAAATGAGCTGGTAAGATTCTTGGAAAATGACGGGAGCAGTTTTGTCGAGCTAATACAGCTTAGCGATTAATGCGCAATGCATCTAGAGCTTGCACTGGGCTTCTTACCGAGTATTTCGTCGAAGAAATGTCAGAGATCCTGGACGAAGAGAAGAAAGTCACACATAAACAGCTTGCGGACAAGGTGGATGCAAAGATCGACGATGCCAAGTTCTTCCAGGGGCTCAAGACCAAGTTGCCTGGAGACTTCGACGCTACACAATTGGATTGGATTTACGGGCCCGTCGTGCAGAGTGGAGGCGCGTACGATCTGAAGCTTAGCGCACAGTCTGACGACAAGACGCTCCATGCTGGCACCATAATCGCAGGGCTTGGCCTGAAATACAAAAGCTACTGTTCGATAGTGGCGCGCACGTACTTGGTTGATCCCAACGAGTCTCAAGAGGCCAATTATAAGCTCTTGATGAGCGTTCACGAAGCTATCATCAAGGAGGCAAAGGAAGGCGTAGCTGTGAAAGATCTGTACAACAAGGCTTTAGGCATCATCAAGTCCAAGAAATCAGACCTCGAAAAGCATTTCGTCAAGAGCTTGGGTGCCGGCATCGGTCTTGAAGTGAAAGATCCGACTTTAGGCATAAATGCCAAGAACGGCAGGATACTGAAGGATGGGATGACCTTGTCCATTTCTACCGGTTTCAGTGATATCGAGAACCTCAAAGCTCAGGACAAGCAGAGTAGGACCTACTCTTTACTCGTTTCCGACACCGTGCGGATTCGAAGAGATCAGGAACCAGCAAACTTTACAGCTTCTGCTCCTTCTGATCTTGGCTCGACCTCTTTCTTCTTCAAAGATGAAGAGGAGCCCGCGCCTAAGGCGAAAGCTAAGAAGGATCCCAAGGTCGGCGCTGTGGCCACGGATAACATTATGGAGACCAAAACACGAGCAACCCGAGCAACCCGCGACGACGAAGGCAACGAGCTAAAACGTCGCGAGAATCAGAAAGAGCTTGCTCAGAAGAAGCAACAAGAAGGGCTGAAGCTGTACCCTGAGGCTACTGGCGACCAAAATGGCGTCGCGCAGAAGAAGTTTAAGAACTTCGCATCTTACAAACGCGACAATCAACTCCCATCCCAGGTCCGGAAGTTGATGATCTTGGTTGATAGCAAGGCAGCAACAATTATCCTTCCCATAATGGGCAAGCCTGTGCCATTCCATATCAATACCATTAAGAACGCCAGCAAGAGCGATGAGGGTGCATTCGCTTACCTAAGGATCAACTTCTTATCCCCCGGACAGGGCGTTGGTAGGAAGGATGACCAGCCATTCGAGGATCCATCAGCGCATTTTGTAAGAAGCTTGACCTTCCGGTCTCGAAATGGGGATCGAATGCAAGATATCGCTGCTCAAATCACCGAGCTGCGAAAGAACTCGGTGCGCCGTGAGCAAGAGAAGAAAGAGCTGGAAGACGTCGTCGAGCAGGAAAAATTGGTCGAAATAAGAAGTAAGTCAATCGGTTCACCCGGTTCAATACAATCACTAACATGGCTGCCAGATCGCAAGGTCCCACGACTCGAGAATGTCTACATCCGCCCAGGACTGGATGGCAAACGCATTACAGGTGAAGTCGAAGTACATCAGAATGGTTTACGCTATCATGACATTCGAGGGAGCAAAGTTGATATTACTTTCGGCAACGTTAAGCACCTGTTCTTCCAGCCATCGACCCACGAATTGATCGTTATCCTGCACGTGCATCTCAAGAATCCCATCATGATCGGCAAGAAGAAGACAAAGGACGTCCAATTCTATCGCGAAGCTACCGACATTGCATTCGACGAGACCGGCAACCGAAAACGCAAACACCGGTACGGAGACGAGGAGGAGTTTGAACAAGAACAAGAAGAACGACGACGGCGGGGCGCGCTCGACAGAGAGTTCAAGGGTTTCGCAGAAAAGGTACAGGCAGCCGCCGGCGACGAAGTCAGCAGCGGTGTCGACATTCCCTTCCGAGACCTCGGCTTCAACGGTGTGCCTAACCGATCCAACGTTCTCTGCCAACCCACCACCGACTGTCTCGTCCAGCTCACCGAACCGCCGTTCATGGTCGTCACCCTCGACGACATCGAAGTCGTGCATCTGGAACGTGTGCAATTCGGACTCAAGAACTTCGACATGGTCGTCGTCTTCAAAGACTACCACCGACCACCAGCTCACATCAACACCATCCCAGTCGAGAGCCTCGAACCGGTCAAAGACTGGCTCGACTCCATCAGCATACCCTTTTCCGAAGGCCCTCTGAACCTCAACTGGAGCACCATCATGAAAACCATCACCGCCGACCCTCACCAATTCTTCGTCGACGGGGGGTGGTCCTTCCTAGGCGCTGGTTCCGACGACGAGGAGGAAGAGGAAGAGGAGGAGGAGTCGGCGTTCGAGATGTCGGAGTCTGAGCTTGCGGTTTCGCAGCCCTCGTCGGAGGATGAGTCGGATTTCGATGATGATGCGTCGGCGGATGAGGGGGAGGGGAGCGCGGATGATGAGAGTGCGGGGGAGGATTGGGATGAATTGGAGAAGAAGGCGAAGAGGAAGGATAGGGAGTCGGCGCTTGGGGATGATGATGAGGGGGGGAAGAAGAGACGGTAGTGGATGCCCTTCAGGAGCGACAGGTCACATATACTCACCAGATGGTGAGCCTTGGGGTCGAAGATAGGTTTCCATTGCGAGACTTATCTGATTGCCGATTGGAACATGGAAGCATGGGAGCAATGAGGATAAATGGGTTCTAAGGAGGGGAATGGTTCCCTGGACGAATGCCAGGCGAGGTATTTCAGCCATTCGAGATTGGCAGATAAGTCCAAAAATCTGATCTGTGCGTAGCCAGTTACTTTCCACATCCTCGACAGACGCCATAATTACGTGAAGATTTGGTACCTCGAGACTTCGCATCTTTGTGTAGAGTATGGATATTCAAGATCGACAAGAATCGGTGAATCTCCCCCATGATAATCCGTCCTTGGATAATGTACACCACAGTACGATACCCCCAAAGCAGCGCCCAAAAGCAAGACGCCTGGTACCTATACTGAACTCCCTCCATCCCCCCCTCGCAACTAAGCCCAAGCCGCCTGCCTCGCTCCATCAACCGCCAACCGATCCGCCTCCACATTCCCCTTATTCCCCGCATGCCCCTTAATCCACTCGAACTCCGTCCGGGCGCCCACGTCCCTCCGCTCCTCAATCTTCGCCAGCACACTCTCCACCAGATCCTTATTCTCGACCGGCTTCCCCGACGCGTTCTTCCACCCGTTGCGGCGCCAGTTGACGCACCACGTGGTGACGCAGTTGATGGCGTATTGGCTGTCGGTGATGATCTGGCAGTCGCGGTTCAGGGGGACGATGTCGAGCGCGCGAGAGATGGCAGTGAGTTCGGCGCGTTGGTTGGTCTGGCGTGTGCCGGGGAGGGTTTCGGAGAGATTCCTGGGAAGGGGAAGAAAGATAGGTTAGTGGAGATGTGCGGAGGTACTTGGGGAGGGGGAATTGGGCACCTGGGATCGCTGGGGCCAAAGTAGACGCCAACGCCTGCGAAGGCGCCTTCTTTGCCGTTGCCTAAGGAGCTGCCGTCGGTATGTATGCGGACGGGTCCGGTCTGTGCGGCGCCGGTGCTGACGGCTTTTGTGGCTTGGCGCTGTTCTGGTGTTTTGTATACGACTTGGCCAGCCTCGGCGTCTAGTATGATGTTTGGATCGAAGCCATCTTCTGCATCTGCTGGGAGTGGGGCGGTGCCTGCCTCGTAGTCCGCCTCGTTGTGTTCCACTGGAGCTGGCTTAGTGGCTTTGCTGGCCCCATTGATTGTCTTTTTAGCCCTCTTCGCGGGTGGTGGCTTCTCTGTAGCTCCCGCAGATTGATCCCCACCGAAATCGTCTGCGACTACGCCGGTGTCTGCTTCGGTTGTCTCTGGCGCTCTTGATGCTCTCCCGTCATCCTCATTTAGAAACTGTTGTGCCTCTGCCCGCGTCTGAAAAAGCCTGTGTTTTGGTTTCGTCCATCCCTTTATCTGCTCCTGCGCTGACGTCCAGTCGGTGTATATCCCCGGGTTGCGTCCACTTTTCACAGCGTAGAACTTGTTTTCGGTCCCTGCTCCTGCGGTGTTGTCCCCTGCCATGAAGCGTTCCGCGTCTGTTAAAGAGGGGAATGATTTGACTAAGCTCCAAATATCAGCTCTTTCACAATAGCCAGAAAGTAGGGTGATACGGGCATACAGGTCGCTCCTTTGAACCCAGTGACTTGCTTCAAGCAGTCGTCCCACGTATGATATATTCCTGCTGTATGCCCTTGTCTCACAGCGTAGAACTTCGGCTCCCCAGTCTTCTTCCTTTTTGTGCCCGCCGAGCCAGTTGTTAAAGCTGGAGAGCCGGATTTCATTGACGCAGTGTTATCCATTCTGGGAAACGCTCTCAGGGGTTTCCTGAGGATACGGTTGAGAGTTCTGCAAAGATACCCTTGACCACCAATGGAGCAATCAGCCCATAACAGTCTCGACCAAAGCTCAGATGACAATCTCCGTTTCAGTTGGTGAACGAATGGTATGTTGCTGGGCCACGCAGTGATTACTATCAGGCGAAGGAGATCGTCAGGACCAAGGAAGAGTAGCCTCGAGGCTGTATTCTTCGTGTATCTGTTTGTGTACCTCTTCGAAGCTATGCTCAACGAGGAGATTCGCGTGGTGAGCCTGGCTTGCGGTGCTACGGGTATAAGTTTCTAAGACAGTGGTTGGTGTTATACAATGGCTCCTACTTTGAAGTTCACTCAGGAGCGAATTGTGCAAGTCTCCGCATTATTGGTTGTTCGGCTAATTTAAGGTTCGATAAGCCGGCGGCCCGAACGCGCTCCTTATCGATAAGCTCCTGAAAATCCATCAGACCCCTCAACTCTCGAGTCTTGCGCAATCTTGTTGCCACTTTATAACACCCCCACCCATAATCATGTTATCAATGGTCATGTTCGCCCGTAAGCCTCCGACAGTCGAGCTAGAACGAATGAGGTCAGCATTTAACTCGGTGCAACTGCGATCTGACCTGAAGCTATCTCAATAACAGCGGGCTTCGGGCGTTGTCTTACTTCTGTCATATCTTGACTGGATACATACTCGGTGTCAATCCGAATCACATACGGAGATTGCTCAAACAAAAAGAATCTTATAAAGCTGGTAGTGACCATTGTTGCGATGCCTACACTGGTGGTGACAAATTTCAACATCGTTTGTGCTACCCTAGGAGGTTTCATCACGCTCTTCGGATTAGTGTCCTATCTGTTCAAGGAACGTTTCTATCTCTCTGAGGCTCGTATGCTTTTCTCTCCCGTAGTTGAGACCTGACCATCAAGCTGACGGAGCTCCAGTGATATCTCTGCTGGCCGGCATTACGTTCTCCCACGGAACCAATTTCATTAAACCGTTGGATTACGCGGCAGGCTCCGTCAAAAACTTGGACACTATTACGCTGTACTTCTCGCGTCTGGTTCTCGGTGTGCAGTTGGTGCTCGCAGGAGTACAGTTACCAAGCAAGTACCTTGCTCAAGAATGGAAGAGTCTAGCCTTGTTGCTCGGACCGGGAATGACCGCCATGTGGGTAACTGGCAGCCTCCTAATCTGGGCTATGGTGCCCAATCTGAGCTTCCTACACTCCTTGGCTGTTGGCGCCTGCGTGACACCAACCGACCCGATTCTAAGCAACTCGATCGTAAAGGGCCAATTCGCAGACAAGCACATCCCGAAAGATCTGCAAAAGATCATCATCGCCGAGTCCGGTGCTAATGATGGCTTGGGATACCCTTTCTTGTTCCTGGCCTTATACCTGATCAAGTATGTTGGAAGCGACGGCGCAGGTCAGCCTGGTGGGGCCAGCAAAGCAATGGGCTACTGGTTCGGAGAGATATGGGGTTACACTATCCTCTTGAGTGTGGTTTACGGATTCGTCGTCGGATGGATAGCCAAAGAGCTACTCCACTGGGCTGAGGGGAAGAAATTCGTCGACCGTGAAAGCTTTCTAGTATTTGCGATCACGCTAGCGGTAAGCTATTTGCTTTAAGGCCCTCCCATGAGCTCTACTGAGGCTATGTCAGCTTTTCATAACTGGGACTTGTGGAATGATTGGTAGTGACGATATCCTGGCCTGCTTTGTCGCCGGTAATGCGTTTACTTGGGAGTAAGTAAAGTGATCCGCAGAGCGAATGACCGCTGACCTCCTTTTGCAGCGACTGGTTCCGTTTGGAGACGCTCGACGACTCCCTGCAGCCGACCATCGACATGTTACTCAATCTATCGATCTTTATGTGGTATGGAGCTGTCTGCCCGTGGTATTCATTCGCTCACAACAGCGTCATCCCAATCTACCGACTTATCTTTCTTGGCATTCTGGTCATGCTGCTTAGACGGATTCCAATCGTATACTTGCTCCACAAGTACATCTGGCAAGTCGAGAGAAAGCGACAAGCATTCTTCATGGGCTACTTCGGACCAATAGGAGTCAGCTCTGTGTTCTATCTCTATGTCAGCCTAGAGTTTCTAAGTGAAATCACTGTAGACGGCGTCGTTCGCGAAGATGCCGCCCGTCTGGAAGAAGTCATGACGGTTGTTGTCTGGTTTCTAGCCATATGCAGCATGGTGAGAGGCATACCTCTTTCCCTATTCTTCCAGATTCGGTACTAACGCAGGCACACAGGTTGCTCACGGCCTCAGCGTTCCAGTGGGCAAGCTTGGCTACAATCTACCCAGGACCCTCAGTACGAGAGTATCGAATACTGTGGATGAGCCATCATTTCAAATACAGGAGCCTACCGTGGATGGTGATGAAGTGCATCGTCAGAGCAAATTTCGAGAACTCGACAGCCGTAGGCGCAAAAGCCCTCCGCGTCCAATTTTCCGCATTGGAGGTTCCGTGATACATGACAAAGATTCCAGTGATGAAGGACCGGAACCTGTCGCCACTCAGAAAAGGACACCATCGGACTCGAAGACGGATAAAGAAGATGTGGCTGGCGCTTCAATGGCTCCTGTATCTTTCAGCACCAGTTCAGACCCAGAAAGGGGCGAGCAATCTACAAATGCGCGAATGTGAATACGAATTTTAACGTCATTGAGCACGCAGCGGACATAGCATCTTTCGAGGATCTTTTGGCTTACATATCAAATACTGCGGACGCGGCTGGCGGGTTTTACGACACCAAGCGCTTTTGAGATTATTTTACGAGACATAATCACTGGATGAGTTGACGGAGCGAGAAGATTCGAGAATCGCTCGAGCATCAACAATTACACAGTATTACCACATTGGCGTTGACTCCCGTGGTATCCGGCGCTACGATCAACCAACTGTAGCAGTAATAACGCCCTCGAGAGCTTCGGAAACGAAGATGGCTGAAATTGAGCGCTAGATTAGACGGTGGCTGAATTAAACTCATGCGTCTCTGTCTCCATAACGATAAATAGCTATGAGATATATGACTTAAACGGGTAAGGTTTCGTGGCCAGGCGAGAGGTCACAGGTAGAACCAAGGGCAGTCATTTCTTTCTTCCATCGGCCAAGCCAACGAAGTGGTTCTCTTCCCTGATCTTTTCCTACCACCACCTTATTCCAGTTCATTCATGCTAGAGAGACTACTCTCTGGTGTTCTCAATCCGAAGATGATAGCCAAGAACGTTTCTCCTTCTTCCCTTGGCAAATGGTTATTGGGACGACAAGCAACTCAGAGTACGCTACTCGCTACTTCCAGTTTCGTTCGTATAAACCGAGCCCCTATCTCTGCACCAGATCATTCCTACACCGCTTCAGCTATCCCTACACCGTGTCAATTATAATAGGCCCGAAAAGGTCCCGAGAAGCTCGAGGAAAATCCTCGAAAATTCCTTTTTACCGTTTTGACTCGCAGCCTAAGACCGCAGTCTTCCCACCTGTACCTACCGCCTTGACCGAGCTCGCAATCCACCCTGAGTGGAGCTCCAACTTCGATTTCCTAGAGGCTATATCGGAGGGTCCTTATTTTCGTTCTCAGCATCTTGCATTGGCACTTGTTCGATTGGATATTTTACCATCTTTTTCAGGCCTGTAATAATTCACGCAGTGTAGGGATAGCCGAAGTGGTGTAGGGATAGCTGATCTCGTGTACAAATAGGGGCTCCCCATTTGAATCACTAGCTCCTGCTGCAATTGCCTGATCAGTCCCCTCTGGGACACTTTCCACCATTGAAAAACGTATCGACGAGATGACGATGGACTAAACGACCAGTGATAGCCATGACGTTCTTCCGTTTCTAAGTAAATCTTGTTGGAATCCCAAGTAACTGCTTAATTTGTCCCGTCTGGTGATGTAGGTACTAAACAGAGGCAATCTCCTGCAGATACCCTGTTGAAGAAGAACGGCCTCATAAATCTGTTGAGCGCTCTTGGAGTTGCCTACATTTGGGACATTGGCTGATTGGGGCGTCGTTTGCGTGCAGATGGGTTCTATAGTTCCTTCGATGTTGTACTGAGTCTGGCAACTACCTCAAGAATCCACTGTTCGACAGTCGCTCCTGCACCTGAGGTGAGTCACTCTGGTTTCTCCCAATATCAACACGGTCCCCAAGGACTATATAAACACCCTCCGAGCCTCCCCAGATCCTGCTTTCCTTCCTCATCTTCCCACTGTAAAGCAATCAACGTTAAGGTTTCTCCACTGTATCGCATCTGCCTCTTGATCATCACGTAGACTTTTTTGCCACTGCCTCCATTATTTAGATATCGTTGCCACTGCCTCTACTATCTAGATATTGCTGTCGCTGCCCCACCGCATACATCACATAGACCGTCACCACCATCGTACCTATCAACCAAACAGCCATCGTCCTCAGTCCTATACATCATGGATCCAAACACCATCATGCCCTCGCCACCATCCTCCCAACCAACCTCCATTTACGCCTCCCCATCCAACGAGTCACTACGCTCCGCCCCCTCGTCACCATCAAAGACCATCCCTCCAAGCTCCGCCTCGGTTCCGCAGCTACCTACATCCCACAATTCAACATCATGAAGTACGTCGCTGAAGAACTAGAGGCTATCAGCTTCGACATACTACAGCGCTTCGCCCCCGCCCTCCTCGAAGAAGTGGGCTTCGAATGCAAAGAGCAAATCGAGCTCAACTGGGCCTGCCGGCAGTTTGCCTACCACTGCCCCGGCATCGAAATCGACCTCCAGAGCCTCACCGACTGGATCCCAGATATCCGACACGCCGCCGTCCACCGCCATCAGATGACCGCCCTCGCAGCGTGCAAGACCATCCACGAAGCCGCCAACCTTGCATTCTCCCTTGGCTCTAAGGAGGTTGGTGACAAGCTCCAGATGATTGCACAGGAGATGGATTGGGCAAGATGTGAGATGATCAAGCATGGTGCCCTCAACGATAAGCAGCTGCCCGCCGATGTCAGGCAGGTTGTAGTAGACAGGCTCAGGGGCGCTATCACTGCCGCCAAGGATAATGCCGGAGGGGACCAAAGCAACGAGTGGAGACTGAGTGACGATGTCGTCAGCTACACCATGGACGAGAAGCTACTCGAGAATCTGTGGGCCGATCCCAAGCTCTGGGGTCAAGACCGCAACCGCAATTATTTCGGGTCATCGCGGTCAGCATCGATGTCACCACCTCGAGGACGATAACTAGACAATTGGCGATCAAGGAGCGATAATGCATCGCTGTCCATATCCCCGCCGAGATTCTCGAATACCGCCCCTTGTCCCTCCATATCTGGCAAGTCTCAAGCTTACATTCCTCCCGCCAAACGCCAGGGAGTTTGGATCCGTGGAACGAGTCGCTAGGGTCCCTGACCGGAGCCACCGTCCGTTGAACGAAAGAACGCTTCCCCGAGATCACTGGCCCAAGCATCATGTCATGGAGCGTCAACGAGTGGAGCAAATCCCGTCAGAGTCCGCTACGAAAGCTATCGTCACTCCGATCAAACAACGCTTTCCCGAGTCCACTGCCCCAACCATCTCACCACATAATCCACTTTTGCACCGCCATCGGACACATATACCATATACCACCTCTTGGGATCTTACGTTGATGGATGCATGGCCTGGAAAACTTTGAGCAGATTAGCATTTGGATTAGCATAGGTTTGAATGAAAGTTATTTCAACAGTATAACTTTTCCGCTAGGCATTGTGACTCGCCAGCGAAGACGAAACAACCGATTTATGCCTCTATCCATACCATCAGTAAGGTAGGCAGCGTTACGATTCTTATAAACGCAATCTTTGCTGCCTCGAAGTGATCCTGGACAGAGACGATGGGTTCGTCCCGTTCCGGAATGGATTAGGGTTTTTCCTAGGCTATATCACGTGAGCGCTTGGCGCAGAATCTGCATGTGATAAGAAGCATGTTGGGTTGTGCCATCGAAGAGCACCCCGCTCACCAGGTTACCTCCGATTAAAATCCCATGGGAAGTACAAGAGAAGTAGTTGACGTGGTCGGCAGGCTAAGGAGAAGTATCAAGTAGAGCAGGAGAATGGCGAACAAGGATTGCTATGCCATGAGATGTAGTGGATGGGATGTCGAAGCACGGGGTCGTGCCAATCTATACTTTCAAAACTGCTTATAAGACTGATGTTGGGTGGAGACTTGGTCCGAGGTAGAATATATGTGTACATATTGACGCTTACACTCGGCCCCGTGTTCTAGGTTGACGGTAAGTAGAAAGCAATATCACTCTGGCTTTCGAAGACCGGTACCCCTGAAGGACATCTCTGGTAAGTCGATATCTAGGAAGTCCCATTGATCCTCTCAGATGGAACCCTAGCAGTACAGCATCCGAAGTTTGTCCGCATGCATTCATGTTTGCATTCTCTAGCACTTGTTTCCTCCTTTATTGTTTTGTTTAGCATGATAGCCGCGACTGCCGCGTCAACAACACCAGCTGATCTTGCCTGGCAAAAAGAAAAGCACAGAAAAGGGACCACGCACGACGGTCACTTCTTGTCAAGCTCTACGCCTTCATTTCTGAAGATCCAACTGCAGGCTTAGGCCTAAAGGCACCCGAGATGGACAAGGTCCCTTTCGAAGTCCACTGTATGATCGCATACCATGTCAGCCAGCCACCCAAGGAAGCGAATTATGCTCTTCAGCAGTGGTCGAAGGAGCACCCAAAAGCATCATCACGCCCTGAGGGAGTAAGGCAACTGAAAGCCCTTCGTCTTGTCAATAGAGCGTTCTCCGTGGCAGCAGCCCAATATCTCTTTGCCGATTACCACCTCCTCTATCTGAGACAGAGATTTGGACGCCTAGACGCAGTCTCTAGGCATAACACATACAGCAAACAAGTACGATCCCTTCTGTACGAGCCTGCTCTTCTCGAGACGTACAGATGCAGCAATGCATGGCAGATATATAGCCCTGAAACCAGCGACCTCCTCGATGCTATAAGGACTGGCGCGCCTACTGATATGACGGTCGAGCAAGCTACCGAATGGCTTCATCAACACGCACCGCAATCTTATCTCGATGAAAGCCTTGAGGCAATGTCGCAAATCCGATCTGCGTACGATAGGTATCAAGGCTACCTCCAAGATCAGACCCACAATCTGCAGTGTCGTCGCAACGAGGTCCTACTGAAGTTGGCCATACCACGGCTGTCGCGGGTGGAACACGTGGCGCTAAGATGCGTAAGCATTTGGTCCAGGCATACGAGCTCTGCTGTGCACCGTGCGCTCGAGATACAATGGAATCCAATCCATTGTGGAGATTATGGCAACGATAGGAGGCTTGGCGTACTGGAGCTTCACTCCATCTTCAATGCTTTATCCCTTGCCGCAAGGATCAAGACGCTTGAATGCCACCAAGTCAGTTGGAGATTCCTGGACGCGTCAGAGCCAGAGCTGCACCGGATGAGATGGACTTTCCAGTGGCTGCAAACCCTCGAGCTAAACTTCTTCTGTTCAAAAAGTGACGAACCTCTGGACTCCTTGGCATCGGGAAGCCTGATCGCTTTGCTAGCAGCCTCACCGAAACTCCTTCGCTTAAGCGTTAGCTTTCCCTGGAACGTAGGAAAGACCGCAGCTCTGCAGCACGTGGTCGGCGATGCATACTGGCCTTCCCTGCAAGAGATCAAGCTGGGAGGAATTGTTATAACGGAGAGAGAACTTGCCCCGTTCCTACAGAAGCACGCGGCCACACTGCATACCGCCTCTCTGGGCAACATACACCTGCTGAAAGGAAATTGGATGACCATACTGGACTGCTTCAGAAGCACTCTTAAACTCCGGGAGTTCCATTCGTTCGGGGGATGGTCAGCTAAAGAGCCTGTGGGGCGGTGGTGGGATGTGGAGTACTATCGGCGTGAAGACGATGACGAGCCCCAACTTAGCGATAGCCATGACGTGGCCATGGCGATCAGGAATTACGTCTTGTACGGAGCGGAATTCGACATCCATCAAGTCATGCCTCAAAAGAGACATGTCCGCAGGTAGGGGTGGAAATCCGGTTGGGCTTCAAGCGTTGAACCCCATACGGGGTGGTGGCTTGTTCTTTTCCTTCGTGTCATTGAGCTATCGAATCGATAGACATTGCTTTTAGATGGCTAGATTGAGTAAGAGGAATACTTCAACGGTTAGCCTCTTCAGCGACATGTTCCCAATAGTGATTCAGTCCATTAAATTTCCGTCTTTGCATTCTTTCACAATTGTTGAGGTCGAGCGGACCGCTTGATGCCCGCGTGTCGGATAAATCCTGGCGAAGCTGAAGACACATCACATTGGTGTATCTCACACACAATGCCAAGAACTCTGGCGACTCGTCACTGACATGTTAGACAACCGCTGCCACCTCCGTCCGCTGAAAGCCCTCGAGCCGAAGAATAAGCCTCTTCTGTTGCCCTATACGCACACAAATCTGTAAGCCCTCCAAAAACTCTCTTTGAATCGCACCCCTCCACAATTCGTAGAATCGAAGCGCACTCACCTAGATCAAACGCAAACCCCTGCCTCCCCTTCTGGATACACATGTAGTCCACAGCATTCGCCGCCATCCACAATCCATACCAATCCGCCGTATCCTTCACATCCCCGCCCGCGGCCCCCTCAATCCCCACCCCACACTTCGTTTCTTGCGTCGTCGCCTTCCACGGCAGCGCCACCACTGTATCCGGATCCCCCCGCGGCCCAAAGACCACCTTCCTCCCATCAATGCTCATGCTATCCACCACATTCCTACACGTCTCCCACCACAGCCCCGGCACTGTCGCTACACAAGTCACAGTCGGCCTGTACTTTACCACCCTCAGCAAAAGATCGCCCTTCTCGCCAACGTTGTTCGCCAACCCGCCCTCATTCGGGCTCCCGCGCACGCATACATCCAGCAGCACGCGCACGATAGGCCGCAATTCCACGGGCTTTATCCAGTCACCAAGAACGCCCTTCCGGTGGCCGAGATCGATGGCGCAGAGTCCATCGGACGAGAGCCAGCGGAAGGGTAGCACGGCGTCCCAATTTCCTTGGTGGCGCTCGCCGAAGGAGAAGATGCTTGTCTCGCGTGACATGCGTCCGAGGGCTTCTTCGCAGCTGGCGAGGGGAAGGTTGCGGCCGTACAGGGCGCCGGAGCACGAGTATGTGGGGCTAGGAGTACCGAGGTCGGAGGGGCTGTGGGGAATGGTGGTGGTGGTGTTCAAAAATGGGTTGGTGGAGATTGCTGTGGTTGAGTTGAGGGGCCAGATGAGATCGATGGAGGAGGTGGAGGGGAGGATATTGATGGCGTTTGTGGAGTTAGTGGTGTCGTTAATGGGAAGCAGCAAATTAGTGGTGCTACCACGAACTGCGAGGGCTGTGACATTTTTCTCTAGGAAAACCAGGTAAATGCAGCAGCAAACAATGCAAGTGGAACGCCATAGGAGAAGGGGCAAACGCGACATGGGTTGGCCCTATAGAATCTTCACCAAAGTCGACAGTGACGGTGGATGGATTATCCAAGAAGGAAAGTCGATCAGAAAATCGCATCTGGCTTTCGCAAATGCGATATCCCACGCGGGTCCAGCCGTCGTGTTGCCAGAAAGCTCAAGCGGCTATAAAGCCTTGGAGCGCCACTGTGATCGATGCGAGCCTTCGTAAGCGTAGATTTCCAGATCTTAGTGTTATTGTGCTTTATTGAAGAGTCGGAATAGGACGAGAGCAGCCAAGCCAAACATGGACCATGAACTCTAATGCGAGAAGTACTCTGCCTCCAGGAAATGCTTTATTGCCGAACGAGACGAGTGTGGGGCATCAAGATCTAGCAACGCGTGGAAGGAGAGATAGACCTTGACCTGTAGAATCTGGGTACTCCCGGCGGTACTGAACCCTCTTGGAGACTTTGTGCCTATGTACCACTACTGCTGGAGAAGACTCTACAAAGATGGCTAGCACAGCGAAAGTCGACTGGGTCACCGAATTGCAACGCCCTCTTGTAGCGATGGTACTGATTGCTGACAGTTGAAAGGCGAGGGCGATAGCAAGGGCTGTGAACAACCATGGAGCTGCGCTCTCAAACAGCCGTCCAAGCAGAAGATTGAAAATGTCAAGAGTGGTAGTTGATTGTATTCCTTTCGGTGAGTATTTGAAGACCCCTCTATTGTAATACAGAAAGGTCCTCTGTGCTCTGGTACTTGACATGTCCGTGGGAAACCAAATCAGTGCCACGCGGAACTACCAAAGCTTCGATGTAGATTCTGATCGTCGAAGAATCACAGAGCGGCGGCTGTCATATATATGATGACCTGAGCACAAAAACATCAGTGTAAGGCTGGCTTCAAGAAGTCACGATCTCCGCTCGCCGCAAAGTACTCTTGCTGGAACGCTCGCCCAATTGCGCTCGAAACTCCCAAGCCTCAATGACACCTTACTTGTGGGCCTCAATTGGTCCCAGTGTCCCACTTGTTATCGTCCAATCGTTGAAGTGTGTCGTACCTCGAGTGGGAAACTTCCCTGACGTTGTTCGCAGCGTCCAGAAGACAGGCCTGAGTCCTGAGACTGAGCCAAAGAGAGGGAATAAGAGTTCGTCCTTGGGTTCGTGCTGGTTCAGATTATCCACGCATTTTCCTGTCAAGTGGGTGTCACCCGCAGCTCGATCCTCATCCACCCAAACCGTGAATTTGGTACCTGTCACACTGTCTATACGAGGAAGGTAGACCGGAAGAGATGGCTGGAATTGACAGGAGATGGTTTGGCGACTCATCACTAAAACATGCATTAAAGATGAAAATCTTGGCGCCAAGATCAGTCTTGGTGTCCGCCCCCTCCGCCTTGGGATTCCCAGCGCAGACAGCTCCTCTAGGTGCATTGCTAAAGCAGAATATGAGATGAGAATAGTGATCATTGCTGTATGTAGTAGGTAGGGGTTGCGCTTCGCTTCCAGCAAAGCGGGTATATCTGTGCTAAGACCTTCACAGCACCGCGATGGAGTCCGCTGCACGCCGCGTACGCCTTCTTTGCCTACGATTAACCTCCGATGTTCGCCACCATTGTGTATCGGAAGGAGAAAAAGTTGCCGCATATTGGCTGGGCTAGTGGATCGTTGACATGGAATCATCGCGTAAATGCGCGCTCAAAGCGTGTGCATACGTTCAGCCTGTGCCAAGGCATGGGGTGCATGCTGGCAGAAGCACAATGCGATCACCCAACATTGTTGTGGGGCGGTCCTTCTATTCATCCTAACACCGGTCATACTCGTACTTCCGCCTGGAATCACAAAACGGGGAGAGGAATGGGACGAATCCGATCTATTCCGAGTCTAGCCAGGTACATTTACGCCACCATGCAGTCATGCATGCCAGTACTGTGTTGGATGTCGTATCTTACAACCTTCGTAGCATACACCTCAGTATTGGTGTGACCACTTTACTTCCCCACGTTCTCCTCCAGGGTGTGTGCCTGCGTCTGCAGAGCGTCGGATATTTGCAGCCATACTCGCCCAACGATGTTGTGGGGCTCGAAGTACCTCTGGGTTTTGCCACAGTGTTCACGAGCTACGCATAGCAGTCCACTACTGCTTATGAGGATGACTTGCGTTGATTGCGCCAATGCACCTGGATAGCTTGCCAAGTTGAAGGTTATCCTTGAATCCGGCGCTGTTTGCCCTTAGATGAAATTGTACCTTGCTCTCTTTCAGCAACAAACTTCATGCAGAAGTCAGTCAGGCTGATATCATTCCACATCCCAAATAATTGCAACTACACACATTCGAAGGACCCAGATGGCGCCTTCTCTACATGGCCGTGAAGTGCCGATCCGTTCGACGAGGGGACGAGAAACAGGAGATTTACAAGCTCTCTGTTCTAGCATCCGAGAAAGCATCACAAGCATGCTGGGGAAGAAATCAGATAATCAAGAGCCTTGGCTGTCGGATGATGCATTGCGCGAGATCTGGCAAGGCTCAAAGTTCGAAAGTTTACTTCGATCCATAGTAACGGAGCCGCGCGTGGATTTCATACGGCTCAATCTAGCTAAAGTAATAACGGTGCTGATAATAGTACGTTGGGACCGCTGGTCTACATTCGATGATATATTCGTCCGTTGCACGCACACGAGGCACGAGTATTCTCGATTGGACGGCGATCTACCTTTTCGAGACTGTTCTTTCCTCGGTTCCTTCGACGATAATTTCAGCGCGGACCAGTACATCGTACTACCAATTCATATCATCGGAGGTCAGAATCAATACTTTCCAGACATGCATTGGAGGTTGCCGTTTATTCATACACAGGAAAAGGTCCGCCAAGGGGGGATCGGACAAGTCACTAAATGCGTTGTTGCTCGTGGCCACTTCCGAAAGGACGAAGAACCAATAGAGCACCATAGCGAAGAGATAGTGATCGGCCGCAAGCGTATCGACATACGCATCCATCATGACGACATACGAAACATGAAGCTTTTGAGGGGCAGCCATTTAAAGCATGATCATATCATGCACCACATTTCCACACTGATACACGGGGATGACTTCAATGTCTTCTCTCCCTGGACTGATATCGATCTCGGCGTCTTCTTGCATCACAAACAGCTGGGTATCACTCAATCAAGGATGGGAGGATTCTTGCTTGAAGAAGCATCGCATCTGGCAGATGCCTTGGATTTCTTGCATACGCGGATCAGTATCCCTGGTCGCAGACACGTTCCTTGTGTACACATGGACTTGAAGCCCGAGAATATCGTTGTCCAGCCTAGAGCACAGGGATCGTCGGGTATGATGTGGCTAATAACAGATTTTGAGATATCTGTTGTCGGAACGATGATCGCAAATGAAGATTACCCGCAAGCTCTTGGCTCTGTCAGAGACCTTGCCGCATGCTTGACAGGTAAGGCTCGCTGTCGGGAGCCGGGCCCCTTCCAAGCTCCCGAAATTCGAGGTATCAAGGGACAGAAGCCTAGTTTCGGATCTGATGTATGGTCACTTGGCTGCGTCTTGAGCCTAGTCTTATGTACGGCAGCTGAAGGTTCAGAGGGCGTGGCCCAACTTGACAAAGAACGGTGCAGAGATAATGCAAGCGGCTTCTTCTACCGAAGAAAACAACCTCCTCCCAATCACAACCACGCTTCCGCCTGGGAGATGAACCCCTTCGTGATTCCTTACCTCGAGGGTTTGGTCATTCGCCACGACAAGCGCCATCAGACATGGTTACGCCCCTTCGTTGATCTCATCAAAGATACAATGGAGATTGACATACACCAAAGACCACAAGCAGCTGAGTGCTCCAAGCATCTTCGCCAGATCCTCGACCTCAGCAAGCAAGCTATGGAGCCCCATGAACTGTGTGGGGAATCACCGGAAATCCAGACAGTACCATATTTGCGCTCCTTTCCTCAAGCTTTGACAATGTATGATCCGGCACAACTCTCAGCCAAAAGTGATCCGCTATGTTTTGATCCTCAAAGGAAGTTCTTTATCCGATCGAGATCCGTCGCAACACTACTTCAGGCGAACTAAATGCACGAGACACCGAGACTTTAGCAGCCAATGTCGCTTCTCGGGCTGAAAGTGCTCCCGAGCTTGCATACCGAGCTTTACGTACCTCTTGGATTCCCATGCCGACAGCTCGGCAAAAAGTGAAAATGCCGTCGGGAAAGCTCATCCAGGCATCCTTCTCTCCATCCGGTATGACCATGGTTCTCTTGTCTGAAAGACAGGTAATAGTGCATCCCATCGGAGAAATCTTCGGATCACCAAATCTGAAGCCGAGGGATAGATATCAGTTGGTAAGAAGCATAGATGACCTGAGCGTAGCTCATGGCACAGGTAAGCTAAGGTCTGTGAGCGCGAGTGACGGTTTCATTCTTTTTCCGAAGCGCTGGCCAGGTAAGATTCTCAATGTTCAACTACATGCGATATTGTCTACATGGCTTGACCATCTCCCACAGATACTGCTCTATCAACTGCGCTTCGGTATTCCCCGGGAAACACATCTCGGCCATGAATGGCAGTTAGTTGACACCACAGACTGTTACACCAGTGCCAAGTTGTGCAACGCCACAGTATCATGGGATGGCAACATGGTCCTCCAGTTCCATGACTACCTGCTGCTATGGCATCGATCTAGGTAATGACCCCGTACATGGAGCATTGTCACCCTCAATGATTGATCGTTATTATAGACTATTCCCAGACCGTACGCAACGTTTGGACATTAATGGACGCGTCGAGACAGCGTCTTTCAGCAGTGATGGGTCACATCTTTATTGTTGGGCGAGCGGAGCAAGCAATAATTGGTATATCTGAGACATTACATCGCAGTATTCTAGTCTTATCGCAAGTGGGATGCACAAAGCGGTATGCGGCAGATCCGCCTACATCGAGAGGCAAGTACTGATAAACTGTTAGTATCTTGTTGGGAAGCCGCTTGAGCAGCTGATACCTTTTTCCGGTATCCCAGCATTTGCCATCCGTCGAAACCAAGGATTTGTGTGTCTAATTAGCAGATGTTCTTCTACCGTAGATCACGAGGAGACGACAAGGCGATTCAGCGGCATTTTATTCGGAACGTATGTGGCGCATGCAAACATATTGATGCTCTTTCAAAAAGGCCAAATTTCACTCCTATCAGTTGTTCAAAGACCAGCCAATCACTATCGCTTCGCTGGAAAGATCGAAGTTTGCAAATTCGGCAAGCAAGCTACCGTCGATGAATCATGCACGAACGTTGCTGTGGGTGTAAATAATTCGACCATCCGGATCCTTTCTTTCCGCTCCAACAAGGGGCAGCTAGAACAAATTGTCCTCCGTCGACCGACAATATGACACAAAAATCCAGCTTTGCAATTGACCTCACATGTATTAATGTTGGACGTCGGTACTCAGTATCTGGCGCGATTGGAAGAACTGTGAGGATGACCTATCGTGTCACACTAGATGATTCTTTTCTCATGTTGCTTTCTTGGGGTGTTCGACTATACTCTGATATTCTTGACGTCTTACCGCTTTTTCATGGGGCCATAAATGGTCACTCAGTCCATTGTTATGTTGTCAATACGTTCTTCCGTAAATTCTGAGTACTTGGTTCAGCCAGCCGTGAAACTAGCACCCTACCAGTGCATATTATATAGAAAGACGTTATGGCTGATAGTAGCTTCGAACCTGGTATATTTGAGATCCTTGCATGACTTGGAAAACTAAAATTCAAGCGTTTCAAAAAAGCTGTTCGACCAATTCAACTGAGATGGTGGCAAGGCTGGCCAAGCCAGAAAAATGGTAGGTCCGAGAAATCTGTGCACCTCTCTAGCCAGTACACACGGATTAGGGTGGGCTGCAGGTCCACAGACATCGCTGCATACACGACATAAGACTCGCTCGTAAAGGGCTACAGATAGGAGTTTTGACAACCCTGCAGCCAAATGAACCCAAATGTTATCGACATGCAGCATAAGTTTGCCGCGTAAGTACCTTGGGGCTCGGGCTAGCGCCCCAAATTTGAAAGGGCGCTTATAACCATACGTGGACCAAGCCTTTTTCGTACAAGCTTTGCATCCGTGTTACCAGGGATAGCAGCACCAAGACAAAACGCTTGTGAGTCGCGGCTGGGGAAGGGGGTAATCTAACAGTCGAGGCAGATGAACTGATTCTCCTCCAGTTCTACAGCCACCAGACAAGGCTGTGAGATCCTATCCTGGACATAGGTGCAAGCCTTCGAGCGTAGCTGCGGTATGCCAAACCTATTCTGGACTACACCATCTTTCGGGGAGATAAGCGCAAAACACAGTCAGACAATGCTGATATGTCTTGTCGACTTACTGCGTAGCATGACAGCCCAACCGCCGCGTGTTCTTCGCCGGAGCGGTGATATACCAAAAATCATGACTTCACTCACTCCTTGCCAGGCTTGAATTACATACAGCCAAGGATTAGGCTTAAACTCCAATCGATTCCATGAACTTTGGAACTTAGGAACTCTCCGATCTCATGCGTGTCGACTGTTGAGAGCCAGTAAGCTTCGTGGGCTGCTAAACCTACGGTCTAGATTTCCGTGACAGCATCCGCTGGAGCCTTGTCTACTGTGACTTGTGGTCCGATCTTCAGTTCGTAAAATAATTAAAGGCATGCAGAATCCATGCAACCATCGCGGGGTCCTGCAGGTAAATTACGCTTCGCCGCCTGATTCTTACCCACCCGTAACAATACGGAGGTACATAAGTTGTACTCGGATTGTGTGGTAGTACCATCTATCAGTGTCAATCTCTCGAATATGTGTATGGCTTGCAGGATTCCGAGCGGATGGCAACAATCGCTCCTCCCGTTAAGCGCGCCGTTCGAATACGAGATGACTTCAGCCTCATATGGGACTACATAATGCTGGGAATCACCAAGGAAAAAGCCCCCCGCCAAGTGTAGTGTCTTTCTCCTGTCTCCTCTAAGAGGCTGTCAAGCAAAGTACCGACGGTCAAGCTACGCAAAAATGGAGGAACCCATGGGTCCACCTCAAAAGTTGAGGTAAGGACTTCGAAGCTTCATCGCGCATCCAATTGCGTTCGACCAGCTGAGCCAAGTTGACAAGAGAGTACAGCCGAGACCTTCGCTCGGGTCAGATCTTCGTCAGTCCACTCAAGAACACTGGGAGCCCGGGTGTCCTAGTATTGACGAACTCATAGATGATTGGCATCAGCGGCATATTAGGAGGCATTACCATCTTCTCTACAAGTGGTGCAATCCTGGCTATGGCAGGCCCTGCCGGGGTTTTGACTACTTTTGCCGCCGTGGGGCTGGTGGCCATCTTTGTAATGGAGGGCCTTAGCGAGATGATCGAGCTGTGGCCCGTCTCCAACGCCATGATGGAGTTCGTGAAAGCTTTCGTTGACGGGGATCTGGCCACTGTCGTTGGCATAGCTTATTGGTACTATACCTGCTAACATCACTGACACACTGGACTGATAAAAACTGCGACAGGTACTCTTGGTCATCTTGTTTCGCGGCCTTAATCATTGCCACTGCCGAATTTGCAGGATACTGGAATCTCGCTCGAGAATGGCAGACTTTCGTTCTCTTCATTCTGTGCCCGTTACTTCTTTTGGCCATTAATTGCTCAGGCGTCAAGGTAAGATCACTGCTTCAAAGCGATGACGAAAGCATATGCGGCTAATTCCATAGTATTATGGGTACATCGAATGCTTTGGCGGTGCTATCAAGATAATTTTCGTTATCGGAAGCATTATACTTTTGTATGTTCTTGCGGGAAAAGGTCTGCTGTTTACCAATTGTCTCATGTTAACATGTTTACACGCTAATTCGTAGCAGGTCACTTGGACTGTATGTCAAGCCCTCGGATACCAAGCATGCTCTAATCATAAAGATACCCAGACTTCGAAGCTGGCTTCCAGTCTAGACTTCCCACTGCAGATAATGCTGCCTCTGCTGTCTGGTGAGCAAGCATGGCCCCCGCCTTGGACAAAGTTCGCTCGGATATTTACATATACCTAGTGTTGCCTTTCCGATAGTTGCATATGGCTTCCTGGGTGTTGATATTATTGCTGTCACAGCTTTCGAGGCCAGGAACCCGAAAGCCCTCCGGTTTCCCGCCAAATGGATTGCTTACGTCGCCTTCGTACTTGAGTTCCTCATCGTGCTCGGCGAAGTGTTAGCAGTCAAGTGGAACGATAGTTCTTTACGCCCACTGGAACAGCGGAGTACGTTCGACGTGGATGACGGTCCAGGCATGCCAATTTTGCTCCTTGCACCATCAGAGGCATCAATCAGAGTTTTGCCAGGCTTTCTCGCCGGATGCGCGATTTTCTGCATACTCAGCTGTGCTAATACAGCGCTGTATGTCGCGTCCAGGACGCTCTTTGGCCTGACTCGGGAGATACCGTCAAATCACGAATCGTGGCCCATGAGGGCGTTATCTAAACTGGGCACAACGACACCGCGAACACACGTTCCAGCCTGGGCGTTAATGATTTCCGCCGTGTCTTTCTTTTGGCTCCCGTTCCTTCACCTAAAGCATGGCTACAGCATTCAGAATGTGAGTCGAATACTATCCGGGCGGAGTGTCGTCACACCAGACTAATTGCCCTCTCAGCTGCTGATTATCATCAGTCAAACTGGCAGCGTGGCCTGCCTCCTAGTATGGGCCTCCCAGTGCCTTGCGTTTATCAGATATCGTAGATGGTTCGTTTCCGCAAAACCCTCTTAATATTCATCTCTGATCATGCTAGGCTCGACATCCATCACCAAAACCTGACAGGTCCACACATCAAGTACAACCGGCGGCAGCGCATGGAATGCCACGACCAATTCTCGAGTCTTCTTTCATACTTCCAGCCCGCCGTTGCAGCCTCGTTCTTCAGTTGGGCATTCTTGGAACGATCAGCTAGGAAGCTGAGGAGGTCGAGTCGTAGGGAAGTGGAGGTCTCGGAGATGGAGGTCAGGGAGATTTGTGAGTTGGAGCAGCAGCGGTAATTATCGAGAATACATGACTGTGATGGAGGAACGGTGAGCGTATCTTGGCTTGGGGGTATACTATACTATTTAGAGCTTCGTTTTTCGATGTCTTTCCCTATAGACTTTTGAGTTCTCAATAAGAACAGGTGTACACACGTCTTCACTTCGCTCTCGTCAGTCACAATCTACTCCATTGTACAAAGTATCTAGATTTCTCCACTCTAGTATCTGGAACATGGAGCTGCACAACGCCCTACTCACTTGATATCATGGCTACATCTTTCCCTCCACCCCCCCCCCCCCAAAATCTCTTAAGATCCCGGAACCCAACATCTCCCACACATCTTGACACCAAAATCCCCACCGCTCCCCCCCCCCATCCCAACCCAACCCATCACATTTCGCCCGCCCCCCCCCCCCCTTTTCCCCCGCACCAACCAAGATCCTTGCACACCAATCTCCCATCGCGGAATCCGTCCTCCCGCATAGCAGCCTTCTCGGCCCCACAGCCTGGATACCTATTTTCATGTGTTTTGACCTCAGCCTTTGATGGGTCTGGAGGGGGATGGTGAAGCTGAGGTGGATTGTACTGTGGGGGGCTGGTTTT
>JAABUQ010003376.1_pt1 | contig 29359 bp, 37 predicted proteins | sample 5560001 | NCBI WGS metagenome assembly JAABUQ01 (sample SAMN10711888, study PRJNA513371) | rock metagenome | isolation source: Antarctica rocks | place: Antarctica: Victoria Land, Finger Mt nord | collected 2015-12-18 | reverse complement strand
TTTCAGCAGGCCCGTTGCGGGCAGCAAATTAAGGGTTCCCATACCTTAATATATCCCCCTTGCTTCCACTTTATTCGATCATTCCAAGCAAGAGAACGCGCAATCATCAAAAGAACGGGAGAACCCACGTAATTCCGAAAATGACAGGGCGGCTTCCGATAATAGAGGCTATTGCAAGGTGGAAGTCACCTGGAGGCACAACACAAGAATAGCAGACTGCTTAGAAACCCATTAGCCTCATTGTGCCGGAGGATGCCCATTCCAGTTGTTCCAACTGCCCCAGCAACGGTGGATAGCATAAGAGTCAGGGTAATCCATCGCTTCTTTGTCTGCTTCAAACCATTCATACGGCTGAAAAACTTTCGGCTCAAACTCGGTCAGCGAAAATCCCTCCATATCTCCACGTTTCCACTCATTTACTTGCAGGCTAAAGTAATGAGGTCCCGTTGCATAGAGTATGCCGGCCAAGGGATGCAACTTATGCCAGAGCTTAAGCTGCGACACAACGCGCTCAAAGAGAGGATGTCTGGGAACGGAACCCAAAATCGCAATCTCTAAAGCGAAGTCTGGATTGAAAATCGGCGAAGTTTCCTCACGGAAACGTGGTGCAAAAGCATCTAAGCCTGCGATAAGTACTTCTATATTCTTGCGCGGTTCTAGGTCGACATCCATGTAGACCCCGCCGAATGTACGCATCAGTTCATAACGCAGGATGTCTGTCTTCGCGGCCCACCCGCTCGCAGCATTGAAAAGATCACGGTTGACCATTTCTGGTAGGTTTTCACTCGTCCAGAGTCGATGCTGCCAACCAGGATGCAGCCGCTCCCAGCCTGTGACGAATTCTTGTGCAGCCTGAGGCAGTGGTTCTCCGCTGAGCCAAACACGGTGCATTATCTTCGGAATGCTTCGTTTCGGAATGCTCTTCATATTCTCAATCCGGGAAAGTTGATCGGTGCTCAAAGATTATTTCCACCTCGTTGCGGATTGTTTATGCCGCACGAGAGACGGGGATCGACTCAAGCAAAAAACCAATGCCAGTACCAGATGAAGGATACAAGCCGTTACTGACGCCCACGGGATTGCTGTCATCTGGACAATAATAAGGTACGCGGGTGTTGGCGTAAGGGTAAAGCGCTTGGGGCCAGCAAGGGACACCGTTTGCTTCATTAGGATAATGGGAGGGATTGACGTCGGCAACGTCATTCGTCAGGCTTTGTGCATGGCTTACTGGAAGAACACCGTCATTGTCATGCTCATACTGTGAAAAGGCTACGCCAAGCACCCGCAAGTTTGAGGCGCAAGATGATTGGCGATTTCTCTCGCGAACCCTCGCAAAAATCGGAAACAGTAGTGCCCCAAGGACTGCGACTATCGCAAGCACGGCAAGGAGATCAATCAGGGCGAAGGCCATATGGAGCTGGATGCCTTGGACTAAAGTGCTCTGCCGAGTTGAGCCATGAATAGATTTCAACGAGCTACCTCTTAGCTGGAACGAAATTATATTGGGCTGAAAGTTGCCGTGAAGTTCTTAGGGGGCTGACCCATCAGCCCTGTGCCGGCGGCCACGCCGCCGCTACCGAGTGTCCCATTCAAGTTCTGGTCTGTGACTGAACTGGGAGCCGCAAAGCCGGGGGAAACACGCGCGGGCCGGAGCCACTTCACATGACCGTCTTCAAAGGTGAAGCTCGCACCGCCCGAGTGAATGCCCTCCGCCTGATCTCCGTACCCGCCGCCGTTCATCCCGTCATCCCACGCCGGCTGGCCCATGATGCCAGTGACCCAATGGGCGTCCGGGCCGCTGTAGTCAATGAAACCGGCCCCGCCGTCGTTGCCGTGGCCGCCCGCCGAGTTGCCTTCCTTGGGATTGCTCGGATCGGCGGAGACGCCATAGCTCTCGCTCAGCAGGACCGTACTAGCGGGGGCGATGGAAGTAGCCAACGCGCCGCCGCTCTGGTGCCCGTCGAGGTTGCTGTTGAAGCAGTAGGAAACGGCGGGGAGTGCAGTCGGGTCGTCCGGGCAGCGGAACACCGCCGCGCTTTTGACGTAGGGGTAAACTTCCCCCGCCCAGCCTCGTCCTTGAAATCCCCACGGGGCCACATAATTGCCCTGCGGGTACCGCTCCTCATTGTCCTGAGTGTACTGGATTAATGCCAGGCCAAGCTGTTTCATGTTGGACTGGCAGGCCGCACGGCGAGCGTTCTCACGCGCCTTTTGGAAGGTCGGGAACAGAAGAGCCGCCAAGATCGCAATGATTGATATAACAACGAGCAACTCGATCAATGTAAAACCGTACTTTTTGCTGCTCAACGCCTGAATTTTTCGCGCTTTCGTACTTTGATATTTCATGGCTGCACCTGCTTCCTAAAAAACTCCCAAGCGACCTTCAGACAAAGATGCTGATCATGGATTCGCAAACTGCAAGTGCCGACCTGTTATCTTCTCGAAAGTCACCAATGCCTGAGCGACAACCTGATCCATATTGTAGTATTTGGCTCATGTGTAATTAGTCTGCAAAACAGCGATCAAGCAATTTGTGTCCTGAAATATGACTATCAGACGAAAGTTCATTTGAATGCTCGCTTTGCACACAAACTACACATGAGCCGTATTTAACCCGAGTTGCTACCTGCGAATTTCTAGTAGCAGAATAGCCCACTAAAATCGGTTTATAGCAAGCGGCCCATCTAAAAACGCTTTGTAGGTAGCAACTCGGGTTAAATAGTCGAACATTGATGCGCCTTGATAACTTTCTAAAGCCTGTTGGATGCTTCGATTGGGCTGTGAATGTTTTTGCTGTGAATGTTTTTGTGGTACGTCCACACACAAGCCTTATCCCACCAATGTTTCCCATAAGGAGTAAACGTTTGTTGCCCTTTACTTGGCGTTGATGACCAAAAGATGACCAAAAGCTGCACCGCAACGAGCATCCTCTGCGCGAAGCCTTCAACGGCCTGCGCTAGAGGGTCTGACATGGCACTCCTTAGCACATGATCGCAAACGATCTGCCGCCGTGACACACGGTCTACAGGCAGATCCAGCGCTGACTTAGAGCCGGCTGCTCTGAGGGCATCGCCCATGACCTGCGCGAGATGCTGCGCTCGGTGGTCGGGTGCAACGCCCGGCATTCGGCAACGATTTTCGGCGAGCGCACGATGCATTCCACACCGGAGGCGGTACCAACGCCGGTTACGACGGCGTCGCCGGTTGTGGGTTCTCGTCAAGCTCACTCTTGATTTCCCACATCAGATCCCGTGCTGTCGAGATGATATGGAGGATGTGGGAAGGATATCCATCCTGACGATAGGCGCTCCCCTGGGCGGGCTTTACGGTCTGTACCCATCGATCCCGCTCAAGATCGTAGAACTGCTGGTTGAATGTGCCGGCGAGTTCAGCGGAATTGTTCATGAGGCTAATGCAGAGGTTCATCAGGTACTCGTCTGTGAAGGCAACCGGGGAACCGCCCTCCATCCACAGGATGCTGTAGGGCGCAAGGCGGCGCATCTCGGCGTCAAGACGCATGAAAGCCTCCTGCGCTCCTGCGATCACACCCCCGTTGAACCAGAAGGGGCTATCAAAATCCACCAACCCCGTGATGAATTCCATGTCGCTTCGCTTGGCTTTCATGGTGTTCGTCATGTGGGACAACATTTTGAAGCGTTTTTGTGCTTGTCCTGGGCGTGAACCGAGCAAGACAGTTGGACAAACAACATCTAGAAGCGCCCAGAGCGGCTGGAGGCTGTCTACGACGAGCATATCAGCCTCCAATGTCAGGATTTTTCCTGCCTTGACGAAGCGCGATGCTGAGTACAATGCTCCTTTGACTGCCGGCGACAGACGCTCGAGCGAGCGACACCGAATACGAGTGATGTCTGTCCGGTGCGCTAGAGTATGATAAGAATCGTCAACAGTGAACAAAACAACACGCGCTTCGGGGGACTGGCCATTGCAGGCAAGCGTGTCCAGCATCACCTCCGTCATTGCCTCATAGCCGGGGCTCACTACCGTGCAGATACAGCGCTCACATCGTATCGGCGGATCAGGCACTTCCACTTCCATCCGTTCCAGGCAATCTAACTCCCATCCGGGTGCAGGAAGGAATTGGCGAAACTGCTGGTACGCCGAACTAATTTCTGGCTTGCCAAGAGGCCGAATCTGATCGAACGCTTGCGTGCGGGCTTCAGAATCTGCACTGCGGAGCAAGAGCAAGTTCTCTTGTAGCGTCCTTGCGGGCCCTTGAGTGGGGGTGTTCTTAGTGAGGATCATAGATGTTAATGAGTAAGAATCAACTTGGACCAGGACAACAGCACCGCCTATGCATCAGAGCGAACCGCGTACAGGGTTCTGTTCAGGCACTCTTGTGATCTGTCTATTATTTAACGGCAACAGTCTCTCATTAGTGCTGGCAGCCAGCGAAAATAGTACTGCTTTCCATTCGATGATTGGCTCCGGCACAAAGGGTAACAGGCGCCTAATGGCGGCATCAAGAGCCAGAAGCGCATTACGATGTCCAGCGAACAAAACTGGGTCTAATGCAGAGCAGTTTGGAGTGAGTTGAACGCCTTCTAATCTGACCGTCTCAGCTTCCGGCGGATCATAATATGGTGATGATGAAAACAGGCCACTGCCTTCTGGACAAACTACCAGGCTATTTTCATCCAATGCGTTCAGAGAATCCAGTATCGTCCACAAAAACCGGTAATTGGAAAAATACGGCTGCACACACAGGTACTTCTCAGCGTTTATAACATGTGCGATAGAGAAAAGAAGGCCATGCACATCTTGTGCATCGTCAGATGAAGTCGCCTCGGCCGGGATCAGCATGGCTCCATGCCGCGCGGCAACAGCTTTACAGGTCTCGTCAGATGTCACAACCACAATACTTGTGTGGTTTTTGCGGTTGGCTGATGCCATACCGTTCAAAAACGTCTCTAGCGGTTCTGCCTCACCTGCCCTGCCACATGTCACAAGGCATACATTGCGGTCGAGTACTGATGGAAGCATGGGAATTCTACATAAGCGTAGGCAGTCAGTGAACTGATCAGCGTCACCCTGATACATCTGCGAAATTAGTGGGACAGGTAAAGAGTGCAGTGCCCGGAAGGCTGCGGCACGCTCTTCATGGTCATGAGCCGCTAGGTTGGGAAACAGCCGGTGTGCCTGCGTCTGTTCCCCCACCAGATGACGCCGAAGCGCGATGTGAGCTAGATGGCTGATCCATTTGTCGCTGTCACGCAATGCATCTTCCAAAGCCCATAGTATTATCGTGCGTGCGGTTGTACTGACGGCCTGAGGAGCTTCCAGGAGACTTATCATGGCCTCACAAGCTGTCAATCGGACTTGTGCCTGCCCCGACCCGGCTAGATATAGCAGCGCCTCGAGTGCGGCTTCTCCCCAGCGTGGCCCTTCTGCAACCTGGCGGCATAATTTCCCGGCGTTCTCGCGCAGATGCATCGCAGATGTGCCAATCTCCCACCGCCAATACAGAAATGCCTCCATGTCGTGTGACTGATTTTCTACTCTCACGCGATTTTGACATCCTTACCGCTAGATGGTTGTGACAACCACTTCATTAAATCTTTGTAAACGCGCACAAGAGGGGGCAGAGGAAACGGGACATCGCTCAATTCACTCTGCCAGCGGGCCTTGAGTTGCCGTATTTGCTCAACAGTCAGATCTAGCGTGAACAAAGACCGTTTCTTTCGCGCATTTGCTTCGATCAGTATACTCTCGCGCTTCAGAAGATCGGACTGATGCAGCAGCCAGAGTTCTAGCAGCTCGGCTGGGTGCGGATTATACCTCAATCCGTGAAAAACGTTTTCTAACAAGCTGGCTAAAGGGGCAACACGTACCGGAACAATTCGGCCCGTTCCAGCCACAAAGAGTCGCTCCTCGGGGGCAAGGGGCAGCACTTGAGGCGTGTTAACAACAATATGGATGTAAGTCTTGGAGGCTACTGCCGCATGCCCCTTGAATACAAAGCGCCTCCCATCCCGATAAACTGCTTCTCCGAAAGCACCTGTCAGCGTATCAAAGCGGCTGTTGATGGCGGAGGGCACCTCAAAGCTCAACGAGTCGCCCCATGGCTGTTGCAGATAAACGCCACGTAATGCAGACCCGCCTATCAGCGTCACAAATTGGCCGAATGGCTGTTTCCGCAGTTCTTCCAAAAACTGCAACTGAAGCAATGCCCGCTCGCGTGCAATTATCTTTCGAGAGATATCGCGGCCTAGTTCACTTTTCATGTCCGTGCCCTCAGGAGACTAAGGCCACACCAATTTATACGGTTCATGATAGCCAATTTGTGTTCACTCCGGAGCCACGCCGTACTCATCGATTTCATTCTTAACCTGATATAAGAGGGCACGGCTCTGCCCTGCAAAATGCAGTATCTTCGAGGGGGCCTGCTTATCCAGGTGGAATACCAGGCGGCCTGACTCAAAGTCCGTTTGCAGCCATCTCTCCCGGTTGGTGTTGTGAAGCAACTGATTGTAGCGCAGTTTCAGTTCAGCCTGCGTGCCTAGAAGGGCAATACATAGGTTCATCAGAAACTCATCCCCCCAATGTTGCTGCCGGCTCTCCATCCACATAAGGCTGTAGGGTGCCAAGTTGCGCATTTTCCGATCCAGTAGCTCAAAAGCTTCACGACCGCCGGCCAGAACGCCGCCGTTAAAGCAGTATGGGCAGTCAAAGGAAGTCAGGCCGGTCAGAAACGAAAGATCAGATGCGGAGTTGGCAGAACCTAAAGATAGAAACAGCTCATCAAAGCTTGCACGGGGCGACGTAGCTCTCACGCCGAGCATGAGCGATGGATTTACCATGTCCAAAGTGTTCCAGAGGGGATCCAGCCCTCCCACAACCAGCATATCGACTTCCATACACAAAAACTGCCGCGCCTGAATAAACCTAGCAGCAGAGTAAACTGCCCCTTTTACTGCGGGTGACAACCGCTCCCGTGAGTGACACTCGACCCGTATAAGATCTTGTCGATGTGCCAAAGCTTTAAAGGAGTCATCAACAGCGAACACAACCACCTGGACGCCTGGCGACTGGGCATAACGGTGGAACGTATCCAGCATATTCTCCAGAAGGTCTTCGTATCCAGGGCTGATGACGGTGCAAAGACAGCGGTCACATACGATGGGTGGATCAGGGACTACTACTTCTAAACGCTCTAAGCAGTCGAGTTCGCGGCCAGGCGCGGGCTTAACTTGACGGAAGAGCTTGTAGGCTTCCTTCAATTCTTCTTTGGATGTCGGCAGGAGGCGATCAAACGCTTCTGAGCGCGTTTTCGTATCCGAGTCGCGTAGCAACAGAAGATTTTCTTCTAGCGAGAAAACTGGCTTTTCACTAGCATTTTCTGCTCCGGCATCTTTGTCGGATCTACTGTCTTGTTGGGCGCTACTTGGCTCTTGCATGATTATCAAACTTGGTTTGAGTGGTAAATGATGTTGTGATGCCTTATCCGCTGGGCTATCGGTCATCCAGAACTAAATGTGGCAACGGAATGACTGCCATCAGATCTTTGTAGACCTGGTTGAAAGTCGGTAGGGTGGTCCCTTTGCCCTCCAGTACGACATCTTCAAGCTCGACAGGCCATACTCGTTTTGTTTTCCAAAGCAGATCATTCGTTGAGGAAACGGCCGGCAGTTTGTGATTACGTGGGCTGCCAGTAGAAGTCTCGGCAGCAACAGAAGTCTCGAACGCCTTGTAAAAACTATCAGGTTGAATCTTTAGACATAACCAAGCATCCAAAAAATCCACCGGATGTGGATCATGCAGAATATTATTAAGCGTAGCTGCCATAACGTCGCAAAGTGGAGATACACGTACAGGAACAGATTGTCCTGCGGATGCGGCAAACTTCAGCAATTCTGGCTGCTTCGGCAATCCGTGTTGTGCAGTCACTGACACGATGATGCTGGCCTGCTTTGACACAGCAACATGGTCGGTGAACAAGAAGTCACTGCCCACACGCTGGAACGGCATTCCTGAAGCACTCACCAGCTCAACAAAACTCGCGGATAAAACTCCCGGTGCCTGGAAGTTCAAGCCCGTGGTCCAGCGCTGATGTAGATAAACACCGTGTAAAGCCGATGCCCCGCAAAGAGTTAAGTACTGGCTGAGTGGAGAGCCGTGAAGTTTTTCCAGAAGTTTTGCTTGCAGCAACGTTCTCTCACGCATAACGATCCGCTGAAAGATGCCACTGCCGATGCGCTTCTCCTGCGAAGGAGCCACTGATGAATCGCTGTTACGCATAGGTAAGTGTCCTAAATCCACTTTCAGTGGATATCGGATAAGGCCAGAGTTTGCAGAGGGCTACCTGCTCTCATCTCTATGGCAAACTCCATCATCCCAACCGCATACGCGGTGATTGCTTCTTCACGTTTTGCGGCGTTTTGTAGGGCTGCACCGATCCACGCAGAGGCAAATGGCTGAAGCCTTCGGATGGAGCGGTCCAGTTCCAAGAGGGCCGTTCGACTCCCAGCGAATGCGCGGGTGTCAGCTTGGACCGGACGTAGATCCAAGCCGCCGGTCGTTCCAACTAAGAAACTTACGTCGTCGGTTTCGGCATCACAGTTGTGGATTACTACAGTTGCCAGTTGGTAGCGATCAGACAAATCAGGTACTGAGTGCGATGAGCGATTAACAAGTATGGTATTCTCGTGAAGAACATCCAAGAAGTCAAAGATCGTGCCCAAAGGTCCTCTGACGCGCGCGTGCAGATCTAGGCAGAGGTACTTGTCGGCAAGAACGGCTTTTGCTACGGAGCACAATACGCCCCTGCCGGAAGTTTCAACGAACCCAATCGGGTGATATGGGAGGACCGTCGCACCGTGATTCCTTCCGATCTCATAACACTGTTCATTCTGGTTGGGAGTGAAAACGACAACGGACACTGGGTCTTGGGTGTCGTTAGTCATCACACTGGCAAGGAATTTGTCTAAAACGTGTTCTTCACCGGGCAGGGCCACTGTCACCACGCAGCAGCGATGCGGGGACAGAGCTGTCGGCGCGGGAAACTCAGCCTGATTAAGACAATCCACCAGCATGGTACCTGGAACCGGGCGGTATGCGCTCAGGACCGACTCGCGCGGCAGAGTCTTCAGCGTTTTCAGGGCATCCATGCGAACTGCGATTTCGGGGCTGCTGATTGTCTTGAGCAACGCTTGCGCCTCAGCAATATCATTTTTATTCCCCTGCATTTTCCGCGTTTGCCCATAACGAAATGCTTCCTGGGCCACCTGACGTATGGCAAAATCCTGGTCCTTGAGCAGACGTTTCAGGGCAAACAACACGGCGTCACGGGAAACGGAGCTGATCTCGGCTGAAGTCAGAAACGATGCAAGGGCGACACATGCTGAATACCGTACATCCGATCTTTCAGCCTCCGCAAGAAATAGGAGCGGCTCGATGGCCTGCTCGCCGAAGCGGGGGGCATCCAGTATGAGGTCTGCATACAGAGGTTCGCCTCCTTGTCGAAGGCTTTCTCGCCAGCCATCAAACATAACCCGATCTGGCGGCAGCTCAGAAACTACAACAGGATAATAAGGCTGATGGTCGCTGTGAGGGTCAGCATCTTCACCGCGATGTACCGCCCAAACATTGGGAAAAACGGCGCAGTCTGGTCCGAAGCATTTATGCACCGTGTCCATCACACTCGCGTTGTTCGCGGAATACCCAGAACCCGCGATGATGCCGCCCACTTTGACGGCACGGTACCACACCGAAACTTTTTGTAGCATGTTGCGGTAAAAAGCTTCTTCTTCAATGAATACAAAGTCCAGGCTGCCCGGCAGGTAAGGGTGTTTGTCCTGTGCTTCATACTCTAAAGCATTCACTGCATCCACGCGGATGTTTTTTCCGCTCGCCGAAGCCGCATCAATCAATATGTTCAGCGATGGACCTACGGCGTTACCAACATGAACAAAGTGCGATCCTTCTAGTGCGTGATTAGCCGCATACCTGGCAATCTTTTCTTCACCAACAGAAACCTTGATCCGTTTATCGTGCATACGTCTTACCCAGGATGTGGGATGCTGCTGAACCTTCGGCCTAATCGCATTCTGATAGCATCTCAGGCGGGCAAAAGGCCCTGCCAGCAGGCGGTGGCTTTGTAGCGTGAGAGCAACGAGGTATTTTCTTCCAGCCATCGGCGCTGCGCCGAGTAGGCGAAATGGGAAACAAGAGCGGTGCCACAGATGGCGTTCGGCTGTTGCAGTTCTTTTGGAAAAACACTCGAAAGCCAGGTTTCATCTGCCGCGGCGACTTCGCCGCCAAAATAACCGAAATCATGACCGAGCCAGCAGATGCAGTTAGTGGACATCTGCTGGTACTGATTGGCAACCCAAAGTGGAAAAAAGAAATCGTTCGCCCGTCCAGCTTCAAGCTTCTCAAGAAAAGCCTCGTGCACCAGTTCGGCAAAGGGACCGCTTAAACGCCCAACCTGCTCATTACTTTCATAAGTACAATACCCCTCATCTAACGGGACACATCCGATTTGTTGATGGATATGTGAGCAGATGCTGTTGTTGACGGTGTTGGCAAAAATTATTGGGAATTGCCGGTATTCAAGGCGAAATCGAATCAGGTTGGCGATAGCATCTGGAGAAATCCAGCAAATGTCGTCGTCAAAATGGACGTAGATAGTGTCCGGCTCCGTGCAATAGCGAAAGAACTGGTGGACGGAGCCAGATCGGCTTGTCAATCTATCCGAGCTATAGAGTGGGTAGGCACGCAGAGGTGTGGGAACTTCAACCGGCATGATGGCTTCAATCACACGGAAGAAAGGATCATCAGATGCCCTTCGGCGCATATGGAGAACATCTTCAGCCTCGTCTGTGTTGCACCAAAGGTCACATCCATCCACAATGGCGTTCTGGGCCTTAAGGTAAGGCAGCAATATCTCTAGATGACGGCTTCTCCCTCCCGCAACCACAGCTATTATGCGCCAGCCTTCCAGCATTGCATCACTTCCCTCTATCAGATCTCAGAATTGTCCGTAACACCACGGCATGCATCCGTCTGATGGCATTTCATTGTGGGTTAGTCGGAAGGGCAGTGCCACAGCTCACGGACCTTGACGTAACCCGAGTCTTGGGTTGAAATCATAATGACGGCAGAATTTTCTATTATTAGCAGCATTAGCGCCAGAAAATCTGAAGATAATTTAATGTCTACTTGCCTGTACTATATAACAGCAAATTGACTTAAAGATAGAAAGCAACATTTCTGCTGTTATTATAATAAGTTAGCAATTAATGCTCTATTTTCAACCCAAGACTCGGGTTGACGTAGCCATCTATTGCATTCGGAAGGAGTTGCTTGTTAGCCTGCATCTGCTGAACTGCCGGCCAGTACTTACGATTCTCGGAGTACTGCCAGCCATCCGTGTCTAGGTCGCCGGGATCGCCACCATAAGGGTAACGATCATCACTATCCTAAGCATACCGAAACGTCGCAAGGCCGAGCTGCCGCAGGTTGGACAAACAGGCGGTCTGGCGGCCTTGCTCGCGGACTTCGGCGAAGATGGGAAATAGGATCACAACCAGCAGCGCCAAATAGCGACGACTACCAGCAGCTCGATCAGCGTGAAGCCGCACCACTTTTCGCCTCATGGTCTTAATCCTCACGGCCTTAGTATCTCCCGCCCTGGCTTCCAGTCGGAGCCACATAGCCCGCCTGATTGAAGCGCGGCCAATACCCGCAAGGTTTCGTCTACGGAGCGCCCTACGTTCAGATTGTGCAGGGCCGCGTACTGCACCACACCATCCGGGTCCAGAATAAACAGCGCGCGCAGGGTGACGCCTTCGTCTTCCAGCAGACTCCCCCACTCCCGCGAAATCCGGTGCGTGGCATCGGAGAGGATCGGGAACCGAACACCCGCAATGCCGTTCGCCTCGCGCGGGACCTGTGCCCATGTCCGGTGGCTGTAGACCGAGTCCACAGAGGCGGCAAGGATGTCCGTTTCGGCATCGGCAAACTCTTCCATCCGGTCGGAGAACGCCAGTATTTCGGTGGGGCAGACAAAAGTAAAGTCGTTCGGATACCAGAGGAATATCAGCCAGCGGCCGACATAGTCTCCGAGGCTAACCGTCCGCACGGGACTAGCCGCCGTTTCGCCTGGAAGGAAAGTAGGAGCGGTGAAATCCGGGCCAGGCTGTCCGATCAGAACGTTCATCGTGCTTCCTCCACCAACGCCGTTTCCTCGTTCGGCGTCCCCAGCATCCGCTTTAGTGAGTTTTCGGCCATCTTCAGCCCCAGCGCTCCCGCCGCACGAGAGCGCAACTTGCCTTCAGCATCAAACAGGAAATAGCAAGGCCAGACGCCGCCTGTCTGAAAGAGGTCCCCAATAGTATGGTTGTTGTCAATGGCGCATGGCCCAGTCAAGTTTACTTCTTCTATTGCTGCCTGCACCTTCTTTACGTCTGTATCTGACTCCATGCGAGGCATGTGGACAGAGACAAGTCGTAGTCCTTGCTCGCTGTATCTCTCCAATAGGTGCTGAAGATGAGGCAAATTCATCTTGCACACAGGGCAAGAGAGGGCCCAAAATTGAACGACACAAGGTTGGCCCAAAAACTCTTCACCTATGTTGTGATCGTTGATCCACTCTGTCGCACTCGTTAGTTGGGGAAAGTCACTACCAATGGAAAGAGGCATGATTTGGCCTAGGCCTTTCTCATCTAAAATTGTCTTCAAGGCGTTCGTAGCGGCTAGTGATTGGCTACAAAAGCCACAACCCCTGAAGAGTCATCCTGTTTGTGGAACAACCGCGAGCGTTTTCCGAGCGGAAGACCGAACTAGCTTGTTTTGGTCATCCAAGAGCGGCTTGACTTTGGGGATCGCACGGCCGTCCTTCAAAGTTCGCATGATAGCAAGAGCACCTAGCTTATCGTTCGCCTCTGGTGAGGAGAGGTAGCCTTCAGTGGCTTGGTAGATTCGCTCTTCCTGCGCCGGGGTGTAGTCCTTGGCCTCCCTCAGCAGCAGCATGAACTCCAGGCGGCGGGTTGCCGCCAGCGTTGGCGAGAGGTTTGGGTACGGCCGCGCTAGTCCTTGAAGCGCCCAGTCAAGCTCCGAGGGCGTGATGCTGCCTCGCTGCTTAACGGTTCGCATCATCTGGTTCCACCGAGTGCCGTCCCCTTTCGTCATGAGTCCCATTTCGGCTTGACTTGCTCCGGTCAGGGCGTCGTCCTCTTGGTCGGACCTCGGTTGAGAATTCCGGTTGATGATTGGAGGAGCCTGGCGGACGTCACTTTTGGGCTGCCTGCTGTGGAGCCAAAACCCGAACACAAGGACAATCACAAGCCCCGCAACGGCAGCTCCAATCCGCTGTAACATTTTGTTTTTCATGGTGTTCCCACCGTGCGCTCATTGGTGCTAGTCTTATATTCGTCTTACAAAACAACCGTTAGAAGGGACAATGCCATAAACTCATTCTTATCGCCTTGTAGCCACCGACCGGGCCGCTTGTCACTGTGCCTCTCATGAATGTGATCGATTAGCTAAATGCCGAAGCTGCCGCTTACTCCTAGCACAGACGGCGCGACTAGAGCATGTTAGGCACTCCAGAGCAGTTTGATGGCTCGACAAGCATCAGGATGGCAAAAACCAGGGTGGTAAAAGCGACGAAATGCAGCCCTGCCAGAGTTTCGGGCGAGCGCTCATAGCCTTTGGCAACAAGCTCTCAAGCATGGCGCTTAGGCAAAACTGTACTCCACGATCCAGTGGCGTTATAGGTCTGCTCGTAGTTATTTTCCTCGAACTCGGCGGGTGGCAAGTAACCCAAGCTGGAATGCAGGCGCTTCTGGTCATAGACGGCCTCCAGGAAGTAGCCGATCTGCACTCTGGCATCGGCAAGGGCGTCGCACTCGCTCAAGTAGACCTGCTCATACTTCAGCGTCTTCATGAAGCCCTTGGCTTCGCCATTGTCATACAGATCGCCCCAATGGCTAGGGTTTTATTGGAGGCATGCTAATGGCGATGCCACTGCTCTTCAGCAGGTTCGTGTACTCGGCAGAGGCGCACTGAACACCGCGATCCGAATAATGCACCCGCGGCTTTCAGTCCGTAGAGGCTATCCTGAGTGCCGCCGTCGCCAGAGCAACATCAAGTTCAAGAGCCGCATCCAGGCGACAGCGCAGCGGCCAGCTCAGACAGCAGCGCAAGCGAACATCGCGAACTACGGCCAGGTAGATGAACTCATGGCCCAGGCGGGTGTACACCAGGTCGGACATCCAGAGCTGGTCGGACACGGCTAAGTCCATGTCCGCGACCAGACTCGGATATACGAGCAGCCGATAAGCGCTGTTCGTGGTGAACCGCTTCTTGTGGACGCGGAGCATGTTATCTTCGCGCATCAGGCGCAGGACGCGCTTGTATTTGGCCCAGGCGCCCCATTAATGCAGATCTTTCGTGACGCGGCGGTAGCCATAGCACGAGCAGTCGGGAGCGATCTTCTGGATGCTCTTGCACAGACCGGCATCGGTGTCGGCTCGGACGTAGCCAAGTCACAATAATAGCAGGCGCGGGGCAATCCAAGAGCCTGGCAGCGAGCGCGGACTCTGTATCCTTCTTGCTTAGGAGAGTTCTTAGAGTATGTTGAGAAAGTCGGAATACCCGTTGCTGAAATGGAATCTGGACCGAAAAAGTTGGTGTTGGCTTCTGAGGCCAGCCCCTCCACGGCAGCAAAATTAGCATCGGAGACACCCAAAACCAGACTTCCTCAACATACTCTTAGATGGCTTGGCCAATCGACGGGCTTCTTGCTCAACCTTGAGATGCTCTTGAAGAACTAAGACTTCCTTCAAGAAGCCGATCTCGACGGTCTGATGGCCGATCAGCCGCTCCATCTCGGCGATCTCGGTTTCCTGGGTGTAGGCGCGGCTTTACCCTGCAAAGCATTCTTCGCGTACTGCTCGTGCAGCTTTTGCCACCTGCCGATCAGGTTGGGATGCAAGTCGGGTCTGCAGGCGGCTTGGACAACGGATTCACCCGCCTGGACTTCTTGCAGGATCTGCTGCTTGGACTCTTTGGTGAGAATATAGCGCTTCAGGCTCATGGTCAGTGGCTTCCCTTCCGGAGTGTACCACCTTAACCTTTTATCCCACTTCAGGGGTGCTGTCCTAAGATTGCGAGCAGACTCCAATAGCGGTGCTGTAGCAGTCGCTGTTGCAGCCCGCCTGGATTCCCAAACATGGCACTCCACTCGGGTTTCCGCAGGCGCATTGGTGGCATCTATCTCTGACACATGTGGTGCAGTTGGAAGATCCACTACATGCAGTGCCGATCGCGTTGAAGTCACACGTGCTGGCACAAGTTTCTATGTCGAGGCATGTCTGACGGTCGTTGCCGTCGGCATTTTTGCAGTAACCGCCACTGCTCAAGGTGCCATTGCAACATTGGTTGCGCTCGGCGGTAGTGGTGTATCTATCGCGACACCACGCCCCCACCGTCTTTCCAGTACAATCAGATGGAAGATGGGTTCCCGTTCCGGTGGCACTAGCCAGCGCGATGCCCGCGCTTTGGAACTCCTGCGCCACCGCCTGTGCCACCTTGCTGTCCCCGGACAGCCGCTCCAGCCGCTGACCTACCAGACGTGCCAGGTCGTCTACTCCCAGCAGCGAGAACGCCGCGAACCCCGCCCCGTACCCCAGCTTCCGCAGCGCCGCACGCCGCGTCAGCTTCTTGTCTTCCACTTGGCGGGCGGTTTCCACGTTCATCGGCTCGCCCAGGTCCGCAGGAGCCAGATGGCCCTGGTCCGCTTGGCCCACTTGGTTCATCGGATCTGTTGTGGAATTGTCTGTAAGATTGCTTGACATCGTGATCTCCTCGTTTGGTCTCTGATGATTTTCAGCTTATTTTTAGGATGACGGTTTTGAGGGGGAAGGATCTGCCCCCGCCAAAATGGCAGCGGCCTGTGCTTCTTCTCTCTGCATTGCCAGAACGCGGGCTACGACAAGGCTGACAAGACTTTCGACGCGCTCATGCTCTTCGATTTTGTCAATAACGGCCTGGGCAACAAGGTCAACGAAATCTTCGCGGTCTTCAATTCGCATGGACAGTCCTTATTATATTTCAACAGATTTGGCTAGATTAACGTTTAGTTCAGCATTCTCAGCAATGTCATCCTCCAAGAACGGCGGTAGAATGTGGGGATGGCGAAGGATGATTAGATCATAGAAATGGCATCTGTAATTTCGAGGCAAGAGCTACGATTATTAATTGTTGTTTTTCGCACAGCTCACTTCGCGTGCTGTTTGTTAGTATGGAAGCTGAACCTAACCCTAACTCCTGGTAAGTTTCGCTGGTAAGTTTCGCCTGAGGTTTGCCGCACAGTTTGGCAGCGGGTTCGCAACAATCCCAGGACCACAAGGGCGTCTCTCCGTGTAGACTTCTTCCACATCAGCGAGTTTGCCTTTCTTAGTGAAGTGAACCAGTGATTCGCCTTCCGCCAGAACTGCTGGGAGAAAGCGCTGCTATTCTGTTGTCCGTTGGGGCCGCAGGTCGGTGCGCTGATGGCGGGTTGCAGCCGCCGCTGGCACTAACCACAGTGTTTCCACAGAAGGGCGCTCCCGCCCCTTCAGAGGGGGGCTGGATAGGAGCACGGGAGCACCAGCGAGCGGGCCGGTGCCGGTGAATTCCCTAGGTGACAAGTCACTGTGACACATTAGTTGAAATATGTCAAGTATTTTCGCTGTGTTTTTACAAAATGTTTTTGATAGGCGCGTCGGAACCAGAGCAGGACGCGGGCGAGCTTCAGGTTTGCCAGGCAGTTCTCCGGCTTCTTCTCCCATCGCACCAGCAGCCCGCGCCACCGGGACAGCCACGAGAAGGTGCGCTCGACCACCCACCGCCGAGCGGGATGCGTCTTCTGGGCCACCTCGTCCTTCTCCTCGCCGATGCTCCGGATATGGGCCACATACCCGCGTTCCGTCAGGACTGCCTGGCTCGGCTCATTATATGGCCCGGAGGCCACTACTCCGTATCACAGCCTTTGTCCAAGCACAGGTGCTCCGGCTCGTCCTCGCTCGGTTGCGGGCGTTCCACGACGATGCCATCCAGCGTGGCCGCCCGCAGCAGGTGGTCGTTCACGTTGGCGCCTGCGATGCAGACAGAAAGTGGGCCGCCGCGCTCCTCGACCAGCAGGCTCTGCCATCAGTTCTTGCTTTACGCCCAGCTTGCCACGGCCGGTGGGGTTCGGGCCGACGCCTTTGCACCCGACACCTTTGCACCCGACACCTTTGCACCCGACACCTTTGCACCCGACGCCTTAGCAGCGGTCTCTGCTTCTGGTCTTGTCTGCTTCCGGTTCGCGGTTGTCTGTCCCTGGGCGATCTTCTGGGCGATCTTGCGGTGCCTGGCCCGGTCGGCTTTGCCCCCACTTCTACCGTCGAAGCGGGCTTCGCTGAGGCAGTCGTCTGCCGCTTGCCATTTCCAGTGAACGGCCTGCAACTCTTCGCAGTGGTAGATCAACACCGCCCACAGCCGGTCGAGGACGCCCTTGCTACCCCAGCGGCACACGGTCCGATGCACCGTCGAGTCGCTGCCGAACTCTGGGGGTAGGTGGTTCCACTGGCCCCCCAATGAAGCCTCAGCCAGTGCGCGCCCGGTAGATCATGCCGTCCAGGCATCGGCGCTGGTCGGCGCGGGGGCGGCCCAGGCGCGAAGGCGGGTCGAGTTCGTTCAGCAGCGGGAGGAACAGCTTCTCCCAGAGTGCGTCGGGGACTTCCCAGATCGTGGGCAGCGGCTCACGCAGCTCCAGCGTCGCCAGCACGTCACCCCAATAAAGCCTCCACCGCGCCGCGCTGGGCGTTGGCCTTGTGCAGCGAGAAGAAGAAGGCCCGCACCTCATAGGTCGGGTAGACCCGCAGCCAGACCAGGGCCATCAGCAGGCGGGAACGCCCATCGTGGGTGAACGGGGTCCCGCCGCCCGTCTGCGGGGCTTGCCGGCGCGCGTCAAGGACTGCTGGCGGTCTTTGGCATAGGCGGCAGCGAACTCCTGGTAGAGCGCTTCAAAGTCGGTGAGGCTCAGGCCGCTCAGACTGGCGAAGGCGACGGGGCGAGCGGCGAGGCTGTCGTAGGTGATCACAGGCTCAGTTTAGTGCAAAGGACGCGGTTCTGCTGCTGCGCGACAACTCTAATGGTCCTGCATGGTCGGCCTCCGGCACAGTGGTGGGTGGTACTTCCACTATAGCAGAGGCGCGGCCATGCACCCAGACCAGAAAAACGAGAACCGCAACTTAGGTTAAACTGATGTTACGCAGAGGTTGCGCCCAAGAGGTTGCGCCCAAGAGGTTGCTGGGTTGAAGTGTCTGCAACTGGCCGAAGGCGGCTTGCAAAGCCGCCATGTAGAGCTTCTGTTTCAGCGCGAAGTGGCTGCACTGGGTCTTGATCTTCAAGGTCTCTAACTTGACGAAGGCGCACAGCGACAGAAAGAGGTGGTTGGTCTGCGTCCGCTTGGTGCGCGTGGGCGAGCAGGCCAGAGAGGCGTTCTGCTTCAGCGACTTGTGGTACTCCTCGACCTGCCACCGTTCTTGGTAGAGGCCCATCATGCGGTCGCCGTCAAGCGTCGCGTCACTGCTCACCAGATACAGGAGGCCCTGGCTGTTGTCCTTGTTCGTAAAGACCTGCTTGACCAGAAGCAGCGGGAAGCCGACCTGTTCCAGATAGACTTCTTGTGCCTTGCCGTGTTCGAGCGTCAGCGTTTGGACTGCTTGAAAGCGCCCTTCCTTCTTGTCCTGCTCGCTCAAGGCCACATTGCGGTTGCTCTTGAGTGGCATCACGAAGTCCTTGTTCAGCTCGGTCTTGATGAGCTTCATGTTGTCCGCCGCCGCGAACCACACGTCGTTGAGGACGTAGCGGAACGGCATCTGGTTCTTGACGCAGGCTTTGAGCATACTGCGGTAGTGCTCGTTCTTGCTGGTGGTCGCGCGCCGCTTGGTCTTGCCCGTCTTGGCGTCGGTGAACTCCTCGTCCTTCTCCACCAGGGCGAAGGCCACGGGCAGGGAGACATCCTGTGTAGGGAGACATCCTGTGTGCAGTAGAGCGTGGTCAGGAAGTTGATGCCCTTGACGGAGCAACTGCACCCGACGCTGGTGCCCGTGGTATGGTCATAGTGCCAGCCGATCAACTCGCTGGGGTCGGTGTGCGGCTTGTGGGCGATGCTGTCATCTATGACCAGCACGGCATTCTCGTTCTGCACCTTTCGCACCAGTGGCTTGACGATCTGCCAGAGGTTCTGGCTGGTCATGGCCTCTCCTGCCAGGAAGCGGGTGATCTTGTCGTGGCTCAGGCCCGAAGACAGCAGGCGGGAGAGGCCTGTGGCCGTGGTCGGCCCGAAGGATGCGATCAGGTAGTCGGTATACAGGTCCAGGAGCGGCTTGTCCAAAGAATGCATAGCCGCAGTTTACCAGACGAAAATCAAAGATGCAGACACTCATCGAGATGACTGCGTAACATCAGTTAGGTTAATTCACTATTTTGAGTTTCCCCTTCGTTTGTGCTATAATAAATTATTAGACGTTTGTCAAGGGCGGTGCGTCCCCCCCCTGTGCTCAAGCTCGTCTCCGCACGACTGGGTTCGACTGAGAAGTTCTCAGGTTCCATGATATCTTTAGATCAGAAAGGCTTTTCACTCTCAAAGGTGGCAACGGAACGCTCAGACCAAATGACTAAACCTAAAATAGTCCCCGTTGAACGCGGCACGGATGTGCCTCTGGTGGCAGAATCCAGCGCTCCAGGCACTCTAGGTTCAACCTCCTTAGAATCGCCCCCTACTGGCGACTCCGTCGTTGCAGGCCGTCACTGGTTTAAACACATAGGTATCGGCTCCAAACCTAGGGGACTTGAACAGACCGCTCCGAATACCGCGGGGGTGACTTCCTTGGGTAGCCTGGAGGCCGACATCCTGGGCGTTCTGTGGGAAATCGGCCGGCCGGCGACCGGCATGGAAGTCATGGAAGCGTCCCTTTATAAGCGCCGTGCTCAGGGTCTGGAACCGGCCGCTTTCGCCACCATAGCAACCACGCTGAGACGCTTGGCTGGCAAAGGCCTTCTAAGCAGCCGGAGGGACGATGCACGAAGCCTGGTGTATTGGCCGACGGTTGAGCGTGAGGAGATGGCAGCGCGGATACTCAACAACGTATCGCTGACCCTGCTCGGTTCTTCGCTTCATGGCCTTCTGCCGAAGTTGATTGGTAACATTGTCCAGTCCGATGCATCTGTGCCTCAGTCGGACAAGCATAATGAGGAAGAGGCGGATTGGCGGCGGCTGTTGCGGGCTTTGGAAGAGGTCGCGCAAGTCGGCGCAGACCCGGACGTTGATCGTTAGGTTTTTTCCGCTCCGGCTACCAGTCAACGCCCCACAAGCGCGCCCACCTGACAAGCATTGCCTTATCGCCATTCCCTGGTTGGTCCTCCTAAGGGTACAGTTGATGAGCCTCTTACTGTATTTCCTGGCGGTCTTTTTCGCGCGGCACTGGCTTGCAGGCGTACTGAATGGGGGCCTCACCCTGCTCCTGGGGCTGACCCTGCTGCGGACGACAAGGCGGCTCTTCTCGCCCCTCCGCGTCCTCGAACTGCGTCACCTTATTCTTCTGGTGTCCTTGTACAAGGGGGCCTTCTACCTCGTGTTAGGCGACAGCTTGCACGCCCACGCGAGCCCCTGGCTCGTATGGGGCGTGCAGATGCCGGATCCCGTTGAGGTTCTGTACGTCACGAGGCAGAGTCAGGATTCGATTTGGCACCCTGCGACGGCCGCTGAGTGGGTCGGGGGCATCCTAATGGGACTGACCCTGGTGGCCTTGCTACGGCGCGCTTGGGAGTTGCGCCGGTCGACGCGCGACTTGGCCTCTTACTCGCGGCTCGGCGGCGCACCCCAAGCCCCCCGCTACTCCGCCGTCCTGCGGCGTGCGGCCCGAGAAGTTGGCCTCTCGGCGGAGCACCCTTTGCCGCGCTTGCTTCTCGCCGAGGTTAACTACCCCACCCCATTGCTGCTCGGGGTGCGCCACCCTTATATCCTGCTCACGCCAAGCCTTGCCGCGTCTCTCTCGGAGCAGGAGCTTGAGATGGCCTTCCGCCATGAACTGGTTCATTTCCGCCGGAGGGATCACTGGCGTCACTGGCTTCTGACATGGGTGGGCGACGTCGGCTGCCCGAACCCGTTGACGCGCCATCTCGGGGCGATAGCGTCTCAAACGGAAGAAGACATTTGCGACCGCATGGCTGTCCACAGCAGCCAGGACGCCCAGGCGCTGGCCGGAGCTATTGTGAAAGCTCTTGCAGTCATTTCCTCCCGGCGGGAGTCGCCTGCATGTATTGAATCAGCTCCTCCTGTTTCCGCAGTCCCGGCGTTGCTGGGGTGCTATAGGCATCAGTGCGGCGATCGATCCACTGTAACGAGACGCTTAAGAAATCTGCTGGCGCTCGCGAACGAGTTTGCCCAGGGGCACCGGCTTGGAGCCTCGTCCGCTACCTCCACCGGGGTAACAGCCGTGTTCAGGCGGCAGGTCGCCGTCAGGCGTCTCGTCCATGCTATTTTTTGGCTACTCCTCTTCGTCATCCTTTACCTGAAGTACCACCTCACCCCAGACATCAACTAGATGCGCCAATCACGATTCGCATGACGCGGCACCTGACGTAAGCCTGACGCTCGCTGACACTTTATCTAAGACCGTAGGTAAAAGCCGTAGGTAAAGGTGGCCGATCACCAGCAGCTACACGCGCGGCCTGTCGGCCGAAAAGGCCCTGCAACCACAAACGTCGGTTGCTCCTGATCCCCGCATATCGTGGTGTCTTGTGGTCTCCTCTCTGTGATCCCCTCTTTGCCAGTTGCGTCCGCGACCGTAGCCCCCGGAAATGGCAAATCGAGGGAGATTGGCAAAAGAGACGTTGGCAAAAGAGACGTTGGCAATCGCGTTGCCAACAAAAAACATTTGGATATGATTTGTTCAGTTGAATATAGAGTATAATGAAAAACCCTTTGTAGAAGTCAAACAGTTTTTCAACGTAGATCTGAGTAAAACATGAAGCCACTCAACATCACCGGATCACTCTGGTGCCGCCGCCAGCCGGCTGAGGAACCCCCTAGCAATAGCAATCTTCGGGAGACGCTGGTTCGAGGGATGCCCGTGACGGCAACGTCAAACCCGCTCGGACCAGAGGCGGCTGTTTATGCCCCGATTCTTGGCGGGCCGGAGACACCAATCTGCTGCTGGAACCTCTGCGGCAACTACGCTGGGAAAAAGGCCCCCAGGCCCGTACCTGGTGGTACCGGGACGGATAATCGCGAACCGTGGGCCAGTGGCGCCAATACCAGCAGGTCACAGGAGGAGAGATTACAGTCCGGGGGTGCTTCCAGGCGCGCTCAAGCGGATCAGCTAGCCGGAGTGTTTTCGGGGGATCTTAGTGCCGAAGAGCGAGGGTCGGGAAAAAAGGGAGGCAACGGAAAAATGCCTTCTTTCACTTCTTTGCCGGTGGCCTCCGCATTAGAGCCTCCGTTCCCACAAATCGCCCAGCCAGGAACTCCAGCTTCCGGGCTGGAAACGACTTTTCGCGTGGCCGATCGAGTGCTCATCGAACGGGTCGGCATCGACCGGCACCTGGCATTCAACGCCGTCTCCGGGGCCGTGGATGTCCTCGATGACAGGTCGGTGGCGCAGCTAGCCCAGCTCCGCCGGGGGGATCCGGTGGTGCTAACACCGGATCGGGAGGCGTCCCTGCGCGCACGCGGGTACCTGCTGAACAGCAGGTCCGAAGAGGAGCAGGTACTCTCCGTCGCGGTCACTCGAGCCTGGGAGCGCATGCAGGCCAGCCAGCCCGAGATGTACACCGTTTGCCCGACGCTCGCCTGCAACCTGGCCTGTGCCTACTGTTTCGAGGGCGACAGTCTCCGCGACAAACAGCAGGGCGTGATGACCGAGCAGCAAGTCGACTATCTCTTTGAGGCCGTCGGCGGCCTGCGCCGAACGTTCGCCGGGCGGGGGCAAACGTCCGATGCGCCTCCCTGGATCGCTCTCTTCGGCGGCGAGCCGCTGCTCCCGAGCACGCAGCGGTGCGTGGCACAGATACTGCGCCGCGCTGGTGAGCAGGGCTTTCTTGTGGGGGCCACGACCAACGGCGTCAACGTCACCCGCTACGAGCGGCTGCTGACCGAGTACGCCGACATCCTCACCACCTTCCAGGTGACGCTGGACGGGCAGCGGGCGGTCCACGACGCCCGCCGGCACCGGCTGGGCGGCCAGGGAACCTTCGACGAGATCGTGCGGGGCATCGACCTGCTCCTGTTCCTGGGGGTTGAGGTCGACCTGCGCGTCAACCTTGACAGGACCAACCTACCGGACCTGCCCGGTCTTGTCGACTTCATCTTCGAGAGGGGCTGGAACGGGCATCCCGGCTTCGCGCTGGCTCTGGCGGGCGTGACGGGCCATGGCGCGGCCGGCTGCGGCAGCGCCGCCCTGCCTGAGATGGAGCTGGCCCAGTCGGTCATGGCCCTGATGAAGACGCACCCGCGTCTGGCGGAAGTCTGCCACCTGGGCTTCCTGCGCCATCTGGATTATCTGGTGAGCGTGCTGGAGCCGGAGAAGCGCGGGCCGGGCCACGGTCGGGCAGGTATCGGCCCGCGCTACTGGTACTGTGAGGCCAGTACCGACAAGCAGTTCGTCTTCACGCCGGAGGGTCTCATCTACAGCTGCACCGAGGCGGTGGGCAAGCCGGACCACGCCATCGGGAGCTTTGTGCCGGGGCTGGAGTTATGGCAGGACGAGGCGAAGCAGTGGATCGGGCGCACGATCCTTTCCCACCCGAAATGCCACGCCTGCTCCATTTCGACGCTCTGTGGTGGCGGCTGCCATTTTGCTGCTAGGGAGAAGCCGGCGAGGAAAACGGACCTACTCCAGATATCCGTCAAAGGTCGCCCTATGGCATCGGTCCCAGAGAAGACCGAGCCGTTCTGTAACGCTGCGGAAGAGACGGTGCGCGCCTACCTGCGCCACATCGGACAGCAACTTGATCATCGCCCGACGGAAGAGCAGCCGGGCTAGTCTCAGGGGTTCGGTCATCCAAAGGATCGTGACCAGTAGCTTTACAGGCCATATCATCCCAAAACGGGGAGACATTGCGAGTAATGAAAAAGCCTCAAGGCAGTGACCCATAATCCTCCTGAACCGTGACGGCCTGAGCCGGCGATACAACGGCTTGTTGCCTTCTCCCGCGCCCAGGTCAACTGCACATGGGCAGCTATCACGGCTTCGGGAAAAGCCGCTCTATAAAGAAGCCCCACCTTCCACCGCTGTTTGACCAGTAAGAAGGGTGCCGAACATGTTGCCGATGAGCTGGAGGCAGATGCGGCGCAGATCGCGCTCCGAGGCGAACAGCCCGGCCAGTGCCCTCTGATCCGCCGCCTGGGAGCGCGAGTAGGCGTTCAGCAGTGCCCGGACGCAGGCGGCCGCCCCCACGTCTTCCGCCCGGACCGGGCCGCCCCACGTATATTCCTCGTCAAGAGGGACGAGTTCACGCTGCAGCTTGCGGGATGCCGCTTCCAGTTTGCTCGAAGGAACAGCAATCCCCTCCACTTCCCCCGTGAGCTTGACCTGCTTCCCGTCCAGATACCTCCCCGCGAGGCCGGCGAGGAACTTGGCGCCGCCTTTCTCAGCGGGATCACCCATTTCGGGGCAGGTTTTGTAGTCGTTGCAGCAACCCTTCCTGCTGTGTCCCACGAAATCGATGCCTATAGCTTCCGAGAGCAGAAGCTCCCGCTCCAGCATGATCTCCAGGCAGTAATTGCCGTTCCAATAATGCTTGTCGCTGGACGTGTCGTGCCACCAAGGCCCAGCCCCTAATGTTGGATCGTAGCGCTCCAACTTGTCCGGCTTGTCGCCATGGTACTGGTCCGTGACCAGAATCCGGCAGGCGGGGATGCCGTAGGCGACATCTTCCACCCAGTAGTAGTTGAGGCCCTTGATGAGCGTCTCCCAGTTGAAGTCGAACGAGATGTTCCCAGACCGGAAGCCGCCCGCCCCGCTCCAGTCGTTGGGGGAGGTCCACGCGACCAGGATGCGGTCCTTGTTCAGCTTGCTCTTGTCAAACACCAGCCCCGGTCTAATCCTGCCGTCCTGGACAATGTCCAGGGCCGTGTCGACGTGAGCAACATGGGAAACAGTCTCCAGTGGCTGGCAAGTTGTCTCCGTCCAGCGCGGATTGCTGCTAGGCTTGCCTACGGCAAAACGCTCCCAAGGCCGTCCCACCCATACAGGCGACTCTTCCAAAGTCCTGTTCCTTGCCCGAGCGCCGCCACCTCCTCCGGGTCCACGAAGAACGTCGCCACCGCAAGAACCGATCGGCGTGCAAGAGGCCCCTGGCTGTCGTAGATCGCTACATGCTGGTAGAACGCGGCATAGCCGCCACTGATATTGGGATCAATCAAGCGGATCCGGTGTACAGGATTGCCGTTGGAGTCAGCAAAAAGAACTGGGATGGATCATTGAAAGCGAAACAGCAAGGGCTTCTATCTTACCAGCCTGCTTCGAGGCCGAATGGATCATACCTCTCTTTGCTAAACTTCGCGATCCATCCGTCTTCGCCGTAGAGAGCGGATTCTAATCCCTCCGTAACTTTGCGGAGATTTGGTACAGTTTGTCCCTCTAAATGAACAGCAATATCTATCTCTTTCCTTGCCTCTAGCATTCCGAGGAAATGAGCTATGACATTATCCACAACGTATGGAATTAAATCACGGATAGACGCGAGCTGTTGTGCGTCTATAGACTGACTTAATGCTTCGTAAACTTGCTGATAGTTGGCGTGTCTCGTCTCACCAACAAGGGTTTGATCCCAAAATTGTATTTGGGTATCGCGGACGCGGCTCATCAGCAACTCGCCGAACAAGTCTGAAGCCTTCTGGTTTTGGCTGCTCTGCGGCAACTCTTCATCTGACATTCTGATCTCCCAACTGGTGTTACGCACGAACACCAGGACTGTCGAAAGCCCTGACGCTCGTGCGTAACATCAGATCCTAAGTTTCCTGATTAGGCACTCGCCATCACCGCCTGCTGCCGAAAATTCGGTTTGGCACACGTACTCCCTGACTGCGAAGATTTTTTAGCGAGAGTGCCACTACTTTACGGGCATTCTCCTCAGACAATCCTCCATGCATCAGCACCTCAACAGCGATTTTGCTATGCTCCTTCATCGAGTTCTGCCGGGTGCCCGCAATGATGTCCCGACGAAGTTGAGTTAGCAATTGGTTCTGCTTGCTGGTCATCGAACCCACACCCATGTGTGGTGCGCCGCCCTATGTGGCGATCTCAGCATCACTGACAGTTAATGCTAATTGTTCGTCATATGTTGATCCTGGTCCATTGAAGGCAGCTTTGGCATGAATGTGATGCCCATCAATGTCTTTGTAAAGCCCCGTTGGAATGGGGCAGTCAACATTGTGGACCCAGGCCCCGCCGCCCGTCGTGCCGACGAAGTAGGTGTGGTCGCCGTCTACGATCAGGTTGTAGACCGTGTACCCCGCAGCCTGAGTGTCGGACTGACCGCCTCCCAGCCACAGGCCACCGCCCGCCGGGCCGCTCTGCGCCCAGGTGACATGGCTCAGAGTCAGGGCGGGGCCGGCCCGCGTCACGATGCTCGTCCCGATCCCCAGGTCCCCCGCCTGGACGAAGCCCTTCCCGTCCACATAGAACGGGTGCTCCGGCGTGCAGGTGAACGCCTGCGCCTGATGCGTCTGCGCGTCCGTGAACGTCAGCGTCACCACCTGCGGGGCCACCCGCACATACGTCCGGTCCACCCGCTTGGCTTCCACCTTCCCCGTCTTTGCGTTGCGGCTCTTGACCAGGTCCCCCTCGCGCACCCGCTCGATCGGCTCGGTCGTCCCGTCCGCCATCTGCACCAGCGTCCCCGCCACGAAGCACGTGGGGCCGCGCCCCACCCCGCCGAGCACCTTGGCGCCCTTGCCGCCCAGCGCCACCACCTCCTCCGGGTCCACGAAGAAGGTCGCCACGAACAGCACCGGCTGGATGAACCCGCTCCCCGCCGCCTGCGTCCCCGTCGTCGCGATCGGCTCGCTCAGGCGACCGCCCGTCTGCTCGTCCAGGAGCATCAGCTCCGGCGACAGAGACACCGCCGTGCCGGCCACGAAGTTGACCGTTCCTTTGGCCTCGCCGATGCCGAACTGGCCGACCTCGTGGGCATACGCCCCGAACGTCCAGCCGTCGAACGGGTGCAACAACTGGTCGTAGGTGTTGGCCGCGTCCGCCCGGCCCGCTGACGTAGATGTTTACCTGGTTGTCCTAGGCGTCGAGTTTGGTCATTTTAAGATTATCAGGGCCGACTCAGTCTTTGGCTACATGACCCCCAAATCATCTATACTAACTTGATATAGTTCTCCTGGAGCGTCATCTATAACTAGTTGAAGTGTTAGATCGGAGCGCCCCTCAAGCTCGGAGTACAGCAAAGCATCAATAAGCCAGCTTTTCTTCCCATCTTCCTGAGATACAGACTGAACCGTGTATATTAAGTCCTCAATGCTGTCACTTGGAGGCATAACAAGGGGTGAAGGCCATTCATCTGCAATCTGCTGAATTGTATCAGCATCTAAATCCCTACCTCCGGTGAAAGTCTCTATCTCCTGATATTGCTTGTCCACTAGTAAAGAGATAATGTAGATCAGCGTCTTGCGAAGCTTTGCTTCATCAGCGTTAGCGATCTTGTTGCGGTTCATGTGGTTTGTGTCCCTCAAAATAAGAGATAACCTCACACATCTCTGCCTGTGCTTGCCTTGTTGGTACGAGGGGAGGCACAGGCAGTATGTCCTGTATCGCATCCGTCTTCGCGGGTGGCTACATGATCCTACGGCTTCCTTAGCCAGTTGGGCCGAGATGAACCGCTACCCTCAACGGCGATCTAGAGGTATCCGTGTTGGAGTTGATCCATTGACACCGATGCTGTGGAAGTAATCATCCGCCTTCCTGATGGCAGCGCGGGCGTTCGCTCTAGACACGCCTGCCGCGCGCAGCGCCCTGTACCCAACCCTGCGTTCGCCAGCGTAAGTGCCGTCACCATAGATAGGATTTCTCTGGACGCCTCTTGTCATGCCATGAGGTGTTCCTCTTTGGCTGCGCTTACCCGTCAGAGGAGTGGCAATGGCTTCATCAGGGTCATATCCTGGCAGTTCTCTGACGGCGGCGTCTTGGATGACATGGTGGCCTGCCTCTGTAGTTCCAGTTCCTTTGAGGTCAACCCCGAGCGGTCCATACGCCTTGAGAACAATTGGGTAGTCTGCGTTGTGGACGCAGGTTCCGCCATGGGCGGTCCCGACGAAGTAGCTGTGGTCGTCCTCCACCCGCAGGTTGTAGACACGGTAGCCCTGCGCCGAGCCGCTCGATTGACCGCCGCCCAGCGCCAGGCCGGTGGCCGGAGCAGGAAGGGCACTCCACGAGGCCGCCGAGAGCGTCAGGGCGGGGCCGGCCCGCGTCACGATGCTGGTCCCGATCCCCAGGTCCCCCGCCTGCACGAAGCCCCGCCCGTCCACATAGAACGGGTGCTCCGGCGTGCAGGTGAACGCCTGCGTCTGGTGCGTGTTGCCGTCCATGAAAGTCAGGGTGACGACCTGCGGCGCGACCCGCACATACGTCCGGTCCACCCGCTTGGCTTCCGTCTGCCCCGTCCTCGGGTTGCGGCTCTTGACCAGGTCCCCCTCGCGCACCTGCTCAATTGGCTCGGTCGTGCCGTCGGCCATCTGCACCGGCGTCCCCGCCACGAAGCAGCGCTTTCCACCCGGCGCAAGTCGCCCGAGCACCTTGGCGCCCTTGCCGCCCAGCGCCACCACCTCCTCCGGGTCCACGAAGAAGGTCGCCACGAACAGCACCGGCTGGATGAACCCGCTCCCCGCCGCCTGCGTCCCCGTCGTCGCGATCGGCTCGCTCAGGCGACCGCCCGTCTGCTCGTCCAGGAGCATCAGCTCCGGCGACAGAGACACCGCCGTGCCGGCCACGAAGTTGACCGTCCCTTTGGCCTCCCCGATGCCGAACTGGCCGACCTCGTGGGCATACGCCCCGAACGTCCAGCCGTCGAACGGGTGCAGCAACTGGTCGTAGGTGTTGAGCGCGTCCGCCCGGCTCCGGGCCATGCCGGCCCCGCTCTCGGGGCTGTAGTAGATGCCCCCCGGCCCCGACAGGGCGGCGTACAGCCCCGCCGCCGCGTGCAGCGTCTCGGTGTCGGTGTAGCTGCCGCTCTGCCCCTGGAAGCCCACCGGGTCCAGGTGGCTGCGGTTGAAGCCGCCCGTGATGGTGTCGATGTCGGCGCGCAGCAGGCCCTGGCTGTCTGACATCTGTCAAGCCGTAGGGGGAGAGGCTAGGCT
>JAABUQ010003375.1_pt1 | contig 29379 bp, 20 predicted proteins | sample 5560001 | NCBI WGS metagenome assembly JAABUQ01 (sample SAMN10711888, study PRJNA513371) | rock metagenome | isolation source: Antarctica rocks | place: Antarctica: Victoria Land, Finger Mt nord | collected 2015-12-18 | reverse complement strand
TCTCCCGTGCGCAGCGAAGGGGGAGGGGTGCGGGTGCCCTCTGGGCAGTATGGGCGGCACGGGGGTGGGGTAATTCGGACATTGCAACACCGCAATTTGCCCCCACACGCCCTATGTCTACGGAAGCCCATATGGACGAACAAAAACCGCGCGCGTAGAATGGCCCCGTCCATGAAATCAGCGGGCCTGCCTTCACCGTCACTTGCGGGAGGATGCGTGCGCGATGAAGCGATTGCGGGGGAGACCACGACCACCGGGCCAGTCCCGTGCGGCTGATCGTGCGACGCTCACACGCGTTGCGCGGCTCTACACCCCCTATCGGCGTCTGCTCGTCTTTGTGTTCCTGCTGGTGATCCTTGCGGCGGGGGTTGATCTCGTGATTCCGCTCCTGACGCGCGTGCTTTTCGATGACGCGATTGGCAAACAACAGCTTCACCTCCTGTTCGCCATCGTCGCCGCGATGATTGGCGCCGCCCTGTGCCGCGTCGCGATCTCCATCGTGCAAACCTACCTGAACGCGACAGTCGGGCAACGCACGCTCCGCGATGTCCGCGCGGACCTGTATCACCATCTCCAGGCCATGCCCCTGAGCTTTTTTACGTCGGTGCGCGCCGGCGAGATTCAATCCCGGTTATCTAACGACATCAATGGCGTCGAGAGCGTGCTGACCGATACCTTCACGGCCTTCGTACGCAACCTTTCCACCGCCGTGAGCATCGTGGTGGCGATGCTGATTCTCAGCCCGGCCCTCACGCTCATCTCGCTCTGTTTTTTGCCGCTCACCTACCTCGTCTCCTCGGTGATGGGCAAGCTCGTGCGCCGCGTGACGAAAGAGCGCCAGGAGCGGTTGGCGTCGCTCAGCGCCCTGATCGGGGAAACGCTCTCCGTCAGTGGCGCGCTGCTCGTCAAGACCTTTGGGCGGCAGGAGTTGATGCACGACCGGTTTACGGCGGAGAACCACACCATTGCCGAGTTGAGTGTGCGTCGGCAAATGCTCGCCCTGTGGGCGTTCACCTTCGGCACGCTGACCGCAGGCGTGTCACTCGCGCTGGTGTATCTCGCGGCGGGGTTACAGATTATCGGCAATCCAGCCCCTCCGCTTACGGTGGGCACCATCATTGCCTTCACCACGCTGATGAGCCGACTGATCGGGTGGGGAAGCCCGATCAGCCAGCTCTTCTCCATCCGCGTGGACTTGCAGGGGGCGCTCGCCCTCTTTGACCGCATCTTCGCCTACCTCGACCTGCCGGTTGCAATCACCGATGCGCCTGACGCGATTGACCTCGACGACACACAGTTTCGTGGCGAGATCGTTTTCCGCGACGTTTCCTTCACGTACCCACGCGACGAACCGCCTCCCGAAGATGAGACCGACAGCCCGGATGCCGCCGATACGCAGTCGCCCGCGCGGCATCCGGCGCTCTCGCGGGTGTCGTTCACCGCCGCGCCGGGCCAACTCGTGGCCATCGTGGGCCGCAGTGGCGCGGGCAAGACGACCCTGATCTCGCTGGTGTCCCGCTTGTATGATGCCGATGCGGGGACAATCGCCCTCGACGGACACCCCATCAGGGACATTCGTCTCGCGTCGTTGAGCAGGTTCATCGGCGTGGTGTCGCAGGAGACGTATCTCTTTCACGCCTCCGTGCGTGAGAACTTGTTGTTTGCGCGCCCCACGGCAACCGATGCGGAGATGATGGCGGCAGCGCGGGCGGCGGCGATCCATGACCGCATCATGGAGTTGGACGACCACTACGACACGGTTGTGGGAGAGCGGGGGTACAAGCTGTCCGGGGGCGAAAAGCAACGGATGGCGATCGCGCGGGCGGTGCTCAAAGACCCACGGATTCTCGTACTCGATGAAGCGACGAGTGCGCTCGACACCGGCGCGGAGATCGCCATTCATGGCGCACTAGAATCCCTCATGCGCGGGCGCACCACCCTCGCAATCGCGCATCGGCTCTCCACGATCCTCGCGGCGGACGTGATCCTCGTGTTGGACCGAGGCGCGCTGGTTGAGCACGGATCGCACCATGACCTGTTGCGGCGAGGCGGACTATACGCCCAGTTGTACCACGAGCAGTTTGCCGAGCGGGAATCGCCGTTGCGGAAGAACTCCACCTCCCGCCCCTCGCCCCCTTGCGGCTAGCTGCGGGGGAGGGGCGGGGATTTTACCACAGAGGCACAGAGAACACAGAGAATCAAATACATGGTATTTCCTTTGTGCCCTCTGTGCCTCTGTGGTGAAATCCCCGCCCCTTCCCCCGTGCCGCACGGGCTGCGGCTTTCCATTGATACTGCCTGCTGCCTGCTGTCCGCATTGTCAGGGTGCTTGTCAGGGTATTGTCCCTGTTGCCCGCCGCGCGCCGCGCGCATGATAGTGGCGTGGGATCACCCACGGGGAGAGGACTGGGGAGACCGGCACGGGGGTGTCAGGGCGGTGGCGGTGACGCCGCCACCGCCCACTTCCCACCCGCAATCGTTCACAGGGAGGATACCCGATGACCTGTTTCATGCATCGTCGCAACCGTTTCATGTGCCGCATTGCGCTCCTGCTCGTCGCCCTCGCCCTGGTGGTGGCCGTGCTGCCCGCGCTCCCCGCCACGGTGGTGCGCGCGGCAGGCACGACCTACTACGTCGGCCAGTTAGTAGACGACGGCGGCACGGTGACGACCGCGTGCGCCGTTTCCACGAATACCACCTGCACCCTGCGCGACGCGCTCGCCGCCGCGACGAGCGGGCAGGACACGATCATGTTCGGCGTCACGTCCGGTATCATCGTCCTCACGCACGGCACGCTGACACTGGCGCACAATGTCACGATCACCGGCCCGGGGGCGGACAAGATCACCATCAACGGGGGCATAAACGGCTTTACGGGTGCGGTTGGCGTGCGCGTGTTCCTCGTGAATGCCGGCGTGACGGCGACGATCAGCGGGCTGTCAATCACGCGCGGCAACGCCCCCGATGATTTCGGCGGGGGCATCCTGAACAACGGCACGCTAACGCTCGTGAACGACTTCATCGCCTACAACAACGCACGCGGCGGCGCCGGTGTGACCAGCACTACCAGCCTGACGATCATTACCAGCACGGTCACGGCGAACACGGCGGGCACCGCCGGTGGTGGCGGCCTCACGGTGTTCAGTGGCAGCACGTCCATCACCAACACCACCTTCAGCGGCAACACGACGACCGGCGCCGGTGCCAGCATCGTGTCGCAGGGAACGACGCTCACCGCCACGCACAGCACCTTCGCGGGCAACACGAGTACCGGCGATGGCAGCGGCTTTCAAATCCTCACCGGTAGCTTTACCTTCACGAACTCCATCCTCTCCGGCCCCGCCGGGGGCACGAACTGCACTGCCAACAGTGCCATGCAACTCGTAGATGGCGGGCACAACTTCCAGTTTCCCGGCGCTTCCTGCGGGGCCGGGGTCACGGTGGCGGATCCGCTCCTCGATCCCGTCGGTCTCAACATCAACAATAGCGCGGTGCCCACGGTTGCTCTCCTGCCCGGTTCCCCCGCCATTGACGCCGTGCCTGCCACGGGTGCGGGCTGCACCGCAACGGATGCACGCGGCGTCACTCGCCCGCAAGGCGCCGCCTGCGACAGCGGTGCGTTCGAGAGTCACGGCTTCACCCTCACCGCGCAGAGCGGTGGCGGGCAGGTCATCCCTGTCTTCGGGACTTCCTTCGCGCCCCTCGTGGTGAGCGTGACCAGCGCCAATGGCGAGCCGGTGAACGGCGGGCACGTCACCTTCACGGGCCACGATGGGCAGTTCGCGGTCTTTGACCCGGGCAACACGGGTGGCTGCACCGTGGACGCGAACGGTTTCACGGCGGTTTGCCCGATCACGGCGGGCAAAGCGACCGCACTCCCCATCGTTGGCGCGCTCTTCAGACCGGTCGGCACGTTCACGGTGAACGCCAGCGCGAGCGGCGCCGTCACCGGCGCGGCCTTTTCCCTGACGCTCATCCCGGTCGTGTCCACTGTCGGCCCCGCGAGCGGCGACATACGCGGCGGCAACCTCGTGACGATTGGTGGCGCGGGATTCGTGGGCGGGAACACCACCGTGACCTTCGGCACGGGCGCGAGCGCGGTCACGGTGCCCGCGAGCGGCGTCACGGTGACGAGCTTCGGCTATCAGTTGTCCGTGACCGCCCCGGCGCATGCGGCGGGAACGGTGGACGTGAGCGTGACCACCAACGGCTTCACGGGCACCAAAGCAGGGGCGTACACGTACGGCGTGGTGAACGCCACACCCGCCCCAGCCACGGCCGCGCCCACGGTGATGACGAAGCCGAACACCACGCCGCCGCCGCACACGCCGGGGCCGACGCGCGGGGCCGGGACGCCCACGCCGCTGCCCCAACCGGCGCGGCACTGAGGGGGGGTAGGTCGCATTTCGGGCCACGGACGGCCCCTGAAAGGAGAAACACCAATGCGCATGGACAGCCAATGCTACCTCGAACAGTTTTGCGATGCGGCGACCGCCGGGTGTTCCTCCGGCCTTTCCCCGTCCGACCGCGCGGCGATGGTGCGCGGCGCGGGGATCGAGCCATTCGGGTTTGGCGCGGCGTTGCGCTTTTCGTCCCGGCGCACCAAAGCGGTGATGCGGGAACTGTTGCAGTACAACCTGCTCGGCATCACGGTCGTGGCGGGGCAAGATGGGCGCAACGAGTTGCGGCTGACGCCGAACGGGGAAACGGCGCGCTGGTACGCGCGCGTGCTGCGGAGCCGCACGCTGGCGAACCGGCGGATGTCGCCCCTCGGCAACCCCGGCGCCTATGCGGAAAGGCATGGGGTGCGATGAACGTGGCCCGGACGGTACGGAAAGCGGTGCGGTGGGGGCCGCGCCGCACGCTTCATTTCGGTACGCAGGAGAGGACACGACCAATGGTACGCATCACACCCATTACCCATCGCATTACCCGTTTCGCCCTCGCGTTGTGCCTGTGCGTCGCCATGCTCCTGCCCGCGTTGCCGGTGAGCATCGTGCGCGCGGCAGGCACGACCTACTACGTCGGTCAACTCTTCCCCGACGACGATGGCACGCACACGAACATCTGCAACCTGTCTTTCAACAACACTTGCACCCTGCGTGATGCGATCAACGCCGCCACGTCCGGCATGGACACGATCACGTTCAACAGCAGCGCCAGTTTCGGCACCTACACCCTCGGCACGGGCGCGGGGCAAGGCACACTCGTGCTCGCGAACAATGTCACGATCACCGGGCCGGGGTCGGACAAGGTAGCGATAGACGGCGGCTCGAACGGCGGGACCGGCACGATCGTGTTCAGGGTGAACGACTACGTGACGGCAACGATCAGCGGATTGGAGATCACCCACGGCAACAACCAGGCCGTTGGCGGCGGCGGCATCTACAACAGCGGCAGCCTGACGCTCACGAACGACCTCATTGACCACAACAACACCGATGATATCGGTGGGGGCGTGGATAGCCCGGGCGGGCTTGCCGCGACCACCTCCCTGACGGTGACGGGCTGCACGATCACGGGCAATACGGCGACCGGCGGCGGCGGCATCTACGGCGGTACGAACACGGTGAGCATCACGAACAGCACGATCACGAACAACCGTGGTGGCCAGGGCAACGGCGGCGGCGGGCTCTTTCTCGCCACCACCACCAGCACGATCACGAACAGCACGATCTCCGGTAACACGGCGGTGGGATTTGCCGGGGGCGGCATCTATAGCTTCAACGGCACGCTCACCATTACCGGCACCACGATCGCCAATAACACCGCCGACGCCCCCGGCGGTGGAGGCATCCGTGATACCGCCACCGGCCCTCTGACGATCACGGACAGCACCGTCAGCGGCAACACCGCGACGGGCACGGCGAGTGGCGGTGGCATCCTCGAACAGGGGATCAGCCTCACCCTGACGCGGGTGCAACTGACCGGCAACAAAGCGGGGGGCGACGGCGGCGGCGTCTCCGCCACCACGACGACCCCGGTGACGGTCACGGGCGGCACGGTCGGGAGCAACACCGCCGGGGGCAACGGTGGCGGCATTTTCGCCACCACCGCGACCACGACCAACGCGGCGTTCTCCAGCAACGGCACGGGCAATCTGGGCGGCGGCCTCTGGATCGGGGGCGCAGCCACCGCCAAATTGACCGACAGCGGTAGCGCCTTCACCGGCAACACCGCGTCGAGCCTGTTCGGCGGCGGCGGCGGCCTCTATTTCCAACAGGGCACGCTCGCCCTGACGGGAGACAGTTTCGGGGGCAACAATGCCGGGAGCGCCACGGCCCAGGGGTTCGGTGGTGGCGTGTTCATGGCGAATGGCAGCGGCACGATTACCGGCGCTACCTTCACAGGCAACAGCGTCATGTTTGATGGTTGCGGCGGCGCGCTCGAAGCGAACGCGGGCACGCTGGCCATCGCCAATAGCCTGTTTTCCGGTAACTTCGGGACACAAGGCCAGCCGTGCGGCGGGGCAATCGCGGTGGAGGGCGCGAGCGTGAGCGTCACGAACAGCGCCTTTACCGGCAACTCCATAACCGCCACGACAACCCCCGGTGGCGGCGCCGCAGTCGCGGTGGACAGCGGCACGCTGACGGTGACGGGGAGTAGCTTCATCAACAACAAGGTGACAAACCCGCCGCCCAACGCGCTCAATACCGTTCCCAAGGGTGGCGGGGCAATCGAGTTGAATGGCGGCACGACCACCGTGACGAACAGCACGTTTGCCGGGAACATGGCGCTTGGCGCCAACACCGGTGGCGGCGCGATCATTGTGGACGGCACCCGGGCAATCGCTGCCCTGAGCAACGACACCTTCTCCGGCAATAGCGCCCCGACCGGCGGCGCGGTCTGGGTGCCGGTCGGCACAGGCACGCTCACGGATGTCATCGCCGTGGGCAGCACCAACGGCACCGCCATGAACCGTCCCACCCTCGACCTCGCCGGGACCTTCGTCGCCGCCAGCCGCAATAACCTGATCGGCGCGGCGGACGGCACGGCGACGGGGATCACCAACGGCGGCAACGGCAACCAGGTCGGCAGCCTTGTCGCACCCCTCAACGCGCGGCTCGGCCCCCTGGCAGACAACGGCGGCGGCGCGCTCCCCGGTGGCGCGCACCCGCTCACCTTTGCCCTGCTGCCCTCCTCCCCCGCGATTGACGCGGGCGGCGTCTGTGGCACGAACCCGGCCACGAACCAGCCCCTCGCCGTTGACCAGCGCGGTATTGCCCGCCCGCAAGGGAACGGCTGTGACATCGGCGCGTACGAGTACGTGCCGGTGCAACCCACCATTACGGGCAGCTACCGCGTCGGCACAGGCGGACAAGCAATCACACTCACGGGCACGGGCTTTCAGCGTGGCTCAGTCGTCTCGGTGGGCGGCGTCACCCTGCCCGCGAGCGCGGTGACGAACCTCGCCGACAACGGCACCTCGCTGACCGTCACACTGCCCATGCACGCGGCGGGCGTGGTAACGCTCGTGGTGACGAACCCCGGCAACCTCACTTCGGTGGCGACTGGCAACCTGACCTACGTGACGCCGAACGCCACGCCCGCCCCGGCGACGGCAGTTCCCACCGTGGCGAGCAAGCCGAACATCGCGCCACCGCTCCATCCCACGGCGACCCCACCGGCCACGCCGCTGCCCACGCCGCTGCCGCAACCGGCGCGGCATTAGTGGGTCATGCGATAGATGATTAACGAAGCGGTGGGAGGAGAGGAAACCGTGGCGTACACCGCGTAGGCCCACATGCAGACATCCGCGAACGTGTCCATCAGTAAGGGGGTTCTCCGGTTGCGTAGATGCGATTGCGGCAATCGCACCTACGTAACCGGAGAACCCCCGGTCAACTCATCGCGCACAAGGCCTTACGACCATCAGGGATTCCATCCAGTTAGCGACCCCCGCGGAAGGTCGAAATCTCACCGGCCCGCACCGAACCCGTGTTGGATGCCCGTACACTGCCTGAGGCGCCCGCGCTTCGCGCTTCGTTCGCAAGCGTGCGCGGGGTCGAGGTATTGCCGCTGAATTGACGAGCTGTTTTCACACCGACAATGCGACCAGTACCCGTTGTGCCGCCATTTGTGGCGCCGGGAATGTAGATACCCCGTATCGTGCCGTTGTCACCAAGGCGACCTGCGATGCCGGGGGACGCTGCCCCGACCGGCGCGCTACTTGCAACCGTGGCCAGAGCAACGAGTATGCCAAGCGTGATCACGAGCCGGTGCCGTGGGCGAATCCGTGCCATAGAGGGTGCCACCTTTCCATTACGTGTTGTGGAACGACGAGCCAGCAAGAGCGTGCAGTACTGGGTGTCGGTCAGGGTGCCGCCTTTCCATTGCGTGTTGCGGGATGACGAGGCGCGGCATTTCCCCCGGTTCACCGTCAATGCGTGCGCCCTGCGGCGCATATGTGACATCCGGTAGAACGTGCCGTTTCCTTCTTATACCCCGGCTACGGCGGCTATGGATATGGGACATTCTTCTCACATGGTGAGACCTCTGGGGAGTGGGAATACCTCGACCCAAAGCGCTTTCCCGACCCTGCTCCCAGGCATTCGTGGTGGGGGCGGCGCTTCCCTGCTTATCATCTGGACACGCCTGTCTACCGTGTGTAATACTAGCCCCCGTATATATCGGGGCAGTGGCACGCATGAGAGAGGAAGGGCGCGATGCGGAGGACACGAGCGGCAGCGACGGCAACGGGGCGACGGCACGCACGTTTCAGGGTGGCAGGGCTGGTGGTTGCGCTGCTGCTGGCGGCGCTTGCCCTCGCGCCGCCGGTGGCGACGGTGCGCGCCACCACGCTCGTGGTGATGAACTGCAAGGACGATAACTCGACGGGCAGCCTGCGGCAGGTGCTTGGCGCGGCGATGGCGAACGACACGCTTACCTTTGCGCAGAACTGCAACGGCCCTGCTGGCCCGAATGGCGCGATCACGCTCATCAGCACGCTGACACCCACGGTGAATGTGACGATAGACGCCACAGTGGGCGCTCATGCGGTGACGATCACCACGGCGGCGAGCAGTGGCGTGGGGCTGTTTAGCGTGGGCAACGGGGTCACGCTGGGGCTGCGCGGCCTCACGCTCTCGGGCGGTAACACCGTCGGCGGCCTCGGCGGCGCGATCAGCAACAGCGGCACGGTGACGCTCACGGGTAGCACCGTGTCCGGCAACAGCGCGAACGACGGCGGCGCGATCTACAACGGTGGCACCCTCTCCGTCACGGGTAGCACCTTCACCACCAACACCGCAACCGATGGCGGCGGTGCAATCAACAACCGCAGCACGCTCTCCGTCACGGGCAGCACTTTCACCGGCAATACCGCGAACACCAGCGGCGGCGGTGCGATCATCAACGGTAGCGGCACGGTGACGATCACGAACAGCACCTTTTCCGGTAACAACGGTGGCAACGGCGGCGGCGCGCTGAGTGTCGCGGTCGGCACCACCACGACGTTCACGGGCAGCACGATCAGCGGCAACACCGCCGCTGCGGGCGGTGGCATCGCGGGTGGCGGCACACTGAATTTCGCGCTCTCGGTCGTGGCGGGTAACACCGCAACAGGTGGCTCCGGCCCCGACATTCAGGGCTTCGTGAACACTGATGGCGGCGGCAACGTGATCGGCAACACACGGCGGACATTCCCGGCTTCACCGCCGCCAACGACAAGCTGAACGTCTCACCCGTGCTCGCGCCGCTCGCGGTCTACGCCCCCGGCACGGTGCCGACGTTTGCGCTGCTGCCCGGCTCCCCGGCAATAGATATTGCCGCCTGCCCCACCGACCCGATTATGATGGCGACCCTCGCCACCGACGCGCGCGGCGTGAGCAGACCCCAAGGGGCGAACTGCGACGCGGGCAGCTTTGAGAGCCGGGGCTTTACCGTGAGTATGCCTACCGGCAATGGGCAGAGTACTCCCCCCAACACCGCCTTTGCCGCCCCCCTCGGTCTCACCGTCCTCAGCACGAACGGGGAGCCGGTCGCAGGCGGGCAGGTGACCTTTTCGATCGTTCCCGGCGGTGGGGGCGCGTCCGCGACCTTTGGCACAGCGGCGGGGTGTACGGTGACGGCGGGCAGCATTGCGCTCTGCACCGTGGGTGCGAACGGCGTGGTGACTTCGCCCACCTTTACGGCGAACGGCACGGTAGGCAGCTTCAATGTGTTCGTCACCGCCACGGGCGGGGTGAATATCCCCTACATCGAAACGATCACGAACAGTACGAACCCACCGCTCACGCTACCCGTCGGGCCGCTGCCAAACGCCGGCACCGGTGCGCCCTACAGCCAGACCCTCACCGCCATGGGCGGCACGGGCACGGGCTACACCTACACCCTCACCCCCGGTAGCGCCCTGCCCACGGGCCTGATGCTGAATGCGGCGACCGGCACGATCAGCGGCACTGCCCCCACCATCTCCGGCGTCTACAGCTTCAGCATTACCGTCACCGATAGCGGCGGCGCGTCCACGAGCCGCAGCTACACGCTCACGGTGGTGGCGCCGAACGCCACGCCCGCCCCGCACCCAACCGGTGCGCCGATGGGTATGCCCGCCGTCGCGCCGCCGCTGCACACACCGGGCATGGGAATTGGCGCGGGCACGCCCACGCCGCTGCCGCAACCGGCGCGGCACTGAGAAGTATGCAGCTTGCAGTACGCGGTATGCAGTGGGGGTGAGGGCATTGGGCCAATGGCTTTGGTATCCGTGAGGACGTATGCAGGGAGAGCGTGAGGCAACTCCTGCATACCAGGTAGTGAGCGCACATGCCCAGGTGGCTGTTCAGGCGGGAGCGGGGAAACTGAGTACCCCACCCATATTGGGCCGCTGGTCTGGCACGTACACGATGTTGTTCGTCTCGTCGTATGCCACTGCATGGCTCCCCGGAGTCGTCGGCACGTTGGTGATGAACTGGACCGGCGCGCCCCCACTGAACACCGCCAGTTGCCCCCCACGGTAATAGCCACTGGCCGCGAAGAAGAACCGGTCCGCTGTCGCGTTGTAGATCGCCGAATCTCCCGCCCCTGCCTGATAGAAACTGGTGAGGGCCTGCCCCGTTGTCAGGTCAAAGATCACGGTCGCCTGCGTTTTCTTGTCGCTGCATCCCAACAGCGCCTGGTTTGTCTTGGGGTTGATGGCAAGCCCGTTCGGGCCACAGACCACGCCCACATCCATCTTCTTCACAAGCACGTCTTTCGTGGGATCAAACAGGAACACGGCATTCTGCGTTGAACTCGTCATGTACATCATCCCGTCGCCCGCGTTGTAGCGCGGCTGCTCCAACCCCTCGCCGAGGTTGTCAAACCGCGTGATCACCGTGTTATTGACCGCATCAATGGCCGTGACGATGCCATCATCGCTGTTTGCGACATACAGCTTGTGGTCGGTCGGGTCATAGTCCATCTCATCGGCACGCTTCTTCCCGCCCGTGTTCAGGCGCGCAAGGATCGTGTCTCCGGTCGCGCCGGGCGTGATGTCAATGATGACGATCTCGCTGTTGTTGTTGGCAACGAAGAGTTTGTTGACGTCCTTGGCAACACTGACGCCATTGGCGCCGGAACCGACATCAATGGTGCGCAAGTAGGTGGCGGTGGGCGTGGAGACATCGAGGACATCGACACCATTGTCGGTGCGGTCCGCGACGTAGAGAAGGTGGGCCTCCTGGTCGATTTCCAGGATATCGAAGCTGCCGGTCTTGCCTGCAATGGGACCAATATCAATGTGGGTGAGCGGTTGCATAGCGGTATATGCGGCGACGACGGGCAACGTGGTCGCGGTCGGTGCGGGCGTCGCCACGGGCGATGCCGAGGTTGCCGTGCCGCTCTGGGCGGAGGTGGTATTGGCCCCGGCAAACACCACCGCCGAGAGAATGAACATGCTCACGATGAGAGACCCCAGACGCCACTTCCACATCATCGGTGACTCCTTCCTGCATCCGCCGATACACACCGGCTCCTTCAGTGAACGGGACATCGCTCTTGCAGCATAGCAGGTGCGCGACAGGCGAGCAAGGAGTGTTTCCACCCAATTACACGAGGGAGTATGCAGTCTCTGCGGTGCCGGGGGAAGGGTGCATTCACTGCCTACTGCATACTCAAAAGCGCGACGGCTTGTGCCACGGTGAGCGCACTGCCCGCCGCCCATGCATCGGCAAAGGCGGCGTGGCCCAGCCGCTCCCGCAGGTGCGCGCGCAAGGCGTCGTGGTCGGCGCGCTCGGCGGGGGGGAGCGGCGCGCCGATGGTCTCGCGGATCGCCATCGCCGCCGCCAGTAGCCGGGTGGCGTGGGTTGCCGTCGCCGCGTCCGATGCGTCGGCTACCGCCGCCAGCCCCGCCAGGTTTTCCGCCACGCCCAGGGTGCTTCCCGCCGCATCGCACGCGAGCAGACTTTCCCGGTACGCCGCTGTCGCCCCTGCGCGGTCGTCTGCCGCCGCATGTACGCGGCCCAGCCCGGTCAACACCTGTGCGAGGCGAATCCGGTCTTCGAGCGGGCGCAACAGGGCCAGGCTTTCCCTCTGCAAGGCCAACGCGCGGGTATACTCGCCCCTCAGACGGGCGACAGCGGCGAGGCCGGATAGAGCAAGCGCGGTGTCGCGCGTGTGGCCCAACTCGCGCCCCACCGTGAGGCTTTCCGTGAACCACGCCGCTGCGTCACCTGCGCCCCGGTCGCGCGCGATCTGCCCCAGCACGAGGCTGGCCTGCACGATGCCCCAACGGTCGCCGAGGGCACGCGCCAGCGTGAGGCTTTCGGTGGCGAGCATTTCCGCGCGGTCATACGCGCCTTGCAGGCGGGCGACATCCGCCAGATTGTGCAGCGAGAGCGCCAGTGCCCAGCGGTCGTCGAGGGCACGGGTGAGGGCCACGCACTCCTCGCCCCGCACCGTGGCCTCCGGGAAGTCGCTCCGGTGGCGGGCGACGCCGCCGAGAATGTTGAGCGACACCACGAGGTTCGGGCGGTCGTCCAGCGCGCGCGTCAGGGCGGCAGCGTCCGTGGCGGCAGCAGCGGCTTCCTCGTAGTCGGTGCGCGCGTAGGCAATCACGGCGAGACCGACAAGGGCATCGGCGGCGTCTGGTGGATACGGGCGGGGGGAGTGGGCGACGAACTCCCGTAGCCACTCGTGCCCCTCCCGCATGTGGCAGCGGATGTACCAGAAGCGCCACAATGCCCCCGCCAGCCGCGTGCCCCGCGCGGCGTCCCCGCTATCGCGCGTCGGCCAGCACGGCGCGAAGGTTGTCGTGTTCGCATTCGAGCCGTTCGAGCCAGGGCATCTGCTCCGCGCCGAAGAGATGAGGCGTGGCCGTCTCCGCCAGTGCGAGAAAGTAGTTGCCGTGTGCGCGGCGTGCGGCGGCTTCCTCGCCACACGCCACCAACTGCTCTCCCCCGTACTCACGCACGGTTTCCAACATGCCGAACCGCGGCTCCCCGTCCGGCTGCCGCGTGATCCGCAACAAGCTGTGGTCTATCAGCGTCTCGATGCCGGCGAGCGTGTCGCCGCGCTGCGCGGTCTGGGGCACGACCGCGTCAAGCGCATCGAGCGTGCAGCCGCCGGTGAATACACTGAGCGACCGGAAGAGGTCGCGCTCCCACGGCGGCAGCAGAGCATAGCTCCACTCAATCGTGGCCCGCAACCCCTGCTGGCGCTCCGGCAGGTCCCGCGCCTTGCCCGTCAACATGCCCAGCCGCCGTTCCAGCCGGGGCAGCAGCAGCGCGGGCGGCCACATGCGCACCCGCGCCGCCGCCAACTCGATGGCGAGCGGCAAGCCGTCGAGTTGGCGGCAGATTTCCGCCACCACGCCGGTGTTAGTGGCATCGAGCCGAAAGGTGGGTAGCACGGCCCGCGCCCGCGCCTCAAACAACCGGAGCGCGGCATACGCGGCGGCATCGGGCGGCACAGTGTCGCCGGGCGCGGGCGTCACCAGCGGGGGCACGTCGAACTGTTGCTCGGCCTGGAGGTGCAGCACCGTGCGGCTGGTCACCAGCAGCGTGAGGCGCGGAGCAGCCGCCGTCAGTGTCGCGAGTAGGGGCGCGGCCTCGATCACCTGCTCGAAGTTATCGAGTACCACGAGCGTCTGCTTCGCACGCAGAAACGCCCGCACGAGGTCGCGCGGGTGCTGGGCGCCGTCTTCGCGCAGCCCCAACGCCTGCGCGACTGTGGAGGCGACGAGCGCCGCGTCCCGCAGCCCGGAAAGGTCCACGAACGACACGCCGTCCGCATAGTGATCGCGCACCGCCGCCGCCGCCGCGAGGGCGAGCCGCGTTTTGCCCACGCCGCCCGGCCCCGTGAGTGTGAGGATGTGCGCGCCGCCCGCGTCCAGCAACGCCGCGACCGCCGCGACTTCACCCTCGCGCCCAATGAGTGGCGTGGGTGGTGTGGGGAGCGCGGCGGGGGACGGCGAGGGCGCGTCCGGCAGTACCGCCGTGCCCGCCGCGACAGCGACAAAGGCATCGCGTTCGGGCGTGGCAAGCTGCAACGCCGCCGTCAGGAGCACCACGGTATCGCGGTGCGGCTTCGTGCGCCGCCCGCGTTCGAGTGCGGCAACGGCATCCGTGCTGATGCCCGCGCGTGCCGCCAACGCCTCCTGCGAGAGACCGGCGGCCCAGCGGTGATAGCGCAGCAGGGAGCCAAATGTTTCGTGTTCGGTCGCAGTCATGTGATCGTGTCCCCTGGTTATTTCCAACCGCGCCGCCCCCTGAATATTCGCACATTCATGCAAATGCGTCGCCCTTCGCACACCACGAAACGGGTTTTGGGGCTAGGCAAATTCGACGCTGGCACGTATACGCCCGGTTTTCACCGCCCGCCCGTTGTCTCGCGGCGGGTGGGGTGGTACCGTGTGAGAAGCGGGGGTGGGCAATCGTTGCGCGGTAGCGAAGCGCCCCAGAAGCAACGGGGAGGCAGCGTCATGGTGTATGCGGCGACGCAAACGGTGGTGGAGCGCGTGCGGCCCCTGCTGGAGCAGATGGCGACGCGCACGATTGATAAGGCACGCCTGCTGCAATATCTCTCCGCGATGGCGGGCGTGCATTGGGGCATGTTTACGTTGGTCGAGCGGGCGTCGAAGGGCGAACGCGAGGTCGTTACGGTGCGGGACCACGCCAGTGCGGCCGAGTTTCACCTCACCTACCCAGACTGTTTGCCCCGCGCGTGGGAATCGCTCGTGGTCGCGGAATACCTGCGCCTCGCCACCGACCGCCCGCTCACCAAGATGGACTTGCGCTTGTTCGACCACTTCTACGGCGGCTACTGCGCGGGGTGCCACTGGCATGGCGCGCAGCAGGTCTGCGGCGAGTGTCACTTCGCGGGCTACCCCGTGAACTTCGAGCCGTTCGACCCCGCCGCGGCCCCGCCGCTCTCCTCGCCCGCGTCCCCGGCCTGACCGGAGCGAAAAACCCGGCTTACCCTTCCCCCGGCCCCTCCTCCTTGCCTGCGGCGGGAGAGGGGAGGTGATTGGGACAAGGTTTGAGACGTTGCCCCAACGCCCCGACATTGTGATGAGTCCCTTCCCCCGCTCCGGTCTCAGCGATGTGCGGCAGCGTGCAGGCCGGTGACGGCGTGGGCGAGGTCGTCCGTGCCACCGACATTACCGGGAAAGACCACGAGGGGCACCGTCTCCCAGCGCTCGGACGCGACTGCCCGCCACACCGGCACCCCCGGCAACAGCGCGCCGAGCACCGTAGCGTGGCGGATGCCGAGCGCCGTCGTCGCCATATCGCTCGATGTGACGCCACCCTTGGCGATAAACCATGTGGGCGGTGGATCGAGGGCGCGCACGATGGCCACGAGCGCGGCGGAGACCCCTTGCCCGATGCGCAGGTTCGCCGCGTCGTCGTTACCGGCGATGCGCAGGGCGCGGCTCGTGAAGAGCAGGGCATCGTTGCCTGCCGCCCACGCTTGCCGCACTTCCATGGCCGCGCGGCTGATCGCCGCCTCTCGCCCCTTGCCGAGTACGTCATCCACCGCGACTTCCACCGCGCGGGTGTCGGGCAGGGCGCGCGCCGCCGCCAGTTGCGCCGTGCTCTGCGGCACGTACGAGCCGACCACGACCAGCCCCGGCCCGCGTCCCGCCACCGCGCGCGCGGGGTCGAGCGACGGGCGACGCGGTAACCCGAACCGCGCGCGCACAAACGCCGCCGCCGTGCGTGCCAGATACCGTCGGCCCGCCTTTTCCGCGTCCAACATGCCGAGCACAAACACCGCCATGTCGCCGTCTTCGGCGCTCTCCACTGCGAGTACGGGGTGCTGTGAGGCGACGAGCCACGCCGTGACCGCGTCCGCCCCCGCGCGGATCGTGGTGAGCGGCACCACACCCACCGCCTCACGCGGCACGCGCCCGCCCGTTTTTTCCGCCACCCACCCCGGCAAATCCGACGCCTGGAAGCCGAAGCTCCGGTCCCGCGCGAACTCCGTCTCGCCCACAGGCGTCGCGATCTGGCCATCATGTACCCAATGCACGCCGCCCACCGTGATGCGCTTCCCTTCGGCGAAAAAGGGCGCGAGCACTACCTGGGGTGGCGCAGTGGGCACGTTGAACGCCCCCGTCGTGCTCGTGCCGGCCATGCCCGCCGTGAGGGCATCCGTTTCGGCGGGGTAGTGGCCGCGCAGGGTGGAGTCGCCCCGGCTGACGAGTGTCACGGGCCGCCCCACGACACCGCTCGCGGCACGGAGGTTGATCGCCAGTTCGCGGTTGAGCGCGACCGCCTCCGCTTCCGGCAGACCCCGGCTGTTCGTCAGCACGTAAAAGCCCGTACGCTCGGCGCGGAGCGCGTCGGCCAGCGTTTCCGCGTCCCATCGGGTATACACGGATACATCGTACACCGTTTGTGTACCCGTGGGGTCGTCGTCGAGCACCACCACAGCACGGGGATCGTTGGCATTGCGCGCCCGAATGGCGGCGAGCGCCGGTCCCTCCTCCAGAGCGGGCGGTAATCCCGCGAGCAAGTGCGCGAGCGGGCGACGAGTGGCTTCCACGGCGTTTCTCCCCATGCTGAGTGACGGACTGCGACGGTCAGTCCGGTTATGGTACCCGCGCGCCCCCGCGCGGTAAAGCCACCGGGGGAAGGGCAAAACCGGGAGTGAACCCCGAATCGTTCGCGATTGGCTTCGGCTTCTGCGAAACTTCGATGCTCCTTCCGGTACCCCTCCTCGTGCTTCAGGGTCTTGAAGAAGCGCTCTGCTTTGGCGTTCGACACCGGGTTGCCACGAGTGGGCGACGAGGAGTAGCAGGCAGCGTGGGCAGGGCAGTGAACAGGGTGCGGTGGACATGATAGACTGAGGCAAGCACGGAAAGGGTGACCGCCGGGTGATGGGTGAGCCAGCACCAACCGTTAATGCCAGAGAAAGCCGGTCCGTTCCCCTGTCTGTACACTCTCTCCCTTATGTCAGGGGTCGGGGGAGGGGTTTCCCCGACGGTCATAGACGCGGGAGGTCCATGTTGGTGGTTAACCCCTTTGCCCTCACCGCCGACGAACTGCGGCAACTGCTCCCGATGGGGGCGCTGACGCTTCCCGAGTTGGACATGCTGTGCCGCGCGCCGCACCTGCCACGCGCGCTCGCATCTACGTGGCATCTACTGGACGGCCTCGATGGTCCTGACACGATGCCGCAGACCACGTATACACGGTATCGGCGCTTCACCGACACCGGGGATCGCGGCGCGTATGAGACGCCGTACACGCGGAAGCGGCAAACACTTTCCGCCGCCGCGCTGCGGATGCTCGTGGGCGACGACGAGTTCCGCGACGCGGTGCATGACTACCTGTGGGCGATCTGCGACGAAGCCGATTGGGTGGTGCCCGCGCACGCCGGACGCGTCATTGACCTCTACGCGGCGGACACTGGGCTGATCCTCGCGGAAACACTCGTCTACCTGGGGGAGCGCCTCGACGGTGCGGTGCGGCACCGGGTGCGTCAGACCATTGAACAGCGGATTTTCGACCGTTACTGCCGCTTCGGCTTCGATCATCGCTGGTCCCAGAGCCACGACAACTGGAACGCCGTGTGCAACAGCACGATTGCCGCCACATTCCTGCTGCTTGAGCCGGAGCCGCAACGGCGGGCGGCGGCGGTGCGGCGGGCACTCGACGGGCTGCGGGTCTACCTCGACACTGCCTTTGCCAGCGACGGTAGCACGAGCGAAGGGGTGAAGTATTGGCATTACGGCATGAGTTGGTTCGTCGTCTTTGCCGAGATGCTGCGCGCGTGCAGCGGCGGCGCGCTTAACCTGCTCGCCAGCGACCGCGTGCGGCAGATCGCCGCGTATCCCGCAAAGGTGAGCCTGCCCGGTGGCCTGTTCGCCAGCTTCAGCGACTCGCCCGCACACGCGGCGTTCAACCCCGGCATTGTCACGCGGCTCGCCGAACGCGCCGACGTCCCCGCGTTGCGCACGCTGCTCGTGCCGCCCCCCGAACCGGAGAGCTACGGCCTGCCCTCGCTGCTGCGATTCATCCTCTGGCAAACGGACACGCCGCCCGCCCCGGTGGATGCAACACTGACGGACGCGACGCTGCCGGACGCGGGCATCACGCGGCTCGTGGCACACACAGCGGTAGGTCTCCCCGTCGCGCTCGTGGTGAAGGCCGGACACAACGGCGAAAACCACAACCACAACGATGTCGGCAGCTTTATTCTCTCGGTGGATGGCGAGAACTTGCTGACCGATCCGGGGCCGGGACGGTACGACCGCGACTACTTCAGCGACCGGCGCTACGCGAATGTGTTCGCGAACTCCTACGGGCATAGTGTGCCCCGAATCGGTGGGCAGTTGCAGGGCACGGGCGAAGCGTTCGCGGGCAGCCTCGTGGCGGTCGAGACGGACGGCGCGGTGAAGCGCGTCGCCCTTGACTTCGCCCGCGCCTATCCGCTTCCCGATCTCGTCCATGCCACCCGGCAGATCACGCTGGCAGCCGAGGGCAAGACAGCGGGCACGCTCTGGCTGGAAGACGATTTCGCCTTTGCGCCGGGGTCCGCGTCGGACACCGAGATCGAAGAAGCCCTCATCACCTGGGCGGCGATCCACGTAGACGGCGCGGACGCAATCGTGCAGGGCCAGCGGCACCGCCTGCATCTTCACATCGAAACCCCGGCGGGCGCCATGTTCATCACCGAGCGGCTGACCGACCGCGCCCAGCACACCGACACGCCCGCCACCCTGACCCGCCTTCGCTTCGTGTTGCCACCGGGGGAACGGCGCGCGCGCGTCCAGGTAGAAATCCACTCGTAACCCTAACCGTGTGAGGGACTTGATATCATTGCTCCGACGATGACAAACCCGTATCCTGATGCGGCTTGGGATAATCGCAAGCTGCTCGTTGTTTTGGAAAGTGTTAATGCTTCCACCATCACGTATTCGTTCGCTGCTCAATCGGCGTCATCCGGACTGGTACGTCGGCGATCTGATTGAAGTTGGTCGTGGGTTGAGTGCCACCGTGTATCGTGGCGAGACTGCCACGCTTGGCACCGTCGCGATACGGGTATCACATCAGCGATGGGCGGCGTCGGACAACGATCCCGAAGGCTTCGACACGCGCGCGGCACTCTGTCAGGGAGCGGCACTGGCGCGGCATATGATGCGTTTCGGTGTGCCGGTTCCGGCGGTGCATAGTGTCGATTTCTCAGAAGAGGCAGATCTGCTCGTCACGGTTTTCGTAGATGGAGACGGTGCATCTGTCGCTGACGAGCAACTCGGTGAGCTAGCCGCGCGTGTCCATGCGACAGAGTTGTTTCCAGGCCTCCTCATCGCACAGACGAGGAAAGACGTATATGAACGCGTGGTGACCCGGCTGTGCGACCGTGCCGCGACGCTGTCGCGCTGCACAGGCATCCCCCTCCCTTTGCCGCCGGTGAGCGTGCTGCGTGAACGGTTGCGAGGTGAAGCGTCGCGGCTTTGCACGCTTCACATGGATTTACGTCCGGCGAATGTCATCGCACGAGACGGTCAGGTGCTCGCACTCGTGGATTGGGACAATGCGTTGCGGGGCCGGCGGCGCTGGAACTGGCCCGCGCTGCGGAGAGCGGAGTGCGTACACCCGCGTTCGAGCGCGGCGATCGGCGGATCAGAGGCCGGAGGACGTGCCAGCGGCTGCGGAGATAATTTATCGTCTGGATACGGCGATAATGTTGGCACTTGTATTCGTGAGCGAGGAACCGGACCCGATGCAGGCCGAGCGGCAATTGGCCCGCGTGCGGACCCTCATAGGAACGATGTAAGGGGGTCGTCATAGTGCCGGGGGTAGATACGAGACGACACTATCCGAGACCATCCGCCATGATGAAGGAGCACAACGGCATGTCTGTACCGGAACAGGGGCCGATCTTTACGGGACTGGTGGTGTACCGCAACCTACAGTACCGCTACTCGTTTCTGTACCCCGATGAATGGCACCAGTTTGAGCTTGACACCGACGGGGGGCAAGGGGTGATCCTGTCGCCCTACCCCGACGATGTGACGACGAGCATTTCCACCGAGGCGCGCGACCTCGGCATGACCGTCACGGCGGACGACCTGCCGACGTTGCGCGAGGGGTTTCTGGAAGGGCTACACCAACTCCCCGGTGTCACGATTGAGCGTGAGGAGAGTGAATCAATCGGCACACTGCTTGCGCTCGATGCTTGGTGTACGTATGACGAAGCTGGCGCGCGACGCAAGCGGTGGACGCGGCTGTACTATCAGGGCCAGACGCAACTGCGCATGATCGCGCAGGGAGCGACCATTGCGCAGTACGACTACTGGCTGCCGATGCTCAACGAGGCGATGCGCACCTTGCAGTTCGGCGACTGGTGGGCGGAAGCGACGGGGCAAACGTGGCTGCCGTCGCTCGACCAACTCCCCGAAGTGGAGGAACCGGGCGGCGTGGGGGTGTGAAACGCACCCCTCCCCCTGGCCCTTTGGGCGGCGGGAGAGGAGAGGGGACGCAGGGCAATGCCTCGATATTGCCCATATATCTCGATCTCGCCCCGGTTCCCCTCCCCTCTCCCGCCGCCCAAAGGGCCAGGGGGAGGGGCCGGGGGTGGGGTAATTTCGCCTTAATCCGCTGCGCCTACCTTTGCGTGGGCGGCTTCCGGCGCGGCTTGCCCGGCCCATGCGGCCTGGGCTTCGGCTTCGCCAACGACTTCATTGCCGGTGTAGTGCGCGGCGAGTTTTCGTGGCCTTCCATCGTCATCAGGTCATCGAGCACGGCAGCGGCTTGGTCGAACGAGCGCGTCTTGCTGCCCATGAGCACGCTGTAGAGCAGGATAGTGCGGTCGCCAGTTTTGTAGGCAAGCAGTTCGCGCTCCATTTCGAGCACGCGGGGCAGGATGTGGGTGAGCATGATCTTGGGCGGCAGGGGGGCTACCCGCAGCGGCTGCACACCGCGCGCGTCAATCCACGCCGGCAGTTCCGCGACCACATCATCGGCAACGCCGGGAAGGCCGCCCCGGTTCGGGATGTTCACCTGAAAGAACGCGCCGTTGTTGTTCACCAGCGCATCTATGATCGGCACCTGCTGCTCGCGCGTCTTGTCGGTGCCGATGAAGTCGCTCACCTTTGACTGCGGGTCGGTGGCGACGCGGGCCGCTTCGGCCATCTTTTTTTCCTGGTTCGCCACGTAAAAGGGGCGCGCGAGTTCGGTGTCCGGCCCGCCCCACGGCTCGCCGAAGTAGCGCTTCTTCGTCTCGATATCCGTGTGCTGCCACCAGTTAATGGACGACCGGGGCGTATCGCCAATCGGCATCAGGCCGTACATCTGGTATTGCTGGATCGTGCCCCGGCTCATCTGCGTGTCGTGCGTGCGGTCGGCGACGTGGGTGCGCCAGTATTCTTCGCCCTTCGTGGCGATCCACTCGTCAATAAGCGGGTAGGCGTCCTTGCCGTCGTAGAGGAAGTGCGTCATCCAGATTTCGTGGTTCAGCCCCGGAGCCTGAAAGGTGACGCGGGCGGGGTCGAGGCCGAGCGTTTTGCAGATTTCGAGGTAGCCGTAGTGCCCGTGGCAGAGACCAATGATCTTCAGTCCCGTCTCGCGGTTCATCAGCGTGCAGCCCTCGTACACGGGGTTGCCGCTCTGGATCAGCCAGGCATCGGGGCAGATGCGTTCCATGTCACGCGCGACGCTCATCTGCAATTGCAGATCGTAAAAGCCGCCGAGGTCCACGCCGCCGTAGTAGTAGCCGTGTTCGGCGGTGAGGTCGCGCAGGCGGCGGGCATGGTGGTGCCCCTTCGCAAAGGCGGTATTAATGACGAAGTCCGCGTCCGTGAGCGCCTCCTCGCGGTTCAGCGTCTCCACGAAGCGCAAGTTCGCGCCCATCTCGTCGTTGTAGCGACGGGCGAGACCGGCGACCGCGCGCAGCCGTTCCGCGTTGATGTCCATGAACACGACCTCACTGCCCGCGAGCGACGGCGTGAGGATCAAATCTTTCACCAGCCCCAGCGAAAACACCGCACTGCCCGCCCCGATCACCCCGACCCGAATTGCCGTTGCCATTGTGTCCCTCCTTTATCAATGCATTTCCCGGAACCCCTCCCCCTGGCCCTTTGGGCGGCGGGAGAGGGGCCGGGGGAGGGGTCTCCCTATTCTTCCACCACGCCCTGAAGTGTCAACTCGTCCGCGCGGTGGCAACTGACCCAGTGCCCCGGTTGTAGCTCGCGCAACTCCGGGGCGGTGGTGACGCACCGTTCCTCGGCGTAGCGGCAGCGGGGGTGAAAGTAGCAGCCTGACGGCGGATTGGACGGGTCCGCTACTTCGCCTTCGAGCACGATGCGTCGGCTGCGATGGGTCGGGTCCGGTTGCGGCACCGACGACAGCAACGCTTCCGTGTATGGATGCAGTGGGTGGAAGTACAGCGCGTCTGTATCGGCAAGCTCGGCGATCTTGCCGACGTACATCACCGCCACGCGGTCGCAGATGTGCTCGACTACGCTGAGGTCGTGCCCGACGAACAGGTAGGTCAGGTTAAACTCTTCCTGCAAGTCTTGCAGCAGGTTCAGCGTCTGCGCCTGAATCGAGACATCGAGGGCGCTCACCGGCTCGTCACAGACCACGAGTTGCGGGTTGAGGGCCAGCGCGCGGGCGATGCCGATGCGCTGGCGTTGCCCACCACTGAAGGCGTGCGGGTAGCGGTTCATGTATTCGGGCCGCAAGCCGACGACGCGCAGCAGATGCGCGACCCGTTCTTTGAGGGCGTCGCCCTTCGCCGCGTCGTTGACGAGTAGCGGCTCGCCGATGATCTGCAAGAGCGTCATGCGCGGGTTGAGCGAGGAATACGGGTCCTGAAAGATCATTTGCAGGTTGCGGCGCACGGGCTTCATCTGGCGGGCGTCGAGCTTGGCGAGGTCTTTCCAGCCGAGTTGCCGGTCGTTGAAGCGGATTTCGCCGTCCGTCGGCGGGTAGCCGCGCATGATGAGGCGGCTCGTGGTGGTCTTGCCGCAGCCGCTTTCGCCGACCAGGCCGAAGGTTTCGCCCTTTTTCAGTGTGAAGTTCACGCCGTCCACGGCGCGCACCTGCCCGACGACCTTACGCCCAAAGCCCCGCGTGATCGGGAAAAACTTTCGCAGGTTGTGAACCACGAGCAGGTCGTCGCTGTCGCTCCCCGCGCTCGTGGGGTGTGAGAGCGTGTCAGGCATTGTTGTGTTCATGCAGTCTGCTCCATCGCATCAAGCTCCATCGTGCGGTTGCAGCGCGCCCAGTGCTCCGGGCCGACATTGACGTACTGCGGTTCGTCGCAGACGCCGGGTTTGTAGAACGGGCAACGGGTGTGAAAGGTGCAGCCGGCGGGGATCGAGAACGGGTCAGGCACGACGCCCTGAATCGCTTCCAGCCGCCGTCCCGTTTTCCGCCCCAGGCGGGGAATCGAGCGCAGCAGGGCGCGGGTGTACGGGTGGCGCGGGTTGGCGAACAGCTCCGCCACCGGCGCTTGCTCGACCTCCTTGCCCAGGTACATCACGACCACTTCGTCCGCCATCTCGGCGACCACACCGAGGTTGTGTGTGATGATCTGGATCGCCATACCGAAGTCGCGCTGCAACTCCTTGAGCAATTCGAGGATTTGCGCCTCGGTGGTGACATCGAGTGCGGTGGTCGGCTCGTCGGCGATCAACAGGCTTGGCTGGCAGGCGAGGGCGAGCGCCATCACCGCGCGCTGCCGCTGCCCGCCGGACATCTGGTGCGCGTAGCGGTCCACCAGTTCGCCTGGCTTCGGCAGGCCGACGCGCCTAAGCACGGCGATGGCGCGCTCGCGGGCCTCGTCTTTGCTCGCTTTCTGGTGCAGGCGAATCGTTTCGATGATCTGGTGCCCGATGGTATGCACGGGGCTGAGGGTGCTCATTGGCTCCTGAAAGATGTACGCGATCTCCGCCCCGCGAATGGAGCGAATCTGCCTGCCGTTCGGGTCAACCGTGCTCAGGTCTATGATCTCCGTCTCGTTCCGGCCCTTCGCGCTTTCAACCGCCGGGCGACGGTGGTAGAGGATTTCGCCGCCGACGATCTTGCCCGATTGCGGCACAATACGCAGCACGGACTGCGCTGTGACGCTCTTGCCGCAGCCCGATTCCCCAACGATGCCCAGGGTGCGGCCCCGGTAGAGGTTGTAGCTCACGCCATCCACGGCGCGCACCACGCCTTCATCGGTGAAAAAATGGGTCTGGAGGTCTTTGACTTCCAGCAGCAGCTCCGGTGTCTCTTTCGTTGTCGGTTTCAGATCAATCATCGGGCGCCTACCGTCCATACGGGTCCGCAGCGTCGCGCAAGCCATCGCCGAGGAAGTTAAAGGCGAATACCACGAGCACCACCATCAGGGCGGGGGAGAGCAACCAGGGGGAGATCGCCACGGTCTGGATGTTCTGCGCTTCCTGCAACAGCACGCCCCAACTGACAATGGGAGGCCGAAGGCCGAGGCCGAGAAAGCTGAGCGAGGTTTCCGCGAGGATCACGCCGGGAATGGCCAGCGTGAGCGAGGCGATGATGTGGCTGAGCATACTCGGCACCATGTGCCGGAAGATGATGCGCCGCTCGGAGGCCCCGGAAAAGCGGGCGGCGAGCACGAAGTCTTCCTCACGCAGGGCGAGAAAGCGCCCGCGCACCACGCGCGCGAGGCCCGTCCAACCCACCAGGGAAAGGATAAGCGTGATGATGAAGTACACCTGAAGCGGCGACCAGGTTGGAGGCAACGCCGCCGCCAGGCCGAGCCAGAGCGGGATCGTCGGTAGCGAGCGGACGAACTCGATCACGCGCTGGATGAGCGTGTCCGTGCGCTCGCCGTAAAAGCCGGACAGGCCGCCGAGCACGATGCCGAGCACGAGGCTGAGGAACACGCTGACCAGACCGATGGAGAGCGAGATGCGCGCGCCGTAGATGAGGCGGGAAAGCATGTCACGACCCAGTCGGTCCGTGCCGAGCAGGTAAAAGGGCAGCTTCTCGCCGACGTCCGAATTGACGCCGAACAGATGCACATCGGAGGGCCAGATGCCCCAGAACTTGTATGGCTCGCCATGCACAAAGAGTGAGAGCGGCTGGAACTGGCTGGGGTCTTCCTTATACGAGAGGCGCAACGTTTCCGGGTCCCGCGTGCCTGTAAGCGCGAACAGGCCGGGGCGCAGGTGCCATTGCCCATTGCCGTCGCGGAAGTGGATGCCCTGCGGACTGACGTATTTGTACCGCTCGTTCGTGGCGTCCGGGTCGGCGGGGGCGAGGAACTCCCCCAGCACCGCGACGCCGTAGAAGACTGCGATGATCCACAGGCTAATTACGGCGAGGCGGTGCTTTTTGAAGCGCCAGCGCATCAGTTGCCACTGAGACGCCACGGCGGAACGGGTTTCCGCTGCCGCCACCGTTCCCGCTGCGGCGGCGGCGGTCGGCGCCACGGTATCGGGGATCAGCAGTTCGGTGGCTCTCCCTTCCTCTTGTTCGAGCGCCACCCGCATTTCCTGGCTCATACTGTCTTCCCTTCGCGCGGTGAAATGGACGGGCCGTGTGCTGAGACGTGTCGCCTCACTGATAGCGAATCCGCGGGTCGAGCCACGCGAGCATGAGATCGGAAAGCAGAGTGCCGATAATCGTTAGCGCACCGAGCAGCAGGATAAACGCCCCCGCGAGGTACATGTCCTTGCTTTGCAGGGCACGGAGCAGCAGTGGCGCCTGCGTCGGCAGGCCGAGCACGATGGCGATGATCGTGCCGCCGGAGATCAGGCCGGGCAACGCCCACCCCGCCGTGCTGACAAAGGGGTTCAGGGCGACGCGCACCGGGTACTCCCAGATCAGCGTGCGTTCGCTGAGACCACGAGCGCGGGCGGCGGTAACGTAGGGCCGGTTCAGTTCGTCCAGCGTGTTGGCGCGCATCACCCGGATCAGGCCACCCATGCCTTCTAGCCCCGTGACGATCAGGGGAATCCAGAGGTGCGAGAGCAGGTTGAGTACCTTGCCCACGCCCCAGGGCGCGGAGCGGTAGTCCGGCGAAAAGAGGCCGCCCGCGTCCAGCCCCAGATAGCTGAACGCCAGCCAGAGCACCACGAGTGCGAGCAGAAACCCCGGCACGCCGAGGCCGACAAACGCGAGGCCCGTGAGCAGGTAGTCTGTTTTGGAGTACCGGTGCGTGGCGGAAAACACGCCGATCGGGATAGCGAGTAGCCAGGTAAAGACCAGCGTACTGAGCGTGAGGGCGAGCGTCAGGCCCATGCGCTGCCAGATCAGGTCGCTCACGGGCTGCTTCCACTCGAACGACTGCCCGAAGTCACCGTGAAAGAGGATGTTCGTGATCCACTTGAAGTACTGCACGTACACCGGTTGGTTCAGCCCATAGGCATTTTCGAGCGCGATCAACTGCTCGCCCGAAATGCCCTCGCCCTGTTGCGCCAGCCCGGCGGCGTAGCTGGTGATGAAGCTGCCGGGTGGCAACTGAATGATGAAAAACGAGAGCATCGAGATCACGAACAGCGTCGGGATCGTCAGAAACAACCGGCGAACCGTGTATTGCAGCATGGTGTTTCCCCTCGTATGACAGTCGTCCCCGGCCCCTTCCCTTTAGGGAAGGGGAGTGAGACGGGGTGAGGTGACGATGTTCCTCATGCGCCGCGATCTTTCCGAGACACCCCCCTTCCCTAAAGGGAAGGGGTCGGGGGTTAGGGCATTTCGGGCCAGAGGAGCCTTCCCCGCCCCCTTACTTCTTGATGTAGAACTGCGGCGGGTTCACGAGGCCGTAATCGCGCGTGGTGTCGTCGGCGATGTATCCGTCCGGCATGTTGTGGAAGCTGTTCGAGACGATCACCGGCTGCACGGGTTCGCCGACGATGCCCACGGTGTAGGGATGCTGCTTGTGGATGCCGAGCACCATCTGAAACAGGGCGTTGCGCTTCGCTTCGTCCGGCTCGACCTGGCACTTGTCCCAGAGGTCCCACATCTGCCGGATCGGGTGATCCATCGGCGGGTCAATCTTTTTGTAGCTGCTCTGGCTGTAGACATGGCCGTACGCGGGCGCCCAGGGGCCGTCTTCGATGGTGGCGATCCAGCGGCCCGCGTCCGCCTTGACCACGGAGCAGCGGTCAAAGCCCCACTTGCCCATCGTGAGATCGGAGTCGTACACATGCTGTTGATAGAGCGAGCGCTCCACGTACTTCATGTCCACCTTCAACCCGACCGCCCCCCAGTACTTCGCCACGCGCTGGTTCATGTCATCGTCGGGCGAGCCGGGGGGGTCGGTGTGCTCCACCGACCATTGCAGGGGCTGGCCATCGGGGCGCTTGCGCACGCCATCCGACCCCTTCGTCAGCCCGAGTTTGTCGAGCAGGTCGTTCGCGGTTTTCGGGTCGTACTCGATCCACATCTTTTCCAGGTCGGCGTCGTACTCCGGCGAGCCTTTCACGGGCGAGGCCTGCCGGGGGCTGGCGAGGCCGTTGTACACGAGGTCGGCGATGTCTTTGCGGTTGATCGCCAGGTTCAGGGCTTGCCGGAACTCCGCCGTATCGAAGAGCTTGGCAAGCACGGGATCGGGGGCGTTGAGGTTCGGGAAGAACGTGAACGTCTGGGCGGAGCGCCAGCGCTTGACGACGTAGTTGCCCTTTTTCTCGTTTTCCTTGAGAAAGGTGTACGAGCCAAGCTGGACATTGCGGTACTGCATGTCAATCTGGCCGCTGGCGATGCGCAGGTTGAAGGTGTCGTTGTTGCCGTCGTAATAGAGGTGCTCCACGCGGTCAATGTACGGCAACTGGTTGCCGTCGGGGTCAACCTTCCAGAAGTACGGGTTGCGCTCCATCGCCACGGGGTCGGCGGGAATGGCGGCGGTGGTTTTCCAGGCGCTGATCACCGGCAGATCGGGGTTGAGGAACCAGAAGGCGACGGGGCCTTCCAGGTTGCCGGCGGTGCCCCAGAGGTCTTGCCAGGTCTTGACTTTTTTGTCCGCGATGGCCTTGTTCAGGTCGTCGGGGCTGGCGTACTTCGGGTGGAACTTCTTCAGATACGTGCTCGGCGTAATAAAGGGCATGGAGCCGACGCCCTGGCCTTGCAGCTTCGCCATGATGAGCGGCAGCAGCGGGTAGGGGGCGGCGTACTTCATCTTAAAGGTCGTTTTGTCCACGACCGTGAGGGCGACGTTTTTGTACTCGCCGTTGATGCGTTGCCGGGCGAAGTACGCGGGCGCGGGCACGATGTCCTTGTTGAAGATCACGTCTTCGAGCCAGAACTTGGTGTCGTCGGTGGTCACATCCGTGCCGTCCGACCACTTCAGCCCCTTGCGGAGGTAAAAGGTGTACTCGCTCGCGTCGGCGTTTTGCTCCCACTTCTCGACGAAGTTCGGGATGACCTTGATCGTGTTCGGGTCCGGCGCATCCCAGCGCACGGAGGACTCTTCGAGCAGCTTGGTCGGCCCGACGCGGTCGGACAACCCCTTAAAGGCACGGTGCCAGACGCCGCCGTAGACACCAATGCTCTCGATGGGCTTAATCACCATCGGCTTTTCCGGCATCCGCATGGCAACGGGAGGTAGCTTGCCCGCCTTGACCTGCTCGGCGAACTGCGGCGCTTCCTTGTACTGCGCGGGCGCGGTCATCGCCGTGGTCGCTGCCGTCGGGGCGGCGGTCGGCTGGGACGAGGAAACATTCAGGGCGGCGGCGGTCGGTGCCGGGCCACCGGACATTGCGGCGGCAGCTGTGGTCGGCTTGGGCGCGGCGGTCGGGTTGCCGGGGGCGGACGTGCTGCCACCACTGGTGGCGACGGTCGGGGCAGGCGCGCTCGGTGTGCCACCACAGGCGGTGACGGCGCCGGTGGCCGCCGCCGCTGCGGTGAGCCGAAGAAACTGCCGTCGGTTCAACGATGTCATGGTGCCTGCCTCTTTCTGCGTCGGCGCGTACGCACGCGCCCTCCGGTCTCGGTGCCAATACTCGGACCCGAAATGCCCTCACCCCCGGCCTCTTCGGGAAAGGGAATG